>SMVB01452731.1_pt1 | contig 11502 bp, 12 predicted proteins | sample 2456461 | NCBI WGS metagenome assembly SMVB01 (sample SAMN11095934, study PRJNA526329) | marine sediment metagenome | biome: Marine sediment; feature: Surficial sediment; material: Deep marine sediment; isolation source: Hadal surficial sediment | place: Pacific Ocean | collected 2014-05 | depth...
GACAGCTACACCTGCCCGAATGGCAAACAGCTAATGCGTCATCGGCGAAACTTCAAGACACCGCGGAGCGGCGTCACCAAAGCCAACACGATTAACTACCGTGCCAGCCAACTAGATTGTGCTGCATGCCCCTCCAAGGAACAGTGTTGCCCGAACACCGCAATGCGCAAAATCACAAGAAGCATCCACGAAGCGGCTCGCGATGTTGCCAGAGGGGTGAGAAAAACTGCGGCGTATCGGCGAACACGACGACAACGCAAAAAGGTCGAGATGCTGTTTGCTCACATGAAACGCATCTTGAAGATGGATCGTTTGCGATTGCGAGGAATCAGTGGTGCGAGAGACGAGTTCTTGCTAACGGCGACGGCGCAGAACTTAAGACGTATGGCGAAATACTTAGGCACCGATCCGCCTGGAACCTACGCAACGGTACCAACATAAGCAAAATAACCCTAATGAACGCATTGAAACGCTGCTAGAAAACAAAAAATCCGGCAACGCCGGATCAGAGACATCACATCGACAAAATCAGGACTCAATGACGACTTCAGCAACGAGTTTTTCAACAGAATAGCTGAAAGCTGCCCTTCGCGGCGTCGTTTTGTTAGTCAATTGAACGACTGCTGCTCACAATAGCTGCTGGTCAGAATTTAGCTGCAGACAATTCTTTTTAAGCGTCTGCTTTAAATAATCGGCGTCTTCCTCGACTAATAACTCGGGTCCGTTGCAGCACCGTTAGCTATTTCTTCCAGGCGAGGTGCACGCCGTCGCCGACCGGGGCAAGATAGGCTTCAACGCGCGGATCGCGGGAGATCTTCTCGTTCAGCGCCCGAATCGCTTGCGTGTCCTCGCTGTTCTTGGCGGAGTTCGCTACGGCACCGCCCCACAGTGCGTTGTCGATCGCAATGACACCGCCCGGCCGCAGAAGCGCCAGGCAGCGTTCGTAGTAGCCATCGTAGCCCGGCTTGTCCGCATCGATGAACGCAAAATCGTAGGTCTCACCGTTGCCGCCGGCGAGCATAGCGTCCAGGGTGTCGGCGGCCGGGCCAATGCGCAGATCGATCTTGTCGGCGACGCCGGCCTTGCGCCAATATCGCAGCGCGATCTCCGTCCATTGTCGATTGATGTCGCAGGCGACGATGCGGCCTGTGTTCGGGAGAGCCAGCGCAGTGATCAAAGTGCTGTAGCCGGTGAACACGCCCACTTCGATAGTTCTTCGCGCGCCGAGGCAGCACAACAGCAGCGTCATGAAGCGCCCCTGGTCCCGGCCGATCTGCATGGACGCAGCCTCGAGTCGCGAGGTTTCCTCGCGTAAGCGCGCGAGCACCGACGGTTCCTCCGGCAGCAGTACCGCGAGGTATGCCTCGAGCGCATCGTCGATACGCAGGCTGTTTCTAGTCATATCCAGTGTCTCCAGGAATCGGTGCGCCTGATGCGCAAGTAAATTCTATGTGAACCGGACCGGTTCCCGCTACTCGATCCATTTCGGGGTTTCTGGCCCATCCTACAAAATGCAAGTGAGTCCAGCTTATCCGAATGGCCGGTTTGAGCCTGTCACAGCTGCATCCTTTTTAACAATTGCATGGCCGGTCCCGGTGAATACAGCCATCACCTGAAGCAAACAGATCGAAACTATCAGAGAGACCGAGCGCACCGACGCCATAGCGGCTCCAAGCCTCCGCATCTATTTTTGCGGTCTGGCCAAGTAGATTGCCATCCGGTTCACCGAATTTTATGTAGCCGCCCTCGATACCGAAGCCACTGCCAGACATGTAGCTACCGAAAAGTTTGTAGCCGGTATCAGCAGCATCAAATGAGAAGCCCTGTGCCGAGTCTTCAATGTTTACATAGCCAAAAGATACGCCCAAAGACAATCCGTCGTGAGCGTTTGCGCTGCTGACGAGAAAAATCAGGCACAGCGATATTGCCCAGGCGAATTTCTTCATGAGAGATGTTCCTTTCGAAATTATGAAGTGCTGCCCATTGCGCACTATCGCTCGAAAGTAGTTATCTCCGCCTTAACGCAAGCTGAACAGTTAACCGCATGGTATTTGAAATATGTAAAAACTTACTGCAACTACGGTGCTGCCAGCCATTCAGGCGATGTCGCCAACGGACCGCTCAGCGTGCGCAGAAAAGCTTCGAGTTGCTTTCGCTCATTGCGCCACAGGTTTAGCGGTTTGGCTTCGCTGTGGCCGACCATCGCCAACGGTGCCCGATTATACTGATCGATGATTTCCGTTAAAGAAGTCATTTGACCCGCATGCATGTACGGCGCTGTCAAAGCGACATTTCTCAGGGACGGTGTCTTGTGCGCTCCAATTAAATCGTCGCCGGTTCTGGCAAATCTCAGCTCGGCACAATTTGCATCCGGGTCATCGCTAAAGCGACCCACGCAATTGAACGGATCGGCCCGGGTTTCACGTACCGCTGCGACGCGTCCCATCGATGGCAGTTTGCCGCGCGCCGGCAATACCGCCGTGTTGTGGAACTCGTTGTTCGTGAACAGCGGCCCATTGTGGCAGTTGATACATTGTGCATCGCCAATAAAAAGGCGCAGCCCTGCAAGCTCATCGTCGCTCAGCATCGCCTCGAATTGCCGTTCGTCATCCGCTAGCAGCGCCTGCACGTACCGATCGAAACGACTTGCCCCGGGGACTAATAGACGCTCATACGCCGCTATCGCTTTGCCCATGTTCACGAATACTTCTGTGATCGCCGGATCCTGTGCGGGCAACTCGGGCAATTCATCAAATAATGCTGCGTATTCCGATCGGTACTGAGCGTCGGAGACCAGCAACTCCACGAACTGCAAACGGTTGCCCCCATGCTCGACAGGACTTTCAAGTGGCGCCAGCGCCTGCGCCCACAGGCTGTCTCTGCGTCCGTCCCAGAACATCCATGGACTATAGGCGACGCCGGCGAGTCCCATGGTATGCCGTTCACCGCGAGCAACGCCTTGCGCGACATCCAAACCGTCAGTAAACAGGTGTTCGGGCTGATGGCAGGTGGCGCAGGCCACCTCGCCATTCGCACTAAGGCGTGTATCGAAAAACAGCCGCTGGCCGAATCTTGCAGCGCGAGGATCATCGGCTACGGCGTTGCTTGGATCTGCCGGAACCGGCGGCAGGCTGCCGATCCAAAGCGATCGTAATAGCTCGATTTCAGATTCCGTCCATGCGCCTGGCGCCGGCGGCCATATAAGCCAAAGTACGGTACTCACCAGCAGTATTGTGACAGCAAGTATGCCGCCGATTTTTCGTGGAAATTGCATCGTGTTCGTTAAAGTTGCAAGTCGAACGTCACAGAGTCGTAGCTGCTCTCGACCGTGATCGAAATCGTTATCTGCCACCAACCGTTCATATGAAACTTCATGCCTTCAACGAGGTAGTCACCATCGCCAAGATACTGTGTTGCCAGGGGCATCGTCGGTAACCCGTGGTCGTGACCGGGCATACCGCCGATGAGCGTTACCATCGCGTCATCGACCGGACTTCCGTCAGATGTTTCGACGTGCACGACCCAGTTGTGAATCCGGTTGATTGTAATCGGTTGCAGCTTGGACTCGTAGCTGATGAGATACATCCCATCGTCCGTTCTCTGCGCTCCCTGCTCCTGTGCGAGCCCGACTGGCGCAAGCATCAGCAATCCTGCCGCAACACACAATACGACTATTCGTGTAGTACTCACAATCAGTTTGCCGCCCTGCGCTTGTTCCGCCACCGTGTAAATCCGCCGGTCATGAGCCAGTAATTAATCTGTAACAAGAGTGCAATGCCGGCAAAGAGCGGCACATACCCCCAGCTGGCTTCTCCGACGTGAAACGGAAATACCGACGTATAGGTCCTGTTCAGTGTTGGATGCGCTGTCGTCACGATGCCAATGTAATCGCCGGAATCGGCGAATTCGTGATGGACCAGAAATACCCCGTCAGGCCGGGTGACCGGAGACTGGTAAAACACCGTGTCCCGATCAAGATCGTCGATTTTCTCGATATCCTCCCAGCTGACGAATTTTCCCCGGCTCTCCCGGTCCTTGATGATGCGAAAGTCGACCGGCACCTCGCGCATGACGGCATGCAGGTACTCAATGACAAATATGCTGTCGGTGACCTCCGGAATGTCCTCGCAGTACTCCTCGTGCTTGCTGGTCTGTGGCTGATAAATCGCAAAATGCGCGGAATAGAAACCTATCTGAATCACGCACTGATCGTCCGCGAGTCCCACGCTGCCATGGGCATGCGCATGCAGGCATGCACAAAGAATAAGTGGCAGCGACCACAGGGGCGATTTAGTCTTTTTATGCATTGCTTCGCGGGATATCTTGCTGAAAACGGCTCAGGAATGCTCCAGCAGGACTTTCCTGATGACCTGGCCGGCGATGACATCCTGGCCGTCGTCCATCACGGTTGCGGAGAGGTGAATTCTGCCGCCAGAGAATAACAGCAAGCGCACCTCGACGGCAGGTGTTTCGGCGCGTAGCGCATCAATGAACTGCTGCCGGTCCAGCTTGATGATGCCTGTATCCCAGTCGATGTCGAGGTAGAGCTCATTCGTCTCGCTCCCGGACACGAACACACGGGCTGTAACGCCAGGCAAATCTGCTATTTGTTCGATGATGTGGCTGAACCGCTCTCGCTTATACGCAAAATCGGCTTCCTCGCTGACACTCAGGCTGGTTTCGAGGGCGACCAGCATGCCGAGATATTCCTCAGACGATACTTTCATGCCGCGGCCGATCGAGATGTCGTTCGGTGCGCCATTTTGGCGTGCGTATCGAACCAGGTGCTCCCTCCCCAACAGCAGACCCGCGCTGTAAGGCCCGCGCAGACCTTTGCCGCCGGAGTAACAGATCAGGTCGAATCCGTCGCTGACTCCTGCAACGACATTTGATCCCGGTGGCGTCGTTGTAGCCGCATCGCAGAAACTGGGAACGCCCAGTTCCCTCGCCAGCGTCACGTATTGATCCGCCGGAATATTGTCGCCAATATGTGTGGGCTTCAGGAAAAACATCATTGCCGTTCTTGCGTTTACGGAACTCCTAACGTCTTCTTCGGATTCCACTTCGATGAGGCGGCCGCCGGCCACCGTGAGCGCCCGGTCATAGGTGTAGCGATGCTTTTTCTGAATGATGATTTCATTCCTGATGCCGGTCGTATCCGGCAATTGCCGCATTTTTTCCTCGTCACCCAGCGTCATGCAGGCGGCCGTGCCAAGCACCATTGCTGCTGTGGCGCCCGAGGTCACCATTGCCGCCTCGCTACCAACGAGTTCAGCGATGCGCTTGCCGACCGCGTCGTGCAACTCTCTCATCTTGACTTTGCGCGTCGCGGCATAACGCATCGCATCCACGACCTGCGGCCGCATCCTCGCCCCACCCAGTGCCGAGTAGGCGCCAGCCGCATTAATAAACGGCTTTACCCCGAGTTCCCGGTAGTAATCGCCGCCAGGTGCCTTCCCTGGTGTTTCTTTTGCACAAACCGCAGAATCGCCAAGCAACCCCAGCGGGAGAATGCTGGCGAGGCCTTTCAGGATCGTGCGTCGATATGTCATTGATTATATGCGCTCGCCAGCAGGATACTTTTGAGGCCGGCGGTAACGATGCTCGCCTCACCTTCTTTGAGCATCGTCGCTGTCAGGTGAACCTGTCCGTCTGACAGGAACAAGGCGCGAATTTCGATGGAGGGATCGCCGTCCCGCAGCGCCTGTTTAACCTCGGCCGGCGTGGTTTTGTACAACTCCGCATCCCAGTGAACCTCGATGTAGGGCTCGCGGGCCTCGACGCCCGGCGTGCGGGTTACCGTGTCAACGCCTTGCATGGCGGACAGATTCCGCCCCATCGCGCTGACGATTGCCAGCTGACGTTCATATTCAGCATCCTCATCGAACGTCATGCTTTTCTCGACTGCGACCATCATGCCGAGGTATTCCTCCGGCGCCACCTTCATGCTTCTGCCGTAGGCACGATGATTGGGCGAACCATTGCGTCGCGCAATCTGAATAAGATCCGGCCGGCCGAGCAACAGACCGGCACTGTAGGGGCCGCGCAGACCCTTGCCGCCCGAGTAACAGATCAGGTCAAACCCGGCTGCCACGGTGGACTTCAGGTTAGCGATCGGCGGTACCGTGGTCGCGGCATCGCACATGATCGGGACGCCGTGCTCTTTGGCGATGGCGACGTATTCCGGTATTGCCACCGCGGTATCGTCCGGACGATTCAGCAGGTAAAACAACATCGCTGTATTTGCGTTGATCGCCGCACGGATGTCGGCGGCAGTTTCGGCTTCAACCAGCGTCGCGCCAGGCGCACGAATCGAACGATCGTACAGATAGCGCTGGCTCTTCAGAATGATGACTTCGTTCGGCATGCCTGAAGTATCGGGCAGGCGATCCATCTTTTCTTCGTCGCCCATCGTTATGCAGGCTGCAGTACCGAGAATGATCGCGCAGGTCGCGCCGGCAGTAACCATCGCGGCCTCGGCACCGGTTAATTCCGCAATGCGTCTGCCAACCGCATCATGGAGGTCTGTCATTCGTGCCTTGTTCTTGATGGCGTAGTCCATGGCCTCGATGACTTCCGGCCACATTTCGGCGCCACCGAGCGACGAGTAGGGGCCGATCGCATTGATGAACGGACGCACCCCGAGATCGGAAAAATAGTCCGGCGTGACCACCGCTTGCTCCGCGGATGCCTTTAACGAGAGCGAACTGAGTGGCGCCAATGCACTTAAGAACGCAAGAAAATGTCGTCTGTTGGTCTTCACTGAATCGCCAGCCTATAGCTCAGTGCGGAGCTGAGTCAAACTCGTAATCCTCCTGCCGAATTTGCCCGGTACGAGCACCGCAACACTTGATCTGGCGCTATTTGGGGTCTAGCGTAGCGGGACGATCCTGACAGCGAGGCGAGAATTATGAAAAACAAGACGTTTTGGATTGGATTGATCGTTGTATTTATAGTGATGCAGGCTCTCGGGTACGTGATCCACGAGGTACTGATGGGCGATACCTACGAGAAGCTGGCTAGCATTTTCCGGCCCGAAGCCGAGATGATGGACATGATGTGGATGATGATGGTGAGCGGGGCAGTAATGATGTTTATGTTCTGCTACATCTTCACCAGAGGTTATGAAGGTAAGGGCATCATGGAAGGCGTGCGTTTCGGCTTCCTTATCGGATTGTTGATGGCGGGCCCGATGGCGATCGATCCTCACGTCATCTATCCGGTTCCGGCCGACGTGGCAACGATCTGGCTCATCAGCAGCGTGATGTCATTAATCATCGCCGGCGCAGTGTTTGCCTCGATTTACAAGCCGGACTCTGGCGGCTAGAAAGCAAGTCTCATGCTGCGCTTGCTTTTTGCTCGCGCAGTTCCCTGATGCCGCTCAGCAGGGTTTCGCAGAACGGTGCGACGTCGGCCGTGTCCATCACGGTCGACAGAACGCCGATCATGCCCGGCGTCATCCAGTAACCGTGCTGCACCATGTAGCGGTGCAGGCCGGCGCTGCGATAAATATGGCCGCGGGCGGAAATATCGCCGAGCGCAGGATCTGACAGGGTCATCGAGAATATCGAATACTGACCCTGCACCTCACCATCCGTGTCGGAGAGGTCAAACACCTCCTGAACCCCCTTACGGAAGGCGTCGCCGAGTTGATTGAGGCGTGTGAATGCGTCGGTCGTCATCATTTCCATCGCCCTGAGCCCGGCAGCCATGGTGACCGGATTGGCATTGTAGGTTCCCCCGTGCGGCAGTTTCGCCCTGGTCTCGTCGGCTTCAAAAACCGACATGACATCCGCGTTGCCAACGACGGCGCCAACCGGAAAGCCGCCGCCGATTATTTTCCCAAGCGTGGTCAGCTGCGGTTTGAGGTTACGTTCTCCCTGCAGACCGGACCAGCCAGCCCGAAAGGCGATCACTTCATCGGCGATATGAATAACGTCGTATTGTTCACAGAACTGCTCGATCATCACCAGGAACTCATCGCTGGTCGCTATTCGCGCCAGGCCCTGGCCGATCGGATCGATCAATACGGCGGCGAGTTCACCCGCATTCTCGTCGAGAATCCGGCGTGCAATCGCAGGCTCATTGAAAGGAATAACGACGACGTCATCCAGTACGCCCTGCGGTGTGCCTTTTGAATATGCCTGCGAAACCGGATCGCCAGCCGAGAGGTCCGTGGGATCCACGCCGAGGCTGACTTCCGCGAAATCGTAGGAGCCATGATAGGAATTTTCACACTTCGCAATCTTCGGCTTGCCGGTATAAGCGCGGGCCGCCTTGATGGCGTTCATTACCGCTTCCGTACCCGAGTTCATGAAGCGGATCTTGTCGAAGTTGGGCGAGCGTCCACAGAGCAATTCTGCGAGTGCCAGCTCGGCCTCGCTGCCGAACGAGTATCCGGTGCCACGATTAATCTGGCACATCGCAGCTTCCACGATGTCTGGATGAGCATGGCCGTGGATCATCGACGTGTAATTGTTATTCAGGTCGAGGAGTTTGTTGCCATCGACATCGGTAATGTACTTACCCTTCGCCTCCCGCACGTAAATCGAGTAGGGAGCGATGCGAATCGTGCTGCGTGATCCGCCCTCTGTCAGCACATTCTGCGCTTGCCTGAACATTGCTGCGGATTTCGAATCCGGATTCGGGTATTTCATGACTCCTGGCCTCCCGCTGCCCGGTTCCGAGCGTCTCACAATTTTTCGATCACGTCGTCCCGTTGCCCATAGCAATCGGTGATCACCGATTGCCGGGCCCCGAAGTATTCTTCGTACGCATCATCGCAGGCGATCCGGGATTCAACCACGTCTGTATATGAATCCATGAGTCCCAGTAAGAGTTCGCAGACTTCGCGTACCGCGTAGCTGCCTGAATTCGCACCGGTAACATAGTCACAGAATTCCCGGCGATCTGCGAAATCAGCGAACATCGGGCTCGCCTGGCGGCGCACTCTGAAACGCAGGCCACACACTTTGGCCATCGAAAGATCGTTGATATCGTCAAAGACACAGGCAATCTGCCCTGGCTGCAGTTTATGGTTATCGCAGAGGTGCGCGATGACCTGTCTCTTGTCGCGTATTCCGGTATATGCAGCAGTCAGGTGTTCGCGCCTGGCGAACGCGATCGCACTCTCGTTATCTTCACCACTGATGATCGCTGCATAGGGAAGCTCGCCGAGCCTGCGCCACAAACCATAGCGCAGCATGTTCATGCCCATTGAATCCGCCTCGGAAAATCCACTTGATGATGTGTGGCCCTTGCGACCCGCATTGAAAACGCCGTCCCAGTCGAATACAACGGCGCGGCACACCGCGACCTTTTTTTTCAGGTCCTCGACAGGGGTGACGAAGTCACCGCCTGCGGCCGTGAATTTCTCGAAAAGCCCTGGCAAACCCAATTACACAACATCCTGAACGTCAAGAATGCCGATCGGTTTTTCGCCGTCCAGTGCAATGATTGTATCGACTTTTGACTCTTCAAATTTCGCAACTGCATCGTATAGCAGTGCATCCGCGGATATCGATATCGGATTCTTCGAGAACCCGACTTTATCGAGCGTCATCTCAATAACTTCAGAGCCTAATTCCTGAATTTTGCGACGCAGATCTCCGTCCGTAAATACGCCTACTACAGCGCCGTTGTCATCGGTCAACGTCACCGCGCCAAGACGCGACTCGGTCATCTTGATTATTGCCGCCTTCACCGAGTCGGCTGGTTTGCATATCGGGTTCTGTTCCCTGAGAACTTCGCGAACCGTGACCGTCATCAACTGCGTGTGCTTGACGAACTGATCCGTGCCAACCGTCGTGAGCGCATTGAGACACAGCTTCTTCATTACGCCCCACGGCACGGTACAAACATGCACGCCAGCGATCAGCGCCTGCCGTACGTGCTCGGGGTGACGCACGGACGAAAACATGATCTTGGCCTGGTAATCGTACTTTTTGACCACGTTGACACACTGTTCAAACAATGCGCTGGCATCATGCCCCTGATCCTGCAGGCGACCGGCGAGCGGGCAAACAAATGCTGCGCCCGCGGCCATCGCCATGTACGCCTGGTTGAGCGTATATATAAGGTGTACGTTGACCCGGTGACCTTCTTTGGTCAGCGTATTGCAAGCCCGAATGCCTTCCTCGGAAATGGGCACCTTGAAGACCGGCTCTTTGGCCAGCGGCAAGTCGAGCAGGCGATGCGCTTCGCCTATGATTTCATCGTGCGTATTACCGAGCGCCTCAATCTGTAGTTCGGGCACCATCTTGGAAAGTTTGACGATTGCACCGTCAATATCGGTGATGCCGTCCCGGTGCATGAATGTGGGTGTGGTGGTCAGCCCTTTGAGAAAACCGAGATTAAATGCCTCTTCGATTTCCTGGAAATTCACTGAGTCGAGATACAGCTCCATCTTTGGTCCTTGCAGATCAGTGCGGTAATTTTCGTACCAGCTGGTGAATTTCGATTAAGGGGATCAGGAATTCTTCCAGGTCATCCAGGTAGTACTGGCTGGCGGCATCACACAGGGCATCAGGTGGATGCGGATGCGCCTCGACAAAAATCCCGTCCACCCCGGCAGCCACGCCCGACCTGGCAAGTACATTCAGGTACTGGCGTGTGCCGCCGCGAGCATCCTTGCTGGGAATTCCGTATTTCCTGATCGTATGCGTGATATCGAACACCACTGGGTAACCTGCTTCCCTGAGCATGAAGAAGCTGCGCGGATCGACGATCAGGTCGTTGTAACCGAATGTATAACCACGTTCCGTCAGGATAATTTTGTCGCCGCCAACCGCCTCGATCTTCTGCACTGGCTTGATCATGTTTTCGGGCGCAATAAACTGACCGTGTTTCAGATTGATAACGGCGCCCGTCTTCGCCGCTGTTGTCACAAGTTCAGTTTGCATACAGAGGTACGCCGGAATCTGCAGGATGTCGACGACCTCGGCAGCCGGCGCGGCATGCTCCGGATAGTGAATGTCGGTTAGCACCGGCAGGCCGATTTCACTCTTGATTCGCCCCAGGATGCGCATACCTTCTTCAAGACCAGGTCCCTGGAAATAGTCCAGCGAGCTGCGATTGTCCTTGGTAAACGATGACTTGAATATGAGCGGCAAATCGAGTTTCTCGCTGATTTTCTTCAGGCGCTCCGCCGTTTTCATCATCATCGATTCTTCCTCGATGACGCACGGCCCGCTGATCAGGAACAGGTCATCCGATCCGCAGTCGATTCCGGCCACATTGACGTGTTTGACGGCTTTCATGGGTACTGGCGCTTCCGGTGTTGCTGGACGGGCGTATCGTGAACTGCTGCGCCGAAAAGGGCAAGTTCAGCGGCCGCTGATAGCGGCCTCGATCAGCGCGAAATTCAGGTCTGTAGCGCCACGATTATCAAGGATGATCTGCCGTGCTTTGGCGCCAATCTCCGCGGCGCTGCCCGGATTGTCGAGGAACCCGCGGAGCGCGCTGACAATCTCTTCCCGGTCGTGCACCAGCATCCCGGCATCA
>SMVB01392213.1_pt1 | contig 11500 bp, 7 predicted proteins | sample 2456461 | NCBI WGS metagenome assembly SMVB01 (sample SAMN11095934, study PRJNA526329) | marine sediment metagenome | biome: Marine sediment; feature: Surficial sediment; material: Deep marine sediment; isolation source: Hadal surficial sediment | place: Pacific Ocean | collected 2014-05 | depth 0-1...
CAAGGGCTCGGCAACGTGGGATACCATGCCGCGAAGTACCTGGAGGAGGAAGGGGCCGTGCTCGTCGGCATTGCCGAATACGAGGGCGCCATCCACGCTCCCGGTGGCCTCAAGCTGGCCGACGTCGTAGCACATCGAAAAGAAACGAAGAGTATTCTGGACTTCCCTGGGGCGACGAACCTACCAAGCACCATCGACGCGCTCGAGCTGGAGTGCGACGTGCTCGTCCCGGCGGCACTCGAGAATCAAATCACCGGGAGGAACGCGCCGAACGTCAAAGCCAAGATCGTCGCCGAAGCCGCCAACGGTCCGACGACCGAAGAAGGCGACGCGATCCTGAACCAGCGCGGCATCCTCGTTATTCCCGACATCTATCTGAACGCCGGCGGCGTCACAGTGTCGTACTTCGAGTGGCTCAAGAACCTCTCCCACGTGCGGTTCGGCCGGATGCAGAAGCGCTTTGAAGAGGGAGCATACAAGCGACTATTGGACGCCGTCGAGCAGGTGGGTGACAAGCGATTCTCGGAGGAAGAAAGGGCGAAGTTTACTCGTGCAGCCGGCGAGGAAGACCTCGTCAACTCCGGACTGGAAGAGACGATGGCCGTTGCGTACCGCGAGATATGGGAGACGTGGAAGCGTCTCGATGCAGATGTCGATCTTCGCACCGCCGCGATGGTCAACGCGATCAAGAAGGTGGCGGTGACGTACGAAGAGCTTGGTATTTTCCCCTAACCTATCGCAACCGCTCGATAACGACCTCCTCCCCGAACTGTTGCGCCAACGCGCTCAGGTAGCTCTCCTGCGTGCGATGGTACCCGAAAATGAGCTTCGACATGACTCGGAAAAAGGGATTGTAGATCTCCCCATCTTCCGTGACGGTTTTCCCTCCTGTCTCCGTTCGTGCGGTCTCGCCCCGCGTTCTGCTGGATCGTTCCCAGCCCGCATTCGGCCGATTTCCACCGATCCAGATAGTTACCGCGCCTTTGTATAGAGCCCGTTGAACACGACCTGCCAGCTGGTCCCCCCGTCCGTCGACTTACGCCAGACTTGTCGCACCCGACCTCCCTCCGCCTGCTCCCAGGCGATTTCGTCGATCACGGTAGCGGTCGCAATTCAATATCCAATATCCAATGTTCAATATTCAAGGATTCGATATTCGATATTCGTCATTCAACGCGCTGGTAGGTATTCCGCCGGTATCGGGTGGTCCGGAGACTCCCCCTGCCAAAAAATGGTTACGACCCACCACCGTGAACCATCGTACAACAGCTGGAAGCTATTGATCCCGCGGGCAAAGGGTTCCGCCTCCGGACTGCGCTTTGAGTCGTAGGTGCTGAACAAATGGACGATGTTCCCGTACCGCTCGACCACGCGGTGCAGTTCACGCTCAAAGAATCCGTTCCCCACCAGCACTGGGTCCGCGCCGGTTATCCATTCGTCCACCCCCGTCACGCGGTGCCGCCAGGCGCCGGTCGAGTCGCGGAACGTGGGTATGAGGCGGCCGCCGGGGATGAACAGTGAACGCATCCGATCCCAGTCGCGCTCTTGTCCGGCCGGGCCGGAGATTACGTCATAGACAGCGGCGACGATCGCGTCGACGGACTCGACATCTGCCGGATCTGCCGGCAACCGATCGGCGCTGCGGGAACCCTGGGCGCTCAGGGGTGAATTGAAAGCGATGATGATGGCCACCCAGACTAGGGGTCGCAGAAGTGGTGCAATTCGATCCATGAGTCTCTCCAGTTCAGTCACACGACATGGGTGACGAGTGACGTGGTGCTCCGATTGATCTACGGGTAATGAATATCAGAGATATCCAACAAGGAGTCTAGATATGGAGTATTGGAAATTGGATATTGGAATCGAATCTTGAATGTTGGACATTCGACATTGGACATTGGACATTGGGTATTGAATATTGGATAGCCATATGACATTTGATTTTTCAGGTCAGGTCGTGCTGGTAACCGGCGCATCACGAGGCATCGGTGAGCAAATGGCGCACGACTTCGCGCAATGCGGCGCTCAACTCATCGTGACCTCAACAAGCTCAGACGATGGAGAAGAGCTTGTCGAGCGCTTCGGCGTTCCCACCAGTTTCTTTCCGGTCGATTTCACCGATCGAGCTAATACCAACACATTCCTCGACCAGCTTCGCTCCATCGTGGTTGACGGGGGCTATTCAATGGTGTAGTCCGCGGCGCCACAGGCCCAAGCGCGCCCTCCTTGGTTGCGCCACCGCACAGCGGTATTATTGGCGCGTCCAGTCGTTTCATACCTAAACCTGAAACGTTCGTCTATTGCCCCCGTCAATCGCCTTCATGCTGGGATTCATCGTCGGAGCGGCCCTGGTCTCGCTGCTCCGGCGCGGAAGCTCCGTCCCGCCGGGACGAGGCCCTGCAACCGGCGTGTTGGCCACTCAGGTGCCACAGCTCAAGAATGCCGATAGTAGCTGTTGGTGGTGTGGAGATTACGAATGCAGCGACGCACCCGTGGATTCCAAGTTCAGGGTGGGAGACAAACGACGTATCTGTGGCCCCAGGTCGAACCCGAGATGGGCTGGGAGCTGTCCTTCAACCACCACACTCGGCGACGGCTCGAGCTGGCAGTTCAAGGAAACCTGCGACTGCGACCCCTGATACCGCTACAGGTGAAAGCGACCGAACGCCACCAAGCAAGATTTTCTAGTTTGGGGGCGTCCCCGTCCCGTCCCCTTCCACGAGCTGCTCCAGCAACACCTCGAGAAGCTCGGTGCTGACGGCGGCTCGCGCCCTCACTTCGTAATCCCCGAAACGCACGATTCCCTCGGCTGTGCCGTCGGGGTTGCTGGTGACCTGCACCGCACCATCCGTCATCGTAGCGGCGGCACCCGCAGCAATCGGAAAGACCGTGAGCGTGAGTCGCTCGCCGGAATCCAAAAGCTGAACGAGCCGATATCCCGTCCTGTCCTGTCCTATCAACGTCCTGACAGTCGCAACCACCAGTCCCTCCACGCTGATGAGCGGTATCTTGGCCGGCTCCGCGGTACTGACCGGGAAGTCCGCCGGCGGTGGCCCAAGTTCGATCTCCGTGGAATCCGGGATCGAATCTACCAGCGGCAACCGAGCCAGCGTACTGCTGTCCGTAGGTTGTATCGACCTTGGTGTCGAGCGCACACCTTGCACCACCGCGGCACCACCGTCATCCGGCGAGCCTGCCCCAGCAGCCGGACGCTTTCCACCGAACGGAACGAGCATCGCCAAGGCAACACCGACTACCACCGCGATGATCCCCCACACAACCGCCGGCAATCCCTCTGGCTTTTGCGGCCCCGGCTTGCCTCGTCCACTACGCCGCAGAGCCTGTTGCGACCCCGAAACGCGGCGTTGGGGGGTCGAAAGCCGAGGTGGTGGCGTGACCACTCGGGCGCTTTGGGACGGACGAACCGGAGCCCGGCGGGGAGTAGCCGGCTCGGCTGGCTTCGTGGGCCAAATGACGCTCTCCTGACTGCTACCGAAGTCGACTTCGGGATTGCTTTCGGAGAACCGGTCAACCGTCACCTCCTCGACCCGCACGTCCTGAAGGCCTCCCGCACTCTCCACCGTTACTAACTTCGGGGGCCCCTCAGGAGGTGTCAGGTGGACGCTAGGCAGACTCGTCGGGTCCCGCACCTCAGCGGGCGCAGGAATGTCAGCAACGGGAATCTCGGCGCGTGCCGGCGCAGTGGGCTCTTCCTCCGAAGGCTTCTCGCGTGCGGCAATTGAAGATTCCTGGACCTCCCAATCTCCCCCGGACTTGACTATGCCGCTGGCCGAATCTGCCGGAGATTGCGCCTTGTCATCTTGACCGCCGGATTTCTCTGAATCTGAAGCAACGTTACCGGTCATGCCACTCGTGCGTGCGACGCGACGCTCCTCGAGCATGTCCGCCATTCCCAAGGAGATCTCCAACTCCCTGCCGGCGTCGGCCTTCTCGTCTTCCTGATCCCCTGGCCGAGCGATGTCCGGCTGCGCCACTGAGGACTCCATATCCACCGGATCCAAGTTGTCCAGGCCTGCCGACTCGGTTTCGGCTTCTTCCGCCTGTTCCTCCAGTTCCGCTATCTCGGAACTGGCCTGGGGTTCCGCCGCTTCCTCCCCACTCCGCACCGCCATCTCGAGCACCATCTCGAGCACAGGCATCACGTCGTCGTCGGAGCGGCCCTCCATGATCTCGAGTGCTTGCCGCACTTTGGTAAAATCAAACACTGCGGCGTAGTTCACCATCACCTTGCGGGCCTCGCCAACGTGGCCCCCTTTGATCAGCAAACGGGCATAGCGAAGATGTGTGTTATTGCCTTTGGGAAGAACCTCGAGAATCTTGCCGCACACAGCGATAACGCTCTTGCCGGACCCGTGCTTCGCATATAGCTGGCCGGCCTTCTCATACATCTCCAGAGCGGCATTCGGGTCGCCCTTCTCGAGACACAAATCACCGGCTTTGACGTAAAGCGGCACCTCCCGGAGAATGCCCTTGGTCCCCTCTAGATGCTCCAGGATCTCGAGGTACACGGCCAGGGCCTTCTCCGTTGCGCCCTTTTGGGCCAGGGCGCTTGCCTTTTGTTTGCGAGTCTTGACGTCCACCGTTTCCACTGCTCCAGTTGTACACTGCCCCCATCGACCGGTCAGTCCGGCGAGAGGCCCTTCACCTCTCATTCCCCCTATAATTATAGGGAAACCTCGACTTCGCGCAGTGGGCAACCTCACACATCCAAACCAGCGCACCTCCTTGGGCTGTCGCCGTATACGTGGCCGAGCGTCCAGATTTGTGACGTAACTCACATATCGGGGATCGCACCCTAAAAATAGCACTGTTTGGTTGCGTGGTTCTAATCCAGGCCGGCATCGCTGGCCGGCGATTACGAAGACAAGGCCTGATGGGGCCCCCTTCGTGTGGCTTGGCGGCAAAGTCGGACAACTCGGCAAACCGAGAGACCACGCCACAGGACGGGGCTCTTCTTTCGAATGCCGTGGTGTCGAACGGTATCTCCGCACCTATCGGATGACATCGGGCGCACCTTGCGTTGCCCGGGCCGCAACAGCCTATTTCTGATTGATAGACGGTTATGGGGAAACCCACGAAGCGAGGTCGCCAGAATGAACTCGAGAAGGACTATTCAGTCTATGATCTCGATGGGGTGGATCGGTGCGGTGGCAACACTGCTCACCAGTTGCTCCCCCTACCCACCACCACCACACACGCGCATCGAAGAGGTTGTGGACACCCTCCACGGCTTCGCGATCCCCGACCCCTACCGCTGGCTCGAGAACCGAGACAGCCCCGACACCCGAGCATGGATCGATGAGCAAAACGCCTACGCCGAACAGGTCGTCGGCCAATCGCCGCTGCGCACCCACGTAGAAAACCGTCTCCGCCAACTGATGGACGTCGCCAACGCCCCGTCACCCAGAGAGGCGGGCGACTACCAGTACTTTGTGATCCGGCGAGTGGGGCAAGACCTGCCGATCATATATCGACGACCGACTCCGGACGAAGAGGAAGAAGGACCGATCGACCCTACAGGCGATTACGAGGTGGTTCTCGATCCCCACGGCAGGAGTCCGGAAAACACGACGCGCTTTTCCATCGTGACATTCTCCCACGACGGCAGCCTGATGATTTACAACGAGCGGGACGGCGGCCAGGACGAACTGAAGATCCGGATCCGCGACCTGGAGCGCGGCATCGATCTGCCCGACAGCCTCCCCCTCTCCCTCTACGGCAGCATCTCCTTCACGGGCGACAGCAAGGGGATCTACTACGTCAAGAGATCCCGGCAAATAGGGCCGCGGGTCATGTACCACGAACTCGGCACCGACATCGAGGAAGACAGATCGATCTTCGGCGAGAGATACGGACCCGACAAGTTCATCAACGTGAGCCAGGTTGCCGACAACCGCTACCTCATCTTCACCGTGGGTCATGGGTGGGCACGCACGGAGGTGCATTTCCAAGACCTGAGGCGCGGCGGCCCGGTCAGAGCGATTGTGGACGACGCAGACGCGAGGTTCTACACGCGGTTCGTGGAGGGCGAACTCTACATGCGAACCAACTTCGAGGCCGACAAGAGCCGCCTCGTAGCAGTCGACCTGGCCAATCCGGCTCGTGAGCATTGGCGTGAAGTGATCCCTGAGGGCGATGACGTGATGGAGGATTTCACGCTCATCGACGACAAGTTATACGTCACGTATCTGCACGATGTCGGCAACCAAATCAAGATCTTCGAAAAAGACGGCACACCGGCAGGCGAAATTCCGATTCCCGAATTCCACAGCGCTTCCATACGAGGCGACGGCGACGGCCAAGCATTTCTCACACTCTCGTCCTTTACGACGCCGCAGACGGTGTACAAGCTCAACTTGGAAACAGGGGAACGCACCGTTTGGGATCGGCGCGAGGTCGACTGGAACTCCGATGGCATCGTGGTGAAACAGGTGTGGCGCACGTCACAAGACGGTACGCGCGCTCCCATGTTCATCGTACACCGTGAAGGCATTGAACTCGACGGTCAAAATCCCACATTGCTGACCGGGTATGGGGGGTTTTATGTAGCCCGCAAGCCCAGCTTCAGCACGACCGCCGCACTATGGCTCGAGATGGGTGGCGTGTACGCTTTGGCGACACTACGTGGTGGAAGTGAATTCGGTGAGTCGTGGCACCGTGACGGGATGCTGGAAAACAAACAGCATGTGTTCGACGACTTCATCTCCGCCGCCGAGTGGCTCATCGACAACGGGTACACCAACCCGAAGAAACTCGCCATCCAAGGCGGAAGCAACGGTGGATTGCTCGTCGGAGCCGTGCTCAATCAACGCCCCGATCTGTACCGTGCAGTCTTGTGCGGCTTCCCCGATGTGGACATCCTTCGGTTCCCCAAATACACGACTAACAACAACGCCCCGGCTCTGCTCGAGTACGGAAATTCGGAAATTCGCGAGCATTTTGAGGCTATCCGCAAGTATTCCCCGTATCAAAACGTCAGGCAGAACATTGAGTACCCGGCCGTCATGTTCACCACCGGCGACCTCGACACGCGGGTCCCGCCCCTGGGAGCCCGAAAGATGACGGCTCGTTTACAGGCATCGACGACATCCGGGTACCCGATAATACTCCGCTATCACCACAAGGCCGGACACGCCGCCGGCAGGGGCTTGCCCTTCAGCCGTCGTATCGTCGATATGGCAATGGAGCTGACGTTCCTATTACAGCAGTTGGGGGTGGAAATAGAACCGAAGACTTAGGCGCACCCCTGTAGGTAGGCGAGGTATGCCGCCCCGAGCTCTGCCACGAGGTCGTCGTCGACAACACCTCCCGGTCCCGGACCGGGCGCGCCGAACACCAGATGCTCTCTGAGGGTCCAAAGCACCATGGACAACCCGACTCGGATCGCCAACTCGGGCCTCGGGTGAGCGATCTCGTATTTACGCTCCAGCAGCAATGTCTCGACTCTATCCGAAACGAGTTCGTCAATCCGCGCCGAGCGCTCCCGCGCCTCCGGTTGGCCCCTCAGACGCCAACCAGTTACCAAACTCAAGAACCCGCCCCGTTCCAGTCTCAGTAGGTCTGCCAGCCCCACCACGACACCGTGTACTACCTCGACCAGCGGCCGATCCACCCAACGGGACAATTCCGTGACCTCGTTCACCGCGGCCTCCGCACGCCAGACAAACCGCTCCTGTAGCACGTGCCGCAGCGCCTCCTTGTCTGAAAAGCGGGCGTAAAAGGCCCCCACGGACGTTCCGGCCAGCTTCACGATCCCGGCGACGGTGACCCGGTCGAAGGTACCAGAGCTGATCAACTCCTCTGCCACACTCAAGATGCGTTCGAGTGTCTTCTGGCTCCTGACCTGCTTCGGCTTCTTAAGCCATTGCTGCGTAATAACTTGTGATGTCATGGCTCGGTTCAGCATGTATTAGAATCAGAATATTGATTCTAATTATAAGAATATTAATGCTGACTTACAAGGACATTGTCTCAACCAGCATGATGCGAGTAGCTCGAGGCAGTAGCCGCGAGTCCGGGCCTTCGGGAGGTGCCGTTAACCGGAGTAGTCCGACATGTTGATGCCATAATCCAGGCCTTCGGTCACCTTGATGATCGACCGCCGGTAATTTCCCGTTTCGTCCACAGAGGCGAGATCGACAAGTGTAGCGCCGTCGGTTCGGCTCCCGTCTGCCGTAACCGCGATACGTACGATTGGTCGATGCAGCTGCGCCAAGTCGGGGTTGGCACCGTGCACCACCGCGATCTCGTAGGTATCCAGGATCACACACGTCCCCACCGGATAGATTCCCAAGAGGTTGATGAGTGCCTTGACTATTATCGGATCATACCCCAGGTCGCTGTTCTCCCGCATCTCCCGCAATACCTCGTCGGGTCGAACGGGAACCCCTTTGGCGAACGAACGTGTAGGAGGAGTGTCGTAGCCATTGGCAACGGCAACGATCTTCGAGAACATGGACAATTGACGCGGTTCTATTGTCTTCGGAAAACCGCTCAGATCCGTCTTCATGTGGTGTTCGTAGGAGGCGACCATGGCGCGGTACGGAATTTCGCCGTGTCCGCGAAGCCCGAACAGGGCCAACACACCCTGCCACGGATGGGTTCTCACCATTTCCTCCTGCTCCTCCGTGAGCGGCACCTCACTGTTTAGAATCTCGAGCGGGATCCGGCTCTTGCCGAAATCGTGGAGCAGCCCGGCCATGCCCAGGTCATACAGTTGCAGCTTGGTGAGTCCTATACGTTTGCCGATCGATACGCTGAAGATGCACACGTTTACCGAGTGAGTGAAGATTTGCTCGTCGTACCCGCGCACCACCGTGAGCCCCACAAGCGACACCTCGTTTCGCAACACCTGATCGACGATGCCCTGGACCGCACGCTTGATCTTCTTGGCGCTCGCTGTTCTACCCATACGAACGCCACCGATCAACTCCTTGGTCACGGCGACTGACCGTTCGTAGGAGCGTTTCGCGACATCCTTGGCTTCCTCTGAATCGCCAAACGCTTCGTCATGCTCCGGAGGTGGCTGGAGCAGTATGTGCGTGATGCCCCCCTGGGTCATCCTTTGCCACAAGCCTGACAGATCGGGAACCCCGTCACTGGGGGCGTATGCCAGCAGTTGTGAGAGAAAAATCTGCCATTCGCGGCGCTGGACGCCTTGTTCCACATCCATCATGCCTATTCCGCATTGCCGCAATGTCGTGAGGACGTGGCTGAACGTCGCGTAGTTGTTGAGGTCGAGGCGCAGACGGACGGAATTGATGTAGAGGAACTCGTTGGACACTCTGAGTTCGAGCGCGCCCTCGACCGCAAAGAGACTCCGGGCCGTATCAAAGATGCTGTCGAGTGCCCGCTGTACTTGATCATTTTCAACCGGATACAGCTTGAGGCTGCGTAGGGCGCTGTAGAAGGCAATCAGGAAATCACGCCCGCGCTCCCGTATAGGGCCCTCGGAACTCTCCATGGCCAGGGTCAAGGATTTCCGCGGCTGTGGCTCCGGAGCTCTTGACTCGGTCACAAACCCATCTCCCTCAACGCACTGCCGACGGCGTTCTTAACGAGGGGGTCCTTGACGCCCTTCGCTTTCTCCAGAGCGGCTCTTGCATCTGGCGTACCAATCTTTCCCAGCGCCAGCGCTGCACACGCCCTCGTCTCGGGATCGTCTTTACGCCTGAACATCCTCTTCGCATTCAACATTTGGTACAGTGAACCCACGCCGGCATTTCCGCAAAACATCCCGTACGCCTCGAAGAAAGGCTTCTTCTCGGCGAGCCCGGCGCCCCTAAGAATCTTTCCGGTGATCACGGTCTCCACCTTCCGGAGGATCCCGGGGTATTTGTGTTGCACACAATACTGAACAGCAGCGATACGTATGTCGCGATCTTCGTCTTCAACAGACCTTTCGAGTTGTTTCATCGCGGAAGCAGAACCGATCGCTCCCAAAGCATCTACCGTCGCGCGTCGGATCGCAGTGTCAGCATGCTGCAGCAACCTGCCAAAATCCGGGACCAACCTCGCAACCTTCAAGCTCGAGATGAGTTGAATGGTCTGCAGCAGCGCCACAGGATCGCTGGTCTTGAGCGCAGTCACGACCTGCTCCGGATGTTCCTGAGCAATGTGCTGTGCCACCTGCCGAAGTGTCTCCTTCACGCGCTCGTTTGTGAGCTTTGGCATCCATGCCAGCACTGTATCGAGCACCTGAGGACCCAGTTCGTCAAAGAAGTCCGAAATATCGTCTTTCGTTGGCTGCACCGCCGCGTCGTCCAGCGATTGAATCAACTGACCGAGGGCAGTCGGGTCTGAAAGCTTCACCGGGAGCGCGGTGATGGCCTTGCGGTGATCGGGAGTCAACTCATGCGTTTCGTCGAGAAGCTTCCTCAGTCGACGTACCACCAGCGTCACCGATTGAAAATCGCCGACACCGAGGAGATGCGGAAGAAAGCTGTCGATAATCGAAATAATCTCTCCACGAACTTTGGTATTGCGCTGTAGCTCGAACACTTCGAATAGAATCTCCAGCACCTTGGCGCGAAGGTTTTGCTGGTACTCCTGGTCGATCTCGCTCGTGAGGTACTCGATCTCCCAGTCGTCCAGGAAGTAGAGCGTGGAGTGAAAATCCTCTACGTCGACCACGCCCTCCGGTGTATCCTCCGAAGGCTCTACTTCGCGCAAGAGGCGTCCCTTGATCTCCTCTGGCGATAACGGAGTCGACTCGCTTTGGGACACAGGGGTGTCCGGTTGAACGGACGGAACGTCGTCGTAGCCTACTTCGATAAACCCGTAGCGCAGGTGCTGAAAATCCTCTTCCCACAACAACGTGAGGATATCATCCGGATCCTCCGCCGCGAGTACACGCGCATCCTTGATGACGTGGAGAAACGCGATAATCTCCCTGTCTTCCACCCCCGGCGACAGCGTCAAAGAGCGCACTCCGTCTTTGAACAATGTCCACGGGATGCTGTCGGACTTGTCTGCCTGAGACAACACCTTCTTGCCTTCCCATTCCAGGGCAGAGTCGGACACCTGCAACTGCAGTTCATCCAGTCGCTGCCAGACAAGAGTGAGCGCCCCTCGCAGGGCGTCGACGGCCTGGAGGTAGATTTTATTGTTGGGGCTGTATAGCTGGACGGCACCGAGCGCTTTCCAGAGAATCTGCAGCAGATTCTCGACGACGTAGCTCTCGTCGGCGGCGCCAGGCTCTACGGGGTGCGTCACGACGTGGCTACCGTCATCGAAGGGATGCCATCATGCCGTGGCACGGGCCGGCCGCCATCAGGGACGCCGCCAGTCGGAGTCAGGCCGACGGCCAAGCACGCCATTGCTATCACCGATCTCCGTCCCCGGAGTTCCAACGCCCCGGCGACGGCGTCGCCGTGTTGCCTGTTCACCGGCACTAAAGTACTGCGACATCGGCAGTTACGCCACGGGTACCCACATCTGGCCGGCAGCTCTAGACCGGGGGTTGGGCTGGAAAAAAGTG
>SMVB01384079.1_pt1 | contig 11499 bp, 12 predicted proteins | sample 2456461 | NCBI WGS metagenome assembly SMVB01 (sample SAMN11095934, study PRJNA526329) | marine sediment metagenome | biome: Marine sediment; feature: Surficial sediment; material: Deep marine sediment; isolation source: Hadal surficial sediment | place: Pacific Ocean | collected 2014-05 | depth...
CCGGGAACGAATCGCATTACTCGGCGCTGTGATTTGGTGATTATCGAAGAAACAACAGTAGCTCAATGTTTAAATTTGCCACCTAGCTTGATGAAAGACACTCTTTTTCTGCCTAGTTAGTTGAGTTAATTCAGTATTTTCTGGGGATACCTCAGAATCAGACCGTATTGCACATCCGAGGCATTCGAAAGATAATACCGCACGATTTCAACCCCTCGATTTCAACTCTATAGAAAACAAAGGAATTTAAGTGGCACGTCCTAGCGTAGATGACTATTTTATCGATTGGAAGGAACGCGAAGCATTAGTGCAGGAAATGATCCCAGTGATTGGTCGGCTGTTCAGCCAACGTGACATTGGCATGTTCATTTATGGCAGGCCTCTGCACAATCGTTCCGTCACATCCATCATGAAATCCCATCGGTTTGTGCGGCAGATTGAACAGAACGAAATGTCGGAATTTGAATCTCATCCGGTACTAATGGCCCTGGCAAAACTGGATCTATGGCATATTCAAATTGATCTTGGCAAACTCACCGTGAAATTCATGGAGCAACAAGAAGCCAGTGGTGAGGCTGCCCTTGATGTGGATACCTTTGTAAAACAGGAATTGGCCTACCTCGACGGCATCAAGGTAATGCCGGTAGAGAAAACCCAGCATGTCGTGTTATATGGCTTTGGCCGTATTGGTCGGTTAATGGCTAGGCTATTGATAGAAAGGACAACAACCGGTGAAATCATGCGCCTTAAAGCTATTGTGGTCAGACCCGGCGGCGAAGGGGATTTAGAAAAGCGTGCCAGCTTGTTTGCCCATGACTCTGTCCATGGCACATTTCAAGGTACATTGCGGGTAGATGAACAAAACAACTGCCTGATAGCGAACGGGAATTCGATCAAGGTTATTTATGCCGATAAACCTGATGAAATTGATTACACCCAATACGGTATTGAAGATGCGTTAATTATTGATAATACGGGTAAATGGCGCGACCGGGAAGGTCTCTCCCTTCACCTTAAGGCCAAGGGTGCTGCTAAAGTAATCTTAACGGCCCCAGGTAAAGGGGATTTGAAAAACATTGTATTTGGCATAAACGATGATGAATTAGAAACGAGTGACAAGATAGTTTCCGCCGCTTCTTGTACTACAAATGCCATCGCACCAGTGTTGAAAGTGATAAATGACAAATTCGGTATTGCCCATGGGCACGTCGAAACAGTCCACGCTTACACCAATGATCAAAACCTTCTTGATAATTACCACAAGGGTACTCGCCGAGGCCGAAGTGCAGCTCTTAATATGGTTCTGACAGAAACCGGAGCAGCAAAAGCTGTAGTCAAAATTGTACCGGAACTAGCCGGTAGACTGACCGGTAACGCCATCAGGGTGCCAATCCCAAACGTTTCAATGGCAATAATGACCCTGAATCTAGAAACTGACACCACCAAGGATGAAGTCAATGAGTTTCTAAGACAAATTGCTTTGCATTCGCCCTTACAAAACCAGATAAGCTACACCAACAGTCCGGATGCTGTGTCTTCTGACTTTGTCGGAACGCGGGAAGCCGGGGTAATAGACGCAAACGCAACCATTGTAGAGGGCAAAAATTGTGTTCTGTACCTGTGGTATGACAATGAGTTTGGTTACTGTTGTCAAGTTGCACGGGTTGTTTACAAAATGGCAGGTGTAAAATACCAGGTTTATCCCGAGAAGGAATAGACCAGGGACAGCTTGTCGCTACGGCCCCTAAAAGCAAACTATCCGACCGGTAAATGGCCCGGTAAAAACAGTTGATCGCCTGGTCGTCGTACAGTCGATTACGGTGCCGGTAAATAATCTGATATTTAATTATCTATTGCGCGAAGGCGCATTGGGTTGGGCTGGCCTGCCTGCTATCTCGTTACAGTTTCTTGGTTTCCTTTGCTACATCGGTGTAATCGCCGCCATGGTACAAATTCTGGAAATGTTTCTTGATAAGTTTGTACCGGCTCTTTATAACGCATTGGGCGTATTTTTACCGTTGATAACGGTTAATTGCGCTATCCTGGGTGGAACACTGTTTATGGTAGAACGGGATTATACTTTTGCCGAAAGCATTGCCTTTGGGTTTGGATCGGGATTCGGCTGGGCCCTGGCTATTGCGGCCCTGGCTGGAATTAGGGAAAAACTGAAATACAGTGATGTGCCAGAAGGATTGCGTGGACTGGGGGATCACTTTCATCACCGTTGGGCTTATGTCCTTGGGTTTCATGTCGCTAAATGGCGTTTCCCTGTAGCAGGACAATCAGTATGCTGGATTTGTTAACAATCATCGGTGGTGTGGTCATGTTTACAGCAGTGATCATGTTTCTCGTTGGTGTGATCTTTATTGCCCGTTCAAAATTAGTCAGTAGCGGCGATGTTTACATAGAAATTAACGGTGATCCTGAAAAAACCATTACGGTACCGGCCGGAGACAAATTACTTAACACCCTGGCAGATACTGGTATATATTTATCTTCTGCCTGCGGTGGAGGTGGAACTTGCGGGCAATGTAAATGCCAGGTAGTCGAAGGTGGCGGATCCATGTTGCCACTTTTATTAAGGAATTAGTGCTTGAGATTCCTGAAGGAGAAAGTGTGGATTTTCGTGCTGGAGGCTATGTACAGCTGGAAGCCCCTCCCTATGAAGCGAACTACAACCACTTTGAGATCCCAGCACAATACAAGGACGATTGGGATAAATTCGGTCTGTTCAATCTCACTTCAAAGGTCAACGAAAGGACCATCAGGGCTTACTCGATGGCTAACTATCCTGACGAGAAAGGAATCATAAAGTTTAATGTTCGAATTGCGACGCCACCACCGGGCAGCAATTTCCCAGTGGGGAAGATGTCGTCATTCGTGTTTAACTTGAAGCCCGGTGATAAAGTTAAGGTATTTGGTCCTTTTGGTGAATTTTTTGCCAAAGAATCGGATGCGGAAATGATATTCATCGGAGGGGGCGCAGGTATGGCACCCATGCGTTCCCATATATTTGATCAGTTAAATCGCTTGAAAAGCAATCGAAAAATATCTTTTTGGTACGGTGCGCGTAGCCTTAAAGAGATGTTCTATCAAGAAGATTTCAATAGACTGGCCGAAGAAAATGAAAACTTCGAGTGGCACGTGGCGCTTTCAGATCCCCAGCCGGAAGATAATTGGGACGGAATGACCGGATTTATCCATAACGCCGTGTTAGGGCACAACCTTAAAGATCATCCTGCTCCCGAAGACTGTGAGTACTATATGTGTGGTCCTCCTATGATGAATGCGGCTGTGATCAAGATGCTGAAGGACCTTGGTGTGGAAGACGAGAACATTTCCTTAGATGAGTTTTCATGAGAAAGATACTACGACGGCCTGGTTTTTCTATTTCAATTGTCGTTATCGTCTTTGTATTATTTTTTATTGCATCAAGGAGTGGTGATGACATCGCACGGTTGTCTGGTTATACCATGGGGACTACCTACCAATTTCAGTTTGTTGGGCAAACTACCAACTTTAACCGGGTTCAAGTTCAACAAGACATTATCGAATTATTGAATCGAATTGATCGTCGGCTTTTTTCCACCTTCGCGGAAAATTCTGAATTATCGCAATTCAATCGAACCCCTCCTGACTCAATTTTCCGTGCCTCTTCGGATTTAATTGCCATTTCGCAGCTTGCCGAAGAAATAAGTATTCTCACTGATGGAGCATTTGACGTAACGGTAGGTTCTCTGGTTAATCTGTGGGGATTTGGTCCTGAGATAAGTGCGAGAAATGTTCCAGATGCGGCCTCAATTGAGGTGGCAAAACAAACAGTAGGTTACCAACATCTGCAGATCAACGCGGCGGACTCCTGGATAAGCAAAGATGCGGCAGTCTACGTCGATATGAGTGCTATCGCCAAGGGTTATGCCGTGGATCAGGTAGCTATTTATTTTGACTCCATCGGCATTGCCGACTATTTTTTAGAGATCGGCGGGGAGTTGAAAATAAAGGGATTTAAGCCCGGAAACCAGAACTGGGTACCCGCTATTGAGCGACCAGTGGACACGGCTACTCAAGTATACGAGATATTGAATTCCCGCGGGGAAGAACTGGCCATTGCCGGCTCAGGTGATTACCGAAATTACTTTGAAGAAGATGGAACAAGATATTCCCATGAGATTGACCCGAGAACGGGTATGCCCATTTCCCATAACCTGGCGGCTGTCTATGTCATCGACGGTTCTGCTGCACGCGCTGATGCCTTGGCTACAGCATTTATGGTATTAGGCTATGAGCAAGGTGTTGAGTTAGCGAACGATATGGGACAGGCAGTTTACTTTATCGTTACCACTGATGATGGCGAGTTTACCTCTTTTCATACCGATCAATTTACACCTTATATTGATTTCTCAGGTCAAAACTGATGGTGATTCTGCTATTGAGCTTTTTGCTTGTCTGCATCGCGGTAGCAGGGCTGGCTGCTGGAGTGTTAATGGGGAGAAAACCATTACAGGGATCTTGCGGGGGCTTGAATAATTTTACCGAGGGTGAGGATTGCGAGTTTTGTGGCGGTAGTCGCGAGAAATGCGAAGAAATAAATCGCCGGGCTGATTAAGTTGCATTGGGGTTTTCCTTAATAGACCCTATAGTTATTCAACACTTTGGCATTATCGTGATTGAAATCGGCCCGACTGGTCATGAATCGAATTCTGGTTAGGGTAAAAAACTCAGTAGATAACACCAACACTTGCAATACAGTGTGGTTTAAATAATATCTGGGCCCAACCATCAGGAGGTGGCAGCATTGAAAATTTCAGCCAAGGATATACTGAAGGACAAGGGTGACCATCAGCTCCAACGCATCAGTTTATCAAGCCCTGACCTTGATGACACAGAACCACGTTGGGTCCGTGGTGGTAACTGAAGATGAAAAAATCATCGGAATTTATACTGAGAGAGATATGATGTTTCATGTGCTGGAGGAAGGCTTTGACCCCAAATCCAGCCGGCTCAAGGACCACATGAGTGAAAACCTGATTTCAGCCAACGTGGAAGAGCAGGCGTACCAGCTTTATGACAAGTTTCTCGGCAGAAGAGTTCGTCATTTGTTAATCGAAGAAAATGGAGACTATATTGGGCTGTTATCCGTCGGTGATGTTATGAAGGCCAATTTGCAACAGAAAACTGAAGAACTGGACGAGCTTCATGACATGGTTAACCTTGAGTATTACGAAAACTGGAAAGAAATCCAGGCAGAAAAATAACTCCGGGTTTAACCCAGAAGCACCGGCTTTCTGCAACGGAATCCGCATCAAATTCACTGCCCTAAAAGGTCTGCAATTCCACAAAATAGAAGACTGAGCAAAGTGCTTGCTATCGCTTCTTTATGCGTGTAAATTCTGCGCTAGTTCGGGCTCGTGGGTCTGGCAAATCTCACCTTGGTGAGTGGCCGCTGAAGCCTGATGAAAACAAAAATAAATCCTAAAGCCGTAGTCTTTAAAGCTGGCAACCATTGTCCTGAGTGACTGGTGATCGGCAAAAATTTAATGGGCTTTCACAGCAGAAAAGTTTTTGCTGTATGGGACGATACTCACAGACGATTGCATATTTTGATGTCGACCGAGGTCGTCAATGCTGGCCTGTCAGCAGAGATGCTTTATGCACACGTTCTGGTTTTCTACAGACGTGTAACTCAAAACCCAAACGTTTTCAGACCGGGGTCTAGTCAAATTGATTTAGCTTTCGGGTAGATTTTTCCAGCACCGTACTTGATCGCGGTAAACGGTTGCAGTTGATGTTTTGGATCAAGAATTGAAAAGTGAATATTAGGTGTGTTGATTGTATCTGTACTAGGTGTTACGGCTGAGATAGTGAAGTTAGAAACAGACTTGGAAGTGTACACTTGAATTAGATCAAACGCTTTGCGGATCGCTTTAAAAGCGTTCTTCACTGAATGTGCCTTAGGGGTATTGGGTTTGGAAACCACAATTGGATTGCTTGACGCGTCTCGGCCGTTCTTGTTTTATACGGCCTCGGTGCTATTTCTAGTGGCTACCATGCTGGGCCTTTCTTACTTTCTCGGAGAAAGAATAAGTCGACCGGGGAAGGATTTGCCATTTGAGTCTGGCATCATTTCTGTCGGTAGTGCTCAGATTAAAATTTCTGTTCATTTTTATCTGACCGCTATTCTGTTCATTATTTTTGATCTGGAAGTTGTGTTTTTGTTCGCGTGGGCGGTAGTAGTCAGGGAAGTCGGTTGGCCGGGCTTTATTGAAATATCGATTTTCATTGCGATTTTGACCGCTGCATTGTTTTATCTTTGGCGGATTGGTGCTCTAGATTGGAGGACCCAAACCCAGAAGCGGGAATTACATAGGATCAAAGGACCTGGCGGTGTTGTAAATAAACGGGAGTTCAAATTATGACCTGGCAACTGCAAAAGCCAGAGGACGCACCATCACCGAGGCGAGGCGATAACAGCTTTGATGAACTGGTTCGACGTAATGTGATGATGGCCAAGCTTGAAGATTTGATTGCTTGGGGGCGTAAAAATTCTATCTGGCCATTTAATTTTGGCCTGTCCTGTTGCTACGTGGAAATGGCAACGGCTTTTACCAGTCGCCATGATTTGGCACGATTTGGCGCCGAGGTAATACGGGGGACTCCACGCCAGTCCGATCTGATCGTAATCGCCGGCACCGTGTTCCACAAAATGGCGCCGGTAGTGAAGTTGCTCCACGAGCAATTACTTGAACCCAAATGGGTTATTTCCATGGGCTCATGCGCCAATTCTGGTGGAATGTACGATATTTACTCGGTAGTACAAGGGGTCGACAAATTTCTGCCAGTTGATGTGTATGTCTCCGGATGTCCGCCGCGCCCGGAAGCTCTGTTGCAAGGGTTGATATTGCTGCAAGAATCCATTGGCAAGCAGCGTCGTCCTTTAAGTTGGGTAATTAACGATCAGGGTATTATCCAAAAGGAAGCGAATACGGTACAGCGTGAACGTCGTCATGATGAACGAATTGCGGCGACTGAGCTGAGACCGCCTGATACCGTATAGCTCAGTAAAAATAAACTCTTATTAGTATATTTAACAAAAAGTTAAACAGAATACTTAAAGTAGTACATAATAATGGAAGTCGCACAAGAAATAGGTCAATCGTTGAAGGCTGATTCGCAGGCCCCAGGAGAATTACTGGCCGACATTGAGTCCCGATTCAGCGAGCATATCCTCGCTTGGCAAACGACCTGTGACGGCATACCTACCTTCTGGATAGACCGCCATCACCTCAAGCCATTACTGCGCTTTTTAAAGGATGACGCCACACCAAAATTTGAAATGATGTATGACCTCACGGCGATTGACGAACGGATGCGGGTTCATCGTGAAGGTCAGCCAGACAGCGAATTCTCGGTTGTTTACCACCTGATGTCATTCAGTGGAAATACGGACCTGCGGGTTAAGGTTCCCTTGCAAAATGCGGATTTAACCGTTCCCAGTGTTGCTGATATTTGGCCCAGTGCCAACTGGTATGAGCGCGAAGTTTGGGACATGTTTGGGATCAAGTTCGACGGCCATCCCAATTTGTATCGTCTGGTATTACCTCCAACTTGGAAAGGTCACCCGCTACGTAAGGAACATCCAGCCCGAGCAACTGAAATGGAACCCTATTCTCTATCCGATGAAAGGCAAGAAATCGAGCAGCGAGCACTTCAATTTCAGCCAGAAGAATGGGGAATGGCCAGACATTCTGAGACATCCGAATTTATGTTTCTCAATCTTGGTCCTAACCATCCCAGTGTCCATGGCGCATTCCGTATTGCCCTGCAACTCGACGGTGAGATTCTAGTCGATGCAGTACCGGACATTGGTTACCACCATCGTGGTGCGGAAAAGATGGGTGAGCGTCAGTCCTGGCATACCTATATTCCTTATACAGACCGTATAGATTACCTCGGCGGAGTAATGAACAACCTGCCCTATGTAATGGCAGTGGAAAAAATGGCAGGTATTACAGTACCGGACCGGGTAAAAGTTATTCGCATAATGTTGTGCGAGATGTTTAGGATTTGCAGCCACCTGCTTTTCTACGGCACTTTCGCTCAAGACGTAGGCCAGCTTTCACCAATCTTTTATATGTTTGTCGAGCGGGAACGGCTGTTCAACATAATTGAATCTATTTGTGGCGCGCGTATGCACCCTGGTTGGTTTCGTATAGGCGGAGTGGCCCAGGATCTTCCGGATGGGTGGGAGACGCGGATTCGTGAATTGCTGGACTTTATGCCAGCCCGACTCGATGACTACGACAAGATGGTAATGGACAATGGTGTGCTTAAACGGCGGACCCAGGGCGTTGGGGTTTATGATACCAAGCAGGCTTTTGATTGGGGAGTAACCGGTGCCGGTCTGCGAGCTACCGGGTTCGAGTGGGATTACCGCAAGATGCGTCCTTATAGCGGTTATGAAAATTTCGATTTCGATGTGCCTATTGCTATTAATGGTGACAGCTATGACCGCTGTGCTATCAGGGTAGAGGAAATGCGGCAGAGTCTGAGAATTATCAAGCAGTGCCTGGATAATATGCCGGAGGGCCATTATAAGTCTGATCATCCCCTGACCACCCCGCCCAGAAAAGAAAACACCATGCAAGATATTGAGACCCTGATTAATCACTTTCTAAGTGTGAGCTGGGGCCCGGTCATTCCTCCTAATGAGGTCAGTGTAGCAATTGAGGCAACCAAAGGGATCAACAGTTATTACCTGATTAGTGATGGTAGTACTAACTCTTATCGGACGCGCATTCGCACTCCATCATTCCCTCATTTGCAAATGATTCCAGAAATCAGCCGTGGGTTCATGGTGCCGGATTTAATCGCCATTGTTGCCAGTATTGACTTTGTAATGGCGGATGTTGATAGGTGAAATTGATTTAACTAAAGCATGAAGCAATGAAAAATGAGTAGTGAAGTCATAGTAAGCACAAGCGCCAAGTCTCGGCAGCTTTCGCCAGCGGAAGTTGATGAGATTGAGCATGAATTGACGCTTTACCCGTATAAGCAGGCGGTTGGATTGGAAGCATTGAAGATTGTCCAGAAGCATCAGGGCTGGGTATCTGACGAGAGCATGTTGGCGGTTTCCAAATATCTGGACATTCCGCCGAGTGAATTGGAAGGAGTGGCTACTTTTTTTAACCTGGTCTATAGAAAACCCGTTGGCCGTAATGTCATTTTGTTTTGTAACAGCGTCAGTTGCTGGATCATGGGCTGTGAAGGCCTGCGTAAACACATAAAAGATAAGCTTAAAATTGATTACGGTGAGACCAGTAGCGACCAGGAATTTACATTCTTACCCGTTCCCTGTCTTGGTGACTGTGATCGCGCACCGGTGATGATGGTGGGACCTGATCTCCATAGAAATCTGACCCCTGAAAAAATCGACAAGATAATTTTGGATTATGGCGAAAAATCCCGCCAACAATCAGCAACTCCAGACGGCGAATAACAGGAATTGTAAGAAGTGCTTGTTAAACCATTAACAAAAAATATTGACCTGAGCAGGCCGCCCCCTGACATCGCTCAGTACCAGGCATCCGGTGGTTACGTCAGTATCAAGAATATTGCAAATGGATTGAGCCCGGAGGCGGTCTTGCAACAGGTAAAGGATTCCGGGCTTAAAGGCCGAGGTGGGGCGGGGTTTCCGACCGGGCTCAAATGGAGCTTTGTGCCGATGGGAGATAATGCGCCCAAACAAAAATACCTGGTTGTTAACGCAGACGAAATGGAACCAGGAACATTCAAAGATCGCTTATTAATGGAGGGTGATCCGCATTTACTGATAGAAGGGATGATAATTGCGGCCTACACCATACAAGCTTCGACGGCTTATATTTTTCTCCGCGGCGAATATACCGGATCCGAGAAAGCCTTAAAACAAGCTATCGTAGAAGCAAAAAATGCTGGTTTTCTAGGAACAAATATTCTGCATAGCGGATTCGACCTGGATATCGTGCTGCATACCAGTGCTGGAAGATATATATGTGGTGAAGAGACAGCCCTGTTAAATGCGCTGGAAGGTAAACGGGCGATCCCCAGGGCGAAACCGCCTTTTCCCCAGGTAAGTGGCTTATGGGGAAAGCCTACAATTGTAAACAATGTTGAGACCCTTTGTAATTTACCGGGAATTCTAAGCGAGGGAATAGAGTGGTACCAAAGCCTTGGCAAGGGAATTGATCATGGCACTAAGTTATTTGGCGTAAGCGGGCGAGTTAAAAATCCTGGTTGCTGGGAATTACCTTTCGGAACCACGATCAGGGAGATCATCGAAGAATATGCTGGCGGTATGCAAGACGGCTATCAGCTGAGGGCATTTCTTCCCGGTGGCGGTTCAACCGATTTTTTATTACCGGAACACCTGGATCTGACCCTTGATTACGATGAGATAGATAAGGCCGGGAGCAGGCTGGCCACTGGCACCATGATACTGCTGGACGATAAAACCTGTCCGGTGGGGATGGTGGGTAACCTAATGCATTTCTTCAGCCATGAATCTTGCGGTTGGTGTACACCGTGTCGAGACGGTTTGCCGTGGATAGACCAGATTTTTAGTGACCTTGAGCAAGGAAATGCCAAGGCGAATGATCTGCAAATTCTCCATGACCATGTAGATTATCTGGGACCCGGTCGTACATTTTGTGCCCTGGCTCCCGGGGCAATGGCGCCATTAGGTAGCAGCTTGAAATATTTTAAGGATGACTTTGAAGAGCACATTAAGAAAGGGTGTTGTCCTTACCAGACGCATTGATTTGATAAGCATTGAAGTTAGCAGGATTAGAAGTTGATGGAAATGGAAGTAAATGGGAATTGAAGTTAACGGAGAGTGTAGTGGCAAAAATTGTCATTGACGGTGTTACATACACGGTAAATCCAGATAACAATCTATTGCAGGAATGCCTATCGCGGGGGCTTGACTTACCTTATTTCTGCTGGCATCCGTGTATGGGGTCAGTAGGCGCTTGTCGTCAATGCGCAGTCAAACAATACCGAGATGAAGATGACCAAGAAGGAATGGTTGTCATGGCCTGTATGACCCCTGCCAGTGACGGCAGTATTATTTCCATCGAAGATGATCAGGTTAAACAGTTTCGGGCAAACGTGATAGAAAGCCTGATGATAAGCCATCCCCATGACTGCCCGGTGTGTGAGGAGGGAGGTGAGTGTCATCTTCAGGATATGACCTTGATGTCAGGTCATACTTACCGCCGTTACGACCGAACCAAGGTGACCCATAATAACCAATATCTAGGTCCATTTATCGGGCATGAAATGAACCGCTGCATAACCTGTTATCGCTGTGTCAGATACTACGATGAGTATGCCGGTGGAACCGACCTCTCGGCCCAAGCGAGCCATCACCATACTTATTTCGGACGGCAGACAGACGGCTGTCTGGAAAGTGAATTCAGTGGCAATCTGGTCGAAGTATGTCCGACCGGGGTATTCACCGAC
>SMVB01376125.1_pt1 | contig 11498 bp, 11 predicted proteins | sample 2456461 | NCBI WGS metagenome assembly SMVB01 (sample SAMN11095934, study PRJNA526329) | marine sediment metagenome | biome: Marine sediment; feature: Surficial sediment; material: Deep marine sediment; isolation source: Hadal surficial sediment | place: Pacific Ocean | collected 2014-05 | depth...
AATCTGTGTCGACCAGGAGTATCTGGATTTATCGCTACTACGAGTCGGTTTCCAAAGAAGTTGGGACAGGTGTCCGGCCCGAAATCGAAGACTACGCCCGCGGGCTCCATGAACTGATCGAAAAAATCAGAGATGCCGTGTGCGGATCGGCCAGCTCACTCAGGTCCGGGGTCGATCAGGCGCGCGCGGAATTCAAGGTACACCTGGTCGCTCACTCGATGGGTGGACTTGTCGTTCGCTGTTACCTGCAGAATATCTACCCGGGAGAATTCGCCATTGCCCCGTCGGCCGCGGGACGAAACACACCACCGGTGGACAAAGTATTCACCTATGCGACGCCACACGGTGGCATTGATGTTCGGTTGATCGGCAACGTTCCTGCATTTCTGCAGGTCAACAACATTGATAACTTCAATGAAAAACGCATGCGAGAATATCTCAAACTTCCCTCGGGGCCAGTAACGTCACTGGGGGGCAATTTCAATCGCGATGACTTTTTCTGCCTCATTGGCACCAATAATCGGGACTACACGGAAGCCAGGGGGCTTTCAAGTGCGGCAGTGGGGCCGATGAGTGATGGTTTGGTGCAGATTAAAAATGCCTGTGTTTACCGGTCGCCCCGGGCATTTGTGTATCGCGCCCACTCAGGGCATTACGGAATCGTTAATTCAGAGGAGGGCTACCAGAATCTGCGCCGTTTTCTTTTTGGTGACGTTAAGATCGAGGTTCTTCTGCAGATAAACGATATTTCCTTGCCCAGGGAGGTGCAGAAAGCCAGGGAAAAGGATCATGAAATTCGGGCGTCCTACCACATCGAGGCAGTTGCCCGCGTCCGCGGTGCACGATGGGATTTAAGTCGGCGCACTGTGGGCGAGACTTCCGCGATATTTGTGCCATTCCGAAGGATCATTGAGCAGAGGCCGCTACATCTGTTTACCGGTTACCTTCTGAAATCCGCGAGGGTCGGGCGACGACGAGCGCTTGGATTTAGTCTGGACATCGGTGTTCTCGTGCCTGAATATGAAATCGATAAAAAGTGGCGCCTGGATGACCACTATGAGGGCGGCTATATATTCCGCGACAAGGTCAATTTTGATCTGACGCTGAAAGACGACGCGCCCACACTCAGATATGGATGGGACAGTAAGACACCGAACCGGTCAACCCGGGCTGTGGACGCAGTTAGCAGCGCGGATGGATTCGAGTTTCAAATTCCTGTCGTGCGAAAACAGCGCCCGGGCATCGATAGCGTACTGATTGTTCGGACTAAACCAAGATCTTGGTGAAAACGGGAGCGCCGGCTCTGCCGGGGAGCTTACCATCGCAGCACAGGTCGGAGAAAACCAATGCGAACATCAACATTAGCCCTTATCGCGTTCAGCGTCCTCTTGGGTTGCACAGAACAGGAGCGAACCGCCAAAGGTGTCGATGACTACAAGGCTGAGGCAGCAGCTGCGGTGGTTGCCTACGATGTGCCGATGTCGAAGGAACTTGTTGGCGATGATTCCGTCGTTTTTGTAGACGTCCGGGAGGGCGAGGAAATCGCCCGGCACGGGAAAATTGAAGGTGCTGTCCATGTCCCGCGTGGAGTCCTGGAATTCTACATCGATCCGCAGAGTTCTCTGCACATGGAACTATTCAGTTCCGGCAAGAAATTGATCTTCTACTGTGAGACGGGCGGGCGCTCCCTGCTGGCGGCCAAGCTGGCCATGGATATGGGGGTGACTGACGCCGTCCACCTGGAAGGTGGCTTTAGGGCCTGGGTAGAAGCGGATGGCGTGACAACTCCCTAGAAACCGGGCTCAGACTTTCACATTTACCGCGCCGACCATCCGTGGCAGGTGTGAGAATTAATTCGGGCATCCTGGAGATTGCCACCGCTCCATTGATCGTAGGTATTTGTACGTACTGCAATGTGACAGTCGATCGTAGGCTGAGTCCATTACTACTATACGCTGCTTCATAACAGGCGGATCGGAAATGACGCGTTATATCCAGTGAGTAAGTATATTCCGCATCGACGGAACGATTTTTTCCGAAATAATGGGTGACTTACGACGGTCACTGTTTATATGAAAAGTCTGGCGAGGCAATTCGCAAAAGCAGGCCTGCTATTGCCTGTTGTGGCGGTTGGATGGCTTCTTGCAGGGTCGCTGACCATGGCTGCCAGTGTTGGCGAAATTGCCCCGGATTTCGAGGTCATGACTCAGGATGGAAAAATTCTCCGGCTGTCAGTTTTTCGCGGGCACAAACCCGTTTATTTGGTTTTCTGGAACACCTGGTGCTCGTACTGCATAAAAAAGACACCTCGATACACAAAGTTACAGAAGCAATTCGGGGACAAAATAGAAATAATTGCGATTAATACGACCTGGGATGACTCGCCGGAGGAGATGCGGTCGTTCGCGGTGCATCATCACGTCAATTATTCGACAGCATTCGACGCCGGTGAACTTATTACCGATAGCTACGATGTTTACAATGTTCCGACAGAATTCATCGTTGATATCGATGGTGTCATCCGTTACCGGGATGGTGTGCCGAAATATCTGGCCGCTCATTTTTCCGATTGGCTGTTGCCGTATATACCGTCGAAAAAAGCGGCTACATTAGCTTGCGCACCGTGAAGCAATCTAACGAGAGTTTCCCGGACGAATCATCAGATGATGTTTCAACCGGCGGCGGTCGCCTGGGCCGACGCTCGTTTTTGTTGCGCGGCGGTGCGGCGCTGGCTACCGTCACGGCATTGGCCGCACTGCCGTACGCACTGCGCAAGGATCTGACCCGGGAGACGTCGTTCGTCCTGTTTTCCCATCTGCAACAGCAGACGGTATCGACTGTACAGGAGCACTTGTTTCCGCAAGGGCCGGACTCCCCCGGTGCGGCGGACATCAACGCTGCCGCGTATCTTGAATGGGCGATCACTACGCCCGGGACAGATCCGGACACACGAAACACGATCGTCAATGGTGTTGGCCGATTACAGGATGCAAGTCGGGAACGATTCGACGCTGTGTTCGTTGACCTGGATGATGAGCGGAGCGAGCAACTACTGCGTTACCTCGCTGACAAAACGCGCTGGGGTCGAGCCTGGCTATCGTTGATGCTGTATTACATCTTCGAGGCTTTATTGTCGGACCCGGTGTACGGCAGCAATCCCAATGAGATTGGCTGGCGGTGGCTGCAACACCAGCCAGGTTTCCCGAGGCCACCGGCCGACAAAATCTATGGGAAGCTACGATGATTGATTGCGACGTTTGCGTGATTGGCAGCGGTGCCGGTGGTGGACCCATCGCGCTCACTTTGGCGGAAGCCGGCTATTCGGTCGTCGTTTTGGAAAAGGGGCCCTGGTTTACCGAGCAGGATTTCTTTAAAGACGAGATCGCCTGCTGCCGGCGTAATACCTATTCACTGAACTTGCAGGAAGAGTTTCACGTTGTTGAAGATTACGACAGCGACAGAGGTTGGCTGGCGCGGCCTACTTACGATTCCGGTTGGGATTTTTGGAATGGCAATATGGTAGGCGGATCAACGAATTTGATGAGCGGCTTTTTTCATCGTCTCAAACCCAAAGATTTTCGCTTGTTGTCCGAGTTTGGCGCTATCGATGGCGCCAATATTGTGGACTGGCCCATCAGCTACGACGACCTGGAACCCTACTACGCGAAAGTCGAGCGCGAGGTTGGTATTTCCGGCCGAGTGGTCAACCATCCTAACCAGGAACCACGATCGACAGAGGACTTTCCATTTGCCCCCACGGCAGAACACCCTGTTGCCAGCTGGTTTGATGAAGCAAGCGAGCGCGACGGCTTACATCCGATCCCCGTGCCGCGTGCCATATTGCCACACCAGGCCAATGGCAGAGGCGGTTGTCAGTACTCGGGCTATTGCGGTAGCTATGGCTGTTCGTCGGGTGCGAAAGGCAGTTCGCGGGCAGCGCTGCTGAATCGTGCAGTGGCTTCGGGAAATTGCGATATCCGGGCGAACTCGCATGTCTATCGTTTGGACAGCGACGCACACGGCCGGGTGGTTAGGGCCAACTATTATGATAACAATGGCTCGCCTGCGGCGGTTCACGCAGATCTATTCGTGATTGCCTGCCAGGCGGTTGAGACTTCGCGATTGATGTTGTTGTCGCGGGGCCCAAGGCACCCGCAGGGTCTTGCCAATAATCACGGTCAGGTGGGGAAAAACCTGCTGTTTTCTGCCGGAGGTGCAGGCACCGGCACGTTCTTGTACACCAAACTGGAGCCAAAAAAGGCAGCAGCGCTCAATATTCAAGGTCCGTTTGTCAATCGGGCACTACAGGATTGGTATTACGTCAACGATGATGAAACGGGCCGTATGAAAGGTGGCACTATTGAATTTCTATTTCGACACCCGAATCCCATTGGGCAAGCGAATCGACAAAAGTGGGAGTCAGACAGACTTCTCTGGGGCAAACCTCTGAAACAAAAGCTGCAATCCTATTTTACTGATGCACGCTACCTCCGATTTGAGGTTTTTTCGACTGGCTCCCCAATGACGATTGCAATGTATCGCTCGATGAAACCTCAAGAGACAAATGGGATACTCCGGTCGCGCGGATCAAGATCGGCAGTCATCCGCATAACCTGAAAGTTGCTCGATATCTCTCGAAAAAGGGTTACCAGATGCTCAAGGCTATGGGTGCCGATAGCGCGAGCTGGGGCGTCAGCAGCAAGCCACCAGTCAACCTGATAGCGGGTGGCTGCCGCTTTGGCACCGATCCAGGCACATCCGTGCTCGATCCCGACTGCCGCGCCCACGATGTCGAGAATCTGTATGTGACAGATGGCAGCTTTATGCCGACTGGTGGCAGTGTTCCATACACCTGGACGATCTATGCGAATGCCTTTCGTGTAGCTGACAAGATTCTTGCTGAACTGGGCGGATTGCGCATAAATTGAGTTACGTTCCGGATGAATCGGAGAATTCCTTTGGTTCATTCAGACGGTCGAGACTCCTCAACCTGGTCTTTGGTTTTTCTGGTCAGGTCAATGACCTCATTCCAGTTCTCGTTCAGGATCAGGAATGACATGGCGTAGTGCGCGATTTTCCAGCTGTCGCCCTGCAGGGCCAGCACGCCGGTGCCGCGAAAGCGGCCGTTCTGTTCAGAGAAAAGCACTTCATCAAACCACGCGATGTCGGCCGATTCGGAAATGCGTATGGTTCTTGCCACAGATTTGTAAGTCCAGCCAATACCATTTTCAAAACGACTGTCGACATAGTCGCTGAAATTCGGGCGCTTGGGCCAGCGCTCCCACTCATCCGTGCCCATGAACACGGCATCCTCGGTCAGATGATCGAGATAACGTGCTTTGTCACCGTGCGCGGCCGCATCATGAAAGTCGTCGATCACCCAGCCGATCGCTGCCAGATCGGATTCGCCATTGTCTGCTGCGGCTGTCATGGAGAACAGCAGCACTGGAACAAGCAGGTATCGGATGGACATGATCATCTCCGCAAATCGATTTACCGCAACTGGCTGTCCTTGCTGCCACGGCGGTTGTAGCCGCTGAGATTGACCGTCTCCTTGTCATGTTCCGCTTGGCAGGGGACGCACAGGCGCACGCCTGGAATTGCCTCACGGCGGGCCGGAGGGATAGTGTTGCCACATTCGTCGCAGTGCTCCAGGCTTTCGCCACGCGGTAGTTGGTCACGGGCGTACTTGACTGCGTCCTCGATGGTCGCGTCGATCTGGTCCTGTACTGCACCGTCTTTTGCGAAGCCGCCAGCCATTGAGAATCTCCAGATATTGCCGTCATTGCCCTTGATAGTGTAATGAAAAAGTGAATAAAGAGACACGTGGGCTGGTGCACTTTATTGATCCGATACGATTGGTGAGATTGTCACTGGTACCCTCTAGCCTGCAGCTTGAACAGCTGCGCGTACTGACCGTTCAGCTCCAGCAGACTTTCGTGACTCCCTTGTTCCACAATCGCACCGTCGTGGAGGACAATAATTTTATCCGCGGCACGTACCGTTGAAAATCGATGCGAGATCAAAATGGTCATCTTGTTATGGCTCTGCGAGCGAAAATGGTCGAATATCGCGGCCTCTGATGCCGCATCCATTGCCGCAGTCGGCTCATCGAGCACCAGGATGTCCGCGTCGCTGCGCATGAATGCCCGTGAGAGTGCAATTCTCTGCCATTGTCCGCCGGACAATTCACGTCCGCCCTTGAACCATCGGCCCAGTTGAGTCTGGTAGCCATCCGGCAAGTCATCAATAAAGGGCGCGGCCATCCCCATTTTTGCTGCCTTGGCCCAGCGCTCTTCGTTGTCGATGTGCCGGACGTCGCCTGCGCCAATGTTCTCGCCGACAGTGAACTGGTATCGACCGAAGTCCTGAAAGATAACGCCAATTCGCTGCCGCAGGGCCTCGACATCCCAGTTCTGAAGCTTCAGGCCATCCAGCATCAGGTAGCCCTCGGTAGGCTCATAAAGCCGGGTCAGTAACTTGATCAGTGTGGTTTTTCCTGAGCCGTTTTCGCCGACCAAGGCAAGGCTCTCTCCGGGACGAACCTGGAAACTGACGTTGTCCACTGCCTTGGTGTTCGAGCCTGGATAAGTGAAAGAAACATTCCTGAATTCGATTCCACGCGAGGGATCCGGCCCCTTTTTCGCATCTCCGCCACGAGTCAGCACCGGCTGCTCGAGATAGTCATACAAATTTGACAGGTAGAGATTGTCTTCGTACATGCCGCTAATGGCGGACAGGCTCGCAGCAACAGCCGACTGTCCCTGCCGGAAGAGCACCAGATACATGGTCATTGCGCCAAGCGAAATTTCACCGTTGATCGCCGTTGACACTACCCAGATGTAGGCGCCATAGAATGCCGCCGTTGACAAGAGTCCAAACACGAATCCCCATCCGTCGCGGCGCAATGTCAGGCGACGGTCCTCGACGAATAACTTTTCGAAAATATCACGATAGCGCTGCAACAGGCGTGGACCGAGCTGGAACAGTTTTACCTCCTTGACGCCGTCCTCGCGGGCTATGACGGTTTCCAGGTACATCTGCATTCGCGTCTCCGGAGAGCGCCATCGAAACAATCTGAAAGCGTCACCTGAAAACTTCGCTTCTGCAAAAAATGAAGGCAACCCGGCGAATAAAAGAATGACAACCGCCCAGGGAGAAAACGCGAAAAGCAGAACCGCGTAACTGGTGAGAGAAACTGCGTTTTGTACCAGCGCGAAAGTTCGGGTGACGAGGCTGAGTGGACGGCTGGAAGCCTCACGTCGTGCCTGTGTCAGTTTGTCATAAAATTCTGAGTCCTCGAAATGTGCGAGCTGAAGTGTCAGCGCTTTCTCGAGGATCATTACGTTAACGCGTTGCCCGAGTAGTGCACGCAGTAGCGATTGACTCGCCGATATGCCGCGCTGGCTGCCCGCAACCGAGATTACGACAACCGCTTCCAGTGCAACCAGCCAGAATACGCGAGCTCGATCGGGTGTGGCAGATGACATCGCGTCAAGCACGCCATCGACGATCAGCTGACCGATGAAGGCGATCACAGCCGGTAAAATGCCGGCAACTATCGTGAGAAGTGCAAGCGTGAACGTAAGAGCCCGGCTTGTCGTCCACACAAGGTCCATCGCGCGTCGACTATATCCAAATACGCCGAGGACCCGGCTGGCCAAACCAACGGAGGAATCTTTCTCGTCAAACATCAGCGAAGCGCGGCAACACCCTTAATTTTGCTGCAGAATGATGGATGTCCCAATTTTTCTCTTACTCGACAGCCATCAGTGCGGTAGCCACTCGCTTCGGTACCTGCCCTACCGCTATGGTGGCAACTTCCTTCATTGTGGCAACGTCAATCGCGTGCGTTTCGTTGTCGCCAGCGGCGCCGATATACACGTACTTCCCATCGGGTGTGAACGTGACCCACTCGGGATGCTGGCCCACGAAGACACGGCCGATTTCCTTGAGATCGGGCAGGGAATACACGTAAGCATGACTGTAGACCTTGCTGGTAGACCACAGGGTTTTTCCGTCCGGTGAAACGCCCAGGCCATGTGCCGGCGCACCTTGCAATCCATCTGTGTGAGCGTGTTCGCCGGGCACCGGTGGATGTTCCACACGCGCAACTTCTTCACGCTTATTGAAATCGACTACCGCAAAGCCATGAAAATTGGATAGCTGCACGTAAATATTCTTCGTTGAGCCATCAGCATTGGTATCAAATGCCATTGGCCTGACGCCGGCACTCATTTTCAGTGTCCAGACCAGTTCATCGGTCGCTGTGTCTATGACATTGATGGTGCTGGTATGAATCGAACCGGCGACCGCATGTTTCCCATCCGGCGTGACGTAGATATTGTGAATGGCCCCATCTACCGGCAAGGTCTTGATGTTCGCCAGCGCCTGCGTGTCGATGATATCTACAGAGCCGGGCATTTCCATGATGCCCACATAAACCTTGCGCCCATCCTTGCTGACAGACACGTTATTGGGTCGGCCGCTCAGAGGTATTCGTCGTTTCACCCTCAGAGTTCGGGAATCGACAACATCAAGGCTGTGGAGAGCCTCGTTGGACAAGTACAGCTGACTGCCGTCGGGAGCCGATGCAATGCCATGCGCTATTTCAATATCATCAATGATTCCGACAACTTTATTCGTTACAGGATCGATGACATAGGTATCGTCGCCGGCCGCACTGGTCTGAATAATGCGAATGACCAGGCCCGATGGTTCCCTGCGGCGACTGGCGCCGGCAACCCAATCCGCAATAATGCGCCACTCCGGATCATCCTGGCTGGCGAAATGCTGGCCTCCACCATGAAAGGGATCACCGCCGGCCTTCGTTGCCAGGGGATGGGTTAACAATCGGCTTTTCAAAGGGTCAGTTCCAGGCACCACAAAGGCTCTCGCCGATGCGTAGTTGAGACGAGATTGCTCGTCGGTCCAGAAAAAGGCGCCGTCGGCCAACGGTTGCAGTCGAAAACCGCTGCTTCGCGTGTGGCATTGAATGCAGCGAACATTGTTGTTTCGCTTGGCCAGGAATATGGGCTGCACTTCGTTCCTGAAGTATTCGAAATCCAGTTCATCAGCCGCGTGCTGAGCGAACCCGGTTGGCGACAGGGAAAACACAAATCCCAGTGGAATCAGGATTCTCGTGGCAACAGCTCTGATATTCACAGCGGCCTCCTTCATGTTGCTGGCATCCGCACTATAAACCGGAATGCAACAAAATACGCGACCAGTCCGGATTGAACTGGTCGCGTACCAACAAACTGCGGTTTCGCCGCTATGCTGCCTTTACAGCAATATGTTTTATCCTGTTCTGCGCCTCTTTAGTCCTGGGGAGTTCTATTTTCAGCACGCCCCTCTTGAAGGAAGCCTCGATCTTCGATGCGTCCACTTCGCCGGGAAGCTCCAGGGTACGACGGAACGAGCCGAAGGTGCGCTCGCGTCGGTAGAAATCCTTCCCTTCTTCTTTCTCCTCTTGCTTTTTTTCACCACGAATGGTCAGCAGGCGGCTGGACAAGGTTATATCGACGTCCTTTTCGTCCATTCCAGGGAGTTCGATGCTCATGTGAAACGCTTTGTCATCCTCAGTCTGGTCGATATCCGGCATCATCAAATTGCGTCCCCATTCCCGTGGAACGAACGATTTACGTTCATGCCTGCTCGACATTTCATCTCGAAGTTCTACTTATTGCCGGATTTACCGAAATCCTGCGCCGCGAACATCCGCGGTAATGTTGGATCGGCAAGACGATCGGCCAGCGCTCTGACCTTGTTGACCAGCGCTGTCCGTGTTGTGCGCAGGTTTTCAACTTCGCTGCCGAGACGAGTCAACCTTAGTACAGACAATATTGAGATGAACAGGCCGGCCTCCGCTTCGATCAGGCGCACTGACGCAACAAAACTGAACGACAGTGCGATCATTGCCACTGCTGCCCACCAGATTCCAAAGTACATGCCGACGACGATCGCGATGATCAAATATATAAGAGGTAACAGAAGAATCGTCGCAAATACTTTCAAGGTTGCGATATCGTCCATTTCGTAGCTGAAACGTTCGCCCACCGTTGCAGCAATCCAGCCAACCGGCAGATGAACGAGTGCGCCGGGTATTGCGAGTGGCAACAATGCGAGCATCATCAGGCCCCGGAGCATGATTTTACGAAACGCGTGGCCGAGCGTCACCGGATAGCGCAATTGATAGTCCTTGAGCCCAAGCATTTCGAGACGGGATTGATAGTTTTCGATCTCATCGCGGAATGCCTGCATCTCCGGGTCATCAATCGCCAGCAGGTAGCTGTCAACGAATCGGCGGCTTAATTCGACGTACTGGCCCGGTGTCAGGTCGGCGGACGACGGTTTGTACAGGCGCCTGGCCGTCTGTATGAATCGCAGCGTGCGCCAGTCCGGTGCGTTGAGAGTCACGCTTTTCAGCGCCTGAGTCAGGTGCTCCGTCAGTTGCCTTACTGTGTCCTGCTCTTTCTTTTCATAGTCGCGCAGCCATTTTTCGCCAACGTCGATTGGCTCGCCAAATTCGATAAGCACCTGGCTCCTGAAGCGATGGCGATGAATATAGTTCAGTCCGCAGGGAACGATTTTGACGCGGGCTTTGCCGCGTGCGGCGACTGCAAGTGCGATGCGTGCGGTACCGGTTTTCAATTTGACCAGTTGCGACTCCGCGTGGCTGATGCCTTCCGGGAAAATTGCCATGCACTTCCCGGACTCGATAATCTCGTAGACCTTCTCAAATGCCTGCTGATTATCGACTTCACCGTCGTGATCCTCGCGACGGTAAACCGGTACAGCACCGGTTGCCCTCAGAATCGGCACGAGCATTCGATAGTTCCAGAGCTTGGCGTTGGCAAGGAAATACAAAGGCCAACGTTCGCACTTGGCAATCAACAACCAGCCATCCATTAATGCGTTCGGATGGTTGCCGGCGAAAATGACAGGGCCTTCGGCGGGAATATTTTCAATGCCGACAACGTCGATGCGGCGAAAGAATGTGTTGGCAACAGTACGAATCAGCGAAATGATCAGACGATGAAACATCGATATGCCTTGCCGAACCCCCGATTAACGCACTTTGCGATTTTGCCCGGGAGCTGTCAAATCGGGCGCAACAACTGAGATTCATCATTTGGAGCGATGCTAAGCACTTGATGCAAGACGTAAAAGTGGCGTTTTCACTGGCCTATGGTCAACTTTGGAGGAAATAGCTAAGCTTATGCGGCCGGCAAAGCGAAAAACGACAAAAGAAGCTGCCGTTCCATCAACGAAATGACGCCTGGCCGGCATTCAGCCGCCCCGCGTTCTACAAAGGTACCGATAACAAGGATTGCCATGACTAATTCAGACACTGCCGCGGCCGACCGCAATTTCCAGAAAAACGCGATGGCATCATTCGTCCAGATCGGAGCACTGCTCGTACTCATCGTCTGGTGCTTTCAAATCATTGCACCATTCATCTCGGTCATCCTGTGGGGCATGCTCATCGCGGTCGC
>SMVB01038349.1_pt1 | contig 11497 bp, 7 predicted proteins | sample 2456461 | NCBI WGS metagenome assembly SMVB01 (sample SAMN11095934, study PRJNA526329) | marine sediment metagenome | biome: Marine sediment; feature: Surficial sediment; material: Deep marine sediment; isolation source: Hadal surficial sediment | place: Pacific Ocean | collected 2014-05 | depth 0-1...
CCGCCGCGCGCCTGGAATTCGCTGCCCACCCGGAATTCGCGCAACCCCGGGTGCTCGGCCGCGAACCGAAACCACACGCTGCGCAGGCAGCCGTCGCTTCGAATCTCTTTGACCGCCAACGGGCCCAGAATTTCATCCTGGACCCGATGGATTGCGCGGCGCTTGGCTTGGTACACGCACTCGCCTCGAGGCTCGGTCACCAGCTTCTCGAGCCGTGGCTGGATCTCCGAGAACGCCTGCTCCGTCAGCCCCGCGGGCGCGTGCCACACGAGTCGTTCGAGTCGCGCCGGTCGCAGCAGCTGATCGCTCATCGCCGGCGTAGCATACCCTTCAGCCGTCCGCCGGGAGCCTCGCGCGAAACAAGCCGATCGGAATCGAGAAGCCCGATTCAGTCCCGGTCTCGAGATCGAAAGCCGCACGGATGCCATCCGTGGCTTTCTCGAACAGACTCCGGAGCTGCTGGCGTTCCAGCACGGGCGTGCGCATCCGTTCGACCCAGTCGTGGAATCCCAGCGGCACGCGCCAGACGTTCAGGCACTCGGACGCGAGGCCCGCAGCGGCCAGCATCTGCTGCCACTGGCTCACGCTGTGGTTTCGGACGTGCGAGGGGTCGCGCAGGACTTCGATGCAATTGAGGAACGTGTCCTGGGCCGGGTCCTCGGGCGACACGCTGTCCACCAGCAGCAAGGTGCCGCCGGCCGTCCGCGGCTGGCCAGGTCGAAGCACCCGGGCAACTTCCCGAACGGCGGCCGCGGGATCCTCGAAGTGGTGGGCGCAGACGCGACAGGTAACCACGTCGAACGCATCGTCGGGAAACGGAAGCGCCATGGCGTCGCCCAGCTCGAAGCGCACGTTGTCGACCCCGCGGCTCGATGCCAGCGCGCGGGCTTCGTCGAGCATGGCCGGGGTGAGGTCGAGGGCTACGACCTCGGCGACTCGAGGGGCGAACGCCACGGCCGTGTGGCCGGCCCCGGTGCCGATGTCGAGCACCCGCTCGTCTCCCCGGAGGTCGACGGCGCCCAGCATCGCGTCGAGGTCCGGACCGTCCGCGTGGTAGCGGCTGGTCGTGTAGCGGGTCGCGGCGGCCGAGAACTGGCGCTGGATCGACTCGAAGCGGTCCATGACATATCCTTTCCTATTGATTATGATTAACGTTAGTTAACTATTATAGAACCGCAAGGGGATTTCATGCCCAGCACCCGAGCCGAAACCCACCGGGCGATTGCCAGCCTGCAACGACTGACGGAACTCTTCGGGCAGCGCCGCCGCCAGCTCGCCCGGGAAGCCGGGCTGACCGAGACCCAGTGGCAGGTGCTGGAGGAGGTGAGGGGGGAGGCCTTCATGCCCTCCATGTTCGCCCGGCGCCGGGCCACCTCGGCGGCCGCGGTCTCCCGGACCCTGCGCCAGCTGCTGGACGAAGGCCTGGTCGAAGCGTCGATCGGCGCGGCGGATGGACGCCACCGGGTCTACCGGATCACAGCGGCTGGCCGGCGCACCCTCGCCCAACTGGCCAGGAACCGGGCCCGGGCGATCGCAGCCGTCTGGGAGCCGTTCAAGACGACGCAGCTGCGGGAGTTCAATCGCTTCGCGGACGAGCTGACGAAGCGCTTGGAGCGCTACGCCGATGCCGACTGACGTCCGGTGCCGGTCCGCAGACGCCACCAGGCCAGCGCCAGAACGATCAACCCCACGGATAGGAAGATCAGGCGATGGCTCTCGATGCCCGACTCTCGGGGCGGCAGTCCGGGCGGATCGAAGCGTCCATTGCCGTCCACGTCGATGAAGATGGGATTGGCCAGAACCTGGGAGATGAAGCCCGGAGCCACGACGTCGGAGTAGATGCCTCCGCGATCGGCGCGCCAGGCGGCAGGATCGATGTCGAGGGCGGCGCCGGCTTCGACCGTGATGAAGGCGTCCGCGTCGAGTTCGATCACCTCGGTCTTCAGGTGTCGCATCACCTTTTCGGGCCCGCGGAGGTCGCGATGGGTCCGGACGACTTCGCCGTTGACGAGGATGCGGACCTCGTCGACGGGAATCCAGGATGGAGCGGAAACCGCCACCTGGTACTCGACCCGCCCGTCAGGCGCGGAAACCGTGTCGCCCATCCGACCTCCGTTGGCCCGGAAGGCGGCGATCAAGGGTCCCGTCGTCAGGAACATCCGACCCTCGCGAATCGCCTGGTCGAAGACCTCGGGCGTGAAGTCTTCAGCGTCGACGTAGACGTAGTTGCGCGGATAGCCGGCGATCTGATCGGGACCGTGGCTGTCCGAGTTTCCCGTGGCGGTGCGGCGAATACCCTGGCGGAGCAGCGAATACCAGACCTCCCGGAGTCGTAGATACTGGCCCCATGAACTGCCGTTCATGACCTCCATGGCATCGAAGTCGATGGCCCGGGTCTCGCCATCGCTCGCCGTCTCCAGCAGCAGCCGGTTCGGATAAGCGTCGATGGGCAGCGTCGGGTCGTAGGGCTCGCCCGCCTGGGCCAGGTGCGAGAAGTAGGCCCCGGCATCCAACTCTCCGTCCGACCTCAGGGCGTGGTTCAGCTGCACGACGCGCGCACCGAACTGCCCGCGCAGCCGGGAATAGAGCTCGGCGACCGAGAGGTTCTGGCTCGGCGGCGCACCCTGCCGGTGGGCCAGGGGCCGATACTCGATCGGCCAGGCATTGTGGTGGCCAATCGTCCAGGGCGCCAAGGGGCTGGGCGTACTGCTGGTGATCTCGGCACCGTAGATCACCCGGATACGGTCCCCTACGCCGAGGGCATCGATCGCCGGGCCGAACCAGCCGACGTGGTCGTGCTCGGTGGAGATCATCACGTCGATCGCCTCGGCAACGAAGCTTCGCAGCCGCTGCTCGTTGCTCATGCCCGAATCGTCACTGGCCTCCGCGTGGACGTGGAAGTCCGAGGTCACGACGCCCCGCAGCTCGACGGCAGGCCTGAGCTCGAACGGATCGATGCGGACGCCTCCCCCATCGCTCGGCACCACGACCTCGACCTCGGCGAGCTCGTAGTTGGGCCCGCGGGTGGCGATCAATCGATAGCGGCCCGGAGCGACGGCCACGCGGGTCGGATCATGCTCGTTGCCGACGAAGAGGATCGCAGGGGTTTCCGTGCCACTCGGCACCCGTTCTCCGTCCAGGCGAAAGTCGAGCAACTCGGCGCCAAACACGGGATCGGCCGTGTCTCCCACTCCCATCACGATGACCCGGCCCGGCCCGCCATCCGAAAATGCCGACGAGAACTCGAAAAAACCCAGCGCATCGAACGACTCGGTCGGAACCCGCGTCGTCCTGCCCACGACCACCTCGACGCTCTGCTGACGCTCTGCGCGATGCGGTGCCCGGAAGGTGAGTCTGTAGGAGCCCGGAGGAACGATCGCTGACCACGCTCCCGTCGCAGGGACCGCGACCTGGGTCACGGGGGCGCCGTCCGTGGTGGAAATGAGAATGGATGCCCCGACGTCGGGCGGCTCGACCCGTCCTTCGAGCCGACTCGAACCCTCCGCGAAGCCCAGCATCGGAAACGCGAGATCCGTCGTCGACGCGATGTCGCGACCCGAGGTGACGATCAGGCGGCGTTCGAACGACCAGGATGCACCGGCCTCGAGCTCTCCGCGGATCGCTTGCAGGAAGCGCCACAGATTCATGCCCTCCCAATCCGGATCGCCCACGAAGCCGTTGATCAGGGTGATGTGCTTGCCCGTCACACCGAAGTTGAGAATCCCCCGTTTCGCGCGTTCAGGCGTGACGAGGGCATAGGAGATCGGCGGAAAGTCAGGCATTCCGGCCATGGCCACGAACGTAAACGGCGCGTTGGCTTCAGCCGTCGCCATCAGGTCATTTCGATCGAAGCTCATGTGGTGGAAGCCTCGGCTCACTTCCGGGTGCAGTGTGTTGCCGACGAAGGAGCGCATGCTGCGGCCACCGCGCATCCAGACGTCGCCGTAGGCGAAGAGGGGCGCGTCATCCTCTCCCTCGTTGCGAAATGTGGTGATCATGCGAACGAATGGTTCACCGGGCTGGACCCGGTATTCGGTGGTCACGGAGACGCCGGCCAGTTCCTCGGCCCCGGGCACCAACAGATCGAAGAAGCGCGCCAGCGCACTGCCGCGCGGGATCGGGCGGATCCCGCCGCGACTCTCGACCAGCAGCCGGGCAAACCCTCCGGCCGGGTCAGTCTCTGCGCGGATCGTGTCGTACCCGAGCTGTACCCGCTGATCGAGATTGACGATGCTGAACAGGCGCGCAAACTGGTCGTCTCCGCGGCGCCCACGCACACCCGCATCGATCAGAGTGCCACCATGGTTGAGCTTCGCGTACTGGCGACTCGGGTCATCGATGATGAAGTGGACGAGATCATTGGCGAGATACCAGTCGCCGATTCCACCGCTGGCATCGGGCCCGCCAAACAGCCGTTGCGCCGCATTCTCCTCGGTGACTCGCTCGGCGACGAGTTCGGCCGTCGCCGAAACGTTGATGAACAGCATCAGCACGAACGCCGCAAGGCGAAACGGGAGGGTCACTCCAGACCGAGCCGTCGAGCGATGATCATCTTCATGATCTCGTTGGTGCCGGCATAGATCGACTGGACCGCAGCATCCGCGTAGTCGCTCGAGATTGGATACTCGCTCATGAAGCCATAGCCGCCGTGGAGCTGGAGGCACTCGCTGCTGAGCCGCTTCTGGAGATCCGTAATCCACCACTTGGCCATGCTGGCGCCCATCACCGCGTCTTCGCCGCGGATATGTTGCATCAGGCATTGGTCGACGAAGGCCTGCCCGATCTCGACCTCGGTGGCGAGTTCGGCCAGCTTGAACTGGGTGTTCTGGAAGCTCGAGATCCGCTGCCCGAAGGCGGTGCGCTCCTTCACGTAGGCGATGGTATCCTCGAGGGACCGTCGACACGATGCGATGGAAGAGATGGCGATACTGAGACGCTCCTGTTGGAGCTGATTCATCAGCATCTTGAAGCCCTGCCCTTCGCGCCCCAGCAGGTTTTTCACTGGGACGCGACAGTCGTGGAAGAAGAGCTCGCTGGTGTCCTGTCCCTTGAGTCCAAGCTTCTCGAGGTTCCGGCCGCGCTCGAAACCGGGCGTGTCGGCCTCGACGAGAATCAGGCTGATGCCCTCGTGGGGCGGGTTGGCATCGGGGTCGGTCTTTGCGACGACGATCACGAGGTCGCAGATCTGGCCGTTCGAGATGAACGTCTTCGAACCGTTGATCACGTAGTGATCGCCGTCCCGGATCGCCTTGGTCTGGATGTTGGCCAAGTCGGACCCGGTTCCTGGCTCGGTCATGGCAATTGCCAGCAACGTCTCGCCAGCAATGGCTCCGGTGAGATACTTCTCCTTCTGTTCGTGGCTGGCATACACTTTCAGGTAGGGCATGCAGATGTCGGAGTGGAGCGAGATCATCATGGCGTGGGCCCGGATTCGCGCCATCTCCTCCATGATGATGGCGTCGTAGATGAAGTCGGCACCAGCGCCACCGTATTCCTCGGGCGCGTTCGCTCCCAGGAATCCCTCCTCGCCGGCCCGTCGCCAGGTTTCCCGATCCGTGATGCCGTCCCGGTTCCACTTCTCGACCTTCGGCTCGATCTCGGCCTCGGCGAACCGCCGGAACTGCTGCCGAAACAGCTCGTGTTCCTCGCTAAAGATGTCACGCTGCATGCCTGGAACTCTCCTCGCGAGCAGCATACCGAAGCTCGCGTGAACTCGAATTCGAGCGAACAAGCCGCGCTCCGGCGCGATGACACAGACCCCCGACCGAGCAGCCGGGTGGGCCGAGGCCTGGCCGGGTGATGAGGGACGAGACCACCAAGCGGTCTCACGCTCCCGTTTTCCGCATTCAGCAGCCTGCTAGATCTTCGCCCGGATCCGAAACGCGAAGGCCGCAGCCACCAGGCTGAAGAGTACGACGGGGCCCCAGGCACTCAGCATGGGGGAGAGGACGCCGCCGCGACCCAGTGAAGAGGACACGGCACCCAACAGGATGTAGGAGACACCGATCACGCCCGACAGGAGCAGCGTCTGGACAGGTCCCGGGAACGGAGGTCCAGCGACGGCAAAGAACAGCACGGTCGCGGGCAAAACGATCAGCGAGAGGGGTTCGGCCAGGCGGACGTAGTAGTCGACCCAGAAGGGGGTCGCGTCCATGTTGTCTCTCTCGAGGCTGCGCGCCTCTTCGGCAATGCGGTGAATGGGCAAGTGCATCGTGTCGACCCGGGCTTCGATCGTGTCGCCGAGATGCACGTGGCGCGGGGGCGTGGCGGTGGCCAGGCCGCCTTCGCCGATCTCGACCCGGGTGGGAGCAGTCAACCGCCACCAGCCGTCACCGATGTGACGCGCGCTGACCGCATCGGTCCGAGCGGTCGGCAGTCCGTCGGATCCCAGATCGTAGATCGTGAGGTCTCGCGCCTGGCCGCGATCCGGGTCAAAACGCCCGGCTTCGAGAACCTGGGAGCCCGACCGGTACCAGTAACCGGCCTTCTTCTTCTCGGCCTTCTTGCGGTAGTGCTCGTCCTTGATCTCGGTTCGCTTCAGCTCGTCCGCCAGGGCATTGGTCCGCGGCACCACCACGTTGTTGAGCATGAAGTAGAACGGCGCAATCACGACCGAAATCACCAGCACCGGGGTCAACGCCCTCGGAGCCGAAATGCCGCACGAGCGCATGCCCAGCAGCTCGCCCTCGACCACCAGCAGACTCACCACCAGGGCCGTTGCCACCAGCACCGCCATGGGCACGGCGCGGGACGCCAGCAGCCAGATACGGGCGCCGTAGAATCGGAGCACCTCGATCCCGGTGGCCTCGTGCCGGCTGAACCACGCCAAGCGGTCCATCACGTCAATCAACAAATAGGCAACGAAGAGCACCGCGAAGGACAAGAACATCAGATTGAGAAAACGCCCACCGATGTAGCGCTGGAGGGCCAGTCGACGCGGACGAGTTCGCGTCGGTTCATCGTTCGACTTCGTCCGGCGCAGACTCCAGCTTCGCGTAGGCGTCCGGCGCAGACTCCAGCTTCGCGTAGGCGGCCGGTCGAAGACACTGCCCGCCACCCGTTCGCGCAATGCGCGGAAGAGCAGCGCTGTGGCCACCATGACGAGTACGAGGTTGGGCAACCAGGCGCCAACGCCCGGCCCCACCGTACCCGCTTGAACCAGTCCCTCGGCGAACTGCACAACGCCGTAGTAGGCGAGCGTCACCAGTAGCCCGAGCACGCCGCCTCCCGAGCGCGAGTAGTTCCCCCGAGCCACAAACAGGGGAACCGCCAGGAAGCCGAAGAAGAGGGTCGCCGCGGGAAATGCGAACCGACGGTGCAGCTCGAGGGCGGCCCGCGGCAGGCTGTCGAATTTGGTCGGAACGAAGTCCTGGGCCCGCTGCAACAGCTCGCCGATCGGGAGTCCCGGGATTCGGTACTTCTCGTTGCGCACGAGTCCCACATCGCTCTCGGGAAGCACCGTCGTCGCAGAATCGAAGGTGAGCTGGCGAACGTGGCCATTCTTCGGCGGCAGGATCGCCATACCGTGCTGCAGTGTGATCTCGATGGCACCCTCGTCGGTGGCCGCCAGCCTTCCGGAACGCGCGAAGACGGTTTCGGCCACCTCGGGCATCCACAGCAATACGCCCTCGAGTTCGTTGCCCTCGGCCGAAATCTGGCGCGCGTAGAGCTGCCAACCCCCGAACTCATTGACCGTGCCAGCACGCATGGAGGCCCAGGGCCTGGTGCGAGAGATCTCCTGGAGCGCGGCATCGAAACTGCGGCTCGCCCAGGGCGTGGCGTAGACCGACATCAGGATGGCGGCGATCATCAGCACGGAGGACAAGGACACCACGGGCCAGACGAGTCGCGCCGCCGCGACCCCGGATGCCTCGAGCGCCAGGATCTCCCGGTCGGCCCCCATCCGCCCGAGGGCGACCAGACATCCGACCAGGGTCGCGAACGGGATCATCTTCGAGGCCACCGGTACCGCCTCGTAGAAGAGGAGCCGGATCACGTCGGGCCAGGGCACGCCGCGGTTGATGATCAGCTCGGAGTAGTTGAGCAGGCTCGTCGTCAGCACGACAACGGTCAAGCCGATCAAGCCGAAAACGGTCGGACGCAAGGCCTCACCCGCCACGTAGCGATAGAGAACAAGACGCGGCCGCCGATGCTTCGGCGGCGGGTGCTCTAGGGCCTTCGAGCTCATGCGTCGGAGCCTACGACTCTAGACACTCGCTCGAACGGCCGACTCGGGCGGCCGGGAACCTGCCCCGCGATCGGGGAAGCTCCGACGCGCGTCCTCGAGATCTTCAGGCGCATCGACCTCACGCCACCATAGTCCGTGGACCGACGCCGTATTGACGGCGTTCTCCTGGGCGAGCTCGTTGATCACCGAGAGATACCAGGCTCGGAGTGCTTCGGGGGATCGAATCGAGCGTTCGAGCGCATCGCGAAAGAGTCTGGGTCCGGAACCGGTGAAGTGGAGCATCCCGATCGACTCTCCGTTCACGATCTCGGGCTTGAGCGTCTTGCCAATCGCCAGCAGCCGACCGTCGTCGTCGATCGACACCTTCATGTCGTCATCGTCGTAGCTCGACTTGTGGTCGACGGTGACCGTGATGGGGCCCGTGGCTCCATCGAGCAGGCGACCCAGCACACGCTCCTCGAAGAGGGTGTCCCCATTCAGGAGTACGAAGTCCTGCTCCATCTGGTGCCGGGCCAGCCAGCAGGTCGCCAGGTTGTCGCTGCTGGAAAAGAACGGGTTGTAGATCGTCTCCACCGCCATACCAACGATGGGCGTGGTCGAGAGGAACCGGTCCACGTGTTCGGCGCCGAAGCCCGCGACCACGGTGGTTCGCTCGACACCGCAGGCTGCGAGAGTCCGGAGCTGGATCTCCAGGATCGAACGGTCGCCATCGATCGTAAGCATGCACTTGGGTGCACTTTCCGTCAGGGGAAGCAGGCGCTTGCCCTGCCCGGCACTGAGCACGATGGCCTTCATGAGTCTCCTCTTGAGTCCGTTCGCGGAAGCGGTTGCGTCGCGTGCCGGTGCCAGGGCGCGCCAGCGTAAGACGCCCCCTGGGCGTCAGATTTCGACGCCGTCTTCGGGCGAAACCACCGCTGAGATCGCGCTGACCTGGGTGAGCAGCCGATCGAGGTCCTCGATACGAAGCTGGCAAAGCCCGTCGCACGGCGCCCGATCCGGATCGGGATGGACCTCGATGAACAGAGCGTCGACGCCGGCGGCCACCGCAGCCCGGGCGAGGGGGGCAATGTTGCGTCGGTCGCCCCGGCTGGCCAGATCGCCAGCCCCGGGATGCTGCACCGCATGGGTGGCGTCGAAGCAGAGGGGCGCGACGCGACGCATCTGGGCAAAGCCGCGGAAGTCGACCACGAGATCGTTGTAGCCGTGGCACACCCCGCGCTCGGTCACGAGCACATTGTGCGCCCCGAAGCTGTGCGCCTTCTCGACCGCGTGACCGATATCGCGGGGCGCCATGAACTGCGCCTTTTTGATGTTGATGGCGCGTCCGGTCGCGGCGCAGGCCGCGATGAGATCGGTCTGCCGGCTCAAGAACGCCGGAATCTGCAGACAGTCGGCCACCTCGGCGATCAGCTTCGCCTGACCGGGCTCGTGCACGTCCGTCAGGATCGGCAGGCCCGTCTCGTCCCTTACCCGCGCCAGCACCCGCATGCCCTCGTCCAGACCTGGACCGCGGAAGGAGTGACGGCTGGAGCGATTCGCCTTGTCGAAAGACGCCTTGAAGACGACGGGGACACCGTGCCGTTCGGCGACGCCCTGCACCGCCAGCGCACAGTCCACCGTGGCCTCCGGCGTCTCGACCACGTTGAGACCGGAGATCAGGGCGAGCGGCTCGCCTTTGCCGATGCATACGTCACGAATCTGCATGGAAACGGATCCCCCCCCCCGACCCGGGCGTTGATAGCGAGAAGAACCCCAAATGACTAGCCTTCGGTGCGATCGTATGAGGTGAAAACACTACGTTTCGAATGCACAGCGGCCTGCAAGAGCCCGGTTCCAGAGTAGAATCCGCCGCGGAATGAGCGACGCCTCCAGACCCGAGGGACGCGCCATACCCGAGCCCGTCAGGCTGGGAGTCCGCCCCGGCGTGGCCCCCAGTGCTGCGCCCCCGGTGCGCATCTACCTGGGCAGCGAACCCGGCCAGTTCCGGGCCGAGCGCGTCTTCGTCTGGTCCGTGCAGCGCCACCGGGACCCGAGCCGCGTCTACGAGATCCATCTGATGAAATCGCTGAGTGGATTCCAGCGTCGCCACTGGACCACGGGCTTCACCAACTACCGCTTCGCCGTCCCCGACTTCGCCGAGCGTTCCGGGCGCGCGATCTACAACGACGTTGACCAGGTCTACCTGGCCGACCCGGCCGAGCTCTTCGACCTCGACATGGACGACCACGGGTTTCTGGCCCTGGCCCCCAATGATCCCTCGGTGATGCTGCTCGATTGCGCGCGCATGGCCCAGGTGTGGAACCTTCCCGATGCCTGCAGCCTCGACAAGGACGCACTGCAACGGAGAGCAGCTCGATCGGACGGGCTCTTCGGGCCACTCCCAGCGGCGTGGCACGCCCGCGACGCGGAGTTCTGTCAGGGAACGACCCACTGCCTTCACTTCAGCAACCTGCACACCCAACCGTGGCGACCGTTTCCCGAACGCTTCGTCTATCAACGCCACCCCCACGAAGACGTCTGGCTCGAGCTCGAACACGAGGCGGACGAAGCGCGCTTCGAAATCTTCAGCGCCGAACACCCCAGCGAGCTGTTCCGGTCGTTGGACGCGCCCCCCCCCCTCGACCGCGTCCCGATCGACGACCTCGCCTGGGTGCTCGATGCGCGATTCGACTCGATCGAGGCGTCGAGCGGAGAGACCGTCGAATTCGACATCCGCTGCGATCCGCCCGGCGGCGTTGTGCGCGGTCCCGACGGTCGCCACGAGATCGTTCGCAGCGCGGCCTGGTGGAGCGACCGTCTGGACGACGCTGCGGCGAGACATCCCGGCGTCCGCTGGGAAGCCCGTCTGGAACAGCCAGGGCGCAAGAAAACGGGCCGCGTCTGCATGCGTGTGGGCGGACCCGCCCCTGACGGGTCAGCGCCCCGGGTGTGGATCCTGCAGGACGATCGCCCGGGAAACGCCAGCCAGAGTCGGGGATTGGCCGATGCGCTGGGCTGGCCGACCGACCTGAAACAACTGGTTCTGAGCCCTGCTTCGATGCTCCACAACCGCCTGCTGGGCGCTTCGATCGCCGGCATCGACCCCGCGAAGTCCGACGCCCTCGAGCCCCCGTGGCCCGACCTGGTGATCGCCGCCGGCCGCCGCACCGCGCCGGTCGCGCTCTGGATCCGGGACCAGAGCGGCGGGCGGACGCGATTGGTACAGCTCGGTCGAAAGGGAGGTGACCGTGCCGATCTGTTCGATCTGGCCGTGACCCCGCGCTACGGGCGTCTGTTTCCCCAACGGCATCGCATCGAGATCGCCGCGCC
>SMVB01354287.1_pt1 | contig 11497 bp, 9 predicted proteins | sample 2456461 | NCBI WGS metagenome assembly SMVB01 (sample SAMN11095934, study PRJNA526329) | marine sediment metagenome | biome: Marine sediment; feature: Surficial sediment; material: Deep marine sediment; isolation source: Hadal surficial sediment | place: Pacific Ocean | collected 2014-05 | depth 0-1...
GTCCCTGCTACCGCCCTTTAACGACCGGGACCTGTTCGACCAACTGACTGGTTCATGGCTGGAATCGCAGCGGAAGTTGGCCCGTTTGTCCTCCGCAGGGGCGCATGTCATCGCGGAGGAAAGCGGGCACTGCATCCAGTGCAGCCAGCCGGACCTGGTGGCGGATGTCATTCGGGAGATGGTCGAAGCAGCCCGTGATTAGCAGGGCTATTTCAGTTTGGGAATCACCTCGTTCCAGATACGGTCAATCTGGCCGGTGTCGGGCCAGGTGGGTCCCAGGATAATCGTCTTGGCCCCGGCGTCGATGTAGCGTTGGATGCGTTCGGCGCATTGTTCGCCGCTGCCATACGCGCAGTTGTTTTCCACGTCGTACTGGGGGCCATAGTAAGCGTGGGTGAAGTTTTCCAACTCCGATTTAGCCCGCTCCCGGTCGTCATCCACGTAGCAGTACATCAGCTTTCCCGCGTCCAAATTCGCCGGGTCCCGGCCAGCCGACCGGGCGTAGCTCTGCACCTTCTCCCACGCCTGACCGAAGCCCTCGGCATTGCCGCCGCCGCCAGCAACCCAGCCGTCGGCCAGCTCCCCGGCCCGCTGAAAAACGCCCTCGGCGCTTCCGCCCAAGATGATTGGAATCCCAGGTTTTTGCACCGGCTTGGGAGCCACGTTCACGTTATCCATGTCGAAGTAGCGGCCATGATGGGTGACGCCGGTTTCGGTCCAAAGCCGCCGCATCACCTCCAAACCCTCAGTGAAACGGCTCACCCGCCGTTTTACGTCCACGCCCATGGGCTCGTACTCGTTGTCCCGGCCGCCCAGCGAGATACCCAGGGTCACCCTGCCTCCAGACAGATAGTCGATGGTGGAGACGGTCTTGGCCACCAAGGCCGGGTTTCGCATCACGAACAGCAATACCGAAGTCCCCAGCCGGATGCGGTCAGTCACCGCCGCGGCGCAGGCCAGCAGCGTCATGGGCTCAATGATGTTGATGTTGTGGAAGATCCGGTCGATGACCCACAGCGAGTCGTAGCCCAACTCGTCGGCCCGCCGGAAGAACCCGTTGAATTCGGCCATGCTCGGCGGAGTTCCGCTGAACCCAGCCGGCACGAGAAGCCCAATCTTAGCGTTGGTAGCCATGAAACACTCCTGTTATAGCGGTTGGACCATCGGGTAGCGGCAGTCGGATGGAATCGGTGTATGACGTTGTAGACCGTCTGCGCTGCTTTATTCCGTGCTCAGAAGCGCCGCGAACTGCTTAACGTCGCTCATCTGGTCCAGGGAATCCACCGCCGCGATGATTTCCCTCTGCCGGTCCGGGCTGATCACGGGAGACGATAGAAGCAGGAATTTCTCTTTCATCTCGTCCCAAGTCACCGGGTTCTCGGGATCGCCCTTGGGGTAGCCCAGGTCGCTGCGCAGCGTGCGGCCGTCCATGGTGTCCACTTCGGCCCAGGCCGCCATCTGCTTGGGGGCCAGGGCATCCAACTTTGGGTCGGTGAGGCACCGGACGCGCTCCATGACATGCCGGACCTGCGGGTTATCGGGCATGCCCAATCGGTATTCCTCCAAGGAGGCGCTGCCATGGGTCAACGCAACCGCCGCACCGAAGGGCATGCTGAATTGCATGTCGACCACCGACTTGGGGTTGCGCTTGGCTTCGATTGGCTCGGAAACCAATTTCATGCCGGCGCTAAGCACCCCGACCCGCACCTCCGCCACATCCATGGGGTCGATGCCGTAGGTCCGTTTAATGTCGAGCAGGCAGTCAATGGGCCCCTGCTTGAAGCGGCAGCAGGTGTGGGTCTTGATGCTGGTCCGGGTAATCAGATATTCCTGCCCCAGGTCTTTCAGCACCAGGCTTGGGTCTGGGTTGGCCGAGTAGGCCTGCAGAGAGCCGTCGCGGCCCTCCAGGATTGTCGTTGGGCCGGTGAAGCCGGACCGGGCCAGCAGGCCAGCCATGATACCGCTGTGGGAAGCCCAGCCGGGGTGCAACCGCTTGGTCCAAGCGCCGTCGGCCAGGTATTCCATGCTGCCCGAGGTCTGGCTGCCCGCGATACCCAAGGCGTGTACGAACGAATCTCCCTGCAGTCCCAGCAACCGGGCGGAGATTGCGGCCGCTCCGAAAGTCCCACAGATCCCCGTTGGGTGATAGCCCCTGGCGTAGAGCTCCGCGCCCTTGAACGACCGGCCCAACCGGTAGATCACGTCGTAACCGGCGACCACCGCCGCGATGAAATCCTTGCCGTTGACATCGACGATGTCGGCCATCGCCAGGGCAGTTGGGTAGGCGGTCACACCGGCGTGGAGGACCGCTTCGTTCATGACGTCGTCCATCTCGATGCTGTGGAACGCGGTCCCGTTGGCCATGGCCGCGTATTCCGGGAGCAGGCGAATTTTAGTTCCGACGACAACTGAAGGGCCGCCGCGGCCAATCCTTTCGAAGGTGTCGACGATCGCCTTTGCGGTGTCGGTGGTCGAGCCGTTAAGGGTCACGCCGGCGAAGTCGAGGCACAGGTACTTAGCCCAGTCAATCACCTCCGGCGAGAGGTCCTCGAATTTAAGGCTGGCGGCAAATCCGGACAACGTCCGGGTTATCTGGCTCTCGTCCGCTCCACTAACGCCGTTTCGAACCATGGTCCGTCCCTCCGGGTGGCCGGTGATTAAGGTCTATGGGATTATCGGCATTTTAGCATAGGCCGCGCCCAGATTACGCCCGATTGACACCCCCTGAGCGGCGCACTACACTCCAGGCAACCTACCAGCTAAAGACTAGCCACCATAGGAGTACTGTAGATATGAGCTCCAAGCCCCAATATATCGCCCTTTTGAACGACATCCGTCTCCAAGAAAACCGGGCCGGAGTGTATCTGGAAGCCTGGGCCAATAAGACGGCCAACAAGGACCTGAAAGAATGCTTGTCCTTCGTTGCGGCGCGGGAGTACAGCCACGGGGACATCTTCGAGCGCCGGGTCAAGGAATTGGGCTTTGCCAACGAAGAGATTGAAGACCCCGAATTTGATGAAAAGGTCCGCGTCGTCAATTCGGAGATATCGGACGCCGAGAAGATTGCATGGCTCAAGGAGTCGCGCTCTAGGCAGCCCAGCCCCAGCGTGCGAGAGCGGTATGAGGCCGCCATGGAAGATGATTCGGTAGACCCGCTGACCCGGTCGCTGCTGCGGTGGTTCACCGACGTCGAGAACGACTCGGTGGAGCAGATGGGCAAGGTTTACTCACAGATCGAGAACGCGGGTTAGCGGCTATCGAACCTGGGGCCGGCTTCCATCAACACCCAGCCACCGGCACCCAGTCCACAAATAGCAGACCCGGCCGCCGGATGTACCGCCGGAAAGGAAACGCTGACCATGGCGACACTGGATGTATTGACCTACGGATTCGCCCTCACCACCGATCAGGGTTCCTTCGGCTACTCCACCAACGCGCTGCTGCGGGTGGGCAGCCACAACATCCTCATCGACACCGGGCCGTCGTCGCGCCGCCCGTTCTTGGTCAAGGCGCTGAAGGCCAAAGGGCTCGAGACCGAAGACATCGATATCGTCATCCTGACCCATATGCACTGGGACCACTGCCAGAACACCGACCTGTTCACCAATGCCAGGGTGCTGGTCAACCCCACGGAGATTGACTACGCCCGCAACCCCAACAAGTGGGACTTAGCGGTGGCCGCCGGAATGGCCGACATGATGCGGAACATGAAGGTGGACACCGTCTCGGAGGGGGACAAGATAGTTGATGGCGTTTCCATCATCGAAACCCCCGGCCACACCAAAGGCCACATGAGCGTCTTGGCCGAGATCGACGGCGAAAAAGTGCTGTTGGCAGGAGACGCCATGCCTGAGAGCGGCACGGTGTCGCGAGGCATTCCCTATAACATCTTCTGGGACGTCGAAGATGCACAGGAGAGCGTCGAGAAGATGGTGGCGGCTTCCAACGTCTTCTACCCAGGACACGACCGCCCCTTCCGGGTCGAAGGCGATGAGATTAAATACCTGGAGGGCCCCGAGAATATCCACATCATGGACAGCACCGAGGGCGGTGGGACCGCTTCACTGACCTTCACCGTCTCCGCGTCCCGCATCGTGAACGTGGACATCGTACAGAAGTAGCACTATCTCAGTATGTGATTCACGGCCCGGGGCGGCGCAATGACCCTGGGCCGTTCTTCGTGATGAAGGCCATTTGACAGACGGAGCGACACACTGAACATGCCGCCCACCGCACGAAACGTTGACCCCGCCGAGACCCTTGCCGCCCATCTGTGCGCCACCGGTTTGGCGGACGTTCCCGCGGAAACCCTGACGGCAACCCGCCGCGACGTGCTGGACACATTCGGCTGCATGCTTGGGGGAAGCGGCGCTCCGGGCATCAAAGAGCTGGCCGGCGTTACCCAACGATGGGGCGGCTTGGAAGAGGCCAGCCTGGCCGTCCTGGGCGGGAAGATGCCCGCCCACCACGCGGCGCTGGTCAATTCGGCCATGGGCCATGCCTTGGACTTTGATGACACCTTTGACAAGGGCGGGCATGTGCACCCCGGCACCTCGGTCTTGGCGGCAAGTTTGGCCGTTGGCGAGTCTTTGGGCGGGGTGTCCGGAGACCAGTTGATGCTGGCGGTCACACTGGGACTGGACGTATCCTGCCGTCTGGGTCTGGCGGCTTACGACGACCGGGGCTGGCACCGCACGGCCAGTTTCGGCATCTTCGGCGCTACCGCCGCCGCTGGCAAACTGCTTGGCCTGACCAAAGAGCAGATGGTCCACGCCTTCGGAATCGCCTATAGCCAGGCCGCCGGCAACCGGCAGTGCATCGTGGACGGCGCATTGACCAAGCGCTTCCAGGCAGGGCAGGCGGCCCACGGCGCGGTGCTCGCGGTCTTCCTGGCCAGGGAGGGGTTCACCGGCGCGGCCAACGTATTCGCCGGGGAATTCGGGTTCTTCCCCATGTATCAACCGGACGGCTACGACCTGTCGGTCATCGACGATGGGTTGGGCGTCGAATTCTTGGGAGACAAACTAAGCCTAAAGCCGTATCCTTGCGGCCGGCCCACCCATAGCTACATCGACGCCGCCCTGAAACTGCACCGCCAGTTGGACCTAGGCCATAATTCCATCGAATCAGTGGTGGTGCGGACGGACACTGAGACGCATTCCTCACGGTACAATGTGTCCTCGGGTGTCGCGCGGCCCCAGCATCAGGTCGAGGCCCAATTCAGCCTGCCCTATCTGATTGGTTGCGCCCTTGCCCTGGGCCGGGTGAGTATCGACGAGATTAATTCTTTTGACGACCCGTCGGCGTTGGCTGCGGCTTCCATGGTCAAGGCGGAGCGCAAAGAAGACGCTCCCATAGGGTGGGCCGAGATCCAGGTATCCTGCGCTGGCGGGCAATCGTCATCCGTGGAACTAGAACCGCCGACGGGCTCCCCGGACAACCCATTATCGACCGAACATCTGAAAGGGAAATTCCGGGACTGCGCCGCCCACGCTTTGAATCCGGCATCTCCGGAATCGGTTGACCGGATGATTGCCTTGGTCTTGGAGCCGGGAGCCATGGCCGATTCCAAGGAGTTGATCAAACTGTCCACGGCTTCCGAATAGTTCTCCGATTCAAATCTGATTGGCCGGGATTTGCCAGCCGACGGGAAGGTTCATTTGTCCACCGACAACGTGATAAGAGACGCCATCGACGCCCTGCTCAGGGCACGCCCCGGTTTCTGGTCCCGGACGGCTTGCGGTGTGACCCGGTCATTGGGGTCCATCCCGGCAGTGCTGGACCGGAATGCTTATTCCGTGGAGACATCCCGGACCCGCATCCTACTCATCGGCGGGCTGACCGGCGAGAAAGCGGACGTGGACATGGCGCTTCACGCCCTGGAGTTGTTCGCTGGTGGCGGCGATGCTCTGTCGCTGCGCATCGCCCTCAGCGCGGTGCCCTGCGCCAATCCCGACGGTCTTCGCTTGAACGTCGCCCCAGGCAACGGCGCCGGAGGCGGTCCCTCTGGCAGCTACCCGCCCGAGGGCAAGTTCTTCTATGCCCCGGAAGACCCGGAGAAACATTACCTGTGGCGGTGGATCTGTTTCCAAGCGCCCGATCTCGTCTTGGAATTGCAGGCGGGTGCGTCCGTAAAATGGGAACACAACCCGGCTGCTCACAACCTGGCGCCGGGGCTTGCCGCCAAAAGCATCTCCGGTGAGCAGGGGCTCTTGGCGGCCCTGAGCTCGGGCCGGCCCGACGATTTGGGCACCATACCGGGACTGCGACTCACAGCGTCGGAAGAGCAACTGCCCCGGGAGCTGAGCCGTCTGTTCAGCATGCTGCGGCAACTCGATTTGCTGTCCAAGTCGGACGCACGGAAGGCGTTGGACGCTCGTCGTGGGCGGACCAAGATTGAGATCGCCAAGGTCTTGGCATCAGCTTACGGCCACACATTTAATCCAGTCGTTTACACACAGGGAGTGCCCATCAGCGGCCGCCTTAGGCTGCACCAATTGGATCCGGGGGGCGATAACCCCGCTCCGGAGATCTCCAACCTGGTGGAGTCCTTCACCGCCGCTGGCCTGGCCCAAGACTTGGGACCGGCCGCATTGGCGTCGGTGGTCTGGGCCGGCGAATTGGCCGATGCCGTAAACGATATACGCTACAACAGCCTGATTACCACCGCCGCAGACCGGTTTGTACCGACGGGCCAAGGCAGCGCTCCAAACCCCTGCGATCCTGATCACCGTACCGAAGACATGTTTATGGGCGGCGCGATCTTGGGCCGGGCGTTTGAGTTGACCCGGAACACCAGATACGCTGACATCCTCGCTGATCTGCTTTTGGACGGGAAGATTCAACAGAGTCACGGATTGTTTTGGCATTGCCGCACGGCGACCTATTACTGGGGCCGGGGCAACGGTTTCGCCGCCATGGGCCTGTCCGAGTCTCTTACCTATCTGCCCGAAGACCACCCCCGCCGGCCGGAGGTTTTGGCCATGTACGGCCGGCTCATGGAGTCGCTGCGCCGGTTACAGCACCCGTCGGGCATGTTGCCCCAGGTGCTGGATTTCCCTGGGTCTTATCTGGAGTTCACCGCCACGTGCATGACGGGCTACGCCATGGCCCGCGGACTGCGCTTGGGATTCCTCTCCGGCGATTTCCGGGAGGCCGTTGATCTGGCCTGGCAGGGAGTGGCGGAGCGGATCGACGATGTTGGCAACGTGGTGGACGGCTGTGCCAGCACCGGCGTTCAGAACAACGTCCGGGAATACCTGGACCGTCCGGCTATCTTCGGATTCGATGACCGCAGCGGCGGAATGGCCCTCTGGTTCGCCGTGGAGATGGAACGGCTGGACCGGGGAATCTGACACATTACCGCAGAGGAGTCCCAGTGCCCCAACAATTGACCTATAGCTACAGCAGCGTGGCCCAAGAAGTGGTCTGCGCTCCGGACGCCATCAGCGGCTTGTCCGGCGTTCTGGACCGGGCCGGCATCACCAGAGCCATGATGGTTTGTGGCCCGTCCATCTTGGAGAAATCCGATGTGGTGCAGAGGGTGCAGACCGCGCTGGGAGACCGCTTTGTTGGCCTCTTCTCCGGGGTGGCGCCCCACTCTCCGGTGCACACCTTGGATGAAGCCATGCGTCTGGCCCGGGACCTGAAACCCGATGGCCTGGTCAGCGTCGGCGGCGGTAGCACCCACGACACCACCAAGGGCATCGCCACGCTTCTGGGAGAGGGCGGCACGATCCACGACCATCAGGTGATTTTTGAACCACCGGATAAAATCATCCTGCCCGATTTCTCTTCGGACAGGGTCCCCATAATCGCCGTGTCGACCACGATGGGCGCGGCCGAACTCAGCCGGGGGGCTGGTTTCGCCGACAAAGACCTGGGGAGAAAAGTGTCGGTGGCCGACCCCGGGACCATTCCCCGCTACATCATCATCGACGGTCAGGCGCTGGCGACGACACCCATGAGTATCCTCCTGTCCACGGCCATGGGGCAGTTGCGGGTCGCCGTGGAATCGGTTTACTCGATCAAGCACAACCCAATCTCCGATTCCTTGGCCTTACAGGCCATTTCGATGCTGGTGCGATACCTGCCTCAATGCCCCGGCCTGGACTTGGACTGCTTGCTCAACACCAAAACGGCGGCTGCCATGGCATCGTTGGGCAGCGTGGGCGGAGGCATCAACACCGCCACGGCCCATCACGTTGGCGGGCTCTACGACGTGCCCCACGGCGATGCCAACGCCATCATGTTGCCCCACTCCATGCGGTTCAATGCCGAGGCAAGCGCCGGCCGGCAAGCGCTCATCGCCCAGGCCATGGGTATCGACACCTCCGGGATTAGCGACTATGACGCCAGTTTGGCGGCAGCGGATGCAGTGGAGGACCTGCGGAATTCTCTGGGACTCCCCGGCAGATTGCGCGACGTTGGGGTGCCGGAGGAGGGTTTGGAGTTGATTGCGGCGGCGACCCTTCAGGACCGCGCCCTGGCCACCAATCCACGGCCCGTGACCGACGCTGGGCCAATCATGTCCGTGCTGCGGAGTTCATGGTAGCCTGGCAGCCCGACCCATCTCTTTCGTTGGCGGGAGGTGCTCTAATTCCTGCGCGGGAGGTCACGGCGCCGCGGAGCCGAGAAGGACAAGACCTTAGGGAGCAACAATTGCACGGAGCGTATTGACCAACTGAAAGCAAGAAAGACTATCACCATCGCGACGACGACTATGAATACGGGTAGAATCAGCATCCGGCGGGAGCCGCTTAGATCATTTTGATGATTTTCTTTCATTCGATCCACTCTTTGGCGATGCACTCTCAGGGTTCAGCGGGATGATAATCAGGGAGCGGATTCGCATGTCCGCTCCCTGAAGAAAGTGGGAGATGAGGGGGAGCATCTCCCTATCGAAAGACTGATATTCATAGTTGGGTGTCTCGGAAACCGGAGCCATTCCTTCCCGGTCCTTCCTTACTAAGTTGGTCTCGCTCTCATAACAATCCCAGGGCGTCCGAAGATAGCACCGGCCGTCTTTTCACTGGGCCAACTGAGTTTAATAAGCGATATTAGCGAGGAATCGTTTGCCCAAAACGTAGCTAACCAATGATTGCTGTTCCGGCATTCAACGGTCTCCCGCCATCCGTGAGATGGACGACAGTCAGTGGGATTGACCTGCTTTAGTGTTTGAAGCGGTCAAGCGTGGGCTTGCCTCAAAAACGTCATACCAGCAGCAACGAGACCCCTCGCTACGCTCGGGGTGACAGGGGAATGGAGCGACGATTCTATCGGGGCCGCGGGCCATTAACATCACTTTCGAGGCAAAGGGGTCAATTGCCCAAGACGACCCATAAAGACCCATCAAACCATAGGAAGCTAGACCGTTTGGGCTCCGGGTCTTTTGAGACAGGAAGACTAGGCGAAGAAATTGCGGACGAGACCCACAAATTCTGAAGTCTTCTCCAACTCAGGGTGATGACCGCAGCCGGGAATTATCTCCAAGCGGGCGCCTTGGATCGCCTGCTGATATGCCTCGCCAGCGCTGACCGGTATCACGGGGTCCTGATCACCCCAGACCACTAGAGTAGGCAGGTCCTTCAACCGGCCCAATAGGTGGGGCAGTGCCGGGTGATACATGTAGGGACGCCAGGCAAGCCGGGCGGATTCTTCTCTGGCGCACTCCCAGAGTTCCACTTGTTCGGGACTTGCTTCCTCGGGGCAGATGGTGGCGAATTCCCGGGTCGAGTTCGGGTCGAGAAAACTTGCTTCCAGGTATTCTTTGGCCACAAGCAGGAACATGTCGAGAATCTCGCCCGTGGGAGGCCGGATACCCGTTGGAGCGACCAAAGTCATCTTGCCGAATGCTTGAGGCGACTGGCAGGCCATCTCGGCCGCCAGCCAACCGCCCAGAGAGAATCCCAACACGTTGACCCGTGCCAGTCCAATCTCTTCCAACGCCCGCAGATACCAACCGGCCAGGTCGCGCATGGTCATGACCCAATCCAGCCGGTCGGTGATTCCGAATCCCGGATGCGCCGGCATATGGAGGGAGAAATCCTGGGCCAATTCCTCCGCGTACTGGAGGGGGGTCGTTTGTCCCATCTCGTCGTGGAGTATCAATAGAGGGTCGCCGTTGCCGCCTTTGACGACGTGAAGGTCTACGCCGCCTATTTGCGTTGTTTCTTCCGTCCAACTTAAGGAACCGGTGGACATTAAGCCGCTCCTGCCGAGGCATATTTGGTCCGCCTTTAGGCTGGCCGCACTGATTGTGTGTCGTCTCAGTGGACATTGTCAACCGGCAAAGGCTGATGACGGCCCCCGGAAAATGTTTATAATAGCCCCGGCTTTCGAGTCGTATGGGAACTTTCGACGCCTGAGTGCGCTGCATCGATCGGGGTTCCACAGGCTCCCCTGTCCGCCTAGTGGTCCTTTAGGGATTACAGGGCAAAACATGCCAACACTGGTTTAACGTTAGGCCTGATTGGCATTCGTGGGCCTCGTGAAGGGTGGAGTGGTGGTTCTGAACGTGTTCTCAATACTGTAACTGGGTTGTTGCGCTCATCGTATCGTTGAGTGGGTCCGCCCAGGTGAATGCTATATGGCGGAGCCCACACAGCGTCGGCCGATGACCGGCTCAGGCCGTAAGCCGAGAGTCTCGATTCAATCGGACCTGGCCATATTCGCCCTGTTGCCTCTGCTGATCCTGGGCGGCTTACTCGCTGGGCTGATTGCCTTCGGAGTGATTCCGTTATTTTCGTCACCAAATAGGGGCGGAGTAGTCGATGCTTTGCTTCTCGGTCCCTTAGGGATTCTCGTCACGGGAAACGAAGATGTGGTGTTGACCTCCGGGGATGGCCGGGTGACAGTGGCCATTGCCGCAGGTGCCGTTTCTTCCCCCATCCTCCTGAGCTATGAAGAACTTGGCTGGTCCGGCGGCACTATCCTGGGCCAGGGATACCCAATCACCGGACGAATCTTCGAACTGTCGGCACATCCGGAAAAGGCTGGGGATGGCCCGGTCACGTTTCAGCCGATGCTCTCGATCACCGTGGCCATAGGACCGGTCGATCTGTTGCGTGCCGGAAACGATTATTCCCGGTTCGCCCTGAAGCATTATCTTGAACAAGAGCAGTCCTGGGATGTTTTGGCCACCACCCCCAACCCATCCGATTCCACAGTTGTGGCCGGTGTCGGCAGCCTGAGCCGGTTTGCTCTTTCAATCGCTCCGGCCGCCGCTGGCGGGATTGCTTTAACGACGGCCAGGCGGGAGGCCGCAACCGCAGCGGCGGAGATTCCGGCGGCCCCGGCCACTGAGCCAAGTGCGACGGCCCCGCTGGCCGCAACCCCCATCCCGGTGGTCACGGCGACCGCTCTCCCAACGCCGACTCCAGTGTTCTCGCCAACGCCGGGGATCACACCTGCCTCCAACCCGTCGCCTGTCTCGGGGTCAAACCCCACGCCCATTCCCACATCGACTCCTATCCCTACACCCAATCCAACCTCGACA
>SMVB01036647.1_pt1 | contig 11496 bp, 9 predicted proteins | sample 2456461 | NCBI WGS metagenome assembly SMVB01 (sample SAMN11095934, study PRJNA526329) | marine sediment metagenome | biome: Marine sediment; feature: Surficial sediment; material: Deep marine sediment; isolation source: Hadal surficial sediment | place: Pacific Ocean | collected 2014-05 | depth 0-1...
AGGTCAACGACATTCCCGGAGGCCGCACGGGGCAGATCGTCGACGTTGCTCGCCAGTACTCCCACCCCAGCGCCAACCCCGTGCACAATTATCTCGTGCGCTGGGACGACGGTCACGTCGAGGCGTTCAACGAGCGCGCGTTCACACCCAACTGGGGTCTGGAAGTCGAGGAATAGACACCGAGGCCCGGGTCGCCCTAGATTGCAAGGCATGGACCGGGACGTTCACGCCTGCGTATCGAAGCGCCGGCGAGCCGCGTGCGTGCTGTTGCCGCTCGTCGCGTTGTGGATGTTCCCCCTCTTCGGAGCTCCCAGCGTTCTGGAGACCGTCGAGGAAACACCGGCCGCGTCGCGCTACGACACGGCGCTGACGGCCTACCGCGAAGGGCGTTACACCGAGGCGATCGCGGCACTGATCACGGGCTCCGCGTTGAAAGCCGGAGAAGCCAACCTACTTGGCTGGGCCTACCTGCAGGCGGGAAGCAAAGAGGAAGCGGTCGCGGCATTCATACGCTCGCTCGAACTCGACCCCGGGATGCACGACTCGTACTGCGGGCTGGGCTTCACCTACTTTCGATCGGGGGCGTACGGGCAAGCGGTACAGAGTTTCGAGCAGGCGGCCGCGGGATCCCCGGGGACGGAATGTTTGCAGGGCTATGCCAAAGCGCTCGCCGCGTCGGGACAAATCGATCTCGCCGAACAGGTCAATGCTTCCGCGATCCCGCCCCCGGCCATGCCCGAACTGACCGCGGCGGGACCCGAACGGACCACGGAGTTCGTCGCACGCGGCCAGTACTTCTGGCGCCGCTCCGGCGAGGATCCGTTCGAGATCGTCTACGTGAAAGGCGTCAACTTATCGTTCGCGAAACCCGGGAAGCACGTCACCGAGTTCCCGCGCGACACGGATGCGTACCTCGAATGGTTCCGTCTGGTCCGCGAGATGAACGCGAACGTCATCCGGATTTACACGATCCTGCCGCCGGAGTTCTACGGCGCGCTGCGCGACTTCAATCGCGGCCGCGATGCCGCCGAGCGACTGTTCCTCGTCCAGGGCATCTGGGCGGAACTTCCCCGGGAGTCCCGATTCCGCGATGTGGGCTATATCGAACAGATTCGCCAGGAGGTCCGCTCCGCGGTCGACGTCGTTCACGGCCGGGCCACCATCGCGCACCGTTACGGGCACGCCCACGGGGTCTACCGTGCCGATGTCGCAAACGACGTGCTGGCCTTCGTTTTCGGCCGCGAGTGGGAGCCCTCCGCCGTGAGCCGGTTCCAAGAGATGGATTCCAGGGATGCGTTTCGCGGCGACTACCTGGGGATCGAGTCCGCGAATCCGATGGAAACGTGGCTGACGGAGATGCTCGACCATCTCGTCGGGTACGAACAACGGACCTACGCCGCCCAGCGGCCGGTGGCGTGGATGAGCTGGCCGACGCTGGACCCGCTCCACCACCCTTCGGAGGCCACGTTCGAGGAGTCGCTCGTGTTCCGCCACGCAGCGGGGGAACGTTCGATCGGACGTCCGCCCGCGGACGAGATCTACGATGACGACGCGATGACCTTGGACGAAACCAAGGTCGTACCGACGCGCGCCTACCGCGCCGGCGTGTTCGCCTCGCACCACGTCTACCCCTACTACCCCGATTTCATGCGCAACGAGCCGCGCTACGGGGCTGCCGGGCACGGACGCTACCGCGGCTACCTGGACCATCTCAAGACGCACTATCGGGATATCCCGTTGTTGATTTCGGAGTACGGTGTTCCGACGAGCCGCGCGATCGGCCGGTTCCACCCCGAAGGGCTCGATCACGGTGGTCACAGCGAGCAACAACAGGCGGACGCGCTGAAGCGCATGACCGAGGATATCCGTGCCGCCGGTTGCGCCGGCGGGATCGTGTTCTCGTGGATCGACGAATGGGTCAAACGGAACTGGATGGTCGCCGGCACGGAAGGCCAGGACCGCCGCTGGTACAACGCGATGGACCCCGAGGAGAGCTACGGCCTGCTGGCGATGGCTCCCACGGAGCGTCGCAAGGTGCGCGGAGACCCGGCCGCCTGGGACGCATCGACGTTGATCCAGTCGTCGGGACGGGCACAGGCCCTGCGCCCGTTGAACGACGGCTCGGACGCGTCCCGCCGCCTCGAGCGTCTGTTCGCGGACTCCGATGCGGGCTATCTCTACCTGCGGCTCGACGTCGGGGGCCGCATCGATTGGTCCGACAGCGCCTACGTCTTGGCGATCGACACCTTCGGAGACGCCGAGGGCGATCACACGCTGCCGCTCGAACTCGGCATTCGGAGTGAGATCGGCATCGAGTTCGCCGTCGTCTTGCACGGCGAACGGAGTCGGGTGTTGATCGACGATCGCTACAACCGAACGCGCTTTGCAGCGGTCCTGGAACGTCAACCCGGCCGTTCGGGCTGGGAGTTCCATGACGACTACCGGCTCGAGTCCAACGACGACGGACGGTTCGTGGAACTGGTGATCCCGCACGGGAGGAAGTTCGGACGGGACGGGACGATCTACCCTGAAAGAACCTACCACGCCGGTCGGCTCGAACACGGCAACCTGGACGAGGACTCCTCGGCGGACTGGCTGTACACACCGGCCAAGAACATGCTCGAACTGAGAATCCCGTGGGGTCTGCTGCACTTTTCCGATCCGTCCCGGCGCGAGGTGCTGGGCGGTCCGACGGCGAGGCTCGTGACGCCCGGGATCCGGATCGCTGCGTTTTCCTACCGCCCGCGGTCGCGGGACGATTCCCGTGCCGTGACATCGGAAGCCGGTCCGAACTACGTCGACGCCCTGCCCTCGGCGCCGGGGAAGATGGCGTCCTATAGCTGGCCCACCTGGGAAAATCCCGCGTACGTGTCCCACCTCAAGGCCGCGTACTTCACGATGCAGGAAGAGTTCGGCAAACTGCATACGCCCGACCCGTCCTGGGCAATCCTGCCGCAGTTCGATTTTGCCGGAGTGATCGAGAACCATTACGCCTCGCTGAACGAGTTCTTCGACTTGCCCGCGGTGCGCGAGGTGGCCGTAGCGGACGGCGGCGACCTGTACGGGGCGGCCATGGCGAACTTGACGGTCGGGTTGGTGCGCGGCGAGAGGTTCCACCTGCTTCAAGCCGCCTACCTCCTGAAAACGTTGGAGGCCGAGACCGACGACCCGCGGATGAGCACAGCCTCCGCGATCGGCCTGGACTACCTGCGCGGACTGCTGTCGGGGACGATTGCCCCGGGCAAGGTGCAGGATGGCGAGGTTCGACGCATCGAGATCGAACCGGGCAGGACCCCGCCGAAGCACTTCGAAACGATCACGCTCGGCCGCTCGGCGATCCGTCTGCGCGACGGCGCACGGGTGCGGACACAGGTCGATCGGGTGACGCGCGATTGGCTTTCCGGGATCAACTTCACGCATCGTCCGGGAGCGTTTGCGGCCGACCGGGTCGTCCCGTGGCACGAGGGGGCCAGGACGATGGATCTCGTCGCGTACGCCGCGGTCGACGTGCAGCCCGTCTGGGGCACCATGGCGAGGAAATTCGGCGAGCGTTGGTTTGCGCCCGACGCCGACGGGACGTTCCGCTTCGAGGTCACCGCGGACAAGGTGTACGGCTACCCGACCAACCTGTTCCTCGACGACCGCAACGTCTGGATCAACGATACACACGGGATCAGTGCCTTGGCCTGGGATGCGACCGCAGCCGACCTCGTGATCGGCTGCGGGGATCACGTCGGCAAGGCGGATGCCGCCTACGATCTGGCGCGGCGCGGCGTCAACGTCTACATGCCGACCGACCGGTTTCTCTACACGCTGATGGGCACGCAGACGGCGGGGATGGTGCTTGGTTCGGCCCCGATCCGGGACACCGACGAGGGCGCCGTGCTGGGGGATCAGCCCGTGACGTTCCGCGTCGACGAGCCGATCGTCGTTTCGAACACGACACAGCGCTACCCGTTGCAGTACTACGACACGCCTTTCCGTTACTTTGGTGCGCTGGCGTCCTACGCGAACGTCGAGTTCAATTTGACGGCCGTCGATGTTCCGGGGTACGGCAAGGCCGGTGTGGTGGTCGAGCGGGCGCGGGAACTCGGGGCGAAGCTGATCGGGATCCGTGTCGCGACCCTGGAAGAACACGACGTTGTCGCGGCCTGGCTTGCCGGGGACCGTGACCGTCGAGCGATCCTGTTCCACTCCGCGGTGTACCCTGATGGCTATCGTCTGTTCGCGGAGTTCCCCGATCAGACGTCCTTCGGGGACATCCATCCCGAGTTTGGCCGCTAGCCCCGTGGACGAAACGACCCTGATATCATGACGGGACATCGACGAGGGTGATGATGAAAGTTTCGGATCGCATGACGAGCGAAGTGGTGACGCTGAACGAGGAGCAATCTCTCCGCGACGCGCTCACCCTGCAGCAGCGGCACAAGATACGGCACATCCCGGTCGTCGCCGACGGCAACATCGTCGGCATCCTGACGGACCGGGATCTCAAGCGCGCCTCGCCGTCGCTGCTGTCCGGGATCGACCAGGAGCGATACGACGAACTGCTCGACACGACACGCGTCGCCCAGGTCATGACGCGCGATCCCCGAACGGTCAGCCCCGAGACCTCGCTCAAGGATGTGGCCAAGATCCTGATCGAGGGCAAGTTCGGAGCACTTCCCGTGATCGAGAAGAACTCGCTCGTCGGGATCATCACCGAGATCGATCTACTGCGCGTGCTCCACGACCTGCTCGACGAGTAGAATCAACTCGTGAGCGAGTCCGGGCAGCCGCGGAGGCGCGGCCGTGAACCTGCCGTCCTAGGTTGGTACCGAAGGGGAGACTCGAACTCCCACCGGGTTGCCCCGACTAGAACCTGAATCTAGCGCGTCTACCAATTCCGCCACTTCGGCAAGTTGGGGCGCTAAACTAGCACCGGCCCGACAACAGGGTCAAGCGAACCGCTTCCGTGCAAGAGGCACGGACTGACGGGAGGAATGTGCAACGAAAACAGTCCAGCGGCCGCTGGACCAGCGCGGTCGTGCTGGCCCGATTCGAACACGCCGATTACCGGCCGCGGACCCAGCGGCAGATCCTTCACGAGTGGCAAGTCGAGGGCAGTGAGCGCGCGGCCGTGCGTCGAATCCTCCGCGAGTTGCTCCAGACGGGCAAGATCGCGCGCGGCAGGGGAGGGCGGCTCGAAGTTGCGCGGACGCGGCGCGGGCCGCTCGTGGGGGTCCTGCGTCAGCGTGGCGGGAGGGCCCAGGTCGTGCCCGACGACGGCGCCGCGACGGTGGAGATCCCACCTCGTGGGCTCAACGGCGCGCGCCCCGGAGACCGCGTCGAGGTCCGGCTGCGTACTCGGCGCGACGGGCGCCGTTTCGGGAGCGTCGTCCACATCGTGGACCGGCCCGACCGACAACTGCTCGCGGTCCATCTCGGCGAGAGCAGGGTCCAGCCGTTCGATCCGGCGTTCCGCGAACCGCTCCCCGTGTTGCCGCGGTTCGGCAAGGGCGCACGCCGGCGCGATGTCGTGGAGGTCGAGATCGTCCCGCCGCGCGCACGCGGTGACGAAGAAGCCGTCAAAGTGCTCGAGGTGCTCGGAGGTCTCGACGATCGCGGCATGGACATCCGCGTCGTCTCGCGAAAATACGAACTGATCGACAAGTTTCCGAGAGACGTCGTCGCCGCGGCGAAGGAACTCCCGCAGCGGGTGCCGGTCGCCGAGCGCAAGAAACGAACGCGCTTCGACGATCCTGCACCGATCACCATCGACGGCGAGACCGCTAAGGACTTCGACGACGCCATCGCGGTGATCGAAAAGCCGCGTGGCGGCTTCCGGCTGTGGGTCCATATCGCCGACGTGGCGCACTTCATCGAGCCCGCTGGAATCATCGACCGCGAAGCGCGGCGGCGCGGGACCAGTGTCTATTTCCCCGGCAAGGTGTTTCCGATGCTGCCGCCACGCATCTCGGACGATCTGTGCTCGCTGCGGCCCGGCGTCGAGCGCCTGGTGCAGACGGTGATCCTGGATCTCGATGCGGCGGGCGAGCCGACGAAGGTTCGCTTTGCCGATGGCGTGATCCGCTCCGCGGCGCGCCTGACCTATACCCAGGTTGCCGATGCGATCTCCGGAAACCCACGCCCCAGGGGCGTTCCTGCGAAAGTGCTCCCGATGCTCTACGCCGCGGATCGTCTCCGCATGGTGTTGGAGCAACGTCGTCGGAAGCGCGGCAGCGTGGATTTCGATCTGCCGATGCCGCAGATCTTGCTCGATGTCGAGGGTGTGGTGACCGGCATCACGGTCGAACCGCGCAACGCGGCGCACCGTTTGATCGAGGAGTGCATGCTCATTGCCAACGAAGCGGTTGCCGCGCATCTCGAGGAGCGCGACTGGCCGACGCTCTACCGGATCCACGAGCCGCCCGCGGATGACAAGGTCGAGCTGCTCGAGGCGTTCGTTTCCGGGTTCGGCCTGCAACTCCGCAAAGGACGCGCACGGCTCAGCCCGAGCGACGTACGCGATCTGATCGAAGCGGTTGAGGGCCGCCCCGAACAACCCCTGATCGCGCAGATGACCCTGCGTTCGATGAAGCAGGCCGTCTACACGCCCGAGAACCAAGGCCATTTCGGTCTCGCCGCGCAGACCTACTGCCACTTCACCTCGCCCATCCGGCGCTACCCGGACCTGATCGTGCACCGCATGTTGCGCGCCTGTCGCAACCACGAGCGGCCCGACGAGGCCTGGGTCGCGGGCCTCGACGAACTCGGTCGAGAGACCTCGAGCCTCGAGCGCAACGCCGAGGCGGCGGAGCGCGAACTGCTCACGTGGAAGAAGGTCGCGTTGATCCGCGACAAGGTCGGCGACTTGTTCTACGGGGTCGTGACGGGCGTGACCGCGTTCGGCATGTTCGTGCAACTGACCGAGAATCTCGTCGAGGGGCTGGTTAAAGTCGAGCGGCTCGGTGACGAACGCTTCGTCTTTGACCCCGGTACTCAAACGTTGACCGGAAGCCGGTCGCGCACCGTTTGGCGCCTGGGCCAGCAGGTGCGCGTGCAGGTCGAGCGGGTGGACCGCATCCGGCAACGCATCGATTTCGGCCTGGTGAGCGAGCGCGGTTTGCGGCACGCAGGACCTCCGCGCGAACGGGCTCCGCGTGGGCGCGGGCGAGCGGGCCGAAAAAGAGTAAAACGGCGGTAAAACGCAGGTCTGTCGACTTGCGCCGTCCACGTGTGCCGCGGATACTCAACCTATGAAATCCAGTTCCCTCGTCACCGACATCGCGTTGCTCGTGGGCATCGGTGGGATGCTCGGCCTGGGCTACAACGCGCTCGGTGTGCAGGAGGGCAACGATTGGGGCCTTGCCTGGAAGGGTGTCGATCGAGTTGAGGAGCTCCTGAATACCCCTGAGGTCCTGGCGGTCGAGGTCGAGGAGGATGCCGCCTCGGCAAGTTCGGACCCCTACTCCGTCGACCCGCTGGCGGCCCCCGCCCCGCGGGTCGAACGGAAAACGCTCCCCGAGATCCCCGATTATGGTCGTCCGGTCCAGATCGGGCTCGCGGCGGTGAAACAACTCCACGATGCGGACGCCGCTCTTTTCATCGACGCGCGTGAACGTTGGGAGTACGACGAAGGACACATCACGGGCGCGATCAGCCTGCCGCACGAAGAAGCGATCACCGACCCGGCCCGGCTCGAGCAACTCGATACGGGCGGCAAGCCGGTCGTGACCTATTGTGGCGGCGGGTCGTGCGAGATCTCGCTTTCACTGGCCTACGAACTGCTCGGCAACGGGCACTCCCACATTGCCGTCTACATGGGCGGGTTCCCCGAGTGGCAGCAGGCCGGGTATCCGGTCGATGCTGCGGGGGACGTTCGATGAAGACCCTGATCGACAAACTTTCCCACCCCGGACTCGTTCGTGTCGCCGGGATCGCCATCGGGGTCGTCTTCGTCATCGCCGGATTGGCCAAGATCGGCAACACCGAGGCGTTCGCCGCCCAGGTACACAATTTCCGGCTCACCCCGATCGTCCTCGAGAACCTCGTCGCGATGATCTTGCCGTGGGTCGAACTGGTCGCCGGGACCGCGCTGATCCTCGGCGTGCGCACGCGCGCCGCGGCCTGGATCTGCACCGCGTTGATGGTCGTGTTCACGATCGCGATCGGCCAGGCCGCCGCCCGCGGGTTGGATTTCGAGTGCGGGTGCTTCGGCAAGGCGGATTCGTCCACGGTCGGCCTGACAAAGCTGCTCGAGAACACCGGCCTGACGTTGGTCGCGCTGGTCGCGACGCTGCGGCGTCGCTAAGACTCGGCTCCGGCCTTGTTGACCGCTCGCTGAAGCCGGGACTTGGTGCGCGCCACGGTGTTGTCGTGCAGCGCTCCGATCTTTGCGGTGCGATCGAGCAGGGCCAGTGTGCCGTTCAACAGACTCTTCGCCTTTTCGGCATCGCCCGCGGCGATGGCCGCGCGGCAACCCTTGATCGCCGTCCGCAGCCGCGTCGTGTGCAGGCGATTCGACGTCCGACGTCTGACGTCCTGCCGGTGCCGCTTGATCGCGCTCTTGTGAGTGGCCATGTGGCCCATGGTAGAGAAGGGCGGAAAAAGCGTCAAGAGGCCTAGACCGGGGCCCCCAGGCTGGCCAACTTGTCCCGTGCGATCCTGGCCTCATCCGTGCCCGCATAGCTGCCGTGGACGTAGCGTAGCTGCAGGATCGCCCGCTGGATGTCGTTTTGTTCGAGATAGGCCAGCGCCTTCTTCAGGTTGGCCGAAGCGGCCTTGTCGCTGTCGGAGTAGCGCGAGAGCATGTCGTCGAAACCCCGGATCGCACCGCCGAAGTCGCCTTGGCTGAAGCGGCACTCCGCGACCCAGTACAGCGCGTTGTCGGCGTTGGGTTTGTCGGGGAATTTTTGCTGGTATTCCTCGAAGCCGGAGATCGCCAACGCGTAGTTGCCCTTCGAGTAGTCCGCGTAGGCCGTATTGTAGAGCGCCTTCGGGTCCGGCTGGGCCCCGCCATAGTCCATCTCGCCGCCGACGATGGACGCCGGATCGGTGCCATTGTCGTCGTCGGCCGGGCCTCCTCCATCCGCGCCGGCCGGGGCGGTGCGGGCATATTCGCGAGCCTGCGTGGCGTCCTCGGCCACGTCTTGCAGGCGGCCACTGAGGTCCGCGACGCGTTGGTCCACGTTGGACAGGTCCCGCGCGACCTGCTGTACCTGCACGGCGAGGTCCGCGAAGTCGTCGCGGCTGACCGCCAGAGGTTGCTCGGCCACCGCGGCGACTTGTTCCTCGATCAGGTCGAGTTGGCCCAGGGCGTCGGTCTGGTCCTGCTTCACGTCGTTCAGTTCGCGGCGCATCTGCGCCACATCCTGTTCGATCTGTCGCATTTCGTCGGGCAGGATGCAGCCTGCCGCCGTCAACGCTGCAAAGACGACGATGAACGTCGAGGCCAGGGGAAACCTCATGGAGTACTCCTTGCTGTCGGCCCGCCTACTCGAACTTGAACTCGGCCCGCCTGTTCTTCGCCCATGCGGAGTCGTTACTCCCCTGGACGGCCGGGCGCTCCTCGCCGTAGGTCACGATCCGGATGTCGGTGCCACCGGCCCCGAGCGATGCCAGGAACTCCCGCGTCGCGTTGGCACGGCGCTCACCGAGTGCAAGGTTGTACTCGATCGAGCCGCGCTCGTCGCAATGGCCCTCGATTACAATGTGATGACCTGGGTTGACGCGCAACCAGTCCGCGTTCAAACGAATTGTCGCGCGGGTCGTTTCGGACAGCTCGTACTTGTCGAAATCGAAGTAGACGGTTCTGAGCAGGTCGCTATCGTTCAACTCGTCGACGGTCGGATCGGCGATTTTTTCGATGACCATCGGCGGGGGCGTTTTTTCTTCGACCTCAACCGGCGGCGGGGCCGGAGGCTCTTTTTCGTCGGCGACTGGCGCCGGCACTACAGGTTGAGTCTCGAGATCTTTCGTCCTGCAGGCACCAATGGCCAGCGAGAGCCCCGCGACAAGTAAGAGAACGAGAAAAATTTTTCGTTGCGACATGTTGGCGATCCTATCGGCAAACGCGCAGAACCCGATCACCGGGCACGCGGCGAGCCGCATTGATTATAAAGAACACGTTGGGGAGTTCAAGGGACAAGGATCCTTCTTTCCAGGCGAAAAACAGACGTCCGCTACCGGGACCAATCGGGAGTATACGCGTCTCGGCCGGTGGTCAACTGTTTCACGTGACTCCCGTCTGCGCGCATCGTGTAGATGGCGTAGCGGCCATTCCCGCGGTTCGACGCAAACACGAGGTGCCGGCCATCCGGCGACCAGCGCGGGTTTTCGTTGTTTCCGGGCCCGAATGTCAGACGCGTCGTCTTGCTGGTCCCGTTGTCCAGCACCAGGATCTGGAACACCCCTTTGAGGCGGCTGGCGTAGGCCAGTTTGCCGCCGTCCGGGGACCAGGCGGGTGAGTCGTTGTAGACGCCGTCCCAGGAGATCCGACGCACGTTCAGCCCGTCGATCCCCATCAGGTAGATCTGCGGCCGCCCGGTGCGGTCCGAGGTGAACGCGATCTCGCGGCCGTTGGGGGAGATCGCCGGCGCCGTGTCGATGCCGGGGTGGCGGGTCAGCCGGGTGTTTCTTCCCGTCGTCCGATCCAGCAGGTAGATTTCGGTGTTGCCGTCGACGTCCGACGTGTAGGCCAGCTGCGTACCGTCCGGCGACCAGTCCGGCGCCGAACTCAACTCGCCGCCGACGGTCGGCAGGTGCCCGAGTTCGCCTTTCGTGTTCATCAGGAACACCCCGGGTTGACGCTTGTGCCACGACACCCAGGCCAGTTCGTCGCCGTCGGGGGACCACACCGGTGAGAGGTTGATCGTGTCGCTGGTGGTCAGACGGCGCACCCGCGCGCCGTCGTAGTCCATCAGGTAGACCTCCTTGCCGTCGCCGTGCTGGGAAACGAAGGCCATGCGCGTCATCGCCACGCCCTTGCGGCCGGTGTAGTTGAGGATGATCTCGTCCGACACCGTGTGGCCGACGCGGCGCCGCAGTTCGACGCTGCCCGCGTAGCGCCAGTGACGGATCAGGCTCTTGCTCTTCACGTCGTACAGCCGTGCCGTCAGATCGATGCGTCCGTCTGCGACCTTGATCTCGAAACGCACGAACCCGTCTTCGACGCCGATCGATTCCCAGGCGTCAAACGGTTCGCCCTGCGCGTCGGGCTGCCCGACCAGTCGGTAGAGCGACGGGTCGACGACGTGAAACCAGCCCGAGAAACTCAGGTCATCGCGGATCGTCTGGAGGATTTCGTCGACGGTGCCCTGATGACCCGTGACCGTGGGCGTCGGGAGGGCGATCTTGATCGCCGCGGCACCGCCACGGATCGTGCCGCGGATGTCCGCGTCGTCCTGCGCGCCGGCGGGTGCGGCGATCGCACACAGTGCCAGCAGCGCGAGCGGAAGGCGGGTTCGTTTGCATCGATGCATCGTTTCCTCGAGGCCCCTGGAAGGTGCAGTCAGA
>SMVB01030686.1_pt1 | contig 11495 bp, 8 predicted proteins | sample 2456461 | NCBI WGS metagenome assembly SMVB01 (sample SAMN11095934, study PRJNA526329) | marine sediment metagenome | biome: Marine sediment; feature: Surficial sediment; material: Deep marine sediment; isolation source: Hadal surficial sediment | place: Pacific Ocean | collected 2014-05 | depth 0-1...
TAGCGGGCGCGAACTTCCGTGAGCGCCTGCAGGCTCGCGACTGCGGCGATTTCGCGGCGCGCCTCTTCCTCCAGCCGCTCGAGGTTGTCGACTCCGGCCGGCATTGATGGTCTGGCGGCTAGGCGGACTGCGACTTCGCGAGATCGGCGAGCGCGCCGAAGGCCTTCGGATCCGTCACCGCGAGTTGGGCGAGGATTTTGCGGTCGACCTCGACATTCGCTTTCTTGAGCCCGTTGATCAGCCGGCTGTACGACAAGCCGTTTTCGCGCGCCGCCGCATTGATTCGGGTGATCCAGAGCGCCCTGAAGGTCCGCTTGCGCTGTTTGCGATCGCGATAGGCGTAGCGCCAGCCCTTTTCCACGGCCTCTCGAGCCGTCTTGAACAGCTTGCTCCGTGCGCCGTAATAGCCCTTGGCCTTATTGAGAATGCGATTGCGCCGCTTGCGCGCAGTGACACCTCGTTTGATTCGCGGCATGTGACTCCCCCTTGTTCGACTCAGTCGGGTCGCAAGACCGCCAGTTAGAGGTACGGGATCATCTGCTTCACACGTTTCACGTCGGCCTTATCGACGAGGGTGCCTTTGCGCAGATGTCGCTTTCGCTTGGGTGACTTCTTCGTGAGGATGTGCTGCTTATTTTTTTTCGACCTCACGATCTTGCCGGTGCCGGTCTTCTTGAACCGCTTGGCTGCACCTCGATGGGTCTTGACCTTCGGCATGCTGCACCCCTTTTCACTCGCCTTCTGACTTCCTCCGAAGAGGTTCGCTCAGTTGTTGTTCGCGTCTTTCGCCGCCTCGGCATCCTCGGGAGCACCCGTCATCGGCGGCTCTGTCTCGGCACCTGCCTCCGTCCCTTCCTCGGCAGCTGCCTTGCCGCTGGCATGCAGTCGTCGGACCTCGGCGATCGCTTCGCGATTGGTCACGAGGATCATCGACAAAAATCGCCCTTCCATCCGCGGCGGGTTCTCGACATTCGCGATGTCGCTGAGCAACTCCGTCACGTGCGTGAGTTGCCGGTACCCGAACTCGCGATGAACCATCTCGCGACCGCGATACATGACCGTCACCTTCACTTTGTCGCCGTCGACCAAGAAGCGACGTGCGTTCTTGAGTTTGAAGTCAAGATCGTGCTGATCGGTGCGAGGCCGCAGCTTCACCTCCTTGAGGGATGCTGTGTGCCCCTTGTTCTTTCCCATCTTCTTCTTGCGCTCGTACTTGTAGCGCCCGTAGTCCATGATTCTGCAGACCGGGGGCTTCGACCCGGGAGCGACCTCGACCAGATCGAGGCCCACTTCCTGGGCGCGCGTCAAGGCGTCCGATGGAGTCATCACACCGAGTTGCTCACCGTCGTCCGCGATCACGCGGATCTCCGACGAGATGATCAACTCGTTCATGCGGGGCGCATCCTCCTTGTTCCCAACTCTTCGAAAGTCGGCGATACCTCAATCCTCCGAGCGCGATACACGTCGTTCGCGCACATCCGCAGCAAGCTGATCAACCATCACGTCGAGCGCTACGGCTTCGTTCGACAGCTTCGATCCGCGCCGGTGGCGCGGCGTAACGGTTCCGTCCGCCACCTCCTGATCGCCCACCACGAGCATCAGGGGAACCTTCTGAATCTCGGCTTCGCGAATCTTGAACCCGAGCTTTTCATTGCGCGTGTCTAGAAAAACCCGAATCCCCGCTCCCACGAGCGCCGCCTGGACCCGTCCCGCATACGCCAGATGGCGCTCGCCAATCGTTAGCAGAGCGACCTGAACCGGCGCCAACCAGAATGGAAAATCTCCGCCGGTCATTTCCGTATAGAGCGCGATAAAGCGCTCCAGGGAGCCCAGAATCGCACGGTGGAGCATCGCAGGCTGGTGGAGCTTATCGTCTCGCCCCACGTAGCGCAGCCCGAAGCGCGCCGGCATCGAAACGTCCACCTGGAGGGTCGAAAGCGTCCAGGCCCGGCCCATCACATCGCGGAATTCACACTCGATTTTGGGGCCGTAGAAGGCCGCCTCGCCGGGCTTGATCGAGCACGCGTAGCCGGCTCGCTTGACGGCATCCACCAGCTGTTGCTCGGCAATATCCCAGTCGGCCAGCTCCCCGCTGAGATCCGCCGGGCGGGTGGCGACCGCGACAGCATCCGCCTCGAGACCGAGCGCCTGGTAGATCTCCTGCGTCAATTCGAAGAACGCATCGAGCTCTGCATCCACCTGCTCCGGCTCACAAAAGATGTGCGCGTCGTCCTGGGCCATCGAGCGAACCCGCGACAGGCCGGTGAGGGTCCCGCTGCGCTCGTTGCGGTGGAGCCGGGAGAATTCCGCAAAGCGAATCGGCAGCTCCCGGTAGGAGTGTTTCTGGGTCGAAAAGAGATGGCAGTGCCCCGGGCAATTCATCGGCTTGACGCCGAACTCTTCGTCTTCGTCGCCCTGCAGCAAGAACATGTCTTCCCGAAAGAGCTCGTAGTGGCCCGAGGTCTTGAAGAGTTCCGTCCGAAACAGCTGCGGCGTCATGACTTCCGCAAAGCCGTACTTCGGGTAGAGAGAGCGAACGAAATCAATCAGGCCGTTGTAGAGGATCATGCCCTTGGGGAGGTAGAACGGCGAACCCGGTGAGATGGGATCGGTGAAGAATAGTTGCAGCGTCGCGCCGAGCCGTCGGTGGTCGCGGCTTTTCGCGTCCTCGATCCGGGCGAGGTGTTCCTTCAGTTCCTTCTCGGTCGCAAAGGCCGTCCCGTAGATCCGCTGGAGCATCGCGTTGCTCTCATCTCCGCGCCAATAGGCGCCCGCGGATTCGATGAGGTTGAAGGCGCCGATCTGATCCGTTCGCTGCACGTGTGGGCCGCGACAGAGATCGGCGAATTCGCCGTGGCGGAAGATCGTGATCGCCTGATCTTCGGGGATGTCCGCCAGGCGCGAAACCTTGAGTTCTTCGCCTCGCGCCGCGAAGAATGCCTCCGCTTTCTCCCGAGGCATCACTTCGCGCACGAACTCTGATTTCTCGGCGAGGATCTTCCGCATTTCCGCTTCGATGTTTTCGAGATCTTCGGGCGTGAAGGGATGCTCCATCAGAAAGTCGTATTGGAACTTTTCGCTGTGGTCCGTCCGGCCGACGTCGACCTGCGCGTTGGGGAAGAGACGCTTCACGGCGTCCGCCAGCACGTGCTCGGCGGAATGGCGGATTATCTCGCCCGCCTGCGGATCTTTGGCCGTGATGATTTCGATCGCCGCGTCGGCTTCGAGCGGAGTGCGCAGATCCACCAGGTGCCCATCGACGCGACCCGCGAGGGTCGCGCGTGCGAGGCCGGGTCCAATCGCCTGGGCAACATCCAGGACCGTCGAACCCGTGGGAACCGCCAGCGTCTTGCCATCCGGCAATCGGATTTGGAGTTCACTCATCGATGCTGGAGGAACATCTGCGTTCGCAATCCCGAGCGGCTGGGTGACGGCCCGTCGGCTCCGCTAGCCGACGCACCTGGCCCACGATGAGGTGGTTGGCACGGGCGGTTTCGAACCGCCGACCTCCGCCGTGTCAAGGCGGCGCTCTCCCGCTGAGCTACGTGCCATTATGATCTCTAACGACGCGAATTCAATACCGATTTGGGCTGAGGGTGTCAATCGAAGGGTCCTCTTCCAAGCGCTCGTCCGGTGGCCGGTGATCGAAGACTTCCACCCGAAGGCGCATCTCGTCGGCTTCGACACTCAGTGGGATCAGGTTCATTTGGTCGGAAACCGACCGCTGAAGCGAACCCAGAAACTCGCTTGGCAATTGCGCGGCACTCAGCTCGAGGACTGCGCGTCCGGGCGAAAACTCCCGGGGCGTCGCCGCGTGCATCTTCAACTCTTCCAGCAACACCCTGCGGATCTCCGCATAGACCCAGTATTCCCCGAGATCCTCGAGGATCAGGCGGCTTTGGATCCGGGGTTCTTGCCCCACGGGGACCAGTGCAATGCCCGCCCGCGTGAGCCGCTCGCGGATCCGATCGCGGTCGACGAACACGCTCACGATCACCACGTATTCCGTTTCGACGTTCGGATCGGAGCCGAACAACGCCGGTCCCTCGCCGCGATCCTCGACGACCTGAAATCGCGTCGCGTACTCGAGCGGCTCGTTTCCGAGAATACGCTGCAGTTCGGCGCGCCCCACCGCCTCGGATTCCAGATCCTCGGCGCCACCCGGTCCGTCGCCAAAGCCGTCTCCCACTCGGGCCGCGAGTAGGTCTTCCGCGGTCTGTCGAACCGCCTCGAGCAGGGCCTTGTGGACCGCGGCGTCGCGGGGCGATGCGGAATCCGGCCGTACGGCCGCGACGCCCACCGATTCGACGCGCACCACGTCCCGAGCCGCCGCGACTGGCGCTTGGAGAAATCCGCTGAGCGCGAGCAGGATCGCCGCGCGCAGGCCGAGGCCCGGCGTGCGCCAGACCCCCGCGCGCGTTCGCCGTGGATTACAGACACCGCTCAAATCGATAACTCCGTCACACAGCGTCCGAACAAGCCATCCACATCGGCCAGCAACTCCGCATTGGCGCGGACCCCGGGTACACCCTTTAGCGAAAGAATCGTCTCGCTCTCACCCGGAATCACGAGCCGGACGACTACCTCGCACTCACCGCGGTTCTTCTCGAGCAGTTCGCGAAGCGCGCGCAGCCGATCGGGCGACGCCTCATCATCGCGAACCGTGACCTGAAGCAGCGTGGAGAGCTTTTCCTCGGCGCGCTCGAGCTCGAGAACATCCCGGACCAGGATCTTCGGCGAATCGCCCGCCTCGAGGGTTCCGGTTACCAGCAGTGGGATCGGTCCACTTTCGCCGTCGCCCTCGATGGCTCCTTTGATCAGGCTGGCGAACTGCGTGAAAGGCTCGCTGAAAAACACGAGGTCGAAACTGCCGTGAAGATCTTCGAGCGTACCGAAGGCCATCAGTGCGCCACGACGGGTGCGGGTCTCCCGCAGTTCGGTGAGGATCCCGCCGACCCGCACCTCCCTTCCGTCCGATCCCGCCGTGTCGCTGGAGATCACCTCAGCGAAACGCGCGAGGAGCTCCGCGGCCGCCGCAAGCGGGTGGCCCGAGACGTAGAAGCCAAGCACCTGTTTTTCGAGGTCGAGGCGCTGGCGCTCGGTCCACTCGGGAGCCTCCGGCAGCTGCAGCCCCGGGGCTTCTTCGCCGGTCGCGCCGCCGAAGAGGCTTCCCTGGCCGATCTCGCGATCGCGTTGGGAGGCGGCGCCCGCCTCTAGCGCACTGTCCAAGCCGGCCCACACCGCAGCCCGGTTGCCGTGCAGCGAATCGAACGCACCGCATTTGACCAGGCTTTCGACCACCCGGCGATTCACTCGGCGACCCTCGATCCGGTCCGCAAAGTCGAGCAGGCTCTTGAAGGGACCGCTCTCGGGCGCGCGGGCTTCGAGAATGGCATCGATCGCGCCCTCCCCGACGTTCTTCACGCCCGCCAGCCCGAACCGGATGCCCCCACTCACCACCGTGAAGTCGCGCGCGGACTCGTTGACGTCCGGTGGCAGCAGTTCGATCCCGCGTTGGCGGGCGTAGGTGATGTAGCGGCCCAACTTCTCGTTGTTGCCCGACTCCGTGGTCATCACCGCGGCGAGGTATTCGCGCTCGTAGTTCGCTTTGAGATAGGCGGTTTGGAAAGTGATCAGCGCATAGGCGGTGGAGTGCGACTTCGCAAACCCATAACCCGCAAATTCAGCCATCAATTTGAAGACTTCTTCGGCCTTCTGGCGGTCGATGTTTCGCTCGACGGCGCCGGAGACGAAACGATCGCGCTGCTGCTCCATCTCTTTGGCGTTCTTCTTGCCCATCGCGCGGCGGAGCAGGTCGGCCTCGCCGAGGCTGTAGCCCGCGAGGCGATTGGCGATCTGAAGCACCTGATCCTGATAAACGATCACTCCGAGTGTTTCCTTGGTGAGTTCTTCGAGTTCGGGAAGCAGGTACTCCACCTGGGTCAGGCCGTTCTTGCGGTTGATGAAGTCGTCCACCATGCCCGACCCGAGCGGCCCAGGCCGGTAGAGAGCGACGATTGGAATCAACTCCTTGAAGGTCTGGGGGCGAAGCTTCGCAACGAGGTCGGTCATGCCGGCGGACTCGACCTGGAACACGCCTTCCGTGTCGCCACTCGACAGCAATGCGTAGGTTTTCGGATCGTCGAGCGGCACGTCCTCGATCCGGAAGTCCGGGTCGCGGGTTTCCCGAATCCGGCACTCTGCATCTGCGATCGTGGTGAGGGTCTTGAGGCCGAGGATGTCGAACTTGATCAACCCGAGCTTTTCCACGCAGCGCATGTCGAACTGGGTCATCACGTCGCCCGACTTCGGGTCGCGATACAGGGGCACCTGCTCGATCAGCGGCCGGTCGCCGATCACGACGCCGGCCGCGTGGGTAGAGGCGTGGCGCGTCAAACCCTCCAGGCCGCGCGCGGTCTCGAGCAGCTTCGCGACCTGCCCATCCGCTTCGGCGCGGGCGCGCAGGTCGGCCGACTGTTCGATCGCTTCGTCGAGCGTGATGCCGAGCGTGTCGGGCACCATCTTCGCGATGCGGTCAACGTCGCCGTAGGGCATTCCGAGCACCCGGCCCACATCCCGAATCACCGCGCGCGCCTGCAGCTTCCCAAAGGTGATGATCTGCGCGACCCGCATCTCATCATCCCCGTCGCCGTTGTACTTGTCGGCTACGTACTGGATGACCCGGTCCCGGCCCCGCATGCAGAAGTCCACATCGATGTCGGGCATCGAGACGCGTTCGGGGTTTAGAAATCGCTCGAAGATAATGTCGTACTCGATTGGATCGATACCGGTTATGCCAAGTCCGTAGGCCACGAGACTGCCCGCCGCCGAGCCACGCCCCGGACCGACCGGAATCCCCTCACGCCGCGCAAAATCGATGAAGTCGGCCACGATGAGGAAGTAACCCGCAAACCCCATCGGCCCGATCACACCGAGCTCGTGCTCGAGCCGCTTCTGGTAGCTGGCGAATTTCGGCGGCAGCGGCTCGTCGGGCGAGAGCCCGAGCCGCTCGCGCAGCCCTCGCCAGGCTGCCGCTTCGAGCACCTCCTTCTTGGTGGTTCCCGCCGGGACCTGGAAATCCGGCAGGTGATACTCCCCGGTATCGATGCCGAGGTCGAGCTCGCAGCGCTCGGCGATCTCGAGGCTGCTCGCCAGCGCCGAAGGGTGATCGCGGAAGACCTCCGCCATTTCGTCGCCAGACTTGAGGTAGAAGCCCTGCCCGTCGAATTTGAACCGATTCGGGTCATCGATCGTGGACGCGGTGCCAATGCAGAGCAACGCCTCGTGGTGTTCGTGGTCGCCCTGGTTCAGATAGTGGCAATCGTTGGTCGCGAGCAGCGGGAGGCCCATGTCGACCGACATCTTTACGAGTTCGGCGTTGACCTGGTCCTGGTCGCCAATGCCGTGGCGCTGGAGCTCCAGGTAGAAGCGGTCCGGGAAGATGCCCGAAAACTCTTCGACGAGGCGCCAGGCCTCCTGCACCTGTCCGCCCGTGATCGCGCGTGAAACCATCGAAGAAAGGCAGCCCGACGTGGCGATCAACCCCTCGCTGCGCTCCCGCAACAGATCCAGATCGATCCGCGGCTTGTAGTAGAAGCCCTCGAGGTAGCCCTTCGAGACCAGGTAGACGAGATTGCGGTAGCCGGTCTGATCGCTCGCGAGCAAAAGCAGGTGGTTGATCGCGTCGTAACCGCTGGAATCTTTTTCGCGCTTTTCCTTCGTGAAGCGTGACCCGCTCGCCAGGTAGACCTCGCAGCCCAGGATCGGCTTGATGCCGGCGCTCCGCGCGCGCTCGTAGAACTCCACCGCGCCGAAGAGATTGCCGTGATCGGTCAGCGCCACCGCCGGCATGTTCAACGCCTTGGCGCGCTCGAACAGCGGGTCGATCTTGATTGCACCGTCGAGCAGTGAGTACTGGCTGTGCAGATGGAGATGAACGAAGGCGCTGCTCGACACCCGACTAATCCTCGCAGGAGGCGGGTCCGCGCGCTTCGACACGGTGCCGATGGCTGCCCGTCACTCCCACTCGATGGTAGCCGGTGGCTTCGACGAAATGTCGTAGACGACGCGATTGATTCCCGGGACCTCGTTGATGATTCGGCTCGAGATCGCCGCCAGCACCTCGTCCGGCAGCCGCGACCAATCCGCGGTCATCGCATCGACGGAGGTCACGCAGCGAACGGCGATCACGTTCTCGTAGGTTCGCTCATCACCCATCACGCCCACGCTCTGGATGGGCAGGAAGACCGCGAAGCCCTGCCAGATCTCGTGATAGAGGCCCGCTCGGGTGATCTCCTGGGTCACGATCGCGTCCGCTGCGCGAACTGCCGCGAGTCGTTCGGGGTTCACATCTCCGATGATTCGCACGGCGAGGCCCGGGCCCGGAAACGGATGCCGCCCAATCGCGGCCTCGGGGAGCCCGAGTTTGCGGCCGACTTCGCGCACCTCATCCTTGAAGAGTTCGCGAAGCGGCTCGATCAGCTCGAGCCGCATCTCCTCGGGCAGCCCACCGACGTTGTGGTGGGTCTTGATCGTGGCCGACTGCCCTTTGACCGACACGCTCTCGATCACGTCGGGGTAGAGGGTTCCCTGCACGAGATAGTCCGCGCCGCCAAGCCGATCGGCTTCTTCCTGGAAGACCTCGATGAAGATCCGTCCGATGATCTTGCGCTTCTGCTCGGGATCCACGACGCCTGCGAGTTCGCTCAGAAAGCGATCTTCAGCCGATGCGGTCACGAGCGAGAGGTTGAGCACATCACCGAAGAGCCGCTCCACTTCGGCGCGCTCTCCGGCGCGCAACAAGCCGTTGTCGACAAAGATGCAGGTCAGCTGGTCACCGATTGCGCGGTGCACCAAAACCGACGCCACGCTCGAATCCACTCCGCCCGAGAGCCCGCAGATGACACGCCCGTCACCGACCCGATCGCGTATCCGCTTGATCGCGTCTTCGATGAAGGAATCCATCGACCAGCTGGTGCGGGCGCGGCAAATCCCCAACGCGAAGTTCGCCAGCATCGCGTGGCCCCCATCCGTGTGGATGACCTCCGGGTGAAACTGGACACCCCAGAGGGAGCGTTTTCGGTCGCGCACGGCCGCAAACGGCGAGCCATCACTCGTCGCGAGCGTCTCGAAACCCTCGGGCAGGCGGAGCACCCGATCGCCATGGCTCATCCAGACCACGCGCTCGACGCCACCTTCGAGCTTCGCGAACAGCGGATCCTCGCGCTCGATCTTCAGCAGTGCGCGTCCATATTCCCGATCGTCCGCTTTTTCGACGAGCCCGCCCAGGTGGTAAACGAGCAGTTGAAGGCCGTAGCAAATGCCCAGCACCGGGCAGCCAATCTCGAGGATCGCGGGATCGAAACTCGGTGCTCCTTCGTCGAGCACACTCGAGGGCCCACCGGACAACACGATGCCAACCGGCTTCCAGGCGCGCACGGTCTCGGCATCGACGGTTCCGGGGTGGATCTCGCAGTAGACGCCCTGCTCGCGAATTCGCCGCGCAATCAGTTGGCTGTATTGCGCGCCAAAATCGAGCACGATGATGCGATCGGCTATCAAATCGCGCTGCTGGGGGTCCGGGGCCATTCGCCGTTATTCCTCTCCGAGGCACTCCCGCCGGATGGACTGGGAAGTCGGTCGATTTCGAGGCTGGGAACGATCGAGGCTACTCGATTCGATAGTTCGGAGCTTCTTTCGTGATGATCACGTCGTGAACGTGGCTCTCCTGGCGGCCTGCCGAGGAGATTCGCATGAACCGCGCGCGGCGCCGCAGCTCGTTGAGATTCGGCGCTCCGATATAGCCCATCCCCGAACGCAAGCCGCCAACGAGCTGGTGGATGTTGCTCGTGAGGCTGCCCCGGTACGGAATGCGCCCTTCGATTCCCTCGGGCACCAGCTTCGAGTCATCCCTCACATCCGCTTGGAAGTAACGATCCGCACTTCCCTCGGCCATCGCCCCGAGCGATCCCATCCCGCGGTAGACCTTGTAGGAGCGTCCCTGGTAGAGCACGACCTCCCCGGGTGCCTCGTCGGTCCCCGCGAACAAGGCACCAATCATCACGGTCGATGCCCCTGCCGCGAGCGCCTTGACGACGTCGCCCGAAAACCGGATGCCCCCATCGGAAATCACCGGAACGCCGGCCTTCTGGGAAACCGCTGCACATTCGAGAACCGCGGTGAACTGCGGCACCCCAACACCCGCGATGACGCGGGTCGTGCAGATCGATCCGGGGCCGACACCGACCTTCACCGCCGACACGCCGCTCTTGATCAGCGCCTCACAGCCCTCGGCTGTCGCCACATTGCCGCCGATCAACGGCAGATCCGGAAAGGTCCGATGCAGCGATGCCACCGCATCGAGCACGCCTTGTGAGTGCCCATGCGCGGTGTCGATCACGACCACGTCCACACCGGCATCCACCAGCGCCTGGGTTCGCTCGAGCCGCTGGTCATCGGTGCCCACCGCGGCGCCGCACAAGAGTCGCCCGTAGGAATCCTTGGACGCGTCGGGAAAGCGCTCGCTCTTCTCGATGTCCTTGATCGTGATCAGCCCGCACAGTACGCCCTGCTCGTCAACCACGAGCAGCTTCTCGATCCGGTGCTCGTGCAGGAGTTCCTTGGCGCGGTCGATCGTCGTACCGGGCGGAACCGTAACCAGGTTCTCCCGCGTCATGACCTTCGAAATTTCCTGATCCGTATCGCGCACGAAGCGCAGATCGCGATTGGTGAGAATCCCGACCGCCTTGCCGTCGCGGGTGACCGGCACACCCGAGATCCGGTAGCGGGCCATGACTTCGAGGGCTTGGTAGATCCGCTGTTCGGGTCGCATCGTGATCGGGTCGATGATCATGCCCGACTCGCTGCGCTTGACTTTGTCGACTTCGCCAGCTTGGGAGCTGATCGACAGGTTCTTGTGGATCATGCCGATGCCGCCGTTCTGGGCCAGGCAGATCGCGGTCTCGTGTTCGGTGATGGTGTCCATCGCCGCGGAGACGACTGGGGTGTTCAGGGAAATTTCACGGGTCAGGGAGCAACCGAGATCGACGTCCGCGGGAAGAACATCGCTGGCGCCAGGCGCGAGCAGGACATCGTCGAACGTCAGACCTTCTCGGATGAGGCTATCGCTCATGTCGATGCTGTTTCGCTCATTTGTACCGTGGCAGATCGAGGGAGCGCGCGGTTTTCGTCTCGATTCCCGGCTCCAGTTGGGCGCGAAAGGTAGTGCTTGTGCGTAGGCGGGTCAACTGGCGAAGAGCTGGCATCTATCGACTACGACGGCGCAACGCAGCGGACCTCAGGGAAGAATCCGGATGAACATTTCGCGGAGCAGCACTTCTGCGGTGTCGCCTTTTCCGATCGGAATCAAGAAGAGCGAACTATCGTCGAACAAGGACAGATTCTCGCGCAATGCATCGGCTTCCACGCCCGCGTCCTTCTCGAGCATCAGCAGGTGGAAGATCCGCGCCCGCGGCAGTGCACGCAGCGCTTCGAAA
>SMVB01074974.1_pt1 | contig 11495 bp, 8 predicted proteins | sample 2456461 | NCBI WGS metagenome assembly SMVB01 (sample SAMN11095934, study PRJNA526329) | marine sediment metagenome | biome: Marine sediment; feature: Surficial sediment; material: Deep marine sediment; isolation source: Hadal surficial sediment | place: Pacific Ocean | collected 2014-05 | depth 0-1...
ACTGTTTTTTTATTAGTAAAATGATGTCGTCATATAATAAATCATTTTTCTTCTGTTCATCATATAGGCTTTTTATTTGCCATTTGATATTGACATTTTGTAGATGTAGTTTGAATTTTTGTTTGACTTTTTGTTTACATTTGAGGTGGTTGAATACCAGTTTTAAACTAAAGCTATAAGTAGCATTTAGCCGTTAACTAAAAGACTGTAAATTTTAATTTTTCTAGTTTAATTTAATGAAAAAAAATATTAACTATTAGGGCTTACGAAGTAGCTGTTGGTTTATATTTATTGGTTCGGTTGTCTTTTTTTAATAATAATAGTTCAATATTATCAGAAAATTTAGTATCCCTGTAAAAGAAATGTTACAGATAATTGTATTTAATTTAAAATTAAAAGAAGGTAATTTTTATGTTACCCTTTCCTAAATATGTATAAAAATTTTTATTTTTATTTTATACCCAAAAATACTAAAGGTTTGATGAAATTTCGGTTCTTTTATGGGTTTAATTTTAGTTTTACAAATAGTTACAGGTTTATTTTTAGTTTTTCATTATAAATATAGATTAAAATTAGCCTTTTTATCTATAGAACATATTATTCGGAATGTAAAAAATGGTTGGTTATTTCTTAAATTTTATGTAAAAGGGCAGCATTTTTTTATTTTTATATATTGGACGAAAAATATATAAAAATAAAAAGGTATGGAATTTAGGAATAATAATGTATATTTTATTGATGACTATGTTTTTAGGTTATGTGGGCGGGAGATGTCTTATGGGGATAACTAATTTATTATCGGCAATCCCTTATGTTGGAAAAAAATTTGTTATTTGAGTTTGAGGTGGTTATTCAGTTGGAGGTGCAACTTTATCATGTTTTTATGTTCTTCATTTTATAACCCCTTTCATTTTAGCTATATTAACTGTTGTACATATTTATTTGTTACATAATACACTTTCACAAAGTCCTTGTATAATAAAGACTAGTTACTTATGACAGGTTTAAAACAATTAGAATGACAATTTAAATATATAACTCTAAGAAAACACATGAATTATACATTCCAGTTTATTATTTCAATGTCTGAATTTTCACAAATTTTTTTTAATGACTCATCTTCCTTAGTTTTTTTTGAAATACAACTTTTATTTATAAAGTTTTCTTTAATTGTAATAGCTATTTGTTTAGTTGTTTTTATTTATATACCCATTACTTTGGTATTAAAACCACCAAAGAAAAATAAGTATTTAGAAAAAGAAAAGTATGAGTTTATTTGAACCATTTACCCCTTTATTGTTTTATTATGTTTAGGAATACCTTCTATAAAGATGTTATATTTTTTTGAAGAAACGAAAAAACCTATATGAACTATAAAGGCTGTAGGTTGACAATGATATTGACAATATGAATTTAGTGATAGTTATCATTTTTCTTTTACTTCTTATATGTTACCAGATAAAAGAAAAAATTATTCTACTCGGTTATTAGATACAGATAATCGATTAATTTTACCTTATGCAACAACTTTACGAATTATTGTAAGATCTGCTGATGTAGTTCATGCTTGAACTGTACCATCACTAGGTATTAAGGTTGACGCCGTCCCTGGTCGTATGAATCAGGTTCTCTTATTTATATCTCGACCTGGTATTTTTTTTGGTCAATGTTCCGAAATTTGTGGGGCAAATCATAGTTTTATGCCTATAGCATTAGAATCTATAAACCCTGAATCTTTTATTTTTTGATGTCGAGAAAATGTTATATTATTTAAAGAAGAATAAAAATTTAGGTTAAAAAAACCATTAATCTTCAAAATTAAAATTATTTTTGAGTAATTTTTAATAGTTTAATTTTAAGTAACAGTTGTTTTGTAAACAACAAGTCAATAGTATTGTTAACACGTTGTTAGTTTAATTTTTAAAACATAAGTTTTGGATACTTAAGATATTTTAAAATACACATGATTATGGTTTCTATAATATTAAATAGATTTCTTATATTATTTTTATTGCAATACTTACCAAATTATCATTCATGGTTATGTTTATTTATAAAAAAAAGATTTTTATTTATATATTCCTTATTAATTTTAAAATTTACATTTCAAAAAAAATTTTTTTCATTTAATAAATTAAATATTCTACTTATACCTTTAAGTTTTTATTTATTAATCTTAATTAGTTTAGTAAATATTAATAATAAACTAAAAACTAACTTAAAACAAAAATGTTTCATTTTAGTTACTTTATTTTCTATACTTGCTTTTTCAACTTCTGATTTTTTATTGTTTTTAATATTTTTTGAGGCTAGTATAATTCCTTTGTTTATTTTAATAATAGTAAGAGGTAAAAAAAAGAAACGGTTATTAGCAGGTAGTTATTTAATAGGTTATACTTTTTTAAGGTCCGTACCATTAATAATTACCTTAATTTATTTAAAATATCAAATAAAAAGTTGATATATATGTCTTATAAAAATAAGAGACAAAAAAAATTTATTTTTTTTCGTCTCTTTAGCTTTTTTAATTAAGTTACCAGTTTATGGTTTTCATACATGGCTTCCAAAGGCTCACGTTGAAGCCCCTTTACCTGGTTCTATGTTATTAGCTGCTATATCACTTAAGGTTGGAGGTTATGGTTTATATTTTTTTAATAGTTTAAAAAAGGGTAAACCAGGTTTAATTTTTTATTGTTTTTTAGGAGTCTTAATTTCTTCTTTTATTTGTTTTAGACAGACAGACTTAAAGGTTTTCATAGCTTTAACTTCGGTAGTTCACATGAGTTTAGTAGCTACTTCTTTAATAATTAAAACTCAATTTAGTATTTTGGGTGCCTCTTTATTAATGATTTCTCATGGTTTAACTTCTTCTTGTATGTTTTTTTTAGCTAAAACAATTTATATACGAACTAGTTCTCGTAAATTAATAATATTAAAAAGTATAATAAAATTAGTCAGTTTTTTTTCTTTATGGTGATTAATTTTAATTTTGTTTGACTTAGGTTTTCCACCAACATTAAAATTTTTTAGGGAAATTTTCATGTTTTTAACTATATTAAAATATAAAATAATATATTTTTTTTTTATCCCCTTTTTTTTTATAACTGTAATTTTTTATTTTATAAAAATATTTACTAAGTTAATAAAATTTACTATAAAAAAGAATAAAAATTTTTTTAAAAGTATTTTTAAATTAGAACACTTGTCTGTTTTATACCATATAATACCCTTATTTTTTTTAATAACGTTAAGAAAATGATAATTGTTTTTATAGTATAAAATATAATATTTTGATTTTTCATATCAAAGATCCTTTATAGGTAAAAATTCTGAATAAAATAAGCTAATTTAAGCTCTTGGATTCATACTTCAAAAATAGATTTAATCTTTTTATTAAGTACGTATAGCATAAAAGGAATGCTCAGGTTTTAGATGCCTTATATATAACTATGAATTATTATTGACTTAACCAGTGTACGAAAGGATATGGTTTAGTTAATTTATAAAAATATTTACTTACAAAAAATAGATAATTAATATAAAATTTATAAATGATATTTAGTGTAAAAACAATTATTTTAGTAACTAAATAACGTTGATATAGCTTTGCTATGGTTCATAATTAAAATAATTGAGGCTTTAATATTTTTTTTTTGTAAAAAAAATGTTTTTTTTAAACTATATTTAATAACAAACTAACCCGTTTTCAAAAAAATAAAATGATAAATAAAATAAAATAAAATAAAGATATGAATATTATAATTATAATAAAAGGATTTTCAATTGCCTGGGAACCTAGTCATGTTAATACAATAAAATTAAAAATAACAAATCAAAAAATTATTTGTTGAAAAAATTTAAATATATTAGGTATAAAAACCACTTTATTTTTTTTTAGTGGAAATATAAATAATATTAACATAGATCTTAATAAACCTAATATACCTAAACTCTTTTTGGGTATAGATCGTAAAATTGTGTAAGCAAATAAAAAATACCATTCCGGTTGTATATGTAGAGGTGTACTTAATCTTTTAGCCTTTATATATTTTTCGGGTTCTCTAAAAATTAAAGGTGTAAAAAATATTAAACTAAGAAGAACTATTAAAAAACACCTTACCCCTGCTAAATCCTTTATAGTAAAAAAACTATGAAAATAAACATAATTTAGCCCCTTCCTTATTTTTAAAGGACTCTGTGAGAGTGTATTATGTAACAAATAAATATGTACAACAGTTAATATAGCTAAAATGAAAGGGGTTATAAAATGAAGAACATAAAAACGTGATAAAGTTGCACCTCCAACTGAATAACCACCTCAAACTCAAATAACAAATTTTTTTCCAACATAAGGGATTGCCGATAATAAATTAGTTATTACCGTGGCCCCCCAATAAGACATCTGACCCCACGGTAATACATAACCTAAAAAAGCAATAGCCATCAATAAAATATACATTATTATTCCTAAATTCCATACCTTTTTATTTTTATATAGATTATAATATATTTTCCGTCCAATATGTAAATATATAAAAATGAAAAAAAATGCTGCCCCTTTTGCATGAAATCTACGAACTAACCAACCATTTTTTACATTCCGAATAATATGTTCTATAGATAAAAAGGCTAATTTTAAACTAGATTTATAATGAAAAGCTAAAAATAAACCTGTAACTATTTGTAAAACTAAAATTAAACCCATTAAAGAACCGAAATTTCATCAAACCTTTAATTTTTTAGGCATTAACATCTTAATATTTTTGGGTATAAAATAAAAATAAAAATTTTTATACATATTTAGGAAAGGGTAACATAAAATTACCTTCTTTTAATTTCAAATTAAATACAATTATCTGTAACATTTCTTTTACAAGGATACTAAATTTTCTGATAATATTGAACTATTATTATTAAAAAAAGACAACCGAACCAAGAAAGATAAACCAACAGCTACTTCGCAAGCCCTAATAGTTAATATTATTAAACAAAAAGATATATTATAATAATTTTTAAAATTTCTTATTAAACAAACTAATAAAATTATTTTTAAGGATAATAGTTCAAAAGATAATAAAAGAATAATAATTTCCTTTTGTTTGTTTCTTATAACAAATAATAAAATTAAAAATATTATTAAACTAATATATTTTTTTTTCATTAATTTAAACTAGAAAAATTAAAATTTACAGTCTTTTAGTTAACGGCTAAATACTACTTTTAGCTTTAGTTTAAAACTGGTATTCAACCACCTCAAATGTAAACAAAAAGTCAAACGACATCTACAAAATGTCAATATCAAATGGCAAATAAAAAGCCTATATGATGAACAGAAGAAAAATGATTTATTATATGACGACATCATTTTACTAATAAAAAAACAGTTCCCGCAATTACATGAACACCGTGAAACCCCGTTAAAACATAAAAGGTACTACCATAAACCCCCTTCTCTTATAGTAAAAGATTTATGCTTTTATTCCCACAGTTGAAAATAAGAAAAAAAAACCACACAATAAAACAAAAAATAGAGAAAAAGTAACTTCAATACTCTTTTTTTCTTGAATAGCATGATGTGTTCATGTTAATCAAAAACCAGATCTTATTAATATAATAGTTTCGAATTGAGGGAATACCAAAAGCTTTAGGGAGTATTATTCCTATGGGTGGTCAAGATAGTACCTATTGTAGTTCTAGGCGCTAACGAAAAATGAAAAAAGGCTCAAAATAAAGAAAAAAAAACATTATTTTCGTTACTAAAAATAAACTAAAACCTATTCGTAAATTTTTTTGAACTGCTAAAGTATGATAACCTAAATAAGTAGAATATATAATAATATTCCATAACCATTTTACTATTTGGAAAATAATTATTATTAAAACTAAAACATTATTTTTACATGAAATCATATAAAAAGTCTACCTAATAAACCCACACATCTTAAAGAAGCTAGAATAGGACAAGGTCTGTTAATTACTATTTGATAAGGATAGTGTTGTTTTATTAAAAAGAATTTTTTTTCATTTTATATAAAACTAATTAGTTCTTTGTGTTTGGAAAACACACTATGGTCATTAAAAAAAAAAAATTTGTGAAAATTCAGACATTGAAAAATAAACTGGGATGTATAACTCATGTGTGTTCTCTTAGAGTTATATATTTAAATTGTCATTCTAATTGTTTTAAACCTTGTCATAAGTAACTAGTCTTTATTATACGACCTGTTAAAATAGATTCTAATAAAATAGTAATTAACATTACTGTTCTTATTAAACCCATACTAGCACCTATTCTTCTTATCTTACACCAGAAATGGTAAGATGAAGGGTAGTCTATAATGCGTCGAGGCATACCAGCCAAACCTAAAAAATGTTGGGGAAAAAATGTTAAATTTACACCTATAAAAGTGAAAAAAAAATGTATCTTTCCTGCAATACGATTAATTTCTACACCAAGAAAAAGAGGAAATCAAAAATATATTCCAGCTATAATTGAAAAAGCAGCCCCCATTGATAAAACATAATGGAAATGGGCTACTACAAAATAAGTATCATGCAAAGCTAAATCAATAGATGCTTTGGCTAATATAATACCTGTGCAACCTCCTACAGTAAATAAAAATATAAAACCTAGGGCATACAAATAACTTGGATCCCCTGATAAATTACCACCTTGTATAGTAGAAAGTCAAGCAAATACCTTTACACCTGTTGGTATTGCAATTAACATTGTAGCAGCTGTAAAATAAGCCCGTGTATCAATATCTAAACCAACTGTAAACATATGATGACCTCAAACAATGAATCCTAAAATACCTATTGAAAATATAGCATAAACCATACCATAGTAACCAAAAATTTCAGCCTTACCTGAGTAAGATGAAACTATGTGTCTAATCATACCAAAACCTGGTAATATTAGTATATAAACTTCAGGGTGCCCAAAAAATCAAAATAAGTGCATAAATAATACTGGATCGCCTCCTCCAACTGGATAAAAAAAAGAAGTTTTTATATTACGATCAGTAATTAACATTGTTATAGCACCAGCTAATACAGGTATTGATATTAATAATAGTAAAGCTGTTATATGTATACAAAAAGCAAAAATAGGGATACGATGTCAAGTCTTTGAAATAATACGCATATTTCTAATAGTAGTTAAAAAATTTATAGCTGCTACTAAAGAAGAAACACCTAATAAATGTATTGAGTAAAGGGCTAAATCAACCCCCCCTCTTCTATGCGCTATTTTTCCAGATAAAGGTGGATAAAGTGTTCAACCTGTACCTACACCGCCTTCTATAAACATAGATAAATATAATAAATATAAAGCTGCTGGTAAAAGTCAAAAACTGAAATTATTTAATCGAGGAAAAGCCATATCAGGGGCACCTATCATTAGAGGTATTAATCAATTACCAAAACCACCCATAGTAATAGGCATAACAGAAAAAAAAATCATTATAAGGGCATGAGAAGTTATTAATACATTGTGTGTTTTTGGTGTAATATGGTGTATGCCAGGCCTAGATAACTCTTGTCGAATAATAAAACTTAAACAAACGCCACCTAAACCACATCCTATTCCAAATATTAAATATAAAGTACCAATATCCTTGTGTTTTGTAGAAAAACATCATCGTACTACTCATTTTCACATACTTAAAAACATTTACTTTTGCATTAACTTTTAAGTTCCTGAAAACTCAAATTTTTCTGTTCTTTTTAAACTATAATACAATTTTATAAGAAATGGTTAAAATTTCATCTTCTAAATGTAATAGAGCAGTTCGATTCTGTAAACTTATAATATGTTAATAAAAACCATTTTAATTTTTTTGTTTAGTACTTTAATAGTTTTAGTTTTGTTTTCACGATTTAAAAAATCAACTAGAAAAATTATATTTATAAAACTATTATTAATATTTTTAATATGGGATAAAAAAAATTTAAATATAACTAAACAAACACTAGATAATATAAGAATAAGAATTGATAGAATGTCTATACAACTTACTTTTATAGCTTTTTTTATTGGGAGATGTATTTTAAATTATTCTTTTCTTTATTTATCAAACAAAGAAAAAAAGGGCCTGTTTTCTATATTTCTATCTTTTTTTTTATTAAAAATGTTTTTAATAATAAAAGCATATAGATTTATAATTTTTATTATGGGTTGAGAAGGCGTTGGTATCATGTCTTTTTTATTAATTGGATGATGAAAAAATCGAAAACAGGCTTTATCTTCCAGGGTTCAATCTATAATTTACAAACGAATAGGCGATTTAGGTTTTTTTCTTGGTCTAATATTTTTTTTCTTACTAAAAGGTACTTTTGATATATCTGGTTTAATTTGAGGTAATAGTAGTTTTTATATTCTGTATTTTTTTATCTTAGCTGCTATAGGTAAGTCGGCACAAATAGGTTTACATGCTTGATTACCATCTGCTATGGAAGGACCTACCCCCGTTTCAGCTTTATTACATAGAAGTACAATGGTAGTGGCTGGTGTTTACCTATTAATTCGAACATCTCAGTGTTTTAGACCACTAGAAAAAAATTTTATTCTACTTTTAGGTAGACTAACATCTGTATTTGCTTCTATTTTAGCTTTTATACAATATGACTTAAAGAAGATTATAGCTTATTCTACAACTAGTCAACTTGGATTAATGTTATTTGTTATAGGTTTAGGAAAACCTGAATTATCATTTTTTCATTTGTCAACCCATGCTTTTTTTAAGGCTGCTTTATTTTTAAGGGCTGGGTATATTATTCACAAATCAAATAAAAAACAAGATATTCGTAAAATTGGAAAAATATATAAAACTCAACCTTCTGTCTTTTCTATTTTTTTTATTGCTAGATTATCACTTGCCGGTTTACCTTTTTTAAGTGGTTTTTATTCTAAGGATCTTATTTTAGAGAGTTTAAATAAAAGTAGATTAAATATAATTAGCCTAATTTTAATTATTTTAGCAACTCTTGGTTCAGTTTTTTATACACTGCGAAGTTTAGAGTTTTTAACGGGCTTAAAAAAAAAAAACTTAGTTAAATATTTTAAAGAAAAATTAAAACTTATTAAATCATTTCAACGATTAATACCTGGCGCTATATTAAGTGGTTGATTAATTTTAAATAATATTTTATACCCTTATATGTTTATATTAAAATTATCGTTAAAGGTTTATCCTTTTTTATTTTTATTAATAGCTTTTATATACTTTAATATACGATTAAAAATTTGAAAAAATTTTAATATAATAAAAAAAAAGCTGGTTAATAACCAATTCTTTTTTATTAATTTTACGCATAATAAAATAATTTTTTTGTATGAAAAATTTTGTTTTTGATTATATAAGCGTCTAGAACTTAGGTTTTTAGAATTTTTAGGACCTTTTTATATATATAAGAGAACCATTATAATTATAAGAAATTTTTATATTTATTCAATAGGTAATTATAAGTTTTATTTAAGATTTTTTTTATTATCTTTAATTTCATTTTTTATATTAATATATGTTAGAAATTTTTTTTGTAGTATCTTTATTAAGCTTTTTTTTAATTCTTATTAGAGTATTTTTACCCAACAAAAATTATTATGAAAAAAAGAATTTTTCTTATGAGTGTGGTTTTGATCCTTTAAATAAGGTAAAAGTAACCTATTCCTTTAAGTTTTTTATGACTGGAGTTATATTTTTAATTTTTGATCTTGAAATAATTTTATTAATTCCTTTAATACAATGTAAAAATTTATTTAATTACAAAAATTTTTTTTTGTCTTTATTTTTCATTTTATTTATTATAATTAGTTTAATTTGTGAAATAATTAAAAAATCTCTAAAATGACATTAAGAAAGTAGTTAATATATAATATTAATTTGTCATATTAAAGTAATGATTTTCATTTTTCTTTAATAAAAAATTATATATCAATTATAAAAATAAAAAATAAAATATTACAAAATTTAGTAAAACTAAGAAAATTAAAAAAACCTACCTTGCGGAAAATTTTTAATTAAAAAAAATAATTTATTTTTATTTTTGCATTACTTTTTTAGGAGTTTATTATTTAATATATAAAAATCTCGAAACTAAAAGATTTATATATCTCTGTTTGTAGAAATTTAAAATTACTGTTGCAATAGTAAAAAAAAAGAGATATATCGTAATGAAAAGTTAATCGATTTTAGTTATAGCTAGTAATAAAATAAAATTTTTTTAGATAAGCATAAATAATTTATAGTAAAAAAATAAGCTTTAACGTTTATTTTTATTGTTAACAATCATTAATTAAGGAAAATTTATTACACTAATAAAAAAATACAAATAAGTTTTAAAAAAGCTAATTACAAAGAGTTCTATCTAATTTTTTAAAAATGTATTATTAAATAATTTTTTTACCTGTTATAATTTATTTTATTTTAAAAATCTAAAAATTAGTAGAAATAAAAATAGTAAAATTTAAACTGATCTTAAAAATAAAAATAATTAAGAAAAATGGTATAAAAACACACTTTTAAAAAAAAAAATAAAAAAAAGGAACTCGACAAAAAAATTTTTTGACTGTTTACCAAAAACATAGCTTAGAGAAAAATATTTTAAGTTATTTCTGCTCAGTGCTTTTATAGTAAATAGCCACAGAAACCTAACTGTGCAAAGGTAGCAAAATATGATCATTAATTATGGTCTTGTGAATGAAATTACATAAAAAACATTGTCTTTTTTTTATTATTTTGAAATTTATCTTATAGTGCAGAAACTATAATATTATTATAAGACGAGAAGACCCTGTCGAGTTTAAAATTTTTTAATTGTAATTAATTATAAAATTTTTAGTTGGGGCAACTAAGAAAAAAAAAAAACTTTCTTTTATAAATAAAAATAAAAATACTATTAAAAAAAGAACCAATATATTTTGTAGAAAGGAACAAATTACCGCAGGGATAACAGCTCAAATTTTTTTAATAGTACTTATTGACAAAAAAAAATGTGACCTCGATGTTGGATTGAGCAAACCTTTTGGAGTAAAAATTAATAAAGGTTGGATTGTTCCTCCATTAAATGCTTACATGATCTGAGTTCAGACCGATGAAAATCAGGTCGGATTCTATCTATAAATGAAAAAACCAGTGTACGAAAGGATATGGTTTTTTATGTTTAAGATTAAAATTTAACAATAAAAAAGAACTTTGGAGTAATATTGAACGATAATTAATAAAAATAGGTTCAAATCCTATCTTTTTTGTTGCTTTTAATTTAAACAAAATATTTGTCCTGCACACAAAAAATACTACAAGTAAAGTATAATTTTAGTTTAAAAAACGTTAGTTTGTGATACTAAAAACACTAATAATTAGTAAATTATACATAATAATGTTAAAACAATTTAAAAAAAAAAAAATTATAGGCTTAAAAAATTCATTTTTATTAATTATTTTTTCTTTATTAATTATTTTTTTTTTATTTAAAAAAAAAATTTTAATAGGTAG
>SMVB01288173.1_pt1 | contig 11494 bp, 6 predicted proteins | sample 2456461 | NCBI WGS metagenome assembly SMVB01 (sample SAMN11095934, study PRJNA526329) | marine sediment metagenome | biome: Marine sediment; feature: Surficial sediment; material: Deep marine sediment; isolation source: Hadal surficial sediment | place: Pacific Ocean | collected 2014-05 | depth 0-1...
AACGTGGCTCGTGGCCTACTACTACCTGCTGGGTGCCCGACACTTCGACGTATACGACCCCGACAGTGGGGCCGTCCGGTTCTCATGGACTGGTGAAGGTGGGTCGTTCGAGTTCCAATCGACTGAGTTGCTGTCGGCGGTAGACCGAGTGCAGGGCCGACTGATGGCCATGGACTACCTGCCACTGGTGCAGAGGCGGGGCAACAGTCTGCCCGCCATCCGCAACCGTGCAATCGCCCAGGTAGTGGGGGATGCAATGGTGAGTGAGCAGCAGTTGCAGACGATTGTGAGGGACTTCACTCACATCTTCACGTTGTTGGGGTCGTGCGGGATCACCAGCAACATTATTACGCATCCGACCATCGGGCTGACGGCTGACTTGGAGGTGGTGCACCCCAAGGAGTTGTTCCCGTTCCCGTCCGTGGCTCAGGACATGACCAAGGTGATGGGGATGGTGAGGCAGCGGATGGTGCCGATGAAGTTCTTGGAGGAGAAGTTCGGCCAGAAGATTACGTCCAACAAGGACAGGTTGGAGTACTGGGAAGTGTACATAGGGGACGTGTTCTCGGAGGACGATGAACGGTTGCCCTACGGAGGTTCGCTGACGGTCTCGAACACGGGGAACAGAGCACTGGGTGGAGGTGGGCCGAAGAGTAAGGAGCAGGGTGTTATTGAGGTGGCGAAGGTCAGGGAGTTGTGGATTCAGGGGCCGAACGAAATCTGTACGCGGTACGCAATGACCTGTGGTGGGTACACGATTGAAGATGTGGACCTGCAAGGGTTCGAGGTGTATTGCCCGATTGGTTTCGCACGGTTCATGGACAATGGGACGTGGCACGGGGCGGGAATGTTTGATCTGATGTTCCCGTTGATCAGGGAGGCGGAGAAGCTGGTCAAGACGTTGTTCGAGAACGTGCGTAGCATTGATCGGTACGGTGTGTTGGTGCTGCCGCAGGGGTCTTACAATGCGAACACCATGCTCAGGGACATCGGGCACGGGCTTCGTGTGGTGCCATGGGAGCCCGATCCTATCAGTGAAGGTTTCAAGCCCTTCTCCATCCAGCCGTTCAATTCGGGGGATGTGCCGGGCCGCACGGCGCAGTTCGCACATGACCTCATGGATCGCGTCAACCCCATCCGCGATCTCATCCAAGAGAAGGGACGTGTGGATAGTGCAGTTGGTCTGTCCTTCCTCGACGAGCAGATAAACCGGGCGATGTCGAGTCCAACCTTCGGCATCAGTCAAGCCTTTGGCAACGCCTACCGGGCTGTTGTCAGTGATGCCTCGCGAGAGATTATGTTGTCTCCCGCGCCATTACCCGTGGGGCGGCTCACTACAGACTTGGCTGGTGCCGTTATTGATACCAAGACGATGGAAGTGAGCTTCGATAAGAACCCTCTGCCGAACGTGAGCAAGCTGTCATTCGGCATCAGGCAGCGCCATCCGAGGTCTGAGGTTGCGAGGAAGCAGGAGGCGTTGCAGATGCAGGAGCGGTTCGGGTTGGACCTGGACACCTTCCTGCTGTTCTCGATGAAGGAGTCGTTGGACTTTGCGATGTGGTCCGACGAGCACCAGAGTGCGTTCGAGATGGTGACCCGCAACATCCTCATTCTGTATGGGGATGGAGAGTCACCGGGCGAGATCATGATTACGCCGGACAACAGCAAGCCGGAGTTCCAGATGAGGGTGCTGGCCGCTTTCATGAGCGGGCCGCTGCTGTCGGTGGCGAGCGTGGAGGTGCAGAACGCATTCATCACGTTCAGGCGGACGTTGCTGGACTTCAGCGGGTTGTCGTTGCCGAATGCGTTGCCAAACCCGGAAGACCTCGCAATACTTACACAGATTGAACAACAGGCAGCGGGTGGAGGCGGGCAGCCTTCGCTCAATGGCCAGGATCAAGTAACCCAAGCAGCAGGAGCAGTGCAATGAGAATCTATCGTAGTCCCGATGGTGGTGAAGGTGGTGGTGACGCAACTTCGGAAGCGGATGCTGCTGCTGCCCTCGTCGGCGATTTGGGTGCCGACGCTGGGGGAGGTGATGCAGACAAGGTTGCCTCTTCCGGCGCAGGCACCGTGGCGGCGGCTGTGAACATGGAGTCGAAGGTGACGCTGGCGGACGGCACGGTCGTGACGGTTGGCGATCTGGTGCAGTCACGGTCTCAGTTGGGCGAGGCGCGTACGGAGAACACCAAGCTGGGCCGAACGGTCAGTGCTGTCAAGAGTTTGTTCGATGAGAACACGGAGGCCAGTGGACGTGAGGCGGCTACGCGTCACATCCTGGCCGAGAGTGGCTACAACCCGGATGAGATCGAGCACTACCTCAGCATCACCGGCCTGTCCGGCACGGGTGACGATGACAGTGGCGAGGAGTACGATGATGAAGGTGAAGGTGCAGCAGCAGAAAAAGGGAGCATGTCCGTGGCACAGCAGAATAGGATGCGTGAGTTGGAGAATCAGGTGGAGGCCCAGGGAAGGGTCCAGCACAAGGCACGGGTGCAGCAACTCAACGAGATGATGAACAGGGAGTTGGACGCAACACTTGACTCCCACCCACAACTGAAGGTACTGTTTGACGGTACGAAGTCGATTCAGGGCGCAAACCTGCCCGAGGCTGACAAGACCAAGGCGGTCCAGAAAGCGAAGGATGCAGTCAGGCGCCAGTTGAAGCGACAGGCACTCGATCAGTTGAGTGCAAGGCGGGCCGAAGCGGGTGCGTTTGACGACTCGTGGTTCGCCGAAGAGATCAACAAGGCGGTTCCGACCGTCTTGGACATTTACCAGTCGGTCATCGGGGACATCAATCGGCTTGGCCGGACCCCGGAAACAGTTGCTGGTCGAGACAGTGCCGTAGACGCACTGCTCAGTAGAGAACCTGTGGCCGCGCCCGTACACAAGGTCGGCGACGACAACAGCACCAAGGTCAAGGAATGGGCCGAGGACACGTTGAGTCGTTTGGCTGTTGGGTCCGGAAAGGGATCACAGATTTAGCACCAACGGAGTTTCAAGATGACCATTACCACTGACAGTCTTTTCGATCTGCATTCGTTGCGGATTCAGGAGATTATCAACCGGTCGATCCACGTGTTCCTTGCGGAACTGGACCCGGTGTGGCGTGATCTCATCGTGACTTCGCAGGGCGTTGGCAACAAGACCGAGCTTGGCCGTGATCTCAAGTTGATCAAGGTCTTCATGGGCTCGTTCACAGGCGTCATGGATTCGGGTTCGCAGTACGGCTACTTCAACCTGTATGGTGATCTGACGGCGCACATGGGTGAGCAGATGCACTTCCAGCAGTTGAACCAGACGTATCCCGACCCGACCACCGGCCCCAACGCAACGCCATATCGACTCGCAGTAGACATGCGGTCGATGCCCGCGAACATCATGATGACCCTGGGCGAGAAGACGGCGGAGGCAACTCCGGCGTTCATCGGTCAGGTCATCGCGCCGAAGTTGCTTGGGTTTGGGCGCATGATGGCCCACACCATCGCCAACTACTTCTTCCTGAGTCAGAACACCTCTTACATCCTGTGCACCATTACCGCCCCATCGGCGTCCGCGAACGTCGTCATCGGCGCTCGTACGGTGGACAGGTTCTCGTTTACGCCGAACAACTCGGCAACGCATCGGTTCGCTCGTGGACAGCGAATTGATATCTACCCGTCCGGTACCGGCATTCGCCGGAACGACTCGGCGGCAGCGGCTGTTGATCAGACGCCCAGCACGCGTCTGAACCTGCTGGTGGAATCGGTGAATCACCTCACCAACGTGGTGACGTGCATCGCCGAGGATGATCCGGCAGGCGTGTGGCAGGGCGGCATCTTCATCGTTGGAGACCGCATTGTTTACGCCAACACGAAGCTGCTGGCCGCGTCCAACTCGTTCGAGGGAATCGCCGGTATCCGATCCTGGGCCAAGACCGGGACGGGTGGTGACGACAACTTCCTGCTGGGGTCGGAGAGAGACGCCACGGACTTCATCGACGTGACGATCCACCCGGAGTTCCTGTCGTTCCTCAAGACCGTGAACGGCGTGCTGACGGAGCACAAGCTGCGCCAGTACTTGAGGCGGTGCCATGCTGCGTGGAGTGGCATGGGGCACTACCTCGACTGCCTGATCGCATCCGATGGGGTGTGGATGGCGTACGAAAGTCAGAAGATCGGCATGCAGCGGTTGGACCGCACCGGTCGCCTGTCCAGTCTTCAGCACGAAGGTTCAGAGGAGGGAGTCTCCTACACCTTCGACGGTCGTACATACATGGGCTACACCAGCACGCTGGTCGAGTCCGGTACGCTGTACGGCATCAAGAAGGGTGGCCAGAACTGGAAGAAGTACGTCCCGCCATCACCGGCTGGCGTCAAGCAGAACAGTCAGACAGAGCAGTACGTTCCGTTCGAGTTCGTAGCCGGTGCAATCACCGGAACCGGCAGCAACCAGTTGCCGATCTACCTCTCGAACGCGTCTGCAACAGGTCTGACTCCATCCCTGGTCTCGGAAGGCAGCCAGATGCCCGGACGCGTCCGTATGCAGATGGTGCCGGACACGCCGAACATGATGATTCTCGACGGACTGACCGAGGATCGCATCTACAGCGACACGGCCTAAGCCTTGTCCGTTTGGCTATGAGCCTAATGACGGGGTACACTCTTCCACGGGTGTACCCCGTTTCTCATTGGAGACCCCCATGGAACTTGATGCCACTGGACTGGAGATGACTCAGCAGCGGCACCGGGTGTGTCAGGATGGGGAGTGGGTGCGGGCTGTTCGACGCAACACCGGCAACGATCAAATCTTCGTCTACTACCACACGGAAACCAAGAAGTTCGTGGTGTGTGAGTGGGTGGTGAAGCCCCGGACGTACGGTCAGGGCCAAGCGCTCTGCACCGAACTGTTCACGATCAGTGGCCCACCCGACCACGCCCCCGATGACATGCCCACCATGGAGTGGATCAGGAACCGGTGTCGTCCACTCATAGATTACTTCGATGAGCACCTGACACAGAGGGCGGATGAGGCGTACCAGGAGGCGTGCAACCAGATGGAGTCCGAGGCCCAGGCCAAGGACGCCGCCAAGATGCTCGCAGGGATGGGTAATGACGAGGCAGCCCACTACGTGGAGAGTGGCGCCAGCCCGAACGTGGGCGAGGGTGAAGGCGGTGGCATGTTGGAGGAACTGACGGAAGAACTCTCCGCAGCAAGTCAGGGCAAGGTCTTCTCCAGCCAGGGTGGGAAGCCCGCAAAGCACAGGTTCTAAGCCATGCACAGTTCCGGTTCAATCCTGCGCACCTTCGTTGAGAACGTACGTCAGTACGTGGATGACCCTGACCTCGACGCCAAGTTCAATAACAACTACCTGATCAACTACATCATGGGTCCGGCCATGGTGGACGTGATCGCCCGCATCAACATGATGGCCGACAACCCCATCCTGTTGCGGCACACCATCCAGTTGGTCGGCACGCAGGAGTACTACTACCTGCCGCCGTCGATCAGGGACGTGTGGCGCATGGTCATTACAGACCTCAATGGCCATGTCATTCGTGAGGCCATCCCCCGTGGCGAGTTCAATCCAAGGGGTCCACTGTGGGGCATCGAAGGTAACCTCTTGTTCATCAGGCCCAGGCCACTGGCCAGTTCGCCCAGTCAGAGCCTCGATGTCTGGTACACGCCCAACGGAGAGGTCAGTCCCCATCTGTCCACGGACGGACAGTTGAACGCTGGTCCAAGTCCGGACGAGCAGACTGTCCTCACGTTGGGCTCCACCATCTCGCTGGGTGCAGTGGACCGACGACCCAATGCGTACGCAGGCATGTACCTGCGGATGCTCTCGACGGTGGCGGGTGTGTCGTGGGAGGACCGGGTACTTCTGAGCCACGACCAGCCAGCGGGCACTGTCACGTTGCGCATTGCAACCGATGGTCAGACTCCCGCACTGAGCACGCAGTACGAAATCGTGCCGTTCCTGCTGGGCTCCATGCTGGAGGCGATCAGTTGCCGGTCAGCGTTGAAGGTCGGCGTGGCTCGCAAGTTGAGCGGGACACACAAGCAGGCGCTGTTGTTGGAGTACCGGTCGGCGATCAAGACGGCATACGATCTGACCAGTGGCATCATGGCACGCCACGGCAAACGGTTCGACGGCAAGACGGTGGATTCCCCGGAGACCTTCGAGAACTACTTGGTACGGCTGGCATGAGGTAGTGGGGGAAATATGTTAGTCAGCAATTACAGAGCAGATGAGGTGGGGGCGGAGCAGGATGGCCAGACCTGGGGCCGGTTCTCCGAAGCGGTACAGGAGCACCGGAAGCTGGGGTTTGGACAGGTGCAGGTTCTGGAGGGCATCAAGCTGGTCATGCCGTCTGCGAATCCAACGGTGGTGAGTGGGGCAAACAGGATTCCCACTGCGAGTGAGGGGCTGGGATCGCTGGCGAGAGGGATCACGCTGGCTGCCGGATTGTCGTAATGCCACTGCAAGAGACTGATGTAATCCCGTGGGCTTCCCAGCTTATCCGTACAACGGAGAGCAAGGAGTTGGTGCGCACGGGTGTGTCGCCTCCGCAGATGCACGAGTTGGTGGGAGTGGATGGCAGCATTCAGGGTGGAGTGCGTCCGGCAAGGGGTATGAAGCGGGCGTACGAGTTGCGCTATTACAATGTTGCGGCTGATACGGCGTTCGGTAATACTCCCAACGCCCTGCATGACTCAACGTCGGTGGTGAACGACTTCTTCCCGATCCAGTTCAAGGTCGGGACGGACGGGTATGCGTACGGGTTCGTGTACAGGAGCGTTCGGGGCAATCCGGCTGACGGGCTTGCGGATGTGTTCATTGACTTCTGGAATAGTAAGACGGACACGACGGCGTTCGGGACCACTGGGTCTGTGATCATGGAGAGTGTGAGTATCACGGCGCAGATGGACGTGAGGGTGTTCGGTCGGCTGGTGTACGTGTTCATGGAGGGTCGGAGTCCGGCCCTGTTCTACATCAAGGAGACCACGGAGCGCTCGTACGTTGCCACTGAGGACACGTGGCTGGACGAGCAGAATCCCACGGACAACAACTCTGCTGACTTGGTGGTGGACCTGGATAACAGTACGGCGTTGGGAGGGTCGTCCAAGCACGGGCTGCTGAGGTTTGATGCAAGTGCGCAGGCTGGGCTGACGGTGCTGAAGGCGGAGTTGGACTTCCAGGTAGAGGAAGCGTTTCTTGATGACGTGACGTACAAGTTTGCGAGGCCAGTGTCCGCGTGGCTTGAGGCAGAAGCGGACTGGGATGAGTTTGCAAACGGGAGTGCGTGGCCCGGTGGTGGTGGTGCGGTAGGGGATGCAGTCACGACGTTGGAAGGGTCACTCGTTCTGCTTGGTGGGGCGGTAGGGCAGACCAGTGGGGCTATTGGTAAGCACACGGTGGTGTTTACGGTTGGTGGGGCGGGACCGATTGACTTTGCTATTGGTGGGACGGGGATCGTCAACCTGCTGGTGTACCCGGAGGCCACGCAGTTGCTGGAGAACCTGCGCAGGCTGTCGGGTGAGAATGCGATCAATCCGTTGGCCCGGCCCACACTGCGGATTACGTACACGACGAACTTCTACGAGTTGATCAAGGTGGGTGTGGAGGCTGATGATCCGAAGCCGGGACCGGGGTTGCAGCCCACACTGTCGAGCCCTCTTACGGGCGCTGTGTTGGGTGGGTTGTTGCCGACTGACTTCGATGACACCAATCGTGCTGGCATTGGCCAGTTGGTCTTGAGTGTGCAGACGCCGGGTGAGACCGGACTGTTTCCGGATTCCAGCACGGGACTGTGTGTTGCGGAGACGCCTCCGAAGGAAGGGGGACAAGAGGCTGCTGGTGGTGGTGGGAAGGGGTTCCCCGTCATCGAGTACCAGGAGACGCACGTATACGGCCCAGGCTTCCCCAATGAGTTTCACATCTTCGGGCCGAACACCAACTTCTCGTTTACGGCTGACCCCGAAATCGGTGCCGGTGAGAAGATAGTCATTATCTATACGGCTCTCCTGACGAACCCGGACAACGGCGGGGTAGGCCCAACGGGTTCGTTGCAGGCGTCCTTCGATCACATCGACTACTTGGCTGATGGCGTCAACGTCCCTGGTAACCCTCTTGCATCCATTGAGCTTGTCAGCCTGTGGGACGCAGCAGATGATGAGCACGGTGGCAAGATATTCATGATCCCCAATCAGACCCCTTACCCTAAGCCGATAGGTGGGTCGGCCATCAGGATCACGTTGCAGATTCCGCATGTTGGTGCAGTGATCACGGTCATGAAGCTCACCAACTGTTTGGGGCCTACGGATAGCTCGTCGGATGAGGATGTCATTGCTGACCTTCAGTCTGCCATTGTCCCCGGTCTGGACGTGGCGAACGCTGGCTCAATGGCGATCAGTGGACACTGTATAAACGACCTTGGGCAGACGATGAACGTGAATGACTTCACCGTTGGGCCGGGTCAGGGGACCATTGAAAAGCAGGGGTTCATCGGGGGTGTGCCGTTTGAACAGTACGCCATACACACGTTCCGGCAAGCGCCTGATGTAGTGCCTGGGTTGTCGATGATCGTCAACTGGTTGGACCCGGATCAAACGTCGATCTGCTGGGCTGTTGTGTTCCAGGGGCAGTTTGGTAAGCCACCGGGATGTCCGGCGACAGCGGCAGGTGCGCTGGCCCTGTTGGGATTCAACGATGGGTTCTTCGGCAGCTACAAGAGACCGCCGACGCCGTTGCAGAACGCAGAGAATGTGCCCACTGATAATGCGGTGATGGAGTGGACGCCGCTGAAGCTGTTCCCAACGGCAAACGGTGACATCGGGAATCCGGCCAACTACGTCCCGATCCCGAACGACGGCAACTGGACCATGGTGATGACGGGATCGAAGCGGGTGGGTGGCGTTGATGTTGTGTTGCCCGCACGACCGGTCGTGGATATTGCGGCAGTGGGATTTGATCTGACGACGATGGAGCCCAGTAGTGAGTTGGACGACAACACGACGTACACGTTCGCGTTGGAGTTGACGCTTGCGACGGTGGGTTGTGGGGACTACATCATTCCGGCGATGTTGTCGCCCATCCATACGGGTGTGCAGCCTCTGACGTTTACGACGGGTGGTGGACCGCAGCCGGACGCAAGGACATTCGCTGCGGGTGACTACACGTTCGCGTACATCCTGTTTGATAGCAAGACGGGCAGGCGGTCGGCACTGAGTGAGATTGCACAGATCAGGGCGTTCGACTTCCCCGGCAATGATGGTCAGGCGCCTGATCCGGATGACCCTGACCCAACTGTGCCCTTGCACTTCTTTGCGCTGGAGGTGGTGTACGACCCAGGCAAGTATGACCAGTTGCTGGCGTACCGGAGCGTGAACACGAGTGCGTCGGGTGGGCTGTTCGCTGCGGGTTACCTGTTCTTGGACAAGGTGGTAGTGCTGGAGGACTTCCAAACGTGTGAGAATCTGGATGGCGGGGCGTTTGATGACAATGACCCGGACAACCCGCTGGGGTTGAAGCAGTCCATCTACTACTACGTTCTGGAGGACAAGCAGCTTATCTATCAGGACAGCTACACGGATCGTGCGGTGTTTGATACGGAGATGCCGCACGGTGGCGCCGCCCTCATGTACGAGGGTGCCATGCTGGTGAGCAAGATTCCTGATCCCCCACTATCCACGACGGATGAGATCAGGATTCACGATGCGAACAGGGGAGTGGGGGAGTTGAGGTGGAGTAGTTTGACGGAGGTGAGCCCGGAGTTGTTCCCACCGTTCAACAGGTACGTGCCGAACGTGGAGACGAATCAGATCATCCGGATGGAGAAGGTGGGTGGGAGTGCGATTGGGTTTAGTCTGGACAAGCTCTACCACATTCGACGGCACAACGTTTACATATTGATTCAGGAGATGCACGAGGGGTTGGGGATCGTCACTCAGCGGGCGGTGGCCAGTGCAGGCTCGATGTTGTACTTCGTGACGACCAAGGGGTTGAAGGCGATTGACGGGTCGGGACGGATGGATGATGTCCGGCACCTGAACTCGTTGATTATTGAGGACTGGAAGCTGACGCAGGGGGACATCAAGGTCGCGTTCGACTCGCTGGCGGGCTGCCTGTTCATTCACAATGCGAACCCCAGCCAGTGGCGGACGGCGGTGCTGTGGTTCTCCACGTCGATGATCACTGAGATGCACGACATGGTGTTCGATGATGTACGGACGGGGGTGTGGCCACGGGTGTACGAACGCACTATCCCCGACGTGATACCGTTGACGAGTCCGGATTTCAATAATGAGTTGACGGAGCGGGCACTGTGGATTCAGAACACTCCGCAGGCCCTTCACGCCAGCCAGGACGTGACGTTCCGGCCCCGCATCTACTACTACGATTACTTGGGGTCGAAGACGATGACCGGTTCGCAGGATGCGGCGAACAACGGTCAACCGGCCATCCGCACGTTGGACACCATCGGTGACTGTCGCGCAAGGGTGGCGGGTGGGTATGTTATTGTGGGCATTGTCACTACTGGTTCCGAGAAGTACGTCACGGTGGATATAGGACCGCCTGACAGCAGCGGACTGCCGCGTGACCTTCACAATATGTATGCGTACATCGTGAAGGCTGGCAACCTTGTAGCCATCGGCAGGAAGTTCCGCATCCTGACAAAGGCGTTGCAGTCGGGCTCCATCTGGCGAATCATTGCGGCAGACAACGACGACTTCATTGACTTCATTGGAAGCCCCCCGTCGAACGTGCTGGCGGGTGACAGCTTCATGTTCAGCCCGGTCTACGTGAGGGTGGTGGCGCCTAATGTGGGCATCGTTGATCCGGAGACAGGACAGGAGTTTGGCAAGTCGTTCAACAGGGCTCGACTGATCAACAGTGTGGGTGCGGCGTTCACGGATGTGAAGGGTCCCCCCTCTGCGGATGGGTTCGACGACAACTTCTTCCAAGGGTTGGTGTACGAAGGAAACTTGGCCGATCCCACGGTGAAGCGGAAGGTCGTAGACGTGGAAGGCAGTGACGTTGCTTCGGTGGTGAATGGGGAGGGAGTGGACTACGCCGGGTTCGGGTCATTGGATGTGGACGTGGAGGGCCAGTACGGAATCAAGGGCAATGCCCTGAGTCCGGCGCTGGAGGTGTTCTGCCCTGATCTGGACTTCCGGTTGTTGGAGATGGTGGCACGGGGTAAGATTCTCGGTATTGAGCGTAGCCGTATCACGAGGAGCGTCTGATGTCACGATTCGGCAGTGCACGATCAATTACCAAGGGCTTCGGAAACTCGTTTGGTGGTGGAGGCCAACAGGGTGCCGTCGAGGACTTCTTCAGCAACCAGTTGAAGGGGCCGGGCGCCTCGTCTGCGGAAGACCTGGGCCTCGGCACGTTCAACCCTGCCACCGGCATGTTCGAGGGCAGCGTGGGCAAGGGGTTCTCTGGTGGTGGACACAAGGTGTCACGTCGTCCAGCGGATGTGCAGAGAGCCATCAGGCGGGACCA
>SMVB01365662.1_pt1 | contig 11493 bp, 21 predicted proteins | sample 2456461 | NCBI WGS metagenome assembly SMVB01 (sample SAMN11095934, study PRJNA526329) | marine sediment metagenome | biome: Marine sediment; feature: Surficial sediment; material: Deep marine sediment; isolation source: Hadal surficial sediment | place: Pacific Ocean | collected 2014-05 | depth...
CGAGTGCAGGGCCACCATCGGCCAGGTCGACAACTCCGACCACCAGAACATCAAGCTCGGCAAGGCCGGCCGCAACCGGTGGCGTGGTCGCAAGCCGAAGGTCCGCGGCGTCGCGCGGGATCACGCCAGCCATCCGCTCGGTGGCGGTGAGGGCCGCTCCAAGGGCGGTCGCGAGCCGGCGAGCGCGTCGGGCACGAAATCCAAGGGCGGTCGCACTCGCGTGCGAGGCAAATCCTCCGACTGCCGGATCATCCGGCGGCGCAAATCGAGGCGTTACGGGCAGTTGAAGGTGTAAGCAGAGGCACGAAGGCACGGAGTTCCGCGTATGTCCAGATCGCTCAAAAAAGGCCCGTTCGTTGACGAGAAGCTGTACCGCAAGGTGCAGAATCTCAACGCGACCTCGCGTCACGCGCCCATCAAGACGTGGGCCCGCTCCTGCACGATCGTGCCGGAGTTTGTCGGGCACACGTTCCAGGTGCACAACGGCCGGATCTTCATCGACGTCTTCTGCACCGAGGACATGGTCGGCCACAAGCTGGGTGAGTTCAGCCTCACACGTATTTTCCGCGGCCACACCAACAAGAAAGACGGCGTCAAGCTTCGCCGTTGAGCCATGCCCTATCGAGCCATACATCGCTACGCCCGCATCGCTCCCCGCAAGGCCCGCCTCGTGGCGACCATGATCCGCGGGCAGAAGATCGACGAGGCGTTGACGGCGCTGGAGTTTTCCAAGCTTCGGGGGGCCTGGTATTTCAAGGCGGTCCTGAAGAGCGCCATTGCCAACGCCGAGGAGCAGGACGCGAACGTGCACGAGCTCATCATCAGCGAATCCCGTGTTGACGAGGGCCCGCGAACGAAGCGCTGGCGGCCGAAAGATCGCGGCCGCGCCCACCCCTTCTGCAAGTACAGCAGCCACCTTTACATCACCGTGGCCGAGAGGACCTAGAGCATGGGGCAGAAAACCCATCCGTTCGGCTTTCGGGTCGGCATCACCGAGGGGCACAAGTCCCGCTGGTACGCGCCGAAAGCGTTGTTTGCGGAGCTCCTGATCGAGGACTTCCGGATCCGCGAGTACGTGGACAAGCGCCTGAACCGCACGCCGCCGTTCGCCGCCGTCTCCGACATTCACATCGAGCGGACGCGCGAGGAACTGACGGTCATTCTCAAGACGGCCCGGCCCGGGCTCGTCATCGGCCCCAAGGGCCAGGAGATCGACCAGCTCACGGCGGACCTCCAGGCGATCACCGGCCGCAAGGTGTCCACCAAGATCATCGAGGTGCAGAACCCCGACACGGACGCGCGTCTCATTGCCGAGGCCGTCGCCGAGCAGATGAAGAAGCGGACCAACTTCCGCCGCCTGGTCAAGCAGCGTTGCGAGGCCGCGATGCACGCCGGGGCCAAGGGCGCCCGCATCCAGTTGTCGGGCCGCCTCGGTGGCGGCGAGATGTCGCGGCGTTTCCAGTCGCGGCTCGGATCGATCCCACTTTCGACACTGCAGGCCAACGTGGACTATGCGTGCGTGGTGAGCTGCACGACCTACGGCACGATCGGCGTGAAGGTGTGGGTGTTCAAGGGAATGTACACCGACAGCGAAGAAGACCAGCTCGACTCGAGGGCGGCAGGTGCGCGGGCGAGGGCCCGGGGCCGTCACTGACTACTGAGGATGACGTTCGATGCGGATGCCCAAACGAATCAAGTTTCGAAAGCAGCAGCGAGGGACGCTGCGCGGCAACGCCACCCGTGGCAACTACGTGGCTTTCGGAGACTACGGCCTGCAGGCGCTGGAGCCGCACTGGGTGTCGGCCAGGCAGATCGAGGCCGGCCGCATCGCGGCGCAGCACTTCCTTCGCCGGCAAGGAAAGGTCTACATCCGGATCTTTCCCGACAAGCCGATCTCGAAGAAGCCGCTGGAGACACGCATGGGCAAGGGCAAGGCGGACACCGACTTCTGGGCGGCCCGCGTGAAGCCCGGGACGATTCTCTACGAGATCGCCGGGGTCCCGCTGGATCTTGCGAAGCAGGCGATGGCGCGAATCGCTCACAAGATGCCTGTCCGTTGTCGGTTCGTCGGGCGTCGGCTGGCGGTTTAGGAAAGAGCATGAAAGCCAAAGAAGTCCATAAGCTGAGTGATGAAGAGATCCAGGTCGAACTGGTCCGCCTACGCAGGCGGTCGTTCGAGTTGCGCACGCAGGCGGTCACCGAGAAGATCGAGGACACATCGCAGTTCGGCGCGACGCGTGGTGATGTCGCGCGGTTGCTGACGGAGCAGAACGCTCGTCGCAGGAAGGTCCGGGACGAGATCGCGGGCCGGCCGAAGCAGGAGGTATCGTGAGCCATCTGAAGGAAATCAAGATTCCCCAGGGCAGCCCACGCCGGGTTGGCATCGTGGAGTCCGACACGCGGGACAAGAGTCGCAAGGTCGCCGTCAGCTACACCGTGAAGCACCCGAAGTACGGCAAGTACATGCGGCGTCGCACCACGCTGCAGGTGCACGACGCCGAGAACGTGTCGAAGAAGGGTGACCGCGTCGAGATCGCCGAGTGCCGGCCGATCTCCAAGACCAAGTCGTGGATCGTACTGCGTGTCGTCAAGGCCGCCGCGGTGCACTGAGGCAAAGCCATGATTCAGAAGGAAACACGTCTTCATGTTGCCGACAACAGCGGGGCCAAGGAGGTCCTGGTGATCGGCGTCCTCGGCGGCTCCACCGCCCGTGGTCGGTTGACCCGGCGGACGGCCGGTGTCGGTGACAAGATCACCTGCACGGTCAAGAAGGCCATCCCGAACTCGGAGATCAAGAAGAGCGACATCGTCCGGGCCGTGATCGTCCGGACCAAGCACCCGACGCGCCGCGCCGACGGCTCCTACGTCCGGTTCGACTCGAACGCGTGCGTGATCATCGGCGAAGACAACAATCCTCGCGGCACGCGGATCTTCGGTGCGGTGGCCCGCGAGCTGCGTGAGAAGAACTACCTCAAGATCGTCTCGCTTGCTTCGGAGGTCGTCTGACATGGCACGCCACATTCGCAAAGGCGACATGGTGATCATCACGGCCGGCAACGATCGCGGGGCGACCGGTGAAGTGATGCGCGTCATCCCCAAGACTTCCCGCGTCGTGGTCCAGGGCATCAACGTCCGGTCCAAGCACCTCAAGCCCTCGCAGAACAACCCGCAGGGCGGGATCGTCCGCCGGGAGATGCCCGTCCACATCAGCAATGTCAGCCCCGTCGTCGACGGGAAGCCGACGAGGGTCCGATGGGAGACGCGCGACGACGGATCCAAGGTTCGCATCGCGGTCCGCGGCGGCAAGGAGTTGCACGTCCTTCGCGGCGCCAGGAAGAAGTAGGAACAGGCACATGGTGGCTCCACCCAGAACAAGAACGCGCCTCGAAGCGCTCTACGACGAGACGGTCGCCCCGAAGGTCGCCGAGAAGTTCGGCCTGCGCAACCGGCACCAGTGGCCGCGGATGACGAAGATCATCCTCAACTGCGGCATTGGCCGGTTTCTCGAGAACCAGAAGCTCAAGCCGGAGATCCGCGACACGTTCATCTCCACGCTGACCGCCGTCTCCGGCCAGAAGCCGGTCATGGTGATGGCCAAGAAGTCGGTGTCGAACTTCAAGGTTCGCGAAGGCGCGCCGTCGGGGTTCGTCGTCACCCTTCGTCGCGACCGGATGTGGCACTTCTTCGACCGGCTGGTGAACCTGGGTGTCCCGCGGATCCGCGACTTCCGCGGTCTCAAGGACACGGCCTTTGACAAGCAAGGCAACTACTCCATGGGTCTCCACGAGCAGGCCATCTGGCCGGAGATCAACATGTCGACCGTGAACTTCACACACGGGATGAACATCAACATCGTGTTCGAGAATTCCAGTCCCGAAATCAGCCGGTTCCTGCTGTCGGAACTCGGCATGCCGTTCGTGCGGCACGACGACACGTAAGGTCGGAGCACAAGAGGGAAACCATGGCCAGCAAACGCGTCTTTGCCAAGATGAAGAAAGAACCGAAGTTCTCCACGCGGAAGCAGAACCGTTGTCAGATCACCGGTCGCGCACGCGGGGTGTATCGGAAGTTCGGTATCAGCCGCATCGTGCTTCGCGAACTCGCGCTGCAGGGGTTGATCCCCGGCATGCGTAAAGCGAGTTGGTAAACGAAGAACGAAGCCACGAAGGCACGAAGGATAACCGTCTGATGTCTCAGCAAGATCTCACCGCCGACATGCTCACCCGCATCCGCAACTCGGTGCGAAACCGTGCGCCTGTCGTCGACTGCCTGAACAACAAGCTCAACCGCGGCGTGGCCAAGGTGCTCGTCGAGGAGGGCTACGTCACGAAGTTCGACGTCATCGATGATGGCCGCCAGGGCATCCTGCGGGTGACGCTCAAGTACGGCCCCCGCGGCGAGCAGATTCTTCACCAGATCGATCGCGTCTCGAAGGTCGGGTGCCGCGTGTACCAGCGGGTCGCCGAGTTGCCGCGGCCGATGCAGGGGATGGGTGTCGCGATCGTTTCGACGAGCCGCGGCGTGATGAGCGATCGTCGATGCCGGGAAGAGAACGTTGGCGGGGAACTCGTCGCCATAGTGAGCTGAAAGAAGTCGCCATGTCCAGGATCGGAAGAAAACCAATCAGTGTTCCCACCGGCGTCCGCGTGACGATCGATCCGCAGACCCGGTCGGTGTCCGTCGAGGGGCCGAAGGGCAAGCTGTCGATGACCCACCGCCCGGAGGTGGCCGTCACCTGGGAAGAGGGTGAGAACCGGATCGTCTGCGTGATTCCACCGGCGCAAGTGCGTGTGGGCCAGATGAGGGCGTACTGGGGGCTGACCCGCGCACTCATCGCAAACATGATCGTCGGCGTCACCGAGGGCTACCAGAAGAAGCTCGAGATCGTCGGTGTCGGCTGGGGCGCGAAACTCCAGGGCAAGGAACTCCAGCTCAACGTCGGCTACTGCCAGCCGCGGCTCATGGTCGTGCCGGACAACATCGAGTTGAAGGTCGACAAGGATGTGCTCACCGTGACCGGCGCGGACAAGCAGGCCGTCGGACAGTTCGCCGCGCGGATTCGCAAGAACCGGCCGCCGGAGCCCTACAACGGCAAGGGCATCAAGTACTTCGGCGAGCAGATCATTCGCAAGCAAGGCAAGGTCTTCGGTTCCTAGGACCGGGAAGAGTTTCATGAGACGTATCGAACTCAAGACATTTCGACGGCGGCGACGCCGCAGGGGCATCCGCAAGAACATCATGGGTGTTCCCAGCCGACCGCGTATGGCGGTCTACCGGAGCCTGCTGCACATCTACGTGCAGGTCATCGACGACCTGACGGGCCGCACCCTCGTCTCGGCGTCCACCAGCGACAAGGCGGACAAGGTTTCCCCGGGTGGCAACTGTGCCGCCGCGGCGGCCGTCGGTCGCCAGATCGGTGAGCGGGCGAAGAAGGCGGGGATCGAGAACGTCGTGTTCGATCGCGGCGGACGCAGGTATCACGGGCGAATCAAGGCCTTGGCCGAGGCGGCCAGGGAAGCAGGATTAAAGTTCTAATGAGAGAAATCATCGACGAAGCTGCGTCACTCGAATCGACCACGGTCGGTGTCTATCGCACCGCCGCGACGGTCAAGGGCGGTCGTCGCTTCAGCTTTGCGGCGCTGGTGGTGATCGGTGATCGCTCCGGCCGGCTGGGCGTGGGGTACGGCAAGGCCAACCAGGTCCCGCCCGCTATCGAAAAGGCGCAGAAGGAAGCCCGGCGGAAGATGCATACGTACCCGATGCAGGGTCGCACGATTCCCCACGAGGTCACCGGGCGATTCGGCGCGTGCACCATCCGGTTGGTGCCGGCAGCGCCCGGTGCGGGTGTCATCGCCGGTGCCGCCGTTCGCGCTCCGCTGGAGGTCCTCGGCATCCAGGACTGCTTGACCAAGTCGTTCGGGTCCAACAATCCCAAGAACCTCGTCAAGGCCGTCGTTGACGGACTTTCGAAGCTTCGCTCCAAGGAACTCGTTGCAACGCTGCGCGGCGTCGACCTCGGCGAGACCGTTGTGGAGGCCGCGATCAAACGTGGTGAGTCGTTCATGGCGATAAAGGGCCCCGCCCGCACGGTGATCCCCATCGAGGCCCCGAAGTCCAAGGCCGACGCCGCAGCCCGCGGCGGACGCCGCGGTCGTGGCGGTCCCGGTCGCGGCGGCGGCGGTCGTGGTCGTGGCGGCGCGGGTGGCGGGCGACGCCGACCCGATGACGCACCGGTAGCACCGGTGGCACCGGTAGCGCCGGCGGCGGGGTCCGAGCCTGCGGCACCGAAGGTCGAGAAGCCCGCGGCACCCCCGGCAACTCCGGCAGCTCCGGCGACCCCGGCGAGTGACAGTTGATCGGTCCGCAAGAAGGAAATCGTCAATCATGATGATCCACGAGATCACCATCCACGCAGGTAAGTACAAGACGCGCAAACGTATCGGGCGCGGCGAGGGCAGCGGGCACGGCAAGACCGCCGGTCGCGGTCACAAGGGCGCGGCTTCGCGTGCCGGCTGGAAGCGACGGCCCGGCTACGAGGGCGGCCAGATGCCGATCTTCCGCCGCATGCCGAAACGCGGGTTCACAAATGCGCCGTTTCGCCGCCTGTTCCACGTGGTCAACGTCAAGCAGCTCGAAGCCCGATTCGATGACGGCGCGACCGTCACCCGCGAGTTGCTCGCCAAGGCCGGTCTCATCCGCGACACGTCGTTGCCGCTGAAGGTGCTGGGCGAAGGGACGCTCACCAAGAAGCTGTTGGTCACCGCCGCAAGGTTCTCCGCGACGGCCAGGACAAAGATCGAGGAAGCCGGCGGCACGGTGACCGTCGACGCGAAGAAGAAGTGGACTCGCGCAGGCGCAGCCTACGCCAAGGCCGCAAAGGCCGAGGAATCCGCCGGCAAGAAGAGCAAGAAGCCCACCAAGAAGAAGACGAAAGACGCCACCCCCGATGCCTAATCGTTCCTGCAGTCTGCTTGCTCGTCCGCGCACGTCCGGCCAGCGATGCCGAATGAATTCGGCGGGTCGTACGAAAGCGAGTGTCGGCCCCGAGGGCAACGGTCCGTCGCGCGTTTGTCCCTGCAGGTCCGCTCAGACCCGCCGGATGAATTCGGCGGGTCGTACGAAAGCGAGTGTCGGCCCGAAGGGCCGTACGGAGCGCTCTAACCAGTGATCCAGGCCATTATCAATATTTTCCGCATCCCCGACCTGAGGAACAGGGTCATCTTCACCCTGTCGATGCTTGTCATCTACCGGGTTGGTTTCTTCGTTCCCCTTGTCGGCGTTGACCAGACGGCGTTGTCGGAAGCGGCGGACGAGGGTGCCGGCGGCTTCGGGCGCTTCCTCGAATACGCGTCGATCTTTACCGGTGGCGACTTCGGGCAGTCCACTATTTTCGGTCTCGGCATCATGCCGTACATCACGGCCGCGATCATCTTCCAGCTGTTGCAGACGGCGATCCCACGTCTGCAGGAACTGAAGAAGGAAGGCGCCAGCGGCCAGCAGAAGATCACGGAGTGGACCCGTTACGCGACCATCGGTCTGTGCGTGATCCAGGGCATGATGTGGCTGAAGTACATGGAGGCACGCGGGATCGTCCAGGACCAGTTCTCGCAGCCGCCCAACAAGCTGCTGTTCTACTTCGCCGGGGTTACGGCGCTCGGCGCCGGCAGCATGTTCCTCATGTGGCTTGGCGAGCAGATCGACAAGTACGGCATCGGCAACGGCGTGTCGCTGATCCTGACGGCCGGGATCATCTCGCGTATGCCCAACGCCGTGATGTGGATCTGGAACAACTTCGACCCGAGCCAGCAGTCCGAAGCGAAGACCCTGGGCGTGATGGGCCTGATCTTCCTCGTCGCGGCGTTTGTCTTCGTCGTGGCCGGGGCGATCCTGATCACGGTTGCCCAGCGCCGGATCCCCATCCAGCAGGCCAAGCACACCCGCGGACGCAAGGTCTACGGTGGCCAGCGGCACTACCTGCCGCTTCGTATCAACCACGCCGGCGTCATGCCGATCATCTTCGCCAGCTCGCTGATGATCTTCCCCTCGGCGATCTTCGGCTGGATGAACACGCAAGCCGCGCAGACGCCCGCGGATGTCTGGTACAACTGGTGGCCGACCGTCACCGGATTCCTCGCAACGAGCTTCCAGATCGGCGAGTACCCCTACGTCATCTGTTCGATCGTGCTGATCTACTTCTTCAGTTACTTCTGGACGACAGTGGTGTTCAGCCCGGACGAGATGTCCAAGCAGCTCCGCGACCACGGCAGCTTCATACCGGGCCTGCGCCCCGGACCGCGGACGGCCGAGTACCTGGAAACGGTCATGGAGCGGGTGACGTACGTCGGGGCGGGGTTCCTGGCGATCATCGCGGTCATCCCCTCCATCGTGGCCAAGGAGATGTCGATTCCCTTCTTCGTGGCCAGCTTCCTGGGCGGAACCGGCCTCCTGATCGTGGTCAGCGTCGGCCTGGACCTCATGCAGCGGATCGAGGCGAACCTGCTCATGCGGAACTATTCCGGGTTCCTGTCGAGGGGCGAGAGCCGGTCCGGCGGGCGATCACAGCGGTTGAGGGGGCCGCGGCGGGCATGAATGGCCTTGAGAACCGGCGACTGCCCGGTATACTTCCCGACTCGCCTGAAAGGGTGAGCTGAGCACACGATGCCAAAAGAGGAAAAAATCACGCTCGATGGCGAGGTCACCGAGGCCTTGCCGGACGCCCGCTTCAGGGTCAAGCTGGAGAACGACCTTCAGATCCTGGCCTACGTGTCCGGGAAGATGCGGAAGTTCTTCATCCGGATCCTTCCCGGTGACAAGGTGACGGTCGAGATGAGCGCCTACGACATGACAAAGGGCCGGATCACCTACCGGCATTGACAAGCAACGAGATCGACCGATGAAAGTTCACAGCAGCATCAAACGACGCACCAAGGATTGCCAGATCGTCATTCGCAAGGGCAAGCGGTACGTCATCAACAAGAAGAACCCCCGTCTCAAGCAACGGCAGGGCTGATCGCCCCGTACGGAGGCTCGAAGTGCCACGAATCGCCGGTGTCGACATTCCGGACAAGAAGAAGATCCGCTACGCGCTGCGGTACATCCATGGTATCGGTCCGAAGTCGTCCGACAGGATCCTGGCCGAGGCGAGCGTCGACGGTGATATACGATCCGGTGAACTGTCGGACACGGACGTCGGCCAGATCGCGTCGATCATCGAGGCAGGCTTCATCATCGAGGGAACGCTTCGGCGACAGGTGCAGCAACACATTCAGCGTCTCAAGGACATTCGCAGCTATCGCGGTGATCGGCACCGCAAGGGCCTGCCCGTCCGCGGGCAGCGAACCCGCTGTAACGCCCGCACCCGCAAGGGCCGGAAGAAGACCGTGGCAGGGAAGAAGGGTGTGAAGGGGCACTAGGTCAGCATGGCTAAGAAGAAGAAGAAGATTCGCAAGAACGTCATCAAGGGCATCGCCCACATCAGGGCGTCGTTCAATAACACGATGATTACGATCACCGACGTCAACGGTGAGACGCTGGCGTGGGATTCGGCCGGGACGGTCGGGTTCAAGGGTGCGCGCAAGGCCACGCCCTTTGCGGCCTCGCGGGCGGCGGAGAAGGTGGCCGTGAAGGTCAAGCGCATGGGCATGCGAGAGGTCGAGGTTCACGTGCGGGGACCGGGCGCCGGCCGGGAGTCGGCGATCACGGCCCTGCAGAACAACGGGCTGCGGATCAGCGCGGTCGAGGACCACACGAAGATTCCGCACAACGGGTGCCGAGCCCGCAAGCGTCGTCGGGTGTGAACACAACAGCCATGAGCCATTAGGCACGAGGCATTAGGGATAGACAGTCGCTCTCGGGACAGAAGGGTTGCGCGAGTTAAACAGCAGGGCTCGCGTTGATCCGTTAACCCGATGATGACGGCCACGTAGTACTGCTGAGCGGTTGGAGCACAAACAATGCATGTTCGATGGCGCGGGCTTGAGCTTCCGGCTCAGGTAAAACTGGATGAGCGTTCGAGTACCGACACCTTTGGTCGTTTTATCGTAGAACCGTTTGAGCGGGGTTTCGGTACGACGGTCGGGAACAGCCTCCGGCGGATTCTGTTGTCCTCGATCGAGGGCGCGGCGGTCGTGTCGGCGAAGATCGAGGGCGTTCCCCACGAGTTCTCGACGGTGCCTGGCATCCTCGAGGACGTCGTTGACATCATCCTGAACATCAAGGGCCTGGTCGTCAGCCTTGAAGGCGAAGAGCCGAAGACCATGCGGCTGGCCGCGACCGGTCCCGGCGAGGTGACCGCCGATCTCATCGAGGCGGACACGGCGGTCACGATCCACAACCCGGACCACGTCGTCGCGACCCTCACCGACGAGATCGATTTCGAGGCGGAGCTGCGGGTCGCCAAGGGTCGTGGTTACCAGCCCGCGTCCGAGCAGTACGTCGACCGCGAAGAAGAGATCATCGGCGAGATCGCGATCGACGCGATGTTCGGGCCCGTGCAGCGGGTCCGGTACCGGGTCGAGGACACGCGTATCGGGCACCGGACAAACTACGACCGGCTGATCATGGACATCTGGACGGATGGAACGATGACGCCCGAGCAGACGCTCGTCGAGGCGGCCAAGATCCTGCGCAAGCATCTGAACCCGTTCGTGCAGTACTTCGAGATCGGCTCTGACCAGGTATCCGCCGAGGCATGTGCCGCGGCCAGCGTCGATGAAGAGCTGCTTCGCAAGCTCGATATGCCGATCACCGAACTGGACCTGTCCGTCCGTGCCGGCAACTGCCTGGAGTCCGCCGACATCCGGACCGTCGGGGAGTTGGTGGGCAAGGACGAACCCGAACTGCTGGCTGTCCGGAGCTTCGGCAAGACGTCGCTGCGAGAGGTCAAGCGAAAGTTGGAGGAGATGGGGCTCAGCCTTGGCATGCAGGTGACGGAAGCCACGGAGTCGACGCCGACCGTTGAGTCGACCCTGGCTCCTGAGTCAGTGCTGGCACCTGAATCGGTGTTGGCACCTGAATCGGTGCTGGCACCTGAATCGGTGCTGGCTCCTGAATCAGTGCTGGCACCTGAATCGGTGCTGGCTCCTGAGCCGGTGCTGGCACCTGAGCCGCCGCCGGCCGCGGAGTCGGAGTCGGAGTCGGCCGTTGACCCCAACGAGGACTAAGTACGATGCGTCACCGAGTCTACGGAAAGAAACTGAACCGCGACAGCGATCATCGCCGTGCGATGCTCCGCAACCTGGCCGCGGGTCTGTTCGAGCACGGTGAGATCAAGACCACGATGCCAAAGGCGAAGGCCGTGCAGCCCTTCGTCGAGAAGATCATCACGATCTCCAAGGAAGGTACGTTCCGGGCCCGTCGCCGGATCGAGGCCCGTATCAACGATCGGCGCATCCACAGCTGGGTGGCGGACGGCAACGTGCCCGATGCGCGGAAGGACAACCCGTACTTCGACCTGCCCGACGCCGGGGAGATCGAGTTCAACCGGTATGGTGA
>SMVB01085524.1_pt1 | contig 11492 bp, 8 predicted proteins | sample 2456461 | NCBI WGS metagenome assembly SMVB01 (sample SAMN11095934, study PRJNA526329) | marine sediment metagenome | biome: Marine sediment; feature: Surficial sediment; material: Deep marine sediment; isolation source: Hadal surficial sediment | place: Pacific Ocean | collected 2014-05 | depth 0-1...
AATAAGAAATGATAGAACCCAAGCCATCACCTAGCACTGCATAGATGTGTCTCTTCAATTCGTCTAGAGGGAAACCATCGCTAGTGTGCTGCTCATCCAATCTGTTACTGGTCGCGGCCGTCAAGGAAAGCAGCTTCTTCCGATATCTCTCGGTTGCCACACCAAATTTCGAGAGCTCATTGTTGACCTCAGATGTAGAGGGAGATTGTCCTATCTCGATATCGCGGGCGATGGACTTGGCAGACTTTGAAAGTATGACAAACTGACCCGTGAAGTGATCAATCTTGCTGATCTTGAGGTTCCTGATGAATGAGGGAAGGTCGTCGGGCACGCTTTCGGTCATTTTGATATCCCCGAAGCGAACATATCGCGGCGGTGAATTGCTGCGTTAACGTTGTTGGTTGATTTCAAATGATTTGTTGATTGGTTTGTGGACTGAAGTCAACCAGGGCTCCGTGGGCCAGTAACCTCAAGGGGTGTTGGCGGAAGAGGCAGGAGTCGAACCCACCAGGCACGATCACGCGCCTCAACGGCTTTGAAGGCCGCGCGCCCCACCGGAGACGATGCTCTTCCGCCGCCAGTTTACGCGATTTTCAGACTCGATTGAGCGCCCACGATGCGTCGTTTGTCGTCGTAACGGCGCGTGTAGCCACGGGCATCGAAGTATTCAAGCACTTCGATTGCAAGGTTCCGGCCGATTCCCGTTGCATCCCGGAACTGCCGCACGCTGAAGCCATCGGGGTGGTCCGCCTGTAGTTGCTCGGCGATCGATGCATACCCGCGAATCTGTTGCGGCAGGAAAATCCGGGTGTCGCTGACCACGACAATGCGTCCCGATCGGGCGAATGCTCGCGCAGCGCTCTGCAGTGATCTCAGGTTGCCACCGATACGTTTCGCCATGTCGCCGAGGCTGGGTGGCTGATCGCCTTCCGCGAGCACCTGTTCGAATTGCCGTAGCTGGCGTTCTTCAGCCTCCGGGAGACGCGCCTGAAAACTTGCGGCTTGATAGTAGCCGCCGCTTTGTTGCACGCGGCTTTCTGCCTCTAGTCCCTCGAGCAATTGCGGCAGGATTGTCCCGGGGACGTCCGCAACCTTGTGCAGTTGTTCGGTCGTAAGCCCGGGGCTGTGGGCTGCGGTCTTGTGATACGCCTCGATACGCTCGACTACGTGATCCTGCCAGGCGCGCCAGGACTGACCGGCAAATGCGAAGTTGCGCCCGCCACGCTCAACGCGGGCGACGTCCTGAGTTGCCACCAGTTCGTCCATGGACGCTTGGGAAAGATTGCGCAGCAATCGAAATCCTTCGAGATCCACCCCCTGATCCGTACTGCTCAACAATGCCGCCAGCGCGTCACGCGGATTGCTTTTGAGTTGATCGTGCAGTTGTCGAAGCCGTACCGGTTTGCGGCGACCTGTTCGCGCCGGCGCGGTCTCGATCACCGGGCCGCCGCCAATGGTTCGTTCACGGGCGTGGTCACGCAACACGATCCGATCGCCATACTTCGGATGTAGAGCAGTTTCGAATTCGAGCTCCACCAGGGCGCTGTCACTGGCGCGCAGCGGCGGCGATTCCAACAGCGCGACATGCCCGGCCGCATGCCCGGTCGCGTGATAGGCGTGCACCGGTAACCAGTGTTTCACGGTCCGGGGAAAATCATCGAGAACGGACAGCTGCACCACCGCGCTGCGTGCCGGCGCGAAGACCTCGGGCGTGACCAGCCATTGCCCCCGTTCCACGTCTTTGCGTTCGATACCGGTGATGTTGACCGCACAGCGATCGCCGGGTTGCGCCTGGTCGGATTCGGCGTCCTGAACGTGCAGACTGCGGACCCTGACATTGTGGCCGGCTGGCGCAACCCGTAACTCGTCACCCAGGTGAACCGTGCCTGAATGTACGGTGCCCGTTACCACCAGGCCGCTGCCGCGGATCAGGAAGGCACGATCGATCGCCAGTCTGAACGCCCCCTCAGTCTGGATGTTGGGATGCTCGCGCGCTGCCTTGCCAAGTGCATCACGCAACGTATCGATTCCGGCGCCCGAGACCACTGAGGTCTCGATGATCTGCGCATTGCCAAAGTCGTGTTTTTGGGCGAGTTTGACAAGATCCGCGCGCACGACCTCAATTCGCTCCGCCTCGCAGCGGTCGATCTTGGTCAATGCGAACAGCGCACGCTCTACTCCGATCAGTTTGAGTATCTGCACGTGTTCCAGTGTCTGCGGCATGACGCCGTCGTCGGCGGCGACCACGATCAAGCCGAGCTGGTGCGCGGCGACGCCCGCAACCATGTTGTGGACGAAGCGGTGATGGCCTGGGACGTCGACGAATCCGACCCGCTGGCCGTCCAGGTTGGTGTAGGCGAATCCCAGATCGATGGTCAGACCGCGGCGCTTCTCTTCCTCCAGTCGATCGGTATCGACTCCAGTGAGGGCTTTTACCAGGCTGGTCTTGCCATGATCGACATGTCCCGCGAGGGTGATGATCACGGCATGAGCCGGGCCAGGTTCTCAGCCAGCGCCGCCTCGTCGTCCAGCGTGCGCATGTCGAACAGCAACGCACCGTCCTGCAGACGCCCGATCACCGGCATCGGCAGGTCACGAAGTTTCCCTTGCAGGCTGGTCAGCGCGCTGTCTTTTTCGTGACGCAGGCGCACCGCGAAGCTCGGCAGCCGCTGATCAGGAAGTGCGCCGCTGCCGATCTGACATTCGCTGGCGGTAGTGTCGACGCTGAAATCCGCCGACAGGTGTGCGCTGAATATCTCGCTGACGCGCTGCGCCAACGCTTCGAGCTCCTGCGGCTTGCGGGCCAGGGTGCGGATCAGCGGCAACTCTTCGGCCAGTCGTTCAGGCTCCTGATACAGGGTCAGGGTGTGCCGCAGAATCCCAAGCGTGATCTTGTCGACGCGTAGCGCGCGCTTCAGGGGGTTGGCTTTGATCTGCCGGATCAGTTCGGCCTTACCGACAATGAGGCCCGCCTGCACCGCACCGAGCAGTTTGTCGCCGCTGAACGTGACCAGATCGGCTCCTTTGGCGATGGTCTCCGCGGCGGTGGGTTCGTGGGGCAATCCAAAGCGCTTCAGATCGACCAGAGCACCGCTACCCAGGTCCACCACCAGCGGCAGACCATGGCGCTGAGCGAGTTTCGCGAGATCGCTGGTTCCGACTTCGCGGGTGAAGCCCTCAATGTGGTAATTGCTCGGATGAACTTTGATCAGCAGCCCGGTGTCCGCGTCGATCGCCGCTTCGAAGTCCTCGAGGTGCGTGCGATTCGTGGTTCCGACCTCGCGGACCCGGCATCCGGCGCGTTCCATGATGTCGGGCATACGGAAGCTGCCGCCGATCTCGATCAGTTCGCCGCGTGACACGGGAACGTTGCGATCAAAGCCGAACGTGTTCAATGTCAGCAGCACCGCCGCCGCATTGTTGTTCACCACCGTCGCCGCCTCGGCGCCGGTGAGTTCACACAACAGCGGTTCGATCAGACTGTCGCGATCGCCACGCCGACCGACGCTCAGATCGAATTCGAGGTTGGTGGGATGCAATGCGGCTTCGAGCCCCGCTTCGGCCATCGCCCGGCTGATCGTGGCGCGGCCGAGGTTGGTATGAATGATCGTACCCGTGAGATTGAACACTCGCACCAGCCCCCGGCCCAATACGACCGTCAGTCGAGCTTCGAGCGGCGCTGCGTAACCGTCAGGGTCCGTTGCCCAGTCCGGCAGGTCCCCGTTGGCGCGCAGTTCGCTCTGCAACTCGCGTACCGCACGTTTCACCATGGCGAGCCCGCGGTCCCGTGCCACCCGCTTCACCGATGCGGCGTTCAGCACTTTGTCGACGCTGGGCAGGCGGGAACGTTGTGGCACTCAGATCACCTCCAGCGCGTCGGCATCCGGCAGGTCAGGGGGCACGGGCGACGGCAGCGTCTGGTACCAGAACGCCACAGAGGCGATGTCGTCCTGCAGCGGCAGGTAGCGGCCACCGGTACGCCAGCCCAACGCCTGGACGGTCACGCGAATGCGTTCTTTGAACCGCACCGGGTCGGAAATATGCCAGCGATACATGCCGAAGCGTTGCTGACTGCCGAAGCGGCCGGTGGGCGTAATCAGCTGGTGCATGCCGGAGTAGGGCGTCGAGAACGTGTGGTACCCGGAATCGTCGTTCTTCACGAGAAAGCAATACGACCCGCCGATGTAGTCCTCGGTTCCCGTTCCGCAGAAGCTCGGAAACTCGCCATCGTCGTCGAGATACATTTTCACTTCGCCTTCGCCCCACCAGCCGCGGTTGTTGCTCCCCCAGGCGAGGTAGGTTCCAACGTAATGGCCGCGTCCTTCCACGCCGTCCAGCAGCGTGTGGTCCTGTCCATAGGGAAGTGGATTGGAGCGCCGAAATTGCGCGTGGAAATACGCCACGTCGTCCGCGATCTCGGCCAGCGCATAGTTGATCTGGTAGTAAAGCGTGATGGTTTCGGCGCTGATGTTCTCGACGGTGATACGCGCCCGCGTGCGAAACGGCATCTCCCAATAGCTGTTGAAACCGCTGCCGGGATTGACGCACACCGCGAGCGAATTGAGGTGCGCATATTCGCACCAGCCCATACCGAAAAAATCGGCCAGCGGAGTCTCTACGGAAGGTACATCCTGGTCGTCCCAGTAGCAACGCAGCACCAGGTGCCGCCAATGTCCGGTAGGGGTCAGCCAGATCTGTTGTATCGCACCGCTGCCGGGAATATCGGCCAGGCTGAATGTCTGTCCGGGTTCGATGCGTACCGAAGGTGAGATCTTCCGACCCACGCCAAGGTCGCGCGCGGCCTCGGCACCGGTGCCCTCACTGGCGCGCGCTCCACCGCCACGCGCACCGTCAAAGTTCTCGGGGCTGATGCTGCGCGAGTCGGCCTCGGCCAGCTGTGCGAGATTGCCAAGGTGCGTGCCGAGGCCGTTAAAGGTACTCATGAAGATCAGTTGGTTTTGAGGCCATCTAAGGAAGCTAGTGTACTCGCAACGTCTGGTGCTCGGGCGTATTCTGGCGGATCGGTTGGGAGGGGAACGTGGGCGTGAGAACAACGCTACCAAGCTCGGGCAGGGACTGGAAAAGCTTGAGCATCGAGCTGGACGAGCGGCGCCGGGACGATGTCGATTGGCGCTCGGGCAAAGCCTCGGTCTATGTGTTCCATTCCGGCGACGACGTGCTGCAGGTGGCCCACGACGCGTACGGTGCCTACATCTCGGAAAATGGCCTGGGTCCCGGTGCGTTTCCCAGCCTGAAACGCATGGAAACCGAAGTCGTGGATATGGGGCTGTCGCTGCAGGATGCGCCCGCGGATGCTGCCGGGAGCATGACCTCGGGTGGTACGGAAAGCATCATCATGGCGCTGAAGGCTTGCCGTGATTGGCGCCGGGCGGAGCGGCCGATCGCCGGGGTTCCGACGATAGTCGCTGCGCAGACGGCCCACCCCGCATTCGACAAAGGCGCCCAACTGCTCGGCATGCAAGTGGTGCGCGTGGCGACCGGCGCAGATTTCTGTGCCGACGTCGATGCGATGGCTGCCGCCATCGACGAAACCACGGTGATGCTGGTTGGCTCCGCGCCGTGTTTTCCCTTCGGCGTGACCGATCCGATTCCGCAGCTGGCCGAGGTTGCCCAGGCCAACGATCTGTGGCTGCATGTCGACGCCTGTGTAGGTGGTTACATCGCGCCCTTCATCCGCGGCATTGGCGAGCCCGTGCCCGACTACGATTTTTCGATCCCGGGTGTCTGGTCGATGTCCGCGGACCTGCATAAGTATGGCTATGCGGCGAAAGGCGCATCCACCGTGTTTTACCGTGACAAGGCGTTGCGGGACCACCAGGTGTTTCGCTTCGACGACTGGCCGAGCGGACGCATGTATACCCCAACCCTGGCCGGAACCCGCCCGGGTGGAGCAATCGCTGCGGCCTGGGCCGTCATGAACTACCTTGGCTGGGAAGGGTACGAGGCGCGCGCACGCCAGATCGTCGATACGCGCAAACGAATCGAAGCGGGGGTCCTGGAGATGGGCTTGGAGGTGTTCGGTACGCCCCGTCTGTCGCTGATCTGCTTTGGCTCGAGCTCGCTCGACATCCTTGCAGTGGGCGAACGGCTATTTGCAGAGGGCTGGATATCCAGTCGTACAAATGATCCGGCTGGTATTCAGCTGATGATTTCGCCCGCGCATGCCCACACCGTCGATGCGTATCTCGACGTCCTGGGACGCCTGGTAGCGCTGGCCAGGGCGGGTAAGCTGAGTGCGGGTTCCGATGACATCAGCTATGCCTGAGTTCAGCTACGCGTGTGGTGTCAGTGCCGAACCGTTGCTGGGTCTCACGGTCGGTGATCTGCTCGATTCCACGGTAGCGCGATTTCCTGACAACGATGCGCTGATATCCCGTCATCAAGGCATCCGTTGGAGCTACCGGGAGTTGGGTCGGCGCGTGGATGAACTCGCGCGAGCCCTGCTGGGCTTGGGGATTCGCAAGGGAGAGCGGGTTGGCATCTGGTCGACCAACCGGGCCGAGTGGACCCTGGTCCAGTTTGCGACGGGCAAGATTGGCGCCATTCTGGTCAACGTGAATCCGAGTTACGGTGCCGCGGAACTCGACTACGCACTGAATCACTCGGGCTGTCGATACCTGATCTTAACGGACCGGTTCAAGACCACCGACTATCACGCAATTCTTGCCGAGGTGGCACCGGAACTCTCGAGCTGCGATCCGGGGACGCTGAAGTCGAAGCGGTTGCCGGAGCTCGAGTGGGTGATCAGCACGGGTGAGTCGCACGCCGGGATGCTCGATTGGTCGGCGCTGCTCGGCTACGCGCGGCGCGTCACGCCTGAAGCTCTCGCCGACAGTCAGGCGAGCCTCGCCTTCGATGAACCGATCAACATTCAGTACACCAGCGGCACGACGGGTTTCCCCAAGGGCGCCACCCTGTCGCACCACAACATCGTGAACAACGGATTGTTCGTGGCTCGGCTGATGAACTTCAGCGACCAGGATCGGCTGGTCATTCCGGTGCCGCTGTATCACTGCTTTGGAATGGTCATGGGCAACCTCGGTTGTGTCAGCCACGGCGCGACCATGATCTATCCCGATGAAGCGTTCGAGGCGGATTCCGTGCTCGAGGCAGTTGCGGAAGAGAAGGCAACCGCGCTGTTCGGCGTGCCGACCATGTTCATTGCCGAGCTTGGCTCGCCACGGTTCTCCGAATTCGATCTGACCAGCTTGCGAACCGGGATCATGGCCGGCGCGCCCTGTCCGATCGACGTCATGCGCCGGGTCCGTAAGGACATGCATCTCGAGGAAATGGAGATCGCTTACGGCATGACGGAAACGAGCCCGGTCAGCATGCAAACGCGCGTCGGGACGCCACTGGACAAACAGGTCAGCACGGTCGGGCAGGTTCATCCACATGTGGAGATCAAGATCGTCGACCCGGAATCCGGCTACGTATTGGCGCCTGGCGAAACGGGCGAGTTCTGCACCCGTGGTTACAGCGTGATGCTCGGTTACTGGAATGATGCCGACGCGACCGCCGGGGCGATCGACGCCGCGCGCTGGATGCACACGGGTGACTTGGCCGTCATGGACGACGAGGGTTACGTCAACATCGTCGGACGCATCAAAGACATGATCATTCGAGGCGGCGAGAATATCTATCCGCGGGAGATCGAAGAATTTCTGTACACCCATCCCGACATCAGCGAGGTTCAGGTGATTGGCGTTCCGGACGAAAAATTCGGCGAGGAGTTGATGGTGTGGGTGCAACCCAACCCCGGTGCCAGCGTTGATGCGGAATCAGTGCGGGAATACTGCCGTGGTCAGATCGCCCGATTCAAAGTGCCGCGTTACGTGCGGATTGTCGATGCCTTTCCGATGACGGTCACCGGCAAAATCCAGAAATACAAAATGCGCGAGCAGAGCATCGCGGAGCTCGGGCTGGAACCTGGGGGTAAACCCGGTCCCGACGCCGGGGATTGACAACAAATGGGTAACAACAAGTCGGTCGCGTTTGTCGGCCTCGGCGTGATGGGCTATCCCATGGCGGGTCATCTTGCACGCGCCGGTCATTCGGTGAAGATCTATAACCGCACGGCGACGGTGATGCAGCGTTGGCTCGACGAGTACCCGGGCACGGGGTGCGGATCCCCGGGCGAGGCGGCCCGCGACAGCGAGTTCGTCTGTTGTTGTGTCGGTAACGATGAGGACGTGCGCGCCGTGACCTTGGCCGAGGACGGCATCATCGGCGCGCTCGGCGAGACCGCGATTCTGGTGGATCACACCACGGCATCGGCGGAACTGGCGCGGGAACTGGACGCGGCGTGCGAGTTGAAGGGCGCGGGATTTCTCGATGCGCCGGTGTCCGGAGGCCAGGCGGGTGCCGAAAACGGTCAGCTGACGATCATGGTCGGCGGCGAACCGGATGTCTACGACCGTGCCGCTGCCGTATTCGACTGCTATGCCCGTTCCGTCAAACGAATGGGCCCTGCGGGCTCGGGTCAACTCACCAAGATGGTCAATCAGCTGTGCATTGCCGGCGTGCTGCAGGGCCTGGCCGAAGGGCTGCATTTTGCTGAGCAGGCCGGGCTCGACGTGGCAGACGTGGTGGAGATCATTTCGAAGGGCGCGGCGCAATCCTGGCAGATGGAGCACCGCTCACAGACCATGGCCGCGGGCGAGTTCGAATTCGGCTTTGCGGTCGACTGGATGCGCAAGGACCTCGATATCACGTTGCGCACGGCCCGTCGCATCAACGCCCGGTTGCCGCTGGCGGCGCTGGTCGACCAGTTCTATGCCGACGTGCAGGCGTACGGAGGGGCGCGCTGGGATACGTCCAGCTTGATCGAGCGCCTGCGGCGATCCTGACTCGAGTCGCTGCAACCAGTCGATGATGTACGGATATGCCGTTCTGTCCTGGACGAGAAAGAAATGGCCGCCGTCGAACAGCTTCAACTCGGCCTTCGGTATCCGGGTTGCGATGGCCTCGAGGTTCACCGGAGGCGCTATCCCGTCGTGTTCACCCCCAGTCACGAGTACCGGGATGTCGATTTGTGCCAGGCGCTCCCAGGTGTCATGCCCGGCCCGTGCGGCAAGCTGCTTCGCCGCGCCGCGCAAATCACGGTCTTTGCGCACGGCTTTCCGGGCGACATCCAGCAATCGCTGCCATCGGTCAGAATTCTCAGCGCGCCAGGATTCGTTCCGGCGCACGTCCGCAGCTACCAATTGGCGGGTGATTCGATCGTCCGGGTCCAGATCCGCAAGCTCATGAAGCGGAGTAGGAAGCACCACCTTGGCCACCGGAGGAAGTACACGCCAGCACAAGCGCCTGGACGCGATCCGGATAGCGCAGGGCAAATTCCTGGGCGACCATCCCACCGAACGATACGCCCACGACCGGCGCCGAGGGCCAATCCAATGCAACGAGCAGCGCGTCTGCATCCGCCGCGTAGTCCGCCATTGAATAGTCGCCGTCGGGTGTGTCGGTCTGGCCCAGACCGCGCTGGTCGTAGCCGAGAACCTCGAAGTGCTCCGGTAGAGGTCCTTCGAACAGCCCGCGTGGATTGCGTAAATCGCCGCCGGAACCGCTGATGTACAGCAGACGTGGCCCTCGACCGCCGATCTGATAGTGGATATCGATTCCGTTTGCGCGGATCTTCGGCATGCGGGTTCGATCCGAAACCTATAGACGGGTCAGCGGCTAACGTTGGTCGATGGCGACGTAGTCTCGGGCGGATGGCCCATTGTAGAGCTGTCGCGGCCGGCCGATCTTGTAGGAGCTGCTGACCATCTCGTTCCATTGGGCAATCCAGCCCGGGGTACGTCCCGTGGCGAAGACGACCGTGAACATGTCCACTGGAATGCCCATGGCTTTCAGGATGATGCCTGAATAGAAGTCGACGTTGGGGTAAAGCCTCTTCTCGACGAAATACTCGTCTTCGAGGGCGATTTTCTCCAGCCGCTGGGCCATCTTCAGCATCGGGTCGTCCTCGACGCCCAACTCTTCGAACACTTCCTTGCAGGTCTGTTGCATGACCTTGGCGCGGGGGTCGTAGTTCTTATAGACCCGATGCCCGAAGCCCATCAGCCGGAATGGGTCGTCCTTGTCCTTGGCCTTCGCGATGTACTTATCGATGTTCTTGAAGCTGCCGATCTCGGACAACATGTTCAGCACCGCCTCGTTGGCACCGCCGTGGGCGGGGCCCCACAGCGCGGCAATACCCGCGGCGATGCAGGCGAACGGATTGGCGCCGGTGGATCCTGCCAGTCGCACCGTCGAGGTGGACGCGTTCTGCTCATGATCGGCGTGCAGCAGAAAGATCCGATCCATGGCCCTGGCCAGCACGGGGTTGACCTCGTAGTCCTCACACGGGCTGCCGAACATCATGTAGAGAAAATTGGAGGCGTAGTCCAAGTCGTTGCGCGGGTACATGAATGGCTGGCCCTGCGAGAATTTGTGGCTCATGGCGGCCAGGGTCGGCATTTTCGCGATCAGTCGATGGGCGGTAATCAGCCGGTGGCTCGGATCGTCGATGTCCAACGAGTCGTGGTAGAACGCTGACAAGGCGCCAACGACACCGCACATGATCGCCATGGGATGCGCATCGGCACGGAACCCGTTGAAGAAGTTGCGCAGCTGGTCATGCACCATGGTGTGGCGGGTGATGGTCTTGACGAACTCATCCAGGTTCTGCGCACTGGGAAGTTCCCCATTGAGCAGCAGGTAGCACAATTCCAGGTACGTGGACTGTTCCGCGAGTTGCTCGATGGGATAGCCGCGGTGCAGCAGGATGCCCGCATCGCCATCGATGAAAGTGATGGAGGATTCGCAGGCTGCGGTCGACACGAAGCCCGGATCGTAGGTGAAAAATCCCTGCGCGGTCAGCTTGCCGATATCGATGACATCGGGCCCCTCGGTTCCGGCGTACAGCGGAAGCTCGATGGTTTCGGTTTCACCATCGGGGCCACCTTCGATGGTCAGCTTGGCCGTTCGATTCGCAATAGGAGTCGCCATATGTAGAAAGCTCCTTGTCCCCAGAATTGAGCAGGCCAGGGAGCCTAGCGACAGCGGTTGAGTGTTGTCAATCGACTGACACTCGCCGACCACCTGGGCGTTCCGCGGCGCTCCAGGGCGCATAAGAGGGCGTGGCGCGTTGGCAGGGCGCCTGGCGTTCGACTATCATGCGCTCCGCGTTTTCATGCCGGGACGTGTTGTTCCCTGCAATGGTTCGAGAGATGAAAGCAGATCGACCGGTCTACCTGTCACTCCTGCAATTCGAGTGGCCGATGGCGGCGCTGGCGTCTATTGCGCACCGCGTTACCGGCGTGATGTTGTTTGTCGGAATCGCGTTACTGTTCTATCTGTTGGATCTGGGGTTGGGGTCCGAGGAGTCCTTCGCCGAAGCGGTTGCTCTGCTGGACGAGCCGCTGCCGAAGCTGATCATCTGGGGCGTCCTGGGCGCGCTGATCTTTCACTTGGTTGCCGGCGTG
>SMVB01160136.1_pt1 | contig 11492 bp, 7 predicted proteins | sample 2456461 | NCBI WGS metagenome assembly SMVB01 (sample SAMN11095934, study PRJNA526329) | marine sediment metagenome | biome: Marine sediment; feature: Surficial sediment; material: Deep marine sediment; isolation source: Hadal surficial sediment | place: Pacific Ocean | collected 2014-05 | depth 0-1...
CCGGCCCAGGGCTAAATCAAGAGGCACGTAGATGCCACCGGCCTTCAAGACGCCCAGTATCGATACGATCTGAGGGATTCCCTGCTCCAGTAAAATAGTCACTGTCTGCCCATGGCTATGTCCGTTTGCGATAAGGGCATTGGCGACGCGATTCGTAAGGACGTCGAGTTCCTGGTAGGTGACACGGTCACGTTCCGTAACGATTGCTGGACGTTGGCTGTGTCGGTACACCTGCTGGGCGAACAAGTCAGGAATCGATGTCTCGATCGTTGTCTTATCCAAATGCATGGCCGGATGCTGGTTGGTGCTGGTATTTATGCAAAGTGAAGTATCAGGTGAATTGCAGCGTGATTCATTCGATAGTTGTGGTTAATAGTATGTCATTGCGTCGATTATCGGCACTGGGCTGAGGTCTTGCCGGAATGGGAATGACACGACGCAGAAAGAAAGCCTGAATCAACACAGTTAAAACATATAACAAAGCCCCGCCTAGTGCGGGGTTTTTTGTGCTTGGCACTTGAACGACTGAACGACCGCTTATGACGGTGATCTCAACCGGTCGATGCAACATCTACACTCTAGCACTGGAGAGGGAGATGTTGCTTATGAAGTCCAAAACGAGAAGATACTTCACTCAGTCCGACAAGACCTTGATGTGGGATCGCTGGCGAAAAGGCGAGTCGTTAAACTCTATAGCGCGACTTTTGGGCACCAGTCATAGTGCTATCTCGGGTGTGCTTTCGAAGACTGGTGGTGTTCGTCCGCCAGAGAGACATCGTTCCCGCGTGGCACTGACACTGGCGGAGCGCGAAGAGATCTCACGCGGTGTGGCAGCTGGCCAGTCACTTCGTACGATTGCAAAGATGCTTGGCAGAGCGCCTTCAACCGTTAGCCGCGAGATCAATCGCAACGGTGGCCGCCAACCGTATCGAGCCAACAAAGCAGAGCAAGCCGCCTGGGATCGGGCGCATCGAGCCAAGACCTGTAAACTGGCGAAGAACCGTGCGCTGGCCCTTATCGTGGCCGAGAAACTTCAGCTCGAGTGGTCACCACATCAGATTGCAGGTTGGCTAAAATACACGTATCCGGACGACGAGAACTACCAGGTGTCACACGAGACCATTTATCTGACGCTCTTTATCCAGGCCCGAGGCGCCCTGAAAAAGGAACTAATACAGTACCTTAGGAAGCCACGGGCGATGCGTCGATCACGGCATCACACACAGAAGACCGACAACCACGGCAGAATCACCAACACGGTCTCGATCCGGGAACGTCCGGCCGAGGTTGAGGACCGTGCCGTACCCGGTCACTGGGAAGGCGATCTTATCTGTGGCAGCAACAACAGTCAGATCGCGACGCTGGTGGAACGACACACGCGGCTTGTCATGCTGGTTAGGGTGCCGAACAAAGATACCAAAACAGTGATCAACGCACTCATCAAGCAAGCACACAAGTTACCGCGGGAACTCTACAAGTCGTTAACTTGGGATCGTGGTAAGGAGATGGCTGACCATCAACGCTTCACCCTGGCCACGGACATCAAGGTTTACTTCTGTGATCCAGGAAGCCCATGGCAACGCGGCTCGAACGAGAACACCAACGGACTGTTAAGACAGTACTTCCCGAAAGGAATGGATCTGTCGAACGTTCATCAAAACAGACTGAATGCCGTCGCAAGAAGGCTGAACGAACGACCAAGAGAAACGTTACAATTTAGAACACCAGCAGAACGTTTTGCTCAATGTGTTGCATCGACCGGTTGATATCGCACTCAGAAGCAGCCGTTCACACGTCAAGGTAATTGACGATGCTCTTGGCCGCCTCGCGTCCCTCGAACACGGCCGTTACGACCAGGTCCGATCCTCGCACCATGTCGCCGCCTGCAAACACCTTTGGATTGGTCGTCTGAAACGGATGTGCGCCCAACGAGGCAACTCGGACTTTGCCGCTCGGTAATGTCTGGATCGAAAAGTCATTGAACCACTCCGGCGGGTTGGGCCGAAAACCGAACGCGATGATGATCGCATCGGCTTGCAAAGTCTCTTCGGTACCTGGCACGGGCTCGGGTTGGCGGCGTCCGTCGGTACCTGGTTTGCCCAATTGTGTCTCGATGACTTTCACACCGGTTACACGGTCTGGCCCGATGATTTCAAGTGGCTGGCGATTGAACAGGAACTCGACGCCTTCTTCCTTACTGTTTCTGACTTCGCGACGCGAGCCCGGCATGTTTTCTTCATCTCGCCGATACACGCAGGTTACGCTTGCCGCCCCTTGACGGATCGCGGTGCGAACGCAGTCCATGCCCGTATCGCCGCCCCCCAACACAACGACGTTAAGGTCTTCAAGACTGACCCACGGCAACGGTGAGTTTTCATCGCGCAAAACATGATACACATTTGAAACGAGGTAAGGCAACGCTTCGTGCACGTTGGGCATATTCTCGCCCGGGAACTCGCCGCGGACATATGTGTATGTGCCCATGCCAAGAAAAACCGCATCGAAATTATCGACGAGTTCTGTGAAAGATTTGTCTTCGCCGATTCGCGTGTTGAGAACAAATTCCACACCCATGCCCTCAAGGATCTCGCGTCGTTGATCAACTACCTGTTTCTCGAGTTTAAACGGCGGGATTCCGTAGGTGAGTAATCCGCCAATCTCGGGATAGGAGTCGAACACCACCGATCGGACACCCGACCTGGCGAGCACATCGGCAGCCGCAAGACCGGCGGGGCCGGCACCAACGATGCCGACACGCTTGCCGGTATCGCTAACGTGCGACATGTCGGGGCGCCATCCCTGCTTGATTGCTTCGTCGGTAATGTATTTTTCAATATTACCGATCGATACAGCGCCCATTTCGTCAATTGTGCAGGCGCCCTCGCATAGACGATCCTGGGGACAAATTCGCCCGCAGATCTCGGGCAGTGAATTCGTTTGATGCGACAACTCGGCCGCCTCGAATAACTTTCCATCCTCGATAAGCTTGAGCCAATTTGGAATGTAGTTAAAAACCGGGCACTTCCACTCGCAGTACGGGTTGCCGCAATCCAGGCAACGGCCAGCTTGCGCGGCTGCATCCGCGCCGTCATATTGCCCATAGATTTCGCCGAAATGCTGAATACGCTCCTCGGGCGCTTCCGTTTCCGGATCGCGTCTCGGAATTTCGAGGAACTGGAGTGGGTGTTTGGGCATGCCGCTACCTACGCCGCCTGCCGCAGCGATTCAATCAACGAGCTGAGTTCGGCGGCCTTCGGTTTAACGACCCAGAACTTCGGCAGGTAGGTCCGGTAGTCATCGAGGATCAACTCACCCCACTCGCTGCCCGTCGCCTCAACGTGTTGCACAATCAGGGCACGCAGATGATGCAGATGCGCCTCCATGCTCTCGGGAGTGATGCGGTGAATGTCGATCAGTTCATGGTTATAGCGATCGACGAAGTCACGATCGATGTCGAGCACGTACGCAAACCCACCGGTCATTCCAGCGCCAAGATTAATGCCGGTGCGTCCGAGCACAACGACGACACCATCGGTCATGTACTCACAGCAATGGTCGCCGGCGCCTTCAATGACGGCTGTTGCTCCCGAATTACGCACCGCAAATCGCTCACCCGCAGTACCTGCTGCAAACAGTGTGCCGCCCGTCGCACCGTACAGGCAGGTGTTGCCGATGATTGCTGCATCCCTGACAACGTAGGACACGCCGTCGGGAGGACGTATAACGATGCGACCGCCCGCCATTCCCTTACCGACGTAGTCGTTTGCGTCGCCTACCAACGTAAGATTGAGTCCCGCCACATTCCAGACGCCAAAGCTTTGTCCCGCCGTGCCGCGCAATGAGATTTCGAGAGGCGCGTCGGCCATGCCGACATTGCCGTGTTGGCGGGCAATTTCACCGGCAAGCCGGCCACCGATTGAACGATTGAAATTGCGCACCTCGAATCCGAAGCGGCCACCTGATTTCGACTCGATCGCCGGCAGGACAGTCTGCAACATTTCTTCAGCCAACTCGCCCTTGTCGAACGGCTCATTGCGAAGATCCGTGCAAAACTGCGGCGCATCGCTCGACAGGCCCGCGTCGAACAGGATCGGTGTAAGGTCAAGACGTGACTGACGCTCAGTGATTCCGGGCTGTGGTTCGAGAAGATCGACACGCCCGATCAATTCTTCGAGTTTGCGAACACCAAGTTCGGCCATAAGCTGCCGCGCTTCCTCGGCCACGAAACGGAAAAAGTGGATCACCATCTCGGGCAGGCCGACGAAATATTCACTGCGCAGAATATTGTTCTGCGTGGCCACACCAGTCGCACAGTTGTTCAGGTGACAGATACGCAGGTACTTGCAGCCCAATGCAACCAGTGGCGCGGTCCCGAATCCGAAACTTTCCGCGCCGAGCATGGCCGCCTTGATGACATCGACGCCGGTCTTAAGGCCACCGTCGGTCTGCAACCGCACCCGGTGCCGAAGATCGTTGCCACGCAAGACCTGGTGTGTTTCCGACAAGCCAAGTTCCCACGGGCTGCCCGCGTACTTGACCGAGCTCAGCGGGCTTGCGCCCGTACCGCCGTCGTAACCCGAGATCGTAATCAGGTCTGCGTACGCTTTGACGACACCGGCGGCAATCGTTCCAACCCCCGGCTCCGCAACCAGCTTAACCGAGACGAGCGCGTCGGGATTGACTTGCTTGAGGTCGAAAATCAGTTGCGCCAGGTCTTCGATCGAATAGATGTCGTGATGCGGCGGCGGGGAGATCAAACCAACGCCGGGTTTTGCAAAGCGCAGCCTGGCGATCATCTCGTTGACCTTGTGGCCCGGCAACTGGCCGCCCTCGCCAGGTTTTGCGCCCTGGGCAATTTTTATCTGAATGACCTCGGCATTTACAAGGTATTCGGCCGTGACCCCGAATCGGCCCGACGCCACCTGCTTGATCTTGGACGATCTCTCGGTGCGGTAACGCGCCGGATCCTCGCCGCCCTCACCACAGTTGGAACGCGCGCCGATGCGATTCATCGCGATCGCAAGCGCCTCATGGGCTTCCGGCGACAACGCACCAAGCGACATGCCGGCACTGTCGAAACGCGGCAATATGTCCTCCACGGGTTCAACCTCATCAAGCGGCACCGGTGGACCTGCGGGTTTCATGTCCATCAGGTCTCGCAATGTCGCGACCGGTCGGTCGTTAACCAGCGCCGCGTACTCAAGGTAACGTTCAAAATCGCCCGTGCGCACTGCCGATTGCAGTGTTGTTACAACATCCGGGTTGTAGCAGTGATACTCGCCGCCGTGTACGTACTTGAGGAGCCCGCCCTGGTTTACAGGTTCGCGCGGCTCCCATGCGGCAGCGGCCAGTTTTTTCTGGTCCGACAACAAGTCGTCGAATCCGGCCCCTTGAATACGCGACGTTGTGCCGCGGAAACAAAGTCTAACGACCTCTTCGTGAATGCCGATAATCTCGAACAACTGCGCCCCGCGGTAACTCGATATCGACGAGATACCCATCTTCGACATGACCTTGAACAGTCCTTTGCGAATACCGCGCCGGTAACTTCGCCCGAGCTGCCGCTGTTTGTCGATGTTGCCGCGTTGCGCGATGTCATGCAGCGATTGATAGACGAGATAGGGGTACACGGCCGTTGCGCCGTAACCGATCAGGCAGGCGACATGATGTGCATCCCGTGCAACGCCGGTCTCGACGATGATATTGGCGTCACAACGCATCCCAAGCTGAATGAGGTGATGATGCACGGCACCCGTCGCCAGCAGTGCATGCACGGGCAGCTTGCTCTTCTCAAGATAACGATCACTCAGCATCAGTATCAGCTTGCCATCGCGAACTGCTTGCTCTGCCTGGTCGCAGATCTGGGCTAGCGCCTCGGGCAGTGACAGCGCCTCATCGACGTTGAGATCAATGAATGTGTGTGCATCGCCATACATGTCATCGCTGAGTAATTGCCGGAGCTTGCGCTGTGACAACACCGGCGAATTCATGATGACCTGTTCGGCGTGTTGGGGCCCGATATCGAACAGGTTGCCCTCACGACCGATATTGGTCTGCAACGACATCACATTGCGCTCACGCAATGAGTCGATGGGCGGATTTGTCACCTGCGCAAACTGTTGCCGAAAGTAGTCGAACGGCGAACGCACTTTCTGCGATAGCACCGCCATGGGCGTGTCATCGCCCATCGAGCCTACGGCCTCCAGCTCTGCGGTCGCCAGAACCGCGACGATATCGTGCAATTCCTCGCGACTCATGTTGAACATTTTCTGATACGTCGCGAGCGTCTCAGGATCCATCGGTTCGGCCGCCGTATGCGTATCGATTAGCTCCGAGTCGAGATAACGGACGCCCCTTTTCAGCCACTTCTTGTAAGGAGCCCGGGTCTTCAAAATGTCGTGAATGTCATCGTTTTCGAGCAATACGCCGTTGACGAGATCCACGGCCAGCATTTCGCCGGGTCCAAGACGACCTTTACTGACGACATCTTTCTCGTCGTACTCGTAGACACCAATCTCAGACGCAATCGTGATGTGCCGATCCCTGGTAATGATGTAACGAGCCGGACGTAACCCGTTTCGATCCAGGCAACACGCCGCATAGCGGCCATCCGTCAGTACAATCCCGGCCGGCCCGTCCCAGGGTTCCATCTGGCAATCGAAGAACTCATAGAACGCGCGTGTGTCCGGATCGAATTTATCGGACGCCTGCCACGCGGGCGGCATCAGGATGCGCATGCTCTGCAGCACGTCCATGCCGCCGGCGCGCATGACTTCGAGCATGTTGTCGAGGGTCGAGGAATCGGAACCGACCAGCGAAACGATAGGATCGAGATCAGAGATGTCATCCAACTTGTCGGAGATGAAATTCTTCGTTCGCGCGAGCGCCCAATTGCGATTTCCCTGGATTGTATTGATCTCGCCGTTATGCGCCAGGAATCGGAACGGTTGTGCCAATCGCCACTGCGGCAACGTGTTGGTCGAAAACCGCTGATGAAAAATACAGACCGACGTCTCAAGCCGCGGGTCGCGAAGATCCGGATAAAAATCCGGCAACACGACAGGCATAACCATGCCTTTGTAACTGATTGTCACTGAGGACAGGCTCGCAACGTAGGCATCGCCCTCGCCGATTCTTTTCTCAGCACGCCGGCGGGCGAGGAACAGGCGCCGATTAAAACGGCCGCGCGGCATTCCGTTCGGCGCGTTAACGTATATCTGCTCAATTCGAGGCAATGTCTTAAGCGCTTGCTCGCCACAAACTGACGGGTCTGTCGGGACTTCGCGCCAGCCAGCGACCTGCAAACCGATTTCGGCCAGTGCCGCATTGATCCTGTCGCGTGCAATGGCCGCGCGCTGCTCGTCCTGATGCAGGAATACGGTTCCGGTGGCAAAACGATCGTTCAATTCGAAGCCGAGGTCCTCACCGACCGCACGCAGGAACGCGAACGGAAACTTGATTAGCAGACCGCAGCCATCGCCAGTCTTGCCATCGGCTGCGACGGCACCACGATGCGTCAGGCGCGCGAGCGCGGAGATCGCCGTTTCGACGACCCAGTGACTCGGAATATCATCGAGATTCGCAATCAGCCCGAAACCGCAGCTGTCGCGCTCGAACGCCGGGTCGTAGAGACCTTGTGCTGTTCGCTCCGTCATAGACGCCATTGGGAAACCGCGCGTGACGCGCCCCAAAAACCCTTAAGCCCAAGAAGCTCTGAAGTATGCCACGCGTTATTGCGAACGCCGGAAGAACGCGTGAATTCAAGGACTTGGTGACGAAATTATGCCTGATTGCAGCTTTTTTGCGCTGTTTTCAAGGGTCGGCAATTTGGTTGCGCGCGTAACCATGCGCGTGCGCACAATCAGGGATTGCGGTTGCGCCCGTGGAATTCATGGGCGAGCAAGCGAATTTCACCGCTGCTCTTGAACGACACTGGCTCGACGAACGGGATGTCGATGCCGAGTTTGCCGCTGAGTTCGTACCGCAGATCCCGCATTGTGCCATCGCGAACAATGTAGAGAAGTTGCGGCGCCGTTCTGAACAGATCAAGTTCGACACTGATCGCAAACTCCGTATCGCTCTGTGCCGGCACCGTGAACGATGCGACTGTCTGCCCGCTCGCAAATCTTTTATTGTCCAGTGTGACGCCATAGCTTACGTAGTTGACCGGCAGTGGAAACGCATTCGGATTAGTGACATCGAAGGTCAGCAGGAATGTTTGACTTGAAAAACTGACATCAGCGACTTCCACATTTCTAAGGCTCACACCCGGCATACTAATCGCCCGCTGCATACCTGCGCATGCACTGACGAAGCAGGCTGCCGCCACAAAGCCAGCCAAAATCAGGATTCGTCGATTCACATTCAGACCCTCCAAGCAGCCTAGTGAATATCGCCGCCAACCTCTCCCCAGCGGCCCGAAATCAATAACCAGTCGTCACCGTCTCGTACGAGTTCCATTTCAAAACGATACGCATCTGCACTGAAGCCAAGCACACCGTCATTCGTGCCAGCAATGCCAACGCTCAATTCAATCTCGGCAGCAGAGTCCCCGATAATGCGCAGCGACTCAATTCTCGTCAGCAGCGCAATATTGTTCTGTCGAAAAAAGTAGAGTCGAAACAGATTTTCTATCTCGTCGCGTGAGTTGCCACGAGCATCGACATACGCCGACGAGATCATTTTTACGAGCGCACGGCGGTCTTTTTCCTCCGCAGCCTGCTGTCCATCGGCCACCCAGGCACGGACTGCTTCCTCAGGCGGCGTTGGCGGATTTCCACAGGCGGCCAACCAGCAGCAGACCAGCCCCAGTGTCGGCAGACGAGCAGTATTTGCGGTGGCATTGATCATCATCTGCTAAAGTTTACTGAGAATCAGGGTCTCGATTGGCCTCTCAAGCCCAAAGCGTGACCTGGTTCGCACTTTGCGCTATGGGCAGAAGGGCTGGCATGTCGGTCAAATTATTGAGTGAAAGCATGGATGCGACGATTACTGACGATGATCAGATTCGTATCGATGCCATTCTGGCATTCTGGTTTAACGAACAGGAGCTGTCGGCCCCACAGATCGACCGGCGCATGGACATCTGGTTTGGTCGAGACGATGTTTTCGATCATGAATGCAAGAAAGACTTTGCCGGAGAGATCGACAAGGCGTCGGAAGGTCGTCTCGATCATTGGGCACATGAACCGCGGGGCAGGCTCGCGCTGATATTGCTGCTCGATCAGTTCCGCCGAAATATTCATCGCGATACCGCGGCGGCGTTCGCTAAAGACAGCGCCGCATTGAAGCTCTGCGTCGAAGGTGCGATGGCGAAGAAAGATCACGGGCTGCCACCGATACAACGCGCGTTCTTTTATATGCCCCTGCAACACGCCGAGTCGAAAAAAGTGCAGGCAAAGTCGGTGGAATTATTCACGCGGCTTGCCGAAACCGTCGCGCGACCGTATCGGGAGACATTTGAAACGATTGCACAGTTCGCGGAGTTACATCGGGACATCGTCGAACGGTTTGGCCGTTTTCCACATCGCAACCAGCTCGTCGACCGGGAAAATACACCCGAAGAGGATGACTTCCTCGCCGGCGATAGCCCGGATTTTGGCCAGGGGGGCTGATCGAGGCGAACGGTCAATTTCTCGTCTATGCTTGATTGGATAAGAACTAAAGTCGCGCCCCGAGGGGCGCTCAAACAGGGGCTAGACGATGAAAAGGCGTACATTTTGCAAGACGACCCTGGCAGCCGCTGTCGCGGCGACTCTTCCAGGCTGTGGTTCCGGATCCAGGGATGCCGGCAATACGATTCCTGCCGTCACCGGCGCGGGTGAAGAATTGTCGATTGAATCGGCCGCCGTCACCGAGCTCGCCGACAGCCTCAATGGACACCTGTACCTGCAGTCTGATGAAGGCTACGACGCCGCGAAGTTGGTCTGGAACGGCATGTTCGATCACAAGCAACCCGCCATGGTCGTGCAGTGCACCTCAACCGACGATGTCGTCAATGCCGTGACGTTTGCGCGCGAGCGCGATCTGCTCTTGTCCGTCAAGGGTGGCGGTCATAGCTTCCCCGGTAAATGCACGTCAGACGGCGGCATGATGATCGACCTGTCGCAGATGCATGCGATCGACGTCAACACTGACGCTATGACCATGCGGGCAGACGGTGGTTCGCTGCTTGGGCATCTCGACACGGCGTCGATGGCGCAGAATACGATGACTACGACAGGTATTGTGTCGCATACCGGCGTCGGCGGCTTCACACTGGGCGGCGGCATGGGCCGCACTGACCGCAAGATGGGGCTTGCCATTGACAACCTGCTGGCCGCAACCGTCGTCACGGCCAGTGGCGATGTCGTGCACGCCAGTGAAGACGAAAACTCCGATCTGTTCTGGGGCCTGCGTGGTGGCGGCGGAAATTTCGGGGTCGTCACCGAATTTGTGTACCGGCTGCATCCGTTTAACCCGACTGTGTACGGTGGCAACCTTTTTTATGATGCCGACAGGGATTTTCTCGAATTTTACGCCGAACTCCATGAGACAGCGGCTGACGAAGCCAATATCGAACCGAATTTCTACCCGGGAGAAGACGGCAAGATCATAGCCGACGTTGGTGTCACTTGGTGTGGTGATCACACTGCAGGCGAGAAGGCGCTCGCTCCGATGCTTGCGTTTCCGGGCCTCAAAGGTGGTGAGCTCGGCCCGCGCTCGTATCACGACATACAAACCAGTGTCGACGGCCTCCTCGGCCATGGACTTCAGTATTACCTCAAGTCGGGCTACCTGAAAGAACTCACACCGGGGGTCATCGAAGTCATCGTCGAGTTCGCGAACAGGGGTAGCGCGGGATCCTGGTTTCAGCACCTTGGCGGGGCCACATCGAGGGTCGCATCCGACGCAACGGCCTACGCGCATCGTAACGTCGCGTTCAATTTCGGCATGATGTATTTCGGCGATGACCCGGCACAAAATGAAGCCGGCATTGCGGCAGTTCGCGAATATTACAAAGCCATGGAGCCACACTTGGCCGGTTTCTACACCAACCTGAACGACGACACCGAGCAAAAGACCTGGGGAAATTACGGTCCGAACTATCCACGGCTGGTCGAACTTAAGAATCAGTACGACCCGGGCAACCTGTTCCGGCTTAACGCAAATATCAGGCCGACTTAATCTGAGCGCCAGACAATCGGTTAAACCGCCAAGCCAAGAGTACGGCCGCCACGGACAAACCGACGATAAACGCTCCCCAGGTGTATGCCGGTGGCGCTTTATAGGTTACCGCCGCCAGGTATGCGAGTGGGAATGCGAGCACCCAAAAAGCAAATGTATTGATCACCATCGGCCAACGTGTGTCCTTGTACCCTCGTAATGCACCTGCCGAACCGATTTGCACGCCATCGGCAATCTGAAAAATTGCCGCCATCAACAACAGGTTAACTGCAATGCTTGTGACGGACGGATCATTGGTGTAAATGCTCACCACAGCATCCCGAAAG
>SMVB01393388.1_pt1 | contig 11490 bp, 7 predicted proteins | sample 2456461 | NCBI WGS metagenome assembly SMVB01 (sample SAMN11095934, study PRJNA526329) | marine sediment metagenome | biome: Marine sediment; feature: Surficial sediment; material: Deep marine sediment; isolation source: Hadal surficial sediment | place: Pacific Ocean | collected 2014-05 | depth 0-1...
CTGACGCAGATCACGCCCGAGAACGTGCACCGCCTCGCCCCCCAATGGACCTTTCAGACCGGCAATTTGACCCGAGGCCGGGGATTCGAGACCACCCCGCTCGTGCTGGACGGCGTGCTCTACGTGACCGGGTCCAACAACCTCGCTTGGGCCATCGACGCACGGTCGGGCCGCCGGTTCTGGCAGTACCGGCGCAATCTTCCGAACGACCTCACCTATGGTGCGAGCGCGCCCGTCAATCGCGGCTTCGGCATGCTCGGCAACCGTCTCTTCATGGTGACGCTCGATGCCCACCTTCTAGCACTCGACCGGACGACCGGAAGCGTGCTCTGGGACATCGAGCTCGCGGACTACCACATCGGCTACTCGTCCACCTTGGCCCCTCTCGTCATCGATGGGAAAGTGATCGCCGGGATATCGGGCGGCGAGTATCCCACCAGTGGATTCTTGGACGCCTACGATCCCGAGACGGGAGAGCGTATCTGGCGGTTCAACACCATTCCGAGGCCGGGCGAGCCGGGTAGCGAGACCTGGCCCTCCGACGGTGACAACCTCGCCCGGGGAGGCGGGGGCACCTGGATGACGGGAAGCTACGATCCGGACCTCGATCTTCTGTACTGGGGCACCGGGAATCCGAATCCCGACTACTATGATGAAACCCGGGAGGGGGCCAACCTCTACACGAACTCGATCGTCGCGATCGAGGCCTCGACGGGCACACTTCGGTGGCACTTCCAGTTCACCCCGCACGACATCAATGACTGGGATTCCAACCATGTGCCCGTCCTTGCCGACATGATGTGGGAGGGCGAGATGCGCAGCGTGGTGATGGTCGCCAACCGCAATGGCTTCTTCTACGTCCTCGACCGGGTGACCGGTGAGTTTCTCCTCGGCAAGCCGTTCACGGACACGACATGGGCGCGCGAGCTCACACCCGATGGCGTACCCATCATACTCAACGACGGTAGCCTGGGTTGTCTGCCGGAGCCCTGGGGCGGAACGAACTTCATGCCGCCCTCGTTCAATCCCGCGCTCGGGCTGATGTTCGTCACAGCACGCGAGAGTTGCGCGACCTACGTGCCCCAGGAGCCCGACCTCGCCACACTCGGTCGCAACACCTCAGGCGGGGTCATCTGGATCGAACGGGACCAGGGATATGGTGCTCTCCGGGCCATCGATGTACGGACGGGAGAGCGCGTTTGGGAGTTTCGCTACCCACAGCCGACCATGGCCGGTGTCATGACGACCGTGACCGGGCTCGTCTTTGCCGGAGATCACGACGGCAACTTCATGGCGTTGGACGCCCGCACAGGCGAAAACCTCTGGCATTACCAAACGGGTTCCCGCATATGGGGCGCCGCGCCGATGACCTACATGCTCGACGGTCGGCAGTACGTGCTCATCCCCTCGGGGACCACACTGGTTGCATTCGCTCTGCCGGATGACCGCCCTTAAGTTGGAAGGTGGTGGGTCAGCTTGCGACCGGAACGCGGCTGGGTCATTTTTCAAAGGATTTTTTGGGAACGTTTCTCCAAGGGAGTGCGTGATGAACGCCAGACATCTTCTCGCAGTTTCGGCCATGGCCCTTTTGCTCATGCCATTCGCCCTGAACGCTCAAGCACATGACGGTACCATCGCGAATCACGAGCTTCATCTTTTCGCTGCGGCTGACTTCGGCATCGATGCCGAAGACGTCACGTTTTCCAGAGACATTGCGCCCATCCTTCAACGCAGTTGCGAGAACTGCCACCGGGCCGGCGGCGGCGCCCCGATGGCTCTCACGACGTACCAGGAGGTGAGGCGCTGGTCCCAGAGGATCAAGCTTCGGACGGCCATCCGGGACCGTATGGGCGCCATGCCCCCGTTCTTTGTCGAGAAAGAGATAGGGATCGACAAATTCAAGGACGACCAGTCTCTCAACGACGAAGAGTTGGCGCTGATCCAGGCCTGGGTGGACAACGGAGCCCCGGAAGGGAATCCTGCCGACTTGCCCGAGGCGATCGCGTACAGCGACGACGTGGGGTGGACGATCGGCGAGCCGGACCTGGTGCTCCGGTCCATCGACATGACCGTTCCGGCCGTCGGGCCCGACCGGTGGGGAGACATTGGCCTCGTGCCGACAGGTCTCACGGTGGACCGTTACGTACAGGCGGTCGAGGTCCGGGAGATCAACGACATTCCCGTGGACGCTGCGAGCAGTACGGTGGGTGGACGCTACATCTTCCACCACATGACGTACTCCAGTGGGGTCCTGAGCGAGGATGGGACCTCGATCGACGGTCCATCCACGCGTTGGCCCATTCACGAAGTCGGGCGCAACGCGGACGTCTTTCCTGATAAGGCCGGTAGACTCCTACGGGCGAATTCGGCCTTGAGTCTCGGCGCGTCCCATGTGCACTCGAATGGCCGGGAAACCATCGGGCACCTCGAATTCGGTTTCAAGTTCTTTCCAGAGGGGTACCAGCCGGAGTACCGGCGCGGAGGAGCGCTTCTCGGCAACGGCGTCGATATCGACGTAAAGCCGAATCTAGCCGGTCAGGAATTCCATTCGTATCAGGTGCTGAGCCAGCACACCAAGATCATCGCCTTCGAGCCGCACCTCCACGCGCCGGGCGTGCGCATGTGCCTCGAAGCGATCTGGGGCCACAACCAGTTCACGCTCAACTGCGTGGGGTACGATCACAACTGGGTCAAGCAGTACGTGTACCAGGATGACTACGCGCCCCTGCTGCCGCGGGGTACCATTCTGCATATCGTCGGCTTCCTGGACACGACGCCCGACAACGAGAACCTCGCGGACTCCAGAAACTGGGCCGGAGGTGGCCGGCGGTCTGTCTCAAACATGTTCATCGACCTCGGTTACTCGGTCACACTCACCGAGGAGCAGTTCCAGGCTGAGATGGCCCACCGACGCGAAATGATGAAGGACCGGAACGAGTACGACGTCGGGTGTCCGCTGTGTTGGGCGCCCGCGGTGGAGAGCGCCCCGGCGGCGGACCGAGGAGGCCTTTGATGCTTGGCGGAGCCGTTCGATTCAGAGCGACAGGGGGACGACTGCTGCTTGCCTTTTCGGCAGTTCTCCTGTTGAGCCAGGCCGCCGACGCACAGACCCGATTCATGTACTTGAGGGGCCAGACGGTTTCCCCCGCGTTCGAGGGGTGGTGGCCGAACGACGACGGGTCGTTCACGTTGTTCTTCGGGTACATGAACTCCAACTGGGAGCAGGAATTCAACGTCCCCATCGGTCCCGACAACTACTTCACGTACACGGAACCCCGGCGGCTGGACGATCTCGGTCGGGATGCTTACGACAGCTCGGTAGCCGACCAGGGACAGCCGACACACCTCTACCCGCGGCGTAACCCCTTCCTCTTCACGGTCCGTGTGCCCAGGGATTTCGGCGACTCCGAATTGGTCTGGACGCTCACGACCCGAGGGAAGGTGCATCGCGCGTACGCCTCCCTGGAGAAGGACTACCGGATCGACCCGCAAGTAATCTCGACGGAAGTAGGCGGGGCCTTTGGCAGCCTGAGCGACGCCCTGCGTTACAACATCCCTCCGGAGATCGTGGTCGAGGGCGGCCGAGATCATCGCACGGTACGTGTAGGGGAGCCGCTGGCGTTGTCAGTGTTGGCCAACGATCCCGATGATCTGCCTAGGCGGAGCGCACGTAGCCGACCGCCGACCACTACCAACCAGCTGTATCGGCCTCCTTCGTCGGTGGTCGTCTCTAGCGGACCCGGACTACGGCTGTCGTGGATCGTGTACCGAGGGCCCGCACGGAATGTGACGTTTTCACCGACCCAGATGAAGACGTGGACAGACAGCCGGGTGTACGGAAACTCTCCGTGGTCGCCTCCATACATCATTCCGGAGCCGCCCGAGGATGGCAGGTGGCTCGCTGACGCAACCTTTGATGAGCCGGGGGAATACCTGCTCCGTGTGGTCGCTAGCGACGGCTCCATGTTCAGTTACGAGAACCTCGCCGTCACCGTGACCCCGTGACGCTCGCCTGGGCGGCGCGGCCTCGATCTAACGAAGCGGGTAACGATACGCGTGAACGCCACGATCTATAGCCGGCAACGAACGGAGGACGAACGATGAGTCAAGAAATTGAGAAGGGGTCGCGGGTCAGATTGGCACTTTCGCTAGCTGCAGCTTGCGCCCTCGGCTGGATCTTGATCGGCCAACAGTCGAGTCTCGATGCGGCACAACAGAGCACCTTCATGGGCGGAAGCCCTCGTATGGCGGACAGCGAAGACGTACGGACCTTACGGCTTGTGTTTCCCGCCGGCGTCCGCTCGAACTGGCACACCCATTCCTGGGGTCAACTGCTGATGGTCGAGGAAGGCAGAGGGCTCACCCAGGTTCGCGGGGGCCCGATACTCGAGGCGCTGCCAGGCGAGCCGTGGTTCACGGCGGCGGGTGTCGAACATTGGCATGGTGCGGCCCCAGATGTGGATGCGCTTCAGATGACGATCTACGAGGGCACCGTCGAGTGGCTGGACCCAGTCTCCGATGAGGCGTATCGGGTTCCGCCCCAGCGGTAAGGTCAGCCAATCGACCGCGGGTCGGAAGGAAACCACAGGAAGGTGCGATGCCAATTTTCGAATATCGTTGTTCCGGGTGCGGGGACGAGTTCGAGAGTCTGGTGCTAAATTCCTCCCCTGCCCCCGAATGCCCCTCCTGCGGGAGCCAGGACCTCGAGAAAATGATGTCGTTATCGTCTGTGAGTACGGAGCAAAACCGGAATCGCGCCACCCGCGACATTCGAGCCAGGAATCGGGCCCTTCGGACAGATCACGCCCACGAAGAAGTGAAAAGAGTCGAATCCCATGCTCGCGATCATGACGAGTAGGGCCGGGCACGCTCCGCTGGCCGCACTCCTTCTCGCGGGTGGGGTTGCGATGGTCTTGATCGGCACGCCTACCTCTTCGACCGATCTGGCATTTTCGACCGATCTCGCATTTTCGGCCGACTTCGCGTTTTCGACAGGCCGAGCGCTCACCGGTCCGGCTACACCCCACTCCGTTCGGACGGACCCAGAGGAGGTCCGGGAGATCCTCGACGCATTTTGTGTACGGTGTCACAACGAGAGACGCCTCAACGGTGGACTGGCCCTCGACGTGCTGGACGTCGAAAACCCCATTGCGGCTGCCGATCGCTGGGAGACGGTAATCCGGAAGCTGCGGACCGGCACGATGCCACCGGGCGGCGTGCAGCGGCCCGATCCGGCCGAGTACGACCTCGTGGCGAGTTGGCTGGAGACGGAAATCGACGGTGCTGCTTCGGCAGCGGGGCCCAACCCCGGCAGGACGAATCCGATCCACCGTCTCAACCGTCTGGAGTACAACAACGCGATCAACGACTTGTTCGGGCTCGACGTGGATCTCACGTCTCTTCTGCCCGGTGACGAGACGGCGGATGGCAGCTTCGACAACTTCGCCGACGCGCTCTCCATCACGACCACCCATATGGAGCGGTACATGTCGCTGGCGCGTCATGTGACCCGGCTTGCGACAGGGCTCCCTCCCATCGCTCCGGGTGTGGAAACGTTCGAGGTGCCGCTGCATGTGGTGCAAGACCAGCGTCAGAGTGAAGACCTCCCCTTCGGGTCGCGGGGCGGAATCGCAGTGCGTTACGATTTTCCCGTTGATGGGGAATACCTGATCAAGATTCAGCTCCGTAGGCAGTACCAGGACTACCTGATGGGCATGGGATGGGCGCAACAGTTGGACCTCAGGCTCGACGGAGAGCTCCTCGAGCGGTTCACGGTGGGGGGGGGAGCCACCGAGTTCAGGTCCGCAGCCGCCAGCTACGCGGGTGCGGGTGAGCCGGGTTCGGCCGGTTCTCCCGAGTGGGAAGAATACATGCAGATGACCGGAGACGCTCATCTGGAGGTCCGCCTCATGGTCGAAGCCGGGCCCCGTGTGGTCGGCGTATCGTTCGTCAGAGAGCAGTGGGAGCCGGAATTGCTGCCGCAGCCGCTCCAGAGAGGGAGGGTCCTGACCAACGATCAGATCTACATGGACGCCGCGAGCGTACACTCGGTTCAGATCGGAGGCCCGTACGAGATCACCGGCACGGCCACGGACACCCCGAGCCGCGAGGAGATTTTCGTATGCCGGCCCGAACCCGGCGCTGAAGAAGAAGCGTGCGCCGCACAGATCCTCTCGAGAATGGCCCGGCGCGCCTTTCGCCGTCCCGCCACGGAGCAGGATGTGGAGATGCTGCTGGAGTTCTTCCGTCAGGGTCGCTCCGAGGGGGGCAGCTTCGACGCTGGAGTCCAGCTCGCGCTGGAACGACTCGTGGTCGACCCGGAGTTTCTCTTCCGCATATACCGTGCGCCCACCGGGGTCGAGCCGGGCGACGTCTATGACCTCGACGACCTAGCGATCGCTTCCCGGCTGTCGTTCTTCCTGTGGAGCAGCATTCCGGACGAACCCTTGCTCGAGCTGGCCGAAAACGGGCGTTTGACCGAACCGGCCATACTCGAGGAGCAGGTTCGGAGGATGTTGGCAGATGAACGCGCCATCAACGCCCTCGTCGACGGTTTTGCGGCTCAGTGGCTGAACCTTCGCCTTCTTCCCGAGAAGCTGGCCGATCCCATCAAGTATCCCGATTTCGACGACAGTCTCCTGGATGCGTTCCAACAGGAAACGGAGATGTTCGTCGCCCATAATCTGCGCGAGGATCGGCCCATTCCGGAGTTGTTGAGTGCAGACTACACGTTCGCCAATGAACGATTGGCGAGGTTCTATGGCATCCCGGGCATCTACGGCAGCCGCCCGCGCCTGGTCACACTTCCGAACCCCGATCAGCGGGGAGGCCTGCTCGCACACGGGGGGCTGCTGGCCATCACGGCGTACCCGGACCGCACCTCGCCCGTATTACGGGGCAAGTGGCTCCTGGACAACATCCTGGGTGCGAATCCGCCGCCGCCGCCGGCCAACGTGGACACCAGCCTCGATCAAGGTCGCGAGGCGGAGGCACTCGGCATCCGCGAGCGTTTGGAGCGGCACCGGGAGGATCCTCTGTGCGCCAGTTGCCATACGCTCATGGATCCGCTGGGGTTCGCTCTCGAGGAATTCGATGCGATCGGAGCGTGGCGGGACACCGATGAGACGGGGGGTCCGGTGGACAACCGCGGGACCTGGCCCAGCGGTGTGGAACTGAATGGGGTGGCCTCGCTCAGGGCACTCCTGCTCGACTATGATGATCAGTTCGTTCGGACGGTTACCGAGAAGCTCATGTCTTACGCACTGGGACGCCCGCTTCAATATTTCGATCAGCCGACCGTACGTCAGATCGTACGCGACGCGGAGGCCGGCGGTTACCGCTGGTCGTCGATCGTCCTTGGAATTGCGAAGAGCCCGGCCTTCCTCATGCGCAGGTCTGTGAGTGCGCAGCCCGTTGGGGCACAATGAGGCAGGACTTGAACACACTTGGAGGCGCCACATGCTGAGAATCCTGGCTGGGAAAACGCTCCCGCGACGAACCCTATTGAAGGGCGTCGGCGCGACTTTGGCGCTTCCCTTTCTCGACGCGATGTTCCCCGCTTTCGGACTCCGCGGGCAGAGCGCGCCTGAACGTGTGCATCGGTTCCAAACGTTCTACGTCCCGAACGGGATGGCGATGGAGTACTGGTCGCCCACGGAAGAGGGGCGAGACTTCGGACTCACACCCATCCTCGAGCCCCTGGAGCCCTTTCGGGATCAGATGCTGGTTCTTTCGGGAATCAGAGCGAATTGGGTCCAGATCCACGCCGGTGCTTCCGGATCGTTCCTGACGGGTATCCCTCAGGGCGGGCGGACAGAGACCGAGATCATCGCCGACGTATCGATGGACCAGCTCCTGGCACGGAAATTCGCTCAGGACACACAGTTGGCCTCGCTGGAGCTCTCCATGGACGCCTCGGCGAACGCTGGGGCCTGCAGTAGCAACCTCAGCTGCGTCTATACACATACGCTCTCCTGGCGTGGACCCACGCAGCCCCTACCGACGGAGTACAATCCGCGGGTCGTGTTCGAGCGACTGTTCGGCGACACCGGCTCCACCGAAAAAGCCGCTCGGGAGGCGAGGTTGAGGCAGCAGTCGAGCATCCTCGACTCCGTGACGGACAAGATCAACGCCCTCAGCAGAGAGCTCGGGGCGCAGGACCAGATCAAGGTTGAGCAATACACGGAGGCCATCCGGGATGTCGAGCGGCGAATCCAGAAGGCCGAGGAGCAGATCGATATCGAGCTGCCCAACTTCGAGCAACCCGAGGGTGCGCCGCCCGTGTTCGAGGACCATCTGGAGTTGATGATGGACCTGAAGGTTCTGGCGCTCCAGGCCGATCTGACCCGGGTCATTACTTTTATGATCGGCAAAGAGCAGAGCCCGCGGCCCTACCCACAGATCGACGTGCCGGACGCTCACCATCCGCTTTCGCATCACAACAACCAGCCGGAGCTGGTCGAGCGCATGTCGAGAATCAACCGCTACCACACCGAGCTCTTCGCCAAGTATTTGGCGAAGCTTCAAGCGACCCCCGACGTGGATGGAACGCTGCTGGACAACATGACGATCCTGTACGGCTCGGGAATCTCCAACAGCACGCGGCACTCCGGCCAGAACCTTCCGCTGCTCGTGATGGGAGGTGGCGCGGGAACCCTGCGAGGCGGCCGGCACCTCACGTACAATGACGAGCCGGGGATGGCGAATTTGCTTGTCACACTCATGGACAAGCTGGGCCTACCAGTGGATGCGATCGGAGCGAGCACCGGAGCGCTGCAACTCGATGGGCTCCCGGGGATCTGATCTAGCATGAGCAGACGGCATCCAGGGTTTGGTAGACGCCAAGAGGCGTCCAGTGGACTCCGAGGGGCGTCCGATGGACGCCGAGAGCGTCGAAGCGGAGCCATGTTGATCCCGTTGGGCTTGGCGCTGGTTCTCGTGGGAGCCGGTGTAGCGGACCCACCGCCCTTGATCGAAGCGGCCAAAGGCGGGGACTGGGAGGCCGTCCGGGTCTTGCTCGAGCAAGGAGCGGACGTCACGGCCACCGCACCCGACGGAGCGACGGCCCTTCATTGGGCCAGCTACTGGGATGACGTCGAGACCGCCCGACTCCTGATCCGCGCGGGCGCGGAAGTAAGCGCGGCGAACGATCTCGGCGCAACACCCCTCTGGATTGCGAGCTTGAACGGAAGTGTGTCGATGGCCGCAACCCTGCTGGAGGCCGGAGCGGATCCCAACGTGGCCCTCCTCTCTGGAGAGTCACCCGTTATGACCGCGTCCCGCACGGGCAACCCCCAGGTGGTGGAACGGTTACTCGCATCAGGTGCCGACCCGAACGCCAGGGCTACGCGCGGCCAGACCGCGCTCATGTGGGCGGCCGGCCAGCGGCACTCCGATGTGGTCGGCGTGCTGCTCGAATACGGAGCGGACATCCACGCACGGTCGGAGACGTGGAGCCAGATCATGGCCATCTCCCCCCACAGCAACCCGGCAAATCAGCAGGACGTCCCCCACGGAGGTAATACGGCGCTGACTTTTGCGGCCCGCGTGGGCGATCTCTCGTCGGCCAGAATACTCGTGAACGCCGGCGCCGACGTAAACGACGCCGATGCACGGGGTGTGAGCGCAACCGTCCTGGCCGTCCACTCCGGATTTGGGGATCTAGCTGAGTTCTTGCTCAGCGAGGGCGCCGACCCGAGTGCGGCTGAGGCCGGGTTCTCGGCCCTCCACGTGGCGATCATGCGTCGGGACGAAAGAATGGCCGGCAGGCTTCTCGCCCTTGGGGCTGATCCGAACGCCCGCCTCACGAACTGGACTCCCTCACGCCGCGCGTCGGCTGATTGGAGTATTCATCCTGCCCTGATCGGAGCGACACCGTTCTGGCTCGCGGCTCGGTTCAGCCAACCCGGCGTCATGCGGCTTCTCGTGGAGCGCGGGGCCGATCCCCTGTTCGTGCATGAGGTCCACTACGTGACTGCAGCCGGATCGTACGGGGCTGCCGGCACAGACGAGAAGACCACCACCCTCATGGCCGCGGTCGGCATGGGCGGATCGCGGAGGATGAGTACCTTCGTCCGTGCGGATCCAGCCGAACTGGAGGCACTCACCCTGGAAGCCGTGAAGTTGGTGGTGGGCCTCGGTGTCGACATCAATGCCACCGACCTGCAGGGTCGGACGGCGGGTGACAACAGGGGGTACGCCTCGGTGAGGGATTTCCTGGCTGCCGAGGCCGCCCGCTAACTACCATCGATTCCATCAGGGGCGCAAGAGCCCGGAGGAGCACAACATGGCAACCAGCAAGCGGTTCTTGTTCGCAGGTACGGCGATCATCTTCGGCGCGGGGTTTTTGCTGGGTAGCACAACTCAAGGCATCCAGGATGTCCAAGCACAGTCTGCCGCCCGCGTCTTCGAGTTGAGAACCTACACAACGCCCGAGGGAAAGCTGCCAAACCTGGAAGCTCGGTTCCGCGATCACACGATGAGCATATTCGAAAACCACGGGATCACGAACGTCGCCTATTGGACCCCCCAGGACGAACCGCTTTCGGCGAATACGCTGATCTACATCATCGCCCACGACAGCCGCGAGGCGGCGACGGCGAGTTGGGCGGCATTCCAAGCTGATCCAGAATGGCAGCGGGTGAGCCGTGAGTCCCAGGTCGACGGGCGGATCCTGAACCGTGTCGAATCAGTGTTCCTCGACCCGACTGATTTTTCGCCTTTGCAGTAACAGTATCCGCTAAAAGCCCACGCCCTTCACGTTCAAGCGAATACGCACCAGGCGCGTATTGGCCGTTACGAACAGCGTGGAGCCATCTTCGCCGAACGTGGCGTTGGATGTTCTCGGGGGCACCAGGATCGTTCCCAGGTGCTCCCCGTCGGCGTTGATGATCAACACTCCGCCGCGGGGGCCGGTCAGGTAGACGTTGCCCTCCTGATCCACGGCCATGCCATCGCCCCATGAGTCGAAGAAGACACGGCCGTTGCTCAGGTTCCCGTCCGACTCGACGTCGTATGCCATGACAACCGGCTGATTCGCCCCATCCGAATTGGCCACGTAGAGGATTGACTCGTCGGGGGAGAAGGCGATGCCGTTCGGCCGAGAAAGCTCATCGGTCAGCAGGGTCACAGAGCCGTCGGGGGCCAACCGATAAACACCCTGGAAGTCGAGTTCCTTCGGCTCGTTGCCCCCCGCGAGCCCATACGGGGGGTCGGTGAAGTACAGGTCGCCGTTACTGCGCGGTGCCACGTCGTTGGGCGAATTGAAACGCATCCCGTCGTACTCCCCTGCGAGCGTCTCGAAGTTGGGTGCTGGTGCATCCCATGGTGCGTTCATCCGGGCGATGCGCCGATCACCGTGCTGGGCCAGCACGAGCCTTCCCTGTGCGTCCAAGGCCAGACCGTTGGATCCGCTCTCCCCTTCCCTGGGCACCGCCCCCGTGAATCCCGCCGGCTGCAACCAGAGCGACGCCTCTTCGCCCTCGCTCCACC
>SMVB01444015.1_pt1 | contig 11488 bp, 11 predicted proteins | sample 2456461 | NCBI WGS metagenome assembly SMVB01 (sample SAMN11095934, study PRJNA526329) | marine sediment metagenome | biome: Marine sediment; feature: Surficial sediment; material: Deep marine sediment; isolation source: Hadal surficial sediment | place: Pacific Ocean | collected 2014-05 | depth...
AATGGAACATCCCTACCTCCCGAAGAAAACACCAAACGAAGGATCATACAACTAGCCCGGATTATTCACGAAGAAGCGTAGCGAGGTTGTCGAGAGTAGTACAAACGCAGGGTGCGCGGACTGGAGGGCGCGGAGGCGTGCTCGACAGCACGTCGAGCACCCGGAAGGAGCACGCCCTGCGTTTATGCTGCTATTCGGCGACCGCAGTAGCTTGTTCATGAATAATCCAGGCTAGATAAGGCCGACGTCTTTGAGTGCATTTTGCAGTTGGGCGAGTCGTTGCTCGAGCGACCCCGTGTAGCCTATGGAAATGCGAATCAGGCTGGGGGAAATGCCGGCCGATGTCAGGTCCTCAGGGTCAAGTTCGCTCGAGGTACTGCTGGCCGAACAGGACATCAGCGTGTCGAAGTAACCAAGGCTCACCGCCATGTAGCCGAAGCGATACCGGTTCTGAAGGATATCCATGAGATGGTTGGCTCGTTCTTCGTCACCGACATCCAGAGTCAGCACACCGCCATATCCGTAGGCGTCGCGAAACAGGGATTGAGCGAGTTCATGGTCAGGGTGTTGTGCCAGCCCGGGGTATACGACATTCAGATCCTCAGCCTGCAACATCTCTGCGATGACGCGGGCTCGCCGGCTATGTTCGGTCATACGCAGAGGCAGATGTGGAATCCGCATGCTGAGATGAAAGGCAACGGTCGGATCCATCGTCGGACCCAACAGCATGATCGGACCCATTTGTAGATCCATCAGACTCTGAATTGTCGCCTGGTCAGCGCAGACTGCCCCGGCGATGATGTCGGAAGCACCGCTGATGAATTTGGTCATGCTGTGCACGACGATGTCGGCACCGAACTCCACCGGGGCCATCAGCAACGGGGTGAAGGTGTTGTCGATGATCAACCGCGCATTTTGATCGTGCGCTATTCGGGCCAGAGCCGGAATGTCCGACACGCGCAGCGTCGGGTTGGAGAGGCTTTCGGCGAACACGGCTTTTGTGTTCGGGGTCATCGCCCTCGTCACGGCGGCCGGGTCGTTGATATCCACCAGCGAGGTGTGGATGTTAGCCTTGGCAGGCAGAAAGTCGTGCAGGAGCGCGTAAGTTCCGCCATAAATGGTATTTGAGGAGACGATGTGATCGCCGGAGTTGCAGCAGTAGAGAATTGCCGCTGCAATGGCACCCATCCCGCTTGATGTGCAGTATGCGGCTTCGGTGCCTTCGAGTGCTGCGAGTTGCCGTCCAAGGTTGTAAACCGTCGGATTGAAGTGTCGGCCGTAGAGATAACAGCCGCCTTCGTCGGGGCTTTTCAGGCCCGCGAAAATTTCCGGGATCGTGCCCGGTTCCATGACGGTAAAGGTAGTACTGGCTTCGACGGACATGTTCACACCACCGTGTTCGCCAAATTCATGCCGGATGTCAGCCAGGGATTCGATCGGGTCGCGTTCGTTCATCAGTCTGTACCGCGTAGGTTGGTTTGTCTGTTCTTCAGCAGTGTTAGATTGCGCCATGGTCCTGTAGCCAGCCGACGATCAAATCGGCCACGTCGTCTCGAGCCGTATTGGGTGTTTCGAGATAGTGATCGCCGGTAACCATCTCAAGCGTTTTATCGGCCGATGCAAGCGCGTCGTAGATGGCTTTTGCATCGCTCGGGAATACTCCCGTGTCGCTTGTGCTTTGCACCACCAGTGCCGGTACGTCAATTCTGTTCAGATGCGGCACACCGCTGCAGTGCGAATCGCTCAGGCTCCACATCGACAACCAGGTCCGCAAGCTATTGGTGAGCCCGATGCCCCACGGCCCGAAGTTGGCTCTTTTGGGGTCACCGGCATAACACCATTTCTCACGGCGCTCGGATGGGTCGATGCTCGCATCCATCAAACGCAGATCGGCCCAGGTTCGGTATACGTTGAAAGCACGATCGAACATATCGAGGCTTTCGAGACGAGTAAGTTCGGTATGACACCAGTCGGTGATGCGGTTGTTACGCGAGGTCTGAGCAGCGCGGTAGCGAATGATAAATTCCCTGGAGTAGGGGGGCCCTGACGCTTCGTCGTACATGTTGAGCTCGGGATCAATCGAAGTTGGATCCGTCTCATCGATAACCGCAGGGTCGATCCAGGCTGTTAATACTTCAGGTCGCCCGAGGTGAGCGCAAAGTGAGATGTAGAGGTCGGCCGGTCGTAAGTCAATGAGCGCGGGGGGCAGCTTCATCCTTGGGGTCGCACTGATGGTTACCCCCTTGGCTTGAGACTGGTAGGCGCCCATCAGGGAACCCCCACCGGAGTTACCAAGAATAACAATTTGCTCGACGCCCGCTTGTTCGGTGAGCCAGCGCAGCCCTTCGCCGATGTCGACGAGCGCATGCTCCAACAGGAACAGCGCCTCGTTGCCGCGAAAGCGCGTGTTCCAGCCAAGAAATCCGTAACCCCGTGCCGCCAGGTAAGGCCCAAGGTAGTGTTCACTGAAATCCACGTTGTAGTGGGTCGCGATGAGCGCCGTTCTCGCCTTTTTACCCGTGGGCTGGTAGTAAAGACCCTGACAGGGTTTGAAACCCACGCCATTGCGGGGGCTCGTCGGGGACGTGGTGGAAATGAACGTGCGACTCCAATCACCTGACACGGGTTCACCTCCTTAGCTCGAGAATCCGTCAGGATTAGTAGTGTAGCTGGATGCGCGCTTCGCGGTACTCGAGTAACCCATGAGAAGCAACCTGTAAAAGGAACGGCAGCAGCGATAAGCTACCGTTCGCCTTGGGATTGAGATGAGTTCATTGACAGCGGGGAGAACGATCCGGTGAGCGAACTTGAGGATTTTCGCGACGAAACCCGTGCCTGGCTTGCCGAGAACTGTCCGGCAGGTGCTAAGGGATCCGGGCAGATTCCGTGGGGCAGCAGCAAGATCGAGCTCGATTCCGATGTCCGGTTGTGGCTGGAGCGCATGGCCGAACGGGGCTGGACGGTACCGACATGGCCCAGAGAATTTGGCGGTGCCGAACTCGATCGGGAAGAGTATGGGGTGCTGATCGACGAACTCAGGCGCGTCAACGCGCGTACCCCACTGACGGGTCGAGGTGTCAACTACATCGGTCCGACCTTGTTGGAGTTGGGCAGCCTTGACCAGAAAACCCGCTGGCTGCCGGGTATTTCACGGGGTGAAGGTGGCTGGGCCATGGGTTACTCCGAACCGGGTGCGGGATCGGATCTTGCCAGCCTGAGCACCCGTGCCGTGTTGGACGGTGATAATTACGTATTGAACGGGCGCAAGACGTGGACTTCGGATGCGATCGATGCGGACTACATCTTCGTGCTGGTGCGTACGGATCCCGACAAACCAAAACACGAGGGGATCAGCCTGATCCTGGTGGATATGAGTCAGCCGGGAGTGCAGGTCCGCCCGATTCGCCTCATCTCGGGTGCGTCACCTTTCAATGAAACTCTGTTCGAAAATGCGCTTGCTCGTGCGGATGATGTGATCGGGGGAGTAAACAACGGCTGGACGGTCGGTAAACGTCTGTTGCAGTTCGAACGTTCGACGCATGCGGGCATCAATATCTCCGGATCTCAGGGGGGCCGGGTGGCAACCAGCCTGATACCCGATATGGTCAAACGATATGTGCCCTTCACCGACGGGCGAATGAGTGATCCGGATCTGAGAGTCAGGTTGATCCGCCATGAGTTGCGCGGTTATGCACAACGGCTCACTCAGAAGCGGGTTATCGAAGAGATGGACGCCCGGGCACCCGGGTATGCCTCGTCGGCGATTAAATTGAGCGGCGCCCTGCATGCTCAGGAAGGACACGAGCTGTTGTTGTCTGCCATGGGAACCGCCGGGGTTGGCTGGGGTGGTGCCGGTTTCGATGACGACGAAACCGAGGCAACGCGCAACTGGTTGCGAAACAAAGCGTTGACTATCGCCGGGGGCACCCAGGAAGTTCAGAAAAACATCATCGCCAAACGTGTGCTGGGGTTGCCCGATTAGCCGTCGCGTAAGGTCGAGGCATTCGGCCGATAAAGGGCGCACCGCGCGAGTGCACGCTCCCGGGTTTCGACCGTTCGAGATGATGTTGCACCCTGGGGGTGAACTCGTTTCCGATGTGATCGCCCGTACCGGAGTATGGGAACCATTCGAGTCCGTCGTCATGGGCCAATTGCTGCACCCAGGTGACTGCGTGTTCGATGTGGGTGCGAACGTCGGCTACTACACTAACCTCGCCCGGCAACGAGTCGGTGGGGAAGGAAAGGTGTATGCGTTCGAGCCGGATGCCGAGAACTTTATCCTGCTGGAAGCGAATGCACCTCCAGGGGTTTCTTGTTATCGCACCGCTCTGAGCGATTCCTCTGGAAACGGGTTTCTCAGTCGCGATTCGCTCAACAAGGGGGATCTGTACGTTTGCGATTCGTCCGGAGAGCCGACTGACTTGTTGCAAGGTGACGACCTGGAGGTGGCGCACGTGCATTTCCTGAAGATCGATACCCAGGGTTCGGAAGTTCGCGTACTTCAAGGCCTCAAAGATACGATCGCGCGCAGCCACCACGATCTTTCCATGCTGGTGGAATTCTGGCCCTATGGTCTGGAGCGGGTTGGAGATGGTGCCCGTGCCCTAGTGGATGTCCTCCTGGCCTTGGCATTACCCGTTTATCTGGTGGACTCCGAGGCGGGTCGTCTCCGGAATCTCACCGTGAACGCCTTTGAGAACCTCGCGATGGAAAAGTTGACGGTAGCTCATCGCGGCTTCGTCAATCTGCTGTTGTCAAATCGATCGGTTGACATATAATCTATTAAGTAGATTATATATTCTACTAAATAGAATAGAATATTTAGTAGTTTATATCATCTATATAGTAGATTAAGATGATGCACCATGATGGAAGCCGTCTTCGGCAGTGTGGCCGCTCAGTGCGTGCTGCTTTATCTGCAGAATTATTCTGAAGGTTATGCTCGTGGCATTGCAGAAAAGTTTGATATGGCGGCCAGCCAGGTATTCAAGCAACTGCACAAATTCGAAGATGGGGGACTGCTGGTGAGTCGAGCAATCGGAAAAACCCGGGTGTATTACTGGAACGAGCAAAATCATCTGGTTGCCGATTTACGTTTGTTGCTCCAGTCGCTGCTGGAGTCGCTGCCGGAAGCCGAGATGACCAGATACTATCGTTAGCGCCGATCGCCACCCGTTGAGATGAGACCCGGATTCGTCACCCAATCGATGCATCGTGGGTTACCAGTGAACCGATCACCAGCGACTCAATTTCTGCTCTCGATCACAGTATGGGTTTATATGAACCCCTATTCTAAGTTATCGGTTTTATATGCATGGAATTTGGTGGTACTCTTTTGCAGAAGATCTATATAACTCCATAAGACCAATTAGCAGGTTTATATAAAACTTTCTTCTTTTGGAGGATAATCGAATTAGTCTTATATAGATCTAATAACATGGATAAGAGCTTTATATGCCTAGAATGACCAAGTCATACAATATGGTTAGCGATGCGGCGCTGGGTAGCTTGTCCGCCCTGGGTGGACGACTCAAGGAGGCCCGCTTGCGACGAAACTGGACTCAGGAGCAGACCGCGGCCAAGGCGGGCCTGTCGGAAAGCTCGGTGAAGAAGGTGGAAGCGGGTTCTCAACGCATCACGGTGGGCGCGTATCTGTCGTTACTCGACGTGTTTGGTATGCCGAAGGCTTTCGATCGGGTAATGGCTGCCGGTGAAGATACCCTGGGTGAAGCCCTCGGGCGCAGCACTTTGCGTCAACGGGCGAGGCAATCCCAGGCAGTCAGCCAAGAAGAGTGGGAAATCTGATGGCGGAGAAGTTGTTTGTTCATGTGGATCTCGGCGATGGTAAAAAAGTACTCGCCGGCAACTGCTGGTGGATGAAACCCGCGGTCGTTTCAAGTATGCCAAAGCGTATATCAACCACCTGCACGCATTTGCCCTGGACCCGATCAATTTGCCACTCACCGATGAGGTTCATGACAATCCACGTACCCGGGAAACGCCGGGCGTGTTTGGAGTGCTCATCGACGCCGGTCCGGACGAGTGGGGACGCAGGCAGTTGACGAAAACCTGTCAGCCGCCCCCCGTGACTAACATTGAATTTCTGTTGGCGGCATCTGGCCAGGGGGTCGGAGCATTACACTTCTGTGCTGAAATCGATGAAACTCCCAAGCCGACGCCACCTCGGCCATTTGAGAATCTTGTGCATTTGCAACAGATTGCCGAAGACATAGAAGCCGGGCGTGAGATCGACCGCAGCCTGGAGCCTTTCTTCTTTCATGGCAGCGGTCTTGGGGGCGCGCGTCCAAAGACGTTGATCGAACACGAGGGACGCAACTGGATTGCTAAATTCGGCCGTGATTCCGACCTTGTGGACATGTGCAAAGTGGAATGGGCTGCCATGCGAATGGCCAGGGAGGCGGGTATAGAGGTTCCGGATGTGGATCTCACCACCACGCCACGTGGACCGGTCGTGCTGGTTGAGCGGTTCGACTGCTCGGCCGAAGGACAGCACCACATGGTGTCCGTTGCCAGCCTGATCAACAAGTTCGATATCACCCAGTACGACGAAGCGGCAATGTCCTATCCAGGCATATTTCAACTGGGGAACCGCATTGGGACCCGGACGGCGGGACTCGCGGAGTGCATATTTCGTCGAATGTTGTTCAATATTGCGATTGGCAATACCGACGATCACCTGCGCAATCACGCTTTTTACAAAAAATGCGACGAATCCCAGTATCGTCTCACGCCGGGCTACGACATCGTGCCCAACACCGGATTACAAGGGTCACATGCGATTGCGATCGGCGCATTTGGCAGCACGCCGAGCCGTGACAACATCGAAGCGGCCGCACATCGGATGGGAATCGAGCGCTCCCAGGGTATCAAAATTGCCACGGAGGTCATCTCCGTTACCGGGAAGTGGCATGACTTCATGACCGAAGCCAAGCTCAGCAGTTCCGATGTAGCCATTCTGGAACGCTGTCTGGCGTATCAATCGGTGCTGCAGGATTACATCGGCGCCGAGTCGAAACGAAAAGGGTGATCGGAAAACCCGTTTGTGAGCGCTTGAAGCACTTTCAGATCGCCTTTTTCCAATCCTCAATCCGGTGACCGGGAGTGACAAGCAAATCAACGTGGTTTTTGCTCTGCCGTGCGCGAACCAGAGTGGAAAGATCGCACGCCATGCAAATCGCGTTTATACTGATTTTCAAGTTGGGGTGAGGGGCGACTAACGTACCGGTTGCGATTTGCAGCTTTCGACATGTGCCGACGCGGCGCCACCAACACCGGAATCAGAAAAAAGGAAACAATATGGCGATGAGATACGAAACGCCAGCAACCACCAAAGAAGCGGCGACGCTCATGGCGAAAGCGAAGGGCAGCGCCTTTCTACTCGCCGGGGGGACCGATCTTCTGGTGCGCATGAAAAGTGGCATGATAGAGCCTGACCTCGTGGTGGACATCAAACACATTGCGGCAACCCAATCCATCAAGAAGTCCGCGAGCGGGTTTCGGATCGGGGCTGCGGTACCTGCGGCTGCCATGGGTGAACATGCTGCGCTGAAGAAGGCATGGCCAGGCGTCGTTGAAGCGGCAAATCTGATCGGGTCGGATCAGATTCAGAGTCGTTGCACGATCGTCGGAAACCTCTGCAATGCATCGCCCGCGGCCGATAGCGTACCGGCCATGATTGCCGCCGGTGCCAAGGCGGCCATAGTGGGTCCGAAAGGCCGTCGTACGGTTCCAGTCGAAAAAATCGTAACCGGACCAGGCACCATGTCCCTCAAGAAAGGCGAGGTCATCGAGGCCATTACGTTACCCAAACGTCCACCTAAATCGGGAGACGCGTTCCTGCGTTTCATTCCGCGTACCGAGATGGACATCGCTGTAGTCAGCGCCGGTGTGAGCTTGACGCTGGATAACAAGCGGGTCGTTAAGAAGGCGCGGGTTGCCCTCGGGGCAGTTGCGCCAACCGTTGTGCTCGTCCCGGCCGCCGCGAGAGCCATCGTCGGATCGAAACTCACCGATGATGTGCTGGAAAAGCTGGCAGCGGCATGCTCGGCAGCCTGCAGCCCGATTGATGACAAACGAGGTACGGTCGAATTCAGAACCGAAGTTGCCGGCGTCCTCGCGCGACGTGCCGCAAAAATCGCCTATCAGCGTGCGGGAGGCGGGTGATGTCAGCAGTGCTTGTAACAACGACGATTAACGGTGACCGGACGGAATTCGTCTGTGAGACGGATGAAACTCTGCTCGATGCGTTACGCAATCGACTCGGGTTGACCGGCTCCAAAGAAGGTTGCGGCACAGGCGACTGCGGCGCATGCAGCGTTACGGTGGATGGACGCCTGGTCTGTTCCTGCCTGGTGCTCGGTGTTGAAGCCGAAGGGTGCGAGGTCAACACCATTGAGGGTATGGCTGACGGAGACGTATTACATCCGCTGCAAGCCAAATTCATTGAACATGCCGCACTGCAATGCGGCATCTGTACTCCGGGTTTTCTGATGGCTGCGAAGGTCCTGCTGGATAAGAACCCGAATCCCAGTGAGGTGGAAATACGTTTCGCCCTGGCGGGCAACCTCTGCCGTTGCACGGGCTACGACAAGATCGTGCGGGCGGTGAAGGCTGCGGCGAAAGAGGTTAGAAAACGGTAAAACGAATCCTTCTGACGAGTCAAACAAACCCAGACGAAAAAATCGAATCTGTAGGAGAAGCCTGAAATGGCACACGATCCAAGTTATACCAACCAGGAATTCAAAGTAATTGGTACCCGCCCACCGCGACCAGATGGGCTGGACAAGGTTACAGGTCGCGCGAAGTTTGGCGCGGATGCGTTTGCTCCCGGCCAACTCGTCGGTCTCATTCTGCGCTCGCCTCACCCGCACGCGCAGATCAGAAAAATTGATACCTCGAAAGCAGAGAGGCTACAGGGCGTCAAAGCGGTCATCACGAGCGCCGATATGCCTGATCTGACCAACGGCGATCGCAACATGCTCGATATTCTCGAGAACTGCATGGCGCGCGGGCGGGCGCTTTATGATGGACACGCGGTTGCGGCAGTTGCTGCGATCGATATGCCAACCGCGAGGAAAGCCTTGAAGCTGATCAAGGTCGGCTACGAAATTCTGCCGCATGTAACCGACGTGGATGAGGCGATGAAACCCGACGCCCCGATCGTACAACCCTATGTGCGAACGACCGGCGTCGAACCGAAACCAAAAAAAGCGTCAAACGTATCGCAGGTGACTCAATTTGGACACGGTGATGTCGAAGCCGGTTTCAAGGAAGCAGATGTCATCATCGAGAAGAGCTACATAACCGAGCAGACCCACCAGGGTTACATCGAACCCCATGCCTGCTTGGCGAGTGTAGGACCCGATGGTCAAGGGGAACTGTGGGTGACCACGCAGGGACACTTCGCGTTCCGCGAAGTGTGCGCAAAGCTCCTGGGCATGGAGGTCGCCAAACTGAAGGTGACCGCTTCGGAGATTGGTGGCGGTTTTGGTGGCAAAACCCATGTATGGATGGAGCCCGTTGCCTTGGCGTTGTCTCGCAAGGCGAATCGTCCGGTGAAGCTGGTGATGAGCCGTGAGGAAGTGTTCAGGAGCACGGGGCCAACGTGCTCGACTTCCGTTGATGTGAAAATCGGCGCCAAGAAGGACGGTACCATCACCGCAGCAACCGCAACTTTGCGCTACCAGAACGGCGCCTTCCCGGCGATCTGGGCAATGCTTGGCGCGATGACGTCCTATGCCTGTTACAACCTGAAGAACGTGAAGACGGTGGGTTATGACGTGCTGGTCAACCGGCCGAAAGTCACCGCATACCGTGCACCCTCCGCTCCGATGGCCGCGTTTGCCGTTGAGAGCACGATAGACCAGGTGGCTGCGGCCATTGGCATGAGTCCCATAGATTTCCGCATCAAAAACGCGGCGAAGGAAGGCACCAGGGCTTCCTATGGCCCGAAGTATGGCCCTATTGGTATCGGACCGACTCTGGAAGCCGCTAAAAATCATCCGCACATGAGGGCGCGGCTGGGCAAAAATCAGGGCCGCGGTATGGCCTGTGGATTCTGGTTTAATTTTGGTGGGCAGACGTGCACCGACCTCAATATTGGCGTCGACGGCACCGTCACCCTCTCGGTTGGTACCGTCGATGTCGGCGGGTCACGGGCATCACTGTCTTTGATTGCCGCGGAAGAGCTTGGCATTGCATACGAGCGTGTGAGGTGCAACATTGCGGACACCGGCTCGCTCGGACACAACGACATGACCGAGGGTAGCCGCGGTACCTTCTCCTCCGGCATGGCGACTATTTTCGCTGCCCGCGATGCAATCGAAGTACTGCGTGAACGAGCGGCTAAGACCTGGGAGATCCCGGTTGAAGACGTTGTCTGGGAAGGCGGGCAGGCCGTTGCCAAGGGCAAAGCCCATGGCAATTTGACGCCACTGACACTGAGCGATCTGGCGGCGGCATCTCCGAACAGCGGTGGCCCGATTGCCGGCCACAACGAGGTTGTAGCCGACGGCGCGGGTGTTTCGTTCGCGAGTCACATCTGCGATATCGAGGTCGATCCGGAAACGGGCGCAACGAAGGTTATCCGTTATACGGTGATCCAGGATGCCGGTAAGGCAATTCACCCCGATTACGTGGAAGGCCAGTTTCAGGGTGGGGCGGTACAGGGTATCGGTTGGGCGCTCAACGAAGAGTATGTCTACGGTGAGGATGGTCGGTTGCAGAATCCGGGATTTCTCGATTATCGTATTCCCGTTTGCTCGGATCTGCCGTACATCGACACCCAGATCCTCGAGATTCCGAACCCCAATCACCCATACGGCATTCGGGGTGTTGGCGAAACGTCGATCGTGCCACCGCTGGCCGCCATCGGTAATGCGGTGTCGAATGCCGCCGGGGTACGCATGACCCATGTGCCCATGTCGCCGCCGCGTATCCTCAAAGCGATCAAGAGTGAGCAGGCTGAACAGGCTAAGCTGGCCGCGGGCTGATGCTCGAGGTCAGCCTGACCGGATCACTGCAGGATTCTGCCGATGGGCTGGCCTCGATTTCGATTGACGCCCGAACGATTCGCGAGTTACTGAGGAAAATCGTCGAACGTTATCCGCGCATGCAAGGTCGCGTGGACGAAGGCGTCGCGGTTTCGATCAACGGTGAGATATTTCGCGATAACTGGGGTGAGGAGATTCCGGAGGGCGCGGAGATTTACCTGCTGCCGCGGATTCGGGGAGGGTGACCACTCTACTTGATTTTCGGGTAGCTGGATTAACGCCGCAAGAACACTTGCGATTCGATCGCTCGCGTTTCCGGACTCGCTTGTTTTTGGGCCGCTTCAGGAATTCGTGTGGGTTGAGTGTATTGCTTTGGGATAGAGATCCAAACCGCCGAGGTGGAAGTATATGGCGTTTCGGAATCGTTCGCGGTTCCGGTAACCACAGGCTTTTCGCTTGATCCATTGGATCTTGCT
>SMVB01049408.1_pt1 | contig 11487 bp, 11 predicted proteins | sample 2456461 | NCBI WGS metagenome assembly SMVB01 (sample SAMN11095934, study PRJNA526329) | marine sediment metagenome | biome: Marine sediment; feature: Surficial sediment; material: Deep marine sediment; isolation source: Hadal surficial sediment | place: Pacific Ocean | collected 2014-05 | depth...
ACAGGGTTACAACCAGACCCGAGTCGAAAACATTCCGGGCGACATCATGGGCTACGATGCCCGCACCGGTGAGTTCTTGTGGAAATTCCATGTCATCCCGAGGCCTGGCGAATTCGGCCACGAAACGTGGGAGAACGGCTCGTGGCTGACCGCCGGGGACGTCTCGTCCTGGGCCCCCATGTCGGCCGACCCCGAGCGGGGCCTGGTGTTCATTCCCACCAACCCGCCGACGATCGACTTCTATGGCGGCTTCCGCCCCGGAGACAACCTCTTCGGCACGAGTGTCATCGCCCTCGACGTCCGGACCGGAGAACGGGTGTGGCACTTCCAGACCGTCCACCACGACATCTGGAATTTCGACAATCCCACGGCCCCGATCCTGCTGGACGTCACCATCGACGGAGAGCCCACGCCGATCCTGGTTCAGACCACGAAGCAAGGCTGGGCCTTCACCTTCAACCGGGAAACCGGTGAACCGATTTGGCCCATCGAGGAGCGGCCGGTGCCCCAGTCCGAGGTGCCCGGTGAGCAACTGTCTCTCACCCAGCCGTTTCCCACGTGGCCGCTGGCCTACGAAGAGCAGGGGCTGACCGAGGATGACCTGATCGACTTTACGCCCGAGCTCCGTCTGGATGCTCTGGGAATCATTCAGAACTACCGGATCGGCCCCATCTTCAACCCGCCGATTCAGATGGGCCATCCGTCCGGGCTGCGCTCGTTCGTAAGTTGCCCGTCGGGTGCGACCAATATCACGGGTCCCACCTCCGCTGATCCGGAGACCGGGATTCTCTATGTGTCGTCGAACAAGGGGTGCAGATCCGAAAGGCTCGTCCCCGGCGGCGATATCGATGAACCCGACGACATCATGACCACGGGCACGACGTTGTCTCAGTATGCGGTGATCGATCGCGGAGACTTCAGGGGCCCTCGAGGCCTGCCCATCCACAAACCCCCGTACGGGCGCATCACGGCCATCGACATGAACACGGGGGAACACCTCTGGTGGATTCCCAACGGCGACACGCCCGAGCGAATCAGGAACCATCCCGCGCTGCAAGGAGTGGATCTGCCCAATACCGGCCAGACCTCGAAGGCCATCACCATGGTCACGAGCACGCTGCTCGTCACCGCCGAGGGCTCGGGCGGTGAGCCGCGTCTCCACGCGGTGGACAAGCGGACCGGTGAGCGCTTGGGGACCATCGATCTGCCCGCCGTCGGCCAGTACGGCATGATGACCTACATGCACGAGGGGCATCAGTACATCGTGGTGCAGACCGGTGGAAGGACGCCCGGAGCACTGGTGGCACTGCGGCTCCCCTAGTCGTGAGCGGTCCGTCCGTCGTGAGCCGCGCATCGATCGTGGGCAATGCGTCGATCGTGCGCCGTTCGTCGCGGTGGATCCGGAGCGCGACCTCCCTCGCCAGGTTCGCGGTCGCGTGGGTCTGGGCTCTGGCCCTGACGGCGTGCGGCTCGGTCCAGCCGCCGGGAGCTACGGCCCCTTCTCCCGGTGCGGCACAGGCGGACGTGACTCCCAGGGCGGCGCAGCCTGAGGTGACTCCTGGTTCGTCACAGCCGGAGGCTGCCAACGCGGCCGGCAGGTCCGTGTTGGACGGAGTATTCACGGCGCGACAAGCCTCGCGGGGCGATAGGAGATTCCAGCAGGTGTGCGCGGCGTGCCACAGCATCAGCGAGTTCAGGGGCGGCAGATTCAGATTGGTGTGGGTGGGCCGAACGGTTGGGGAACTCTTTCAGACCGTGTCGACATTGATGCCCGAAGACGACCCGGGCAGTCTGAGCCCGGAGGAGTATTCGGCCATCATCAGCTATATGCTGAGGGAGAACGGCTACCCTGCGGGTGAGCAGGACCTGGCGACCGAGGCATCCACGCTTCAGGATATACGCATCGTGGTGGCCGCCGCGTAGCGACCATGGCTCGGCAAAGGAGAAATCATGAAAAAGGCGTTCCTATTGGTCCCGGCGTTCGCGGGGATGTTCTTCCTTGGACGGTTGTTCGGGCAGGAGGTACAGACCTTCTGCGACGAATGTCGATCGACTTACGTGAGCGCCGAGGAGATCCAGGAGTATCTCGAAGTGGCAAGTGCCGATCAGCAGGTTCGATCTCTGGACATCGGCGGAGCACAGGTGCAGATCGCCATTTCTCATCGGGGGAGATTGACGGAGCCGGCCCGGGTCGCCGAGCACGACCTCGTCACCGAGGTCTACTACGTGATCAGCGGATCCGCGACCAACGTGACGGGTTCCGATCTCGTCGATGCGGTGACCAGACCACCGGATAACCGTGCGGTGCAATTCCTGAATGGACCCGGCCACAACGCCACCGCCATCCGAAATGGCACGACCCATGAGCTGTCGGCGGGCGACATTCTAGTGATCCCGGCCGGTACCGGCCACCAGTTCACGAGGATCGATGACCACATCAGGTATGTGATGATCCGCATCGACCCGGACAAGGTGGTTCCGTTGATGGACGAGGCGGATTCGCGGGAATACTTGAGAAACCGCTAGTCGCCGCGCTTCAGGCGCCGGCGCCCAGCGCCTCCTTCGCGGCGGCCAGAAGCTCCGGGCCGGTAAACGCCGCGACGAGCGGTATCCCGAGCTCGTCCAGCTTGGCCCGACCGCCCTCTTCCCGATCGACCAGGCAGATGACGCCGGCGACGGTAGCTCCGTGCTCGCGCACCGCTTCGATCGCCCGAATCGCGCTTGCCCCACTCGTCACCGCGTCCTCGACGATGACCACCCGGGCGCCGGTGGGAAGGCCCCCCTCGATCTGTTGTCCGGTGCCGTGGCCCTTGGCTTCCTTCCGCACCGTGAAGCCATCGAGCACCCGCTCCCGTGAAGTGCTGTGGTGCGCGATAGCGTACGTCACGGGGTCCGCGCCGAGGGTCAGGCCCCCGATGTGGGTCACGTCCCAGCCCGCCTCATCGATCAGATCGTACGCGATCTTGCCCGTGAGGCGTTGCCCCTCGGCGGTCATGGTCGTTCGCCGGGCGTCGACGTAGTACGACGATTCGGCTCCACTCGAGAGCGTAAAGTCGCCGAGGCGCACGGAGCGCTCGAGAAGTAGCCTTTTCAGGCGCTCCCGATCATCCATGGGCTGGTTCATTCGGCTATGACCCTTGCTTGACCGGATGCTCAGGCCTCGGGCGCCTCGAGGCCCCCGAACCCCTCCCGGATTTCTGACGGAACCCGAATCGGACGGCGGCTCTCCCCGATCCACACGGCCACGACGCTGGCCCGCGCCACGGGCGTCGGTTCGGTCTCCCCTTCTCGCGGGTCCCTCCGGGCCTCTTGGAGCATGACCATGCTCGTACGCCGGAACTCCCCCGCCCAGGTTCTGATCCGCAGCCGGTCACCGAGCAGTACCTCGCTCAGGTAGTCCACCTCGATGCGGACAACATGGATTGCCCAACCGCGTTGCGCGAGTACGTCATACGTAAATCCGAAGCGAGCCAGGGCCTCGAAGCGGGCTTGTTCGAAATAGTTGAGATGGACCGCGTGATTGACGTGACCGAAGGAGTCCAGCTCGTAGGCGCGGACTTCGATAACGGTTTCCGCGACGCTCAGTTTCTTCCGCCTTCAGGTCGCGAGAGACGCGGTACGCGATCCTTCTGGCTTCCCCAGGGCGGTGATCGCGTCGACGACCCCCGTCACGGCGCCGTCTGCGTCCCGGATGGGGGTCGAGATCACCTCGACCCGCAAAACTTTTCCGTCCTTATCGAGCAGCGGCGCGTTATACCGAGTGCGTTTCCGCTCCCTTCGGGCCGTCATCCGCGAATCTTTACCCTTCCAGTTCGCGGTGTCGAATAGCAGATCCTGGGCCTGTTTCCCGTCCAGATCCTCGGCGCGATGCCCGGTCAGGTCGGTGATACGGGAGTTCACGTATACGATGCGGTCGTTCAGGTCCGTGATGATCAAACCCTCTCGCAGCGACTCAAACACTGACCGGAAGCGAGTCTCCGAATCGAGCAGGGAACGCTCGGCTGCCCGCTTCCGTCCGCGGGCCGTGTTCTGGAGCGTGACGGACACACCCTTCGCCGATGGATTGATATACAGGTCGAGCCATGGGCCATCGGGTTCCAACTGGCGGCGAAGCCGAGCAGGCCCGCCACCCCGCATGGCCTTACGAACCTCCGCAACAATCGATCTGTCCCTGACGCCCTTCATCGCTTCCGCCAGGCCACGGCCCACAAGGGCGTTGCCGTCTACTCCACGTTCATCGAGCCACTGGAGGGCAGCCGGATTGAGAAACGTGAAGCGGAGCTTATCATCGAGGTGGACAAAACCATCGACCTTACTGGACGCCGCGGGTGGAAGCGTCTTGGGCACGTCCAACTCCACGGTGCTCGACGAGGCCTGTCCGGCTCTGCCGCGTTCGACGATGACCGACATGCGGTCGCCGATCGAGGCCGCAAAGAGCTCCTCGCCTCGTGTCCAGGGGCGAGTCGTGTGGTGAGCGATGACAAAAGCGCCAACCACCTTTCCGGCGACCCGAATGGGAACGTCCAAGCGACTCGCGGCCTCGGGCCCGATCTTCCCATGGCCCAACAGAATGTTGCCATCGGGGTCACTCTTGACGTCCGATTTTACCAACACGCGGACTTGGTCGAGCGTCCTGAGATACGCCCCCGTCTGGGGAACCGAGATCTCTGGTGTCGCCTCCTCCCTCCGTCTCGGCACCGCGTAGTGCAAATGGCCGAGCGTCCACAGGGTCCGGTCCTCACTCAGAAACCAGAGCTCCCAGCGGTCGCGTTTCCAAGCCTCGGACGCCAATTCTGCGACCTCGCGCAGTACCGACGCTTCGCCTCCTTTGGCGTTGCCGCCCCAGCGAGCCAGGGTGAGCAGAATCTGGTCGAGTTCCTGTTGATGGATATCCTGAGTCTGTTGAGTGGACTCCACATCCTTCCTGGGCGTGACATCGACGAAATAAGCGACACGACCCCCGTTGAACGGCTTCTGCTGGATCCCCTGACACGTATGCTCGAGCCGGCGCTCCTCCCGTCCGTCCCGTGCCCGAACGACGAGCTCCAAGGGTGGAACCGTTACGGGGGACTCATACGCTGCCATCAGGCCGGCTTCGACGACCTCCGGCTCCTCGACCAGGTCCTTCAGCTCCTTTTGGACGAGCTCTGAAATTTCCCGGCCGATCAATTTGGTGCGGCTCAGGCCGAAGAGATCACAAAAAGCGTCGTTGGCCCAGGTGATGCGAAGCGCGGGATCGAGGAGGAGCGCGCCGACCGGTGAATGGTTGAGGAGGACATGGTCTCCGCGCCCGGACGTGACTCTCGTGGTGGTTCTCCCGGAGGGGCGAAGCAGCGCCCACACCGTGGCGAGAATCAAGGCAAATGCGGCAATAACAACGGCTAGTGTCATACCCGACCGAGTCGGTTGTGCGTAAAGCTGGCTTCCATTGCTAGTATTCTCGTGAATGGGCGCCCGGCCGACCTCCTTGCCGGTCTTCGGGCGGGTACCTAACCTGGGCGACTTCCAGGCACCAAACACTCCCCTTGCGTAGGCCCGTCGAACTGGCCCCGCCGGGGACTCAAGAGCGGGTTATCGCTTGCCAGTTCTCCTATCTACAGAATGGCTCATCTGGGTAGCGGCTGTCCAGCTATTCATGCTTCAGCCAGATGGTGCAAATGTTATGCCAGGGATGGGTCCCGCCGTCCCGGCGACGCCGACCGAGCTGGGATCCGGGCAGGCGCCCCAGGAAGGACCGGAGGAACTGGTGGTGCTCGCCGCATCGAGCCTCCAGGACGTGTTGCCGATGGTGGCCCGAGCCTGGCGTACCGCGGGAGGCGGTCCCGTGCGCTTCAGCTTCGACGCGACCTCCCGCTTGGCGCCACAGATTCTCCGGGGCGCTCCGGCCGATGTTTTCGTATCGGCCGACGACGTTTGGATGCGATGGCTCGAGGAGCGAGGTGGCGTAGAGGGTGCATCGATCCGACCCGTGGCGACGAATCAGCTCGTGTTCGTGGTGCCCCGGGGTACGTCCGATCCGCCGGAGGACCCCGGCTCGATTGCCGGCGCGGATTTCTCTCGGATCGCACTGGCCGGAGAAAATGTTCCGGCGGGGCGATACGCGAGGGCCGCTCTGGAGAGCTCAGGGGTATGGAGCTCGGTGGAGCCGCGCGTCGTCCGCGGCGGCAGTGTCCGCGGGACCCTGGAATGGGTGGCCCGGGCCGAGGTGGACGGCGGCATCGTGTACCGGTCGGATGCCTTGGCCGAGAACCGTGTCACCCTGGCGTTCGCTTTCGAGGGGGCGGACTACCCCGCGCCGACGTATCCGGGGGCCGTAACCGCACGGGCCGAACACCGCGAAGCGGCGGAGGCCTTCCTCGACTTCATGGGTGGGGCGGCGGCGGCGGCGGTGTTTTCTGCGTTGGGTTTTGGGCCAGCCGGCGAAGGCACGGATATGACGCAGGGCCCTTCGCCTGGGTTGGATACGTCGTCTGGGTTGGCGGGGTCGTCGGGGCTGGATCCGTGGTCGGCGGTGCGGCTGTCGCTGATCGTCGCGTTCAGCGCCGTTCTTCTGGGGCTGGTTCCCGCGGTGGCGATGGGCTGGGTGCTGGCCCGTCGTGACTTCTTCGGGAAGAGCTTCGTTTCGATGATCGTCATGGCGCCCTTGGTGGTCCCGCCCGTGGTGACCGGCTTCCTTCTCCTGAGCGTGCTGGGCCGGGAGTCCGCCCTCGGCGGCATGCTCGCTGCGATCGGCCTTCCGATTCCGTTCACGCTTCTGGGGGCGACGTTGGCGGCGTTGGTCGTGGGTTTTCCTCTTTACGTGATGGCGATCCGGGCTGTGTTCGACACCGTGGACCGGCGTTTCGAGGAGGTCTCCTGGACCCTGGGCGTGCCCAAGGCGCCCACGTTCCGGCGTATCTCGCTGCCGTTGGCCCTCCCCGGCATCGCGGCCGGGGCCGTTCTGGCGTTCGCACGGGCGTTGGGGGAGTTCGGTGCCACCGTGGTGCTCGCTGGAAACATGGAGGGCGAAACCCGCACGATTGCCCTCGCGGTGTACTCGTTGCTCGAGTCGCCCTCGGGCCAGGGGGCCACCTGGATTCTGGTGGCCGCCAGCGTGATTCTTTCCCTCGGGGCCCTCCTGGGATTCGAGGGGCTATCCAGGTGGCAGCGCCGCAGGATGGAGGACCACCATGGGCGCTGAGGGTTGGGGGCTTCACGTTCAGGTGCGTGTTCCGCTGGACGCCATCGACCTCGACGTCGACTGGCGGCCCGGGCGCCACCACGTCGCGATCCTGGGTCCATCGGGGTCGGGAAAGAGTACCCTCCTGCGGGCGTTGGCGGGACTCGAACCCAGGGCGGAGGGCCGTGTGACCTTCGGGGACGAGGTCTGGCTCGACTCCGGCTCCGGAATCTTCATGCCCGCTTGGGAGCGGAGGGTCGGGTGGGTGCCGCAGGACGCCCTGCTTTTCCCTCACCTCTCGCTCAGAGAGAACCTTGCGTACGCCGGCGCCGGCCGGTCCGAGGTCGAGAAAATGGCCGAGTCTTTGTTTCTCACCGATTTGCTCGACCGACGTCCGCGGTTTCTCTCCGGAGGCGAACGCCAGAGGGTAGCCCTGGGCCGGGCCCTCCTCTCGGCCCCGAGGCTGTTGCTTCTCGACGAACCCTTCTCGGCGCTCGACCGGCCCCTTCGGGCCCAGATCGCCGCCATGGTACGCGCGTTCGCCCGTGACACCGAGACGCCTATCGTTCTCGTGAGCCACGATGAGCACGACGCCGGACTCCTGGCCGACGAGCGTTGGGTGCTCGTCGCTGGCCGTCTTACCGCGAACGGCACCTCGGCGTAGCTGTACCGTACCGTTCGGCGTAGCTCGGTGGTGCCCGTCGGTGGAGGGGCTGCTTGGAGGTACGCCGAGACCTCAGTTCGGGACCACCACCTGAAGCGCCCGAGGCACCGCCTCGATGATCACCTCAGGACCCTCGGCACGCCAAAGCTCGCCGTCGACCTCGTAGGTCGGCGGTGTGGAAAAGCGCACCGAAAAGCGGGTGCTCTGCCGCATCTGGACGTGCGACGACAGCACGTGCCTCCCCTTGGGCGCCGCGTTGAAGAGACGCCAGCGTGTGAACGCCGGCGTGTTCCCGATGGCACAGGCGTGCAACAGGCCGTCGTCGAGTTGGGCCTCCGGAGCGATCAGAAAGCCGCCGCCGAAAAAGGGCGCGTTCGAGATCGTGAGCATGAGCTGCTCCCCATCCACCGTAGGTCCACCACCCTCGAGCACCAGCGGGACGCCGGAAAAGGTGAAGAGATTTTTCAGGGCGGTCGCCTTGTATAGCAACTCACCGCGCAGGAAGCGGGCGCCGGCCGTGTCTTTGATGACGGCCACATCGAATCCGAATCCGACCAGATTGAGGAAATTGCGGCCCTCCGACGGCCCACCCGAGCCGGACCGAGCCGCCAGCGGGGTCCCACCCGTGATGACCCTGCCCACGTCCACGGTGCGGACCACTCCGCTGGCCAGAGCTCGGACAGCGGGCTCAGGGTTGCGTAACGACATGCCGAAATTTCGTCCGAAGTCGTTGCCCGTGCCGGAGGCGAGAAGGCCCAGCGCCACGTTCTCCGTGGCGGAAGCCACGATGCGGTCGGCCACGTTACTCCAGGTCCCGTCTCCCCCTGCCGCGACGATGAGGTTGAACCCTTCGGCGATCGCTTGCTCGGCGAGAACACTTTCTTCACCGGCGTGTGAGGTGGCCGCGTGCGTGAAGCCCGGGAGGTGTTTCTCGAGCAGGGAGAGGAACCGGTCCATTTTTCGCGCGCCACGGCCCCGCCCCGAGGCCGGATTGAAGATTACGAAGACGCGGCGCTCGTCACTGTCCATGGTAGGCCTAGACCGGCTCGAGGGGGGCGATGACCTCCACGCCCTTCTTCATCCACTGCTCCCGAAAGGGGGCATTCGCGATCTCGTCTATGGTCAGCCCTTCAGTCATCTCGTGGGAATGGATCACGAGTGAGCCTCTCTCGAACTCGTGTTCACTGTAACTCTCGCCGCGCATGGTGATGTCCGACTTGTAGACCCCGCGGGCGTCGGACATGAAGGTGTGAAAGAGCAGCTCGGCGGGCTCGAACTGGTGGCTCGTGCACGTGAGCTCGAGGATCGGCTCCCCATCGTCGCTTGCCGCCGCGAAAATCTGGCCCTGGCCCTCGGTGAACGTGACTTCGATGTCTCGCTTGAGGTGCGGGAGCTTCCAGCGGGCGACCCCTTCCCTGCGGCCCCTCTCCGTACTGGTGGCTACGACGAAGGGGAAGAGGGCGGCCTTCGGAAGCGGGTCTCCCGGCTTCACGAGCGGCGGCACGAGGACTGCCAGCACCAACTCCTGGTACGCACCCCCGTCACCCTCGTAAAAATCGAAGACCGTGACGGAGAGAACACTGCGCTCGTGCTGGACCTCGAGGAGTTGAAGATACGATGGAGCCAGCCGACGCGCGGCGGACGTCGGCATCTCAAAGAGACAGCTCAGCCCGTGGTTGAAGTAATAGCGCCCTCGCTCGTCGGGCATATGCCATACCTTTGCAGTACGCTTGTGATGATCCGAGCTCCTTCCTCCAATTCCTCCTGGGAGTGGGCGGCGGATATCGACATCCGGAAGCGAGACCTGTGCTTCGGCACGGCGGGATACTTTACCGGGTTCAGGTAGATTCCCTCATGCATGAGCACCTCACCGATCTCGAAGATTCGCGCATCGTCCCGTATCATGATGGGAATCACCTGCGACTCGGAATCTCCTACCGAGACGCCGGCATCGCGAAGGCTTTTCTGCATGAACTCGACGTTTTCCCAGAGCTTGGTCCTCAACTCGGGCTCGGCCAAGAAGATTTCGAGCGCCCTGAGAATCCCGGCGGTCACCACCGGCGATATCCCACAGGAGAAGGTCCGGGAGCGGGAGAATCCGCGGAGATAATTGATCAGCTTGTGAGATCCGGCGATGAATCCGCCCTGGCCACCCAGGCTCTTGGAGAACGTGCCGATGTGCATGTCGATCTCGTCCTCGAACCCGAAGTGTTCGGCAACGCCACGACCGTTCTTTCCGTAAATGAAGGTCGAGTGGGCCTCGTCGATGAGGATCCTCGCTCCATAACGCTGGCAGACCTCCACGATATCGGGCACGAGCGCAACGTCGCCGTCCATCGAATAGACGCCCTCGATCAGGACCAGCTTCTTACCCTCGTATCGCTTCAGCTTTCGCTCGAGGTCATCGACTTTGTTGTGCCGAAAGAAGCGGCTGTTGGCCTTCGAGAGGATCATCCCGTCCACCAGGCTGGCATGCGCGTACTGGTCGGCGACAATGAGGTCGCCGGAGCGCATGAGTCCGGCGATGACCCCCACGTTCACGCTGTAGCCCGTCGGGAAGAGTAGGACCGCCTCCTTGCCCTTGAACTCGGCCATGAGGTCGGCGAGCTCGTAGTGCACTTCCAGCGAGCCGCTGAGGATCGGGGATCCCGAGGCACCGTTTCCGTACCGGTGCACCGCTTCGATCACCGCCTCTTTGACCTCCGGGCGGTAAGACAACCCGAGGTAGTTGTAAGAGGCGAAATTCAGGAGGTCGGTCTCCACCTTGCCCGTCTTGGTGTTGCGGATGTCGACACGCGTCGTGGGCGCACCCTGCATCGGAAGACCGTACAAGTAGTAGCCGGACGGTTTGGAGTCCTTCCACCACTCGTCGAAGGGGTCGAGCATGCCAAAGGCATCGTCCCCGGCCCCGAAGTAGAAGTTCGTGTAGTCGTACTGCATGGCGAGCGGGAGTTGCTTGCCGGACTTGTCGTTGAACATGCCGCCCGGGCCCGCAGTGTCCGCCTTTTTCTCGCCCATAGAGCCCTCCATCCGAGGTGCCTTTTGGTCCAGCCCCGATTTAGATGTCGACCTGCCTCGGTTCCAAGAACAATTTAGGGGCGGGACCGCGCGACGAGGGCAGACCCGGAAGCTAAACGAACGGTTGATCAGGTCCAGGCGTCGTGCGAGCAGGCCGCGTTCACCCCGTCGGTCTCGCCGAGGTAACGGTCCATCGAACCACCCCAAAAGAGAAACAGCCCGACGCCCTGGACAAGGGTGCCGGACAGTCTCGAGAAAAAACTCCCGCGGCTGGACTCGAACCAGCGACAAGACGGTTAACAGCCGTCTGCTCTACCAACTGAGCTACGCGGGATCGGCTTTTTTCACGACGTGGAGGTGGACGGAAGTACTCTACCCCGGAGCCGGGGGGTGTCAAGGACATCACCGGCCGGTAAGGGGGTCTCCAAGTGAAGCGGCCACGCCGGGCTGGGTACGCGGAAGAGGCGGGCGCGTGATGGATCCCGCCAGGCACGCCAGGAATCTACTGGGCGATCAGAACCACAAGAGACGCCGCGGTCAGCAGAGTGGTGAGCAGGCCTCCCCAGAAAGAAATCTGCTCTCTCGCTTGGGAGCTCGGAGCCCTGGGAACGTGGAGCCAATCACCCGACTGGACCTGGAGGGAAAA
>SMVB01024677.1_pt1 | contig 11486 bp, 9 predicted proteins | sample 2456461 | NCBI WGS metagenome assembly SMVB01 (sample SAMN11095934, study PRJNA526329) | marine sediment metagenome | biome: Marine sediment; feature: Surficial sediment; material: Deep marine sediment; isolation source: Hadal surficial sediment | place: Pacific Ocean | collected 2014-05 | depth 0-1...
ATGCGATCCTCAGGAATCCCTTCCGCGATGAATCGGTCGCGGAGAAAACGGCTGGGCGAGATGAAGCGGTCGACGTGCTCGAGGCTCGCCTCGAGCAGCGTGGCGGCACGCTCGCGGGCCGCCGCTTCGTAGACCGCCGGCTCGCCCTGGGGAATCCCTCCCGCATTCCCGGCCTCCTCGCCCTCGTCGTCCCCGCCCCCGCCGCGGCGCCCCACGACGAGCCGGCGCGCTCCACGCGCGAGCGGGCCGAGGTCGATCCCGGTGGCCGAGCGGACCCGCGCGATCGCGCGTCCCGCGCGCTGCTCGAGGCCAGTCTGCTTCCATTTGAAGGAGGGCAGACACGTGCCACAGCGCGCGAAGTCCACCGTGTGGCAGAGCGAGCCGTCCGCGTGCACGAGCTGCCCGAGCCTGGCACAGACGAGCCAGAAGTCGTGCAGCGTGAAGAACACGGGCACACCGCGCTCGGCCGCGATGCGAAGGCAACCGACGGAGAGGTGCAGGAGGTGCTGGAAGTGAACCACTTCGGGGCGAAGCTCGTCGAGCGTCCGCGCGAACAGGCGCTCGATCTCGGGCTGGCGCCACGTCTCCACGAAGTCATCGTGGAACAGGTTGTTCGTGAGCTCGACGACCCGCAGGCCCGCGTGGATGCGTTCGTGCAGCGAGAGGTCCGCTCGCCCGATGTCCTTGTCCGTCGTGAAGACGATGACCTCGTGACCGCGTGCCGCGAGGCGCGTGCCGAGCTCAGCCGTGTAGACCTCGGTCCCGGCGGAGTGCTTCGGAGGGAACAGGTGGCTGACTAGGAGGACGCGCATCGCGGGCCCGCGCAGGATACAGGGCGCTCCCCCACTCTCCATTCACGGACGCGGACTATCCTGGAGTTTCGCCGCTCGGGGCGAAACCCCAGCGCTCGCCGTGTAGGCGAGTGCGGCGGCGTAGCCGCCGTAGGTGCCGCAGGCACTCGCGCGAGGCGCGAATTCATCGGCCCGTAGGGCCGTCTGGATCCGCGTCACCGGAGGCGGCGTGGCAAGCGGTCCCGAGCCGAGGACAACGTTCTCGCGAAGCCGCTCGAGAGCAGGATGCGCGAAGAGTCCAGCGACTCCGCCTACCCCGTCGAACTCGGGAGCGGTGCCCGTGTATCGCACCGCCTTCAGCGACGCGAGACCAGACGGCCCTGCGGGCCGATGAATTCGCGCTCAGCGCGAGATGCGCCTGCGGCGCCTACGCCGCCTACGGCGCCGCACTCGCCTACACGGCGAGCGCTGGAGTTCCGCCCAAGAGGGCGCAACTCCAGACTATCCAGAGAGCCGCCGCGCGATCCTCCACCAGCCGCGCAGGAATGCGTCGAGCACAGCGAGCACCGAGCGCGCGCCGCCGCCCTCCGCGAGCGCGGGCGTCACGGTCATCGGCCCTCCGATGAGCAACGCGCGGTCCGGGACTCGCCGCGCGCGTTGGACGGCCGCGCGGTCCCGGGCCAGCCGACCGAGGTGGCGCAGGACGGCCCACTTGCCCCGCACCCAGGCGAAGGTGCCGCCCTTGACCACGGCGAAGAGGAATCCCACGAGCTCGTAGGCGACGAGTCCGGGGAGGGAGACGGAGAGCGTCCGCCAGCGCAGACACTTGAGCAGGAACACCCAACGGTTGCGCGAGTGGTAGAAGACGCGACTGGCGGGGTAGCGCTTGCCCTCGCGAAAGCTCACGCCGTCCGTCCCCGCGTCGTGGAGCACGATGGCATCCTCGACCGACAGGATTGCGTGACCCGCGGCACGCAACCTGTAGGACAGGTCGAGGTCCTCGAAGAGGATGAAGTACACTTCGTCGTAGCCGCCCGCGGCGAGCACGGTGTCACGGTCGACGAGCAGGCAGACCGAGACCGCGACGTCGACGTCCAGAACGCCGGAGCCTTGCGCGGATTCGAGCGGGGTGTAGAAGTTACGCAGGGCGATCAAGCCGACGTAGTGAAACGAGCCGCCGTCGTAGTGGACGCGCGTCGGCTCGTGCAGGAAGACGCTGCGGGGCTGCACGATCACGGCGTCGGGTCGCGAGCTCGCCGCCGCCTTCAGCTTCACGAGGAGGTCGGGCCGGACCACCGCATCGTTGTCCACGGCGAGGACGAACCGGTTCCGTGCGGCGCGCATCCCCTCGTTGCGCGCGCGCGCCGGCCCGTCGTTGGACGACAACGCGATCACGCGCACGTTCGCGTAGCGCTCGGCGAGGAGCGCGAGGCTGTCGTCCTCGCTCGCGTTGTCCACGACGAGGATCTCGTCCACCCCGCCCTCGAGCGCGAGGAGCGCGTCCAGGCAGGCCGGCAAGTAGCGCTCGCCGTTGTAGTTGCAGACGACGGCCGAGACGGGTCCGACGCGATCCGCGTCTGTCGCGCGCGCCCCCATGCGGTCAGCGAATAGGAAGCTCGAAATCCGGGGAGTGCACCGGGTCCCTGCGCTTCAGACAGTACGGCACGTTGTAGAGCACGCTGAACCCGGCCCTCACGAGCACCCACCATGCGCCGGGCGTCTGGCGGAGCGAACGGCCGATCCCGATCGTGCCGGTGGCGTCCGAGACCTGGCCTGCGTGCTCCTCGGCTTCCGTGCGGAGGACCACGTGACCGAGGACGATGAAGGGCATCTTCAATAGATCGGAGAGCGGCGCGTACTTCAGCATTCCGAGCCAGGCGTTGCGCGCGTGATAATAGAGGCTTCGCTTGCCCAGCTTGATGCCGAACGGCGTCTTGTGGTGCGCGACGGCATCGGGAAACTGGAGGACGCGGTACCCGAGGTTCAGGAGGCGGCACGTGAGATCGCGCTCGTTCCCGTAGATGAAGAACCGCTCGTCGTAGCCGCCCGCCTCGGACAGCGCCTGGGTGCGCGCGAGGCTCGCGCAGCCCCGAAAGGTACTCATGTAGCGCTCCGTGTTGATGGCCGGCGAGCGCAGGTAGCTCTCGGGCATCCCGGGCTCGATGATCTTCGTCGAGACGATGGCTGTCGTCGGAGGCTCGCGCTGGAGCCTGTTCACGGTCTTCTCGAGCCAGTCGGGCGGGAGGATCACGTCGTCGTCGAGGATCGCGGTGAGCTCTGTCGTCACGCTCGCGAAACCGATGTTGAAGGTCTCGCACGCGCCGTAACGTGAATGCGGCATGACGATGAGTCGGACGCTGGGGTAATCGCGCGCGATCATCTCCCCCGTCCCGTCCTCGCTGGCATTGTCGACGACGACGATCGACGCGAACGGCATGGTCTGCGCGAGCAAGCCATCCAGGTTTGCGCGGACATCGTCCCTCTTGTTCCAGGTCGAGATGACGGCCGTCACCATCGACGTCCCGGACTCGCCGGACGAACCACGGATGGTCCGGGCGAGCTGCGCGACGTGGCGGACGAACTCCGCGAGCCGGTCGGCCTCGATCCGGACGAACGCTTCCGTGCGCTCCCCCGTGACGTCGATCAGGACGTTCGCTGGAACCTGGCAGCGCACGCCGAAGAGCAGCAGCGTCACTTCCGATGTCGTCCGGGTCGCGGATACGAGCGCCCGACAGACGGCGACCGCTCCCGGGTCCGGCTCGAACGGAGAAGGGGCGTAGAGGAGCTCGGGCCCGAATTCGCCGAGCGCCTGCCCGAGGCGACCGGCCAGATCCGCGGAACCGCCCCCGTCATCGAGACCGAGAACCTTCACGTCGTGCACGCCGAGCTGAGCTGCGGCAGCCCGCGCTTCGGATTCGCGCAGCGACCGCGAGGGCTCGTCTCCGTCGCTATCAGCGACGACGAGGACCCGGACCGCGTCCCCCCGCGCAGCGTGCATGGCGAGGACTCCCCCACAGCCCAGGATCGCGTCCGCGGCGCTCGTCGCGACGCAGAGCACCCGATTGGGGAGCTCATCGATCGTTTGGATGGATGGACGGGACTCGTTCAAGACTGGGGTCCCTACGGCAGCCGGTCAGGGTCGCGCCTCACCCGCTGCCCTGAGTCGAGGTCCAGGTCATTGCCGATGAACGACTCCAGAAAGGTGAGCACGTGCTGCGCATGCTCGACGTTGTCGTCCGTCGGCTCCCATTGCGCAAACGAAGGATCGAGGGGACGAAGGAGGTCCTCGTTCGTCTCGCGCTCGACTCGTACGCGCACTTCGTAGCGACCGGCTTCGATCCGCTCGACGACGACGCTCGCCTTCTCCCGCCACCCCTTGCCCTTGAACGGGGCGAGCGAAATCCTCCAACCCGTGTCGATCGTGCGTCGATTCGGGTCCGTGCCGATGCCCTTCGGAAAACCGGTCTTGTCGAGCGACAGCAGGAGGAACTCCCACAAGACCTGTTCGCTCGGGCAGTAGATCACGGAGTCCACCCATTGGGGCTCTGGCCCGGTGGCCGCGCACCCCGCCCCCCCGGCTGTACAGGCGAGAACGATCGCGGAAACCGAGGCTCGTAGGTTCATTCGGGTATCTCTCCGTCTCTCGAGGTCTTATCGTCGCGCAAGACGATCCGAACCGGAACTTCCTTGAAGGGCAGCTCCTCTCGAATCCGGTTCTTCAAGAAGCGCAGGTAGTCTTTGCCAATCAAGCGCTTGTCGTTCACGAACAGCACGAAGGTCGGCGGCGAAATCTCCGCCTGCGTCGCGTAGCGCAACCGCACACGATACCCCCGGGAGCTGGGCGCGCGCGCCTGGAGCGCCTTCTCCAAGACGCGGTTCAGCTCCCCCGTCGAGACGCGCACTTTCGCCTGCTCGAACAACTCGTTCGCGAGCGCGAGCATCGCCTCGACGTTCCGCCCCTCTCTCGACGAGAGGAAGACCACGGGCGCGAACGAGAGCCCCGCGAGCTCCTGACCGATGTACCGCTCGAAATCTTCCGGCGTCAAGTCTCGGACGAGGTCCCACTTGTTCGCCGCGAGAATGACCGGCTTGTGATGATCGGTGATGTACCGCGCCAGGGTCTTCTCCGTGGCCGAGATCTTCTGGGTGACGTCGAAGAGGAGCACCACGACGTCCGCGCGTCGGATCGTCTTCCGGCTGCGCGCCTCGCTGTAGAACTCGATCGCATCCTCCAACTTGCTGCGCTTGCGCACACCCGCGGTATCGATCGCAACGAAGGTCCGGCCATCGCGCTCGAAAATCACGTCGACGGAGTCACGCGTCGTACCCGGTATCTCGGAGACGATCATCCGATCTTCGCGCGCGAGCTGGTTGATGAGGGTCGACTTCCCGGCGTTCCGGCGCCCGACGACCGCGATCTTCATGACGGGCTCGGCGCCGGAGTTCACCTCCGGCGCGTCGGGCAGGTGCTCGATGATCCGCTCGTAGAGGTCCGTGAGCCCCCCGCCGTTCTGCGCACTGATCGGCATCGGATCGCCCAGAACACCCAGGCTCCGGAACTCATCGACATCCCACTCGAGCATCCGGCCTTCCGTCTTGTTGACGACGAGCAGCACGGGCAGCTCCGAACGCCGGAGGAGACTCGCCGCTTCCCGATCGAGCGGCGTGATGCCGTCCCGCACGTCGACGAGGAACAGGACGAGGTCTGCAGTCGCGAGCGCGGTCTCGATCTGGGCCTCCACGAGCGGACCCAGATCGTCGCGGTCGACGATACCGATGCCGCCCGTATCGATCACCTCGAGCCAGCGCGTGCCGAACGCACCCATGATGCGCGAAGCCACGGACACCCGGTCGCGCGTCACGCCGGCCGTGGGCTCGACGATCGCGACGCGACTGCCGCACATGCGGTTGAGCAGGGTCGACTTCCCCACGTTGGGTCGGCCCACGATCGCCACTCGGGGCAGGCGTGTGCGGAGGCTCGGGTCGGAGTCGGTCACGGGAGCGGGGCTCGGCACGGGATCAGGGCGCGCAGAGCGCCCGGTGGACCTGGGGCAGAATACGGACGGCAAGGTCGAGGTCACGCGCGCGCTCCGCGACTTCGACGATCGCGTCGAGCGTGGGCGCCAATGTGCCGGCCACGGGCGACGCGGGTTGGACGAACACCGGGACGTCGGGCGCGATCCGCGCCACATCCTCGAGCAGGGGCTCGAATTCGGCCGGCTGGCGACCGCCGGCCACGACCACCTTGGCGCAGGCGTCCCGCCCCACGACGAGCTCGAGTGAACGCCGGCGCGCCACTGCCCACTCCTCCGAATCGCGCGGCGCGCGCTCGCGGGTCGGCGCGCTCCCGTCGAACGGACCCGCGAGCTCGACGGGCGGCTCGAGGTCCCGGGGCAGCTTGAGATCGAGGCTGATGTGCTGGAACGCGTCGCGGACGCGCGCGAGTGTCTCGGGATGACCACCGGCGGTCTCGAGATGCATTCGGCGTTCGCCCAGCATCCCCCGGATCGCGAGCAGGAACTCGGGCCAGAGCAGCGGCTCGCCGCCCGTGATGCTGACGGAGCGACTCTCGCCCGGCTCCACTTCCCCCAGCCAGCATGTGACCTGGAACGGCGTCGCCCACGTTGCATGACGACCGGTGCCGGTGGGCGCGGCGACCCGCGCCTGCCGATCGGCGGGGACCGTCCAGGAGCCAGGCGTGTCGCACCACACGCAGCGCATCGGACAGCCCCGCAGGCGCACGAACGACTGGAGCTCGCCCGCGTAGAGACCTTCACCTTGTACGGAAGCGAAGACCTCCATCACGGGGGCGGCGACCCGGGCCGAGGTGGCGTTCATACTGGGTCCACGCGCGAGAACCGTCGGGAGCGGGGGGTGGGAGCGGACGTCAGTCCTTGTGCTCAGCCTCGGCCTCGGCCTCCGCCCCGGCCTCGGCGACCGGCGTCTCGGTCGTCTCCTGGACGGCCTTCTTCTTCACCTTGACGTGGGTGCGAACCTTGGGCAGGCCGTACGGAGAGTCGCCCTCACTGAAGGCCTCGACCTTCATCAGGCTCTGAATGCGCTCGATGCGCTTGAAGACGCTGCGCTGGCCCTTGAGCGTGTCGACGCCGTGGAGGCTCGGATGGATGGACATGGGTCTGGGAGTCGGTTCGGTCCGGCTGAAAAAATCGGCGCGGGATTGTACCGCTCGGGGAGGCCCGGAGCATACCCGCACCCGGGTATTCCCCCGAGGGGGGGCTCAGAGGTAGTCGCCGATGTTCACCCTGAACGCGCCCTCGTACGCCTTCACGTCCCTGCCCGGCCCCGGGGTCCTCCGCAGTTGCTCCAGAAGCCCCTCCAGGTCCGCGATCTTCGGCGCGGCCCCCACGAACAGGAACAGGGAGTTGCCCTTGTGGCGGGGCCACACGACGGGGAAGCCGTTCCCGCGCAGATGGTCGTAGGCCGCGAAGGCGAGCGCCTGGTCGCGCTCGGTGCGGCCGTACTCCAGGACCCGGATGGAGTACAGGTTGGCGGGATCGAGAAAGGCGCGGTCGGCCTCCGTCTCGCCCTCCACGAGCTCGGTCGCGGGCTCCTGGGAGGTCGTGCCGCCCTTGGCCACGGGCGCTTCCGGCAGGATCGGGAACTGGAAACCCCCATCGCTCACCTCCGCGGGCGCCGAGGCCTGGACGGAGGGCGCGGACAGGCGTCCCAGCAGGAAGGCCATCGCGAGCAGGAGGACGCTGCCGACCAGCATCGCGATCCCGCCCGGATTCGCGGCCAGCGAGAGCCACGCGGGCCCGCCCGACGAGGGCGGCGGGGCCGGCTGGGCGAAGGGTCCGCCCGCTCCACCGGACGACTTGGGGGGCTTTCCGGCCCGCTCTCGAGCGGGTGCCGTGGAGGACTTGAAAGCCTCCAGCATGTTGTCGGAGCGCTTGGCCATGGCGTTTGCCCTATCACCGCGGTCGAGCGCCAGGGTGCGTCTCGCGGGCGGACCCTCCGCCCAACCCCTCGACGTGCGCCGGGCCCCTCGCGAGACCGCGGATCACTGAGCGGGCAGGGTACGCGCCATGCGCGCCGAGATCAACTCGGGCGCTCCGCACCGCCCTCCGCCCCTCCCCGTTCCTCCATCACCTGCCTTTCCCGCTCCTGCCTTGCCCGCCTTCCTGGCTCTTCTGGTCCGTCGTCAAGGACCGGGAGAGCCAGGGAGGCGGGAGAGGCAGATCCGAGGCAGATCCGAGGCAGATCCGAGGCAGATACTCCGAGGCAGATACAAGGAGGCAGATACAAGGAGGAGCGGGGCGGACAGGAAAACCCGCGGGGCCCTTTCGCTTCGCTGGAGGAGCGGCTAGAGGTGGCGCCCGCCACATGGGTCCCAAAATTGGAATTGCGTCCCTGCGCGGTGCCGCGCTCGTCATCGGCACGCTCGCGGCGTTCGCCTGCGGGGACGACGCCGCCCCCCCGCGCGGGCGGGCGCGTGACGCGGGCGTGGCGGCGCCCGTCTCGGGCGGGTTGCCGGACGAGGCCGCGGCGCGCGGGCTCGACTACGTCAACGCGAGCGGCGAGGCCGCCAAGGCGACCATCCTCGAAGCGAACGGGGCCGGTGTGGCGCTGCTCGATCTCGAGCGCGACGGTGACCTCGACGTGGTCTTCGCGCAGGGGCTCGACTCCCTCGCGCAGCTCATGACCGGGCCGGGCGCGGACCTCATCGTCTACCTGAACGACGGCACGGGGCACTTCACGAAGGGCCCGGCGCCCGGCCTCTCGGGCTGGTGGACCGGTCTCGCGGCGGGTGACGTGGACGGCGACGGCGACGCGGACCTCGTGGCGGGCGGGTTCGGGGGACTCGTGCTCCTCCTGCAGAACGAGAGCGGCGCGCTCGAGCCGGCCCGCTCCCTCATGCCACCTGTCACCGAGGCGCCGGATGCGCGGCTCACGCCGGGCGCGACGCGGGCGCCCGGCCACCCGCCGCTCTGGGTCACGAGCCTCGCGCTCTTCGACGCCGACCGCGACGGACAGCTCGACCTCTACGTCGGCCAGTACCTCGAGCTCGACCCCGTCGACCCGCCGCTCGGTGAGCTCGGCGAGGGCGAGCTCGCCATCCCGTGCCGGTGGAAGGGGCTCCCCGTCTACTGCGGCCCGCGCGGGCTCGTCGCCCAGCCCGACCGGCTCCTGCGCGGGATCGGAGCCGGGCGGTTCGAGGACGTTACCGAGGCGTGGCTGCCCGACCTCGCGCCCGGGTTCACGCTCGCCGTCGGCGCCTTCGACGCGGACGGTGACGGCGACACGGACCTCGTCGTCGCGAACGACAGCTCCGCGAACCTCCTGCTCGTGAACGACGGCACGGGCAAGTTCGTCGAGCTCGGCTACTCCGCCGGTATCGCATTCAGCTCCGACGGCCGGCCGGAAGCGGGCATGGGCGTCGCGTTCGGAGACGTGAACCGCGACGGACGGCCGGACTTCGTGGTGACGAACTTCTCCGGCGAGCCGACGCAGCTCTACTTCGGCGCGCCGGTCGGGTTCGCGCACGAGACCTTCCGCTACGGGCTCGCGAACCAGTCGCGCCGGCTCCTCTCCTGGAGCGTCCACCTCGCCGACTTCGACGGCGATTCGTGGCTCGAGCTCTTCACGGCGAACGGGCACGTGTACCCGCAGGCGGACGGCGAGCACACCGGCACGCGCTACGGCCAACGCGACACCCTGTGGCGCCTCGGCCCCGCCGCGAAGGCCGTGCCCGTACTCCCGCTGGACGAACGCTCGATCCTCGCGGGCGCGACGGGGACGCGCGGGACAGCGCTCGGCGACGTGAACGGGGACGGCGCGCCCGACCTCGTGCTCGTGCGCATCGACGCGCCGTGCGCGCTCGGGCTGAATCGGATGCGCGGCGGACACCGGCTCGCCGTGCGCTGTCTCGGTCCGACGGTCCCGACCGCGGGTCCGTACCACACGCCGGCGGACGGGATGGGGACGCGCGTCGCCGTGGTCGTCCGTGACGCGACCGGCGAGCTCGGGCTCCTCGGCGAGGTCCAGACCAGCGTCGGCTTCCAGTCGTCCTCGTCGCCGTGGCTGCACTTCGGACTCGGAGCGAGCGCGCGCTACTCGGGGCTGCGCATCTTCTGGCCGTCGGGCCGGACCGAGGACCTGCCGGGTGGGCTCGGCGATCGCAGGCTCGTGATCCGCGAGGGCGACGGCATCGTCGCCGCGGAGGAGCTGCCGTGAGTCGCTGGGGGCTCGCCGGCCGGCTCATGGGCCTGCTCTCGATCGGCGCCGTCGCGTCCGGGGCCCGGGCTGTCCAGGAGCCGCGGGCGATCGATGCGGAGAGCGCGGCCGAGCGCGAGCTGATCGCACGCTGGCGCGAGGCGCTCGAGCTCGATCTGCCCGGCGAAGTCCTCGCCGATGGGCCCGCGCTCGTGACCGGGACCGGACGCCTGCGCGGAGACGGCGAGGCCGTCGCGCTCGTCGCGCGCGCACTCTTCTTCTCCGGCCAGGAGTCGCTCGCCAGGGACGTGCTCCGGAACGCGCGGCCTGACCCCGCGCGAACGCGCAGCGTCGCGCACGTCGCCGTGGCCCGCGCCGAGCTCGCGCTCGCCGGGGACGAGCTCGCGCGCGTGATCCGGTCCCTCGCCCTCGAGGGCCCGGGCGTGCGCCATCCGGAACTGCCCGCGTGCTGGCTCGTCGTCGGTCGCGCGTACGCGCGCATGGGGCGGAGCGAGCGCGCGGACGTGTTCTTGCGACGCTTCCTCGAGCTCGCGCCGCTCGACCCCGAGGCGCCCTCGGCCTGGTACATCCTGGCCCAGCACGCGGTCCAGCGCCGCGACACGGACGGGGCGGGCGAGCTGCGCGCGCGGGCCGAATCGTCGGCGAGGTGGCAGGCCTACTACGTCGCGCGTCGCATCCAGATCCGCGAACGCCCGGACGCCTCCCTGCCCCGGCTCGGGCTCGCCCAGCTCTGGCTCGAAGTGGACGAGCTCGAGCGCGCGCGCGCCGCGCTCACGGAGCTCGTCGCCATGGCGCCCGACTTCTCGCGCGGGTGGAGCCACCTCGGTGAAGCGCTCCGGCGGCTCGGGGACGCCGCGGGCGCCACGGAGGCCTTCGGGCGAGCGCTCGCCCTGGAACCGGGCGATCGGCTCGCGCGGTTCGGACGGGGCATGGTCCAGAAGGCAGCGGGCGCGCTCGAAGCGGCGGCGCGCGACTTCCGCTGGTTCGTCACGAACGCCCCGAGCGAGGAAGCCCGCACGGTCGCCGCCCACCTCCTGCTCGCCCGCATACTCGCGGAGCAGGGCGACGAGCACGGGGCGCGGGCGATGTTCGCGCGCTATCGTGAGCTCGGCGGCACGGAGCCCTTGGACTAGTCCTCGATCAAGCGATGGTTGAGGGTCCATCGGTGCGTGCGGCGTGGCGAGGTCGTCAAGCCTGCGTACCTGCACGAACTCGCGACCGGGCGGCTGCCGGTTGCCGTCTGTCGCATTGTCGCTTCGATCATTGGTTTCCTCGTTTCGGTATGTGGCCCTGGCGTTGATGGAGCGCCCTCTCCGTACGTATTCAACAGAGCATCGGTCGCTCGACGACATCGGCAAGGCGGAGGAATAGCCTCTGCTCCGAGTTCCAGGCGAGTAGGCGCACCCGAATCTGCCTTGCCGCGATGATCACCTGCACGGGCACGCGGATCATAGACTCGACAAAGTTCCGGAATCCCATTCCCAGGAGCCGAGTGCGATC
>SMVB01435319.1_pt1 | contig 11485 bp, 8 predicted proteins | sample 2456461 | NCBI WGS metagenome assembly SMVB01 (sample SAMN11095934, study PRJNA526329) | marine sediment metagenome | biome: Marine sediment; feature: Surficial sediment; material: Deep marine sediment; isolation source: Hadal surficial sediment | place: Pacific Ocean | collected 2014-05 | depth 0-1...
CGGCGAGACCAGGGCCAGTTGGTGATGGGCTGAACTATCAGAGCGGCGCAGGGGAAGGGTTGTAGGCGGTGAGCTCCAAGTTGACCGTTGAGTTGGACTGCTGCAACTATCGAAGGCACGCCGGACCGTCTTGCTAACCATGGGGAGGCTTCTCGACGGGCCTGAGGACAGACTCTATCGAGGGGGCCGTGTTACGCCCAGCTGGCGGGACCCCTTCAATCTCCTATCCCCCAGGCGGCTGGAGTTGGGGACTTGAACTCGAGCAATACGGCTTCGCGGGTAGCGAGCAGAGAGTGACTACACCTGAGCGCGTGAGCGCCGAGGGCGGGCGCGTGTCGTACGCCTGGGATTCAATTCTTGAAGAGTGGTACGAGAACGACACGCGCGGCCTCGAGCACGGCTACACGCTGAGCAACCGCCCGTCGCGGAACGAGCAGCAGGCGACGAGTCCGCTGACGTTGACGCTCACCGTGCGCGGGGAACTGCGCCCGGACGTGACGGGAGATGGACGGGGAGTCCGCTTTCTGGACGAGAACGGCGCGGTGGTGCTCACCTACATGGGGCTCACGGTCCTCGACGCCGACGGCCGTGAGCTGGAGGCGAGCTTCGTGGTCCTTGTCGATGGAGGCGACAGGTTGCTGCTCTCCGTCGATGAGCGTGGCGCGCGCTATCCGCTCGTGATCGACCCTATCGCGCAGCTGGCCTATCTCAAGGCCTCCAACACCGATGCGAATGACTATTTCAGCCGCTCCGTCGCGGTGTCGGGGGACACAGTGGTGGTCGGGGCCGACTACGAGGCCAGCAACACCACCGGAGTGAACGGCAACCAGGCCGACAACAGCGCGGGTTCGTCTGGTGCGGTCTACGTGTTCGTGCGCAGCGGCATGAGCTGGAGTCAAGAGGCGTACCTCAAGGCCTCGAACACCGACACGAATGACCATTTCGGCTTCTCCGTCGCGGTGTCGGGCGACACGGTGGTGGTCGGAGCTTGGGGGGAGGCCAGCGGTGTGAACGGCAACCAGATCGACAACAGCGCATTCCAGGCCGGCGCGGCCTACGTGTTCGTGCGTAGCGGAACGAGCTGGAGCCAGGAGGCGTATCTCAAGGCCTCCAACACCGATGCGAGTGACTGGTTCGGCACATCCGTGGCCGTGTTGGGCGGCACGCTGGTCGTCGGGGCCCCCGGTGAGGACAGCAACGCGACCGGAGTGAACGGCAACCAGGGCGACAACAGCGCTTCGAAGGCGGGCGCAGCCTACGTGTTCGTGCGCAGCGGAACGAGCTGGAGCCAGCAGGCCTATCTCAAGCCCTCCAGCACCGATGCGAATGACAGGTTCGGCGGGTCCGTCGCGGTGTCGGGGGACACAGTGGTGGTCGGGGCGGCCGGGGATGACAGCAGCGCCACCGGCGTGAACGGGAACCAGGGCGACAACAGCGTTTCCAATTCCGGCGCGGCCTACGCGTTCGTGCGCAGCGGAACGACCTGGAGCCAAGCGGCCTACCTCAAGGCCTCCAACACCGGTGCGAGTGACGGGTTCGGCCTCGTGGCGGTATCGGGTGATACGGTCGTGGTCGGAGCGCTCAATGAGGCCAGCAACGCCACCGGCGTGAACGGCAACCAGGGCGACAATAGCGCTCCGGTGGCCGGCGCGGCCTACGTGTTTGACCTCGACCTGGGCCTGGGCACGACCTACTGCATCGCCAGTCCCAACTCGACCGGCTTCCCGGCCGCGATATCCGCCTCCGGCAGCGCCAGTATCGCCGCGAACGACCTCCTCCTGCGGGCCGAACCTGTGCCCAATCAACCGGGCATTTTCTTCTATGGTCCCCAGCAAACGAGCGTCCCGTTCGGCAACGGCACGCGGTGCCTCGGCGGTCAGATTGCTCGGCTGGATGTCGTCAACGCAACCGGAAACGTCATGACTTTCCTGGTCGACAACACGAGCCCGCCGAGCGCAATGACGCAGATCACCGCGGGCTCCACCTGGAACTTCCAGGCCTGGTTCCGCGACCCGGTGGCGGGGGGCGCGTTCTTCGACCTGTCGAACGGACTGAGCGTGACCTTCGGTCCGTAGGCACGCGCACTCGGGGAGCCCGCGGCAGCCTGGTGACGAATCGGGCTACTTGCCCTTCGCCGGCACCACGATCCACCAGGCGCGCTCGGACTCGAGCACGCCGAATTCGTCGCGCAGCACCCACGGAAACCTGTCGCCCCTCAGCTTGGTCGTGTCCCACGCGCGGCACACGACGCGGTAGCGGCCCGGCTCCAGCGCACTCGCCTTGACCGTCAATTTGTGCACGCCGTCGCGCTTGCCCTTGCTCGTCTTCACGGGCTCGTACTTGATGCTCGGCAGCGGACCGCGGCCGCGCCGGTCGGAGTAGCCATTGGCGTACTCGGGGCGCGAGGTGCGGGGCTCGGGGGGCGCGCTGCGCTCGGGGAGCACCCACCAGGCGACTTGCAAGCGGTGCTTCTCGGGGGTCATCACCGTGACCTGGAAGTCGATCGATTTCGTGACCGTCAAGCTCCTCGGGTCCCGACGCGCGTGGGGCGTCGGGAGCGCCTCGTCGATGGGGTCGACGAAGGAGTAGATGCGCAGCACGATCGCCTCCTGGCACGGCTTGCAGAAGAACTCGCCGCTGTCCATGACGCAGCCGCCGGAGGTGGGCTTCCAGGCGTCGCGCACTTGCCCGTTCGCGCCCTCGTACATCCCGATCCCCGGCACCTTGGCCGCGATCCAATGTGCCCAGGCGGCCTTCGTCGGGTCCTCGGAGCCGGAGACGTTGACGCGGTTCCTGACGCCGCCGCGGTCGTGGGTCTTCTTCGAGTACTCGTCGGCCAGGCGCGCAAAGGCGTGACCCCATTCGTGGATGGTGATCTTCGAGCTGGTCCCACCGATCGTGGCGAAGCCGCTGCCGCCCGTGCCGAGGATGCCGGCGCGCACGTACACGATCGCCACGCCGTCGTGCGCCGGGGCCAGCGCGAGCATCTTCCGCACGAGGCGCGCATCCACGGCCACGTGGCCCTGGATCGTCTTGCGCGTGTGCCCGTTCAGGGCCGTGTCCTCCTCGCGCCCAAAACCGTCGACCATCGCGTCCTTGGAGACGAGGTTGTAGCGCCGGAAGTTGAAGTAGGGGAAGTACTCGCGGAACGTCGCCTGGCGCTCGAACAGCGGCGGGACGTCGTCGGCGAGCTTGTCGAAGGCCTTCTGGTGCTCGAGCGTGTAGCCGTCGCCCATGAGCGCGACGTCGACGCGGTTCGCGGACGCGCCGTTGTCGACGATCAACGTCGAACCGAGGTAGCCGGAGGGCAAGGAGCGCGCGGCGGCGATGCGACCGGGCGCGGTATCCGGGTACTTCTTGGCCAGGCGCCGGTAGTAGGTCGTCGCTTCGTTGTACCGCCCCTGCTCGTAACGTAGCTCGGCGCGCTCCAGCTGAGCCTGGGCCTTCTCCTCGTCGGAGTCATCCGCGTGGAGCCTGGGAACAGCCGCTGGGATCAGAACCGCGAGGGCCAGCGCGAGGTGAAGCGGTGTCGCCATGGGCCCCAGTGTGCCCCCAAAGACCGAAACGGCAAAGCACCGAGGTTGCGATAGGGCCGTATGATGGGACAGGATGTCCCCTTGGGCGAGCCGGAGTTGATCGAACCCGCCGACGGGCTATTCGTGCTTTACAGCGAGTACGAGGACCGCTCGATCGGCAAGCGCGCGGGTCTGCGTTGGCATCCGGGCGACAAGTGTCGCCAGAAATCGTGCGTCCCGTGCGAGCACGACCTCGGACGCGTGTGGTGGACGCGCGACGTCCTGAAGGCTCTCGAGCTCGTCGACTACGTGGACCCGGAGCTGCGCGCGACGATCCTGGAGCGCGCCGGACCCGCGGGCGAGGAGCGCGAGGAGGAGGAGCGCCGGGCGGGGCTCGCGCTGAAGAGGAAACTGCTCGAGCGGGCGCGCACGCTGCGCGCCAGCACCGCGCAGGACGCCAAGATCGACGTGCCGAGCCCCGCGGGGCGCGCGTACCTGCCCTACCAACGCGCGGCGATCGCCTTCGGTCTCGCGCGCTCGAGCGTGTTGTTCGCGGACGAGATGGGTCTCGGCAAGACGATCGAGGCGCTCGGCGTGATCAACGCCGACGGCGAGGCGCAGCGCGTGCTCATCGTCTGTCCCGCCAGCTTGAAGCTGAACTGGGCCCGCGAATGCGAGCGCTGGCTGGTCGACCGCGGCCCGGTGGGGGTGGCGGGGAAGACGTTTCCGGACGACGCGAACGTCGTGATCGTGAACTACGACATCCTCGGCAAGTGGAAGTCCGAGCTGCGCGGGCCGTGGGACGTGCTCGTCGCCGACGAGTGCCACTACGTGAAGAACAAGGACGCGAAGCGCTCGAAGGCGCTGAACGCCCTCGCGGCGCGACGCCGGCTCTACCTGACGGGGACGCCGATTCTCAATCGGCCCGTCGAGCTGTGGTCGATCGTGAGCGCCCTCGCACCCGACGAGTTCGACAACTTCTGGAAGTTCGCCAAGCGCTACTGCAAACCGGTGCGGAACCGTTTCGGGTGGGAGTTCACCGGCGCGGCCAACCTCGACGAGCTGCACGAGCGCCTGCGCAGCACGATCATGGTCCGTCGCACCAAGGCCCAGGTCCTGCCCGACCTGCCACCCAAACGACGGCAGGTGATCGAGCTCGCGTCCGATCAGATGGCGAGCCTGATCGCCGTCGAGGCGGAAGCGTGGCAGGAGCATGAGCGCCGACTGAACGAGCTACGCGCCATGACGCGCACGGGTGGCGAGCCGAGCGAGGCTCAGCTCAAGGCGCTGCGCGCGGGCATCAACGCTGCATTCGGCGAGCTCGCGAAGTTGCGTCAGGCCACGGCGCTGGCGAAAGTGCCGCTCGTCGTGGCGCACATCGAGAACGTCATCGACGAATCGGGGAAGCTCGTCGTCTTCGCCCACCACCGCGCCGTGATCCGCGAGCTCGCCGAGCCCTTCGGCGACGCCGCCGTCACGCTGACGGGTGAGCACGACATCGTCACGCGCCAGGCGGCCGTCGACCGGTTCCAGGAGGATCCGACCTGCCGGATCTTCATCGGCTCGATCACCGCCGCGGGCTTAGGCTTGACCCTGACCGCGTCGGCGCACGTCATCTTTGCGGAGCTCGACTGGGTCCCCGCGCACTTGACGCAGGCGGAGGACCGCACGCACCGCATCGGCCAGGCGGAGAGCGTCCTCGTGCAGCACCTCGTTCTGGAGGACTCGCTCGATGCCCGCATGGTCGGCACGCTGATCAAGAAGCAACGCGTGATCGACAAGGTCGTCGACGGTGACGTGCAAGACGACCTGTTCGGCGGCATGTTCGCGGACGCGCTCGTGGAGGCGGCGGAGACCGAGAGTCCTGCGGACGAAGCGCCGGGAACCTGATACGGCGCCATCACAATTCCGTAACGCAGCAGCTCGTCCGGTCACTTCGCCGTAATGCCGGCTCCTCCGGCTCACTCCAGAATCGGAATCAGGAAACCTGGCGTCCCTGATCACTTGCAACATCTGGAGAAGGCAAAATGAATCGAAACATTGGCACGCTGTCCACGCTCGTGGGAGCGGGAATCCTGTTCACATCCATCGCCGGCGCCCGAGTGGGCTGGAACGATGGGGACGAGACCGAGTTCGACGAGTTCGAGATCTTCATCGAGATCAACGCCACGGACGGTGACGCGGGCCTGCAGGGCGTCCTCGATGGAGGTCCGTGGACCCGGGCCGAGGTCTTTGCCCCGAGCGGGACGACGATTTTCGAACTGGAGCCCGGCGGAAGCCTGGCGAGCCACGGCATGAGCGAGGTCCAATGGGAGAGCAACGAGCCCGCGTTCGACGACGGGTATACGATCGACGACTTCCTCCTCCTGTTCGAGGAAGGGGAGTACGAAGCCGAGGGCATGGGGATCAACGGGGTGATTATCGAGAGCGAGGCCGAGCTCACATTCGATCTACCCGCGGGCCCCGTCGTGACATCCCACACGGACGAGAGCGGCAACATGCGGATCGTGTGGGAGCGTGTCACCGATGACTTTCGCGGCGGCCCGCTCGGGTCGGACATCGTCGGCTATGTCGTGGTCGTCGAATTCGAGATCGACTTCATGGGCGAGGAGATCACGCAGGTCCTCGAGATCGACACCTGCCCAACACGCTCGAGGCCCTGATTCCTTCCGACTTTCTCCTGATCGCGAAGGACGGGTTCAAGATCGAGGTCGGTGCGCGTGAGGAGAGCGGGAACAAGACCTTCACGGAGATCGAGATCGACGGTCGCTGATTTCCCAGGCGTACGCCCCCGCATCCGCCCTACACGGGCGGATGCGACCTGGAATAAGCCCGAGCGCTTGTTCCAGGTCTTCTATTCGCCCAAGACCAGGACCCCGAAGGTCGACGTATCCGTGCGACTGCGGCTATTCGTCCAAAGCCCGTGGTAGGAAGGTCTGGCCGTCCCGTCCTCGACATCGCGGTCGACGAACAGGAAGTCGCAGGCGATCCTCGCGCCGCTCATACTCTCCGGTTCGAGACCGAGCTCCTGGCAGGGGATGCTCGCCTCCAGAATCCAGCCGCCGTCGCGCGCGCGTGTCGCGAGCCGGACGCCCGTGGTGGGCAGGCTCGAATCCGTCCGCCCGGAGGCACTGAAGGAGTAGTAGGGCACGCTCTGATTGCGCCCTAAGGGCCCGGCGAAGAGCAGGCGGAGACAATCGTTCTCGTCGAGGTCCGTCGTTCCGTCTTCCACGCCGCTTTCGTCGGAGATGTCGGCCGACAGGTGCAGCCAGCCCGCGCTCCACGCGAGCCTCACTTCCGCACCGTAATCGCCCGGTCCCTCGTAGGAATTCGCGTACCGCACGATGGGCGTGCGCTCGTCGACGGTCATCGCGGGCACGCCCTTCCACTCCGCGAGCACGCCGTCTAGTACGACCGAGTCGAGGCGTCGCGTGGCGTAGACCGGCTGGTACACGGTCGTCTTGCGCGCGAGGTCCACGTCCAGATCGAGGGCTTGATCGCGCCCATCGAACTGGATCGCCACGTCCAGCACGACGGCCGCGCGCCAGGGCTCCGACTCGAGATCGCCGGCGACGGCAGCGACGAGCCATGGGAAAACCCGGCGCTCGCCCGGCGCGAGGGTCGCCTCCAGAGGCTCGGCCGAATTGCCCCCGCTCGCCGTCGTGATCACCACGGTCAGCGGCTGATCGAGCGGATTGGCGAGCGTGACCGGCGACAGGTTCGTCGCGGGATTCAGCCGACCGAAGACCGTCGCCTCATCGAGAGCATGCGTCAGGGAGCGCGTGCGGCGCGCGACATGCCTCGCGGTCGCGGGAACTCGAGTGTTGTCGATCACCGCGCCGTCCTCGTCGATCGCGGTCAGCTCGATCCCGCCGGCGTCGATGTCCAGGGCGACGTAGTGGTGGGCTGCTACGACGACCTGTTGATACGGGTTCTCGACGGAATTGACGGGGTACAAGGGCGCGCCGCCGCCGCCGGTCACGATGTAGACGATGCCGTCCTTCTCCGAGCGCTCGTAGAGGTGGTCGTGGCCGGTCAGCACGACGTCGACGCCGTACATTTCGAACAGGGGCACGAGGAACCGCCGGCCCTCGTCGATGGCCCACTCGACCGGCGTCCCGTCCGCCCGTAGCTGCCCGTGCGGGCCCGACGTGAGCGGAGCATGGTGCAGAGCGACCATCGTGAAACGGTTCCGCTGCGAGCGCAGCTCTGTCCTCAGCCATTCGTACTGCTCCGCGCCCGGCGCCATGCTGGAGTTGCTGTCCAGCACCAGGAGCGTCAAGAGGTGATAGTCGACGCGGTACCAACGCTCGTTCCCGGGCAGTTCGAACAGTGAGAAGTAGTGCGACCTCTCGATGTTGGGGCTGCCCACCGATTCCCCAGCAGTTGCCCCGGCACGTCCTCCGCCCCAGATGGCTTTTCACTTCTAGAGCGGCAGGAGAGACCAGGGCCAGTTCGTGATGGGCTGAACCATTCGAGCGGCGCAGCGGAAGGGTTGTAGGCGCTGAGGTCCGAGTTGACCGTTGAGTTGGACGGGGCAACCCACAAAGGCACTCCGGACCGTTCTGCTGAACCATCGGGAGGGTTCTCGCCGGGCATGAGGACAGACACAATCGAGGGGGCCGTGCCACGGTCACCAGGCGGCACCCCTTGAATCGCCTTCCTCATCCTATCCTCTCTCCGGCGATCCCCTGCACCCGTCTGGCCGCGATCGCGGACAACTTGCCGTCGTGTCCAACGATTGCCACAATCGAGCTTCCGGGGGTCGAACTCGAGACTGTCCCCCAATACCCGAGTCACCAGCATGCTCGCACTTGTCCTCGCAATCGGCTCCAGCGTCGCCTCCCCGGTCCAGGACGAACTGGTACGCGAAGGTGATCACTTCCGGCTCGTCTGCCACTACACGAACGAGGATGCCGCCGATCAGGGCCTGGCTACAGTCGAGGCCATTTGGCCTCTGGCCGCCGAGCTCTATGGCTTCGGCTCGGACGAAGACCGCGATCTGCTCAGCGTGCACCTCTACCGGGACGAGAACGCGTACGCGGAGGCCGAGCAGGAACTGACTAAGGGCGCCTTTCGGCGCAACCTGGCCTTTTCCCACTTTGGGACGATGTCAGCCCACGTAGCCTTGCAACCACGCCTCAGCGACAAAGCGATGGCCGAGGTCGGACTGACCGCCCAAACGCTTCGCTTGCTGGTTCACGAAGCGGCTCATCTCGTGCGCTACGCCCACCATCTGAATTTCCGCTCGCACCCGGGTTGGCTCGCGGACGGAGCGGCGAGTTGGATCGCTGAGAGAGTCTCGAAGGACCTCGACCTCTTCAAGAAGCTGGAGCAGGATCCCTTCTATTCCACCTCACTCCTGCATGTGAAGAAGCTCCTCGAGCATGACAACTTGCCGACGGTGGAAGCGTTCCTGCTCGACGAGCTCGGCGAACTCACGGTCAATGAGCGCTACGCCGTGCGGTGGCTCTACTTTCGGTTTCTGATCGAAGGGAAGTACCGCGTGAAATTCCGGAAAGTGATCACCAAGGCGAGACAACTCGGAGGAGGAGCGAACTTCACCGAACGTCTGTTTGATGAGAGCCTACGGATTCTCGGCAAGAAGAAACTCACGTCGATCGATAGGGACTTCAAGAAATACGTGAAGTCCTTCGAGCCAGCCTGGGAGGAGATCTTCCGCACGCTGCAGTGCCAAGGCGAGCGTTGGGTCCAGGCCGCGTTCGGCTCGAATGCCATCGCTTGGCGTCGGAAGCCCGCCGGCAAGAAGTACACGGTCGCGGGCGAGCTCACGATCCTGCCGGGTGCGATCGAGCAGATGAACCTGTTTCTCGGTCGCAGTGAGCAGGGCTTCCTGTCGGTGGCCTTCAAGCCGGGCAGCGTGACCCTGTTCGAGTACCTGAGCTCGACGGGCGATTGGCAGAGTCGTGGTTTCGCCGAGTGCGAGGACGTACTTCGGGGCGAGCCCTTCGCGTTCTCGGTCGCCATCAAGGGGAGCACGGCACGCGTCGCGGTGAACGGCGCCGACGTGATCTCGGGCGAAGTGAAGACCATCCCCCTGGAGGGTCCCTGGGGCTTGAGCGCCCAGGCAAATGCGGCGGGAATCTGGAAGCTCAGCCGCGCACCCGGCCTGTGAACTTCCCGACTCGGCTCCACCCACCGATTCCCAGCTGACTCGAGACCCTACTCGGGCTAGCCGTCGAGCCGCGTGGCCAGGTCCGCGTGCCCGTGTTCACGGGCGAGGTCGGCGGCGGTCTTGCCCTCGGCCTCGAGGCTCGGGTCGGCGCCGGCGGTTAGCAGGCGCTCGAGGATTTCGCTCCAGCCGCCGACCGCGGCGGCCATCAGCGGCGTGAAGTCGCCTGCCTGGCGGGCGTCCACAGTCACCCGCGCCGCGAGCAGGAGCTCGACGATGCCCAGGTGCCCGCCGGCCACGGCCGAGTGCAGGGGGCGCAGCTTGGCCGGGGTGGCGACCGGCTCGTCCGTGGGCGCTCCGCGCGACACGAGCTCGCGGGCGACCTGCTCGGCTCCGAAGTAGGCGGCCAGGTGCAGGGGCTGGAAGCCATCGGCTGCGGGCACGGTGGCGCGCGAGGAGTCCTCCTCCAGCAGCACGCACAGCCGCTCGAGGTCGCCGACCGCCGCTGCTTCGTGCACGTCCAGGTCGGGCTCCGCGGCGAGCAGGATCTCGAGCGCGACCGGGTCCTGACGGTAGCTCGCGAGCATCACCAGGGAGAGGCCCTGTTCGGCGCGCGATTGGGCCAGGGCGGGCTCCTCCGTCAGCAGGGCGCGTAGATCCTCGTGGCGACCCTGCTCGAGGGCCTTCTGGGCGGCGTCGCGCTTCTCCGTGTTCATGGGTGCTCCTCTTGCGAGATCCTGATAGTTAGCTAGGCTAATGAAATGGAGCGCGATGCACCAGCCTGAAGCAGGTCCCGAGATAGGGGCGGTCGCCGAGCGCCTGCACCGCGGGGCCCTGTTGTTGTTGCGGGACCTGCGGCTGGCCGATGCGGAGAGCGGCTTGGGACCGGCGCGCCTCTCGGCCCTGTCGGTACTGGTCTTCGGCGGCCCGCGCTCCCTGGGCGAGCTGGCCGCGGCCGAGCAGGTGACGCCGCCGACCATGACGCGCGTAGTTCAGGGCCTCGAGGCGCAGGGCCTGGTGGCGCGCCGCCCGGATCCCGCGGACGGACGCCGTGTGGTCCTGCGCGCGACGCCACGGGGCCGGCGCTCCATGCTCGCCGCGCGCGAGCGTCGGTTGAAGCGGCTGCGGGCGAAGCTGGCGCGGCTCTCGAAGCGCGACCTCGGCCTGCTCTCGCGGGCAGCAGAGCGAATAGAGATCCTCTCGCGCTAGCCCGTGGTGAAACTCACGACACGCTCAGGAGCAGTCGCATGATCAGGGACAGAAACGCGCGCTCAATCCGTCCGAGAAGTTGAAGCCGCTCGCTCCCATCGCGGCGTCCAGCTCCGGCCACCACGGCCTACCGCCGCCGGCAGCCGGAGCAGGGCGCGCTCTACCGCGTCCTGGCTGAACACCTGGAGACCTTCCTCGCCCGAGCCTCCGCGGACGAAACCCGCCCGCGTGCGCCGTTTCGTCGAGCGCGAGCTGCGCGGCTACCTGCAGTGCGGCCTGCTCTGCCACGGCTTCGCCCGCGTGAGGTGCCGGTCCTGTGGCAGGGACATCCTTGTCGCCATCCGTGCAAGGGCCGTGGATTCTGTCCCTCATGCAGCGGGCGGCGCATGGCCGAGACCGCCGCCAAGCTCGTCGATCGTGTCTTGCCTGAAGTACCCGTGCGCCAGTGGGTGCTGTCCATGCCATGGCGCCTGCGCTATCTGCTCGCCTCGGACCCCGCCTTGTGCAGTGCGGTCCGGCGCTCTTTCCTGCGCGCGGTCTTCGCGTTCTACGGCTCGCGACTGAAGCGCGAGGGCTTCCCTGACGGACGAACGGGAGCTGTGAATGTCGTGCAGCGGTTTGGCTCGGC
>SMVB01288981.1_pt1 | contig 11484 bp, 7 predicted proteins | sample 2456461 | NCBI WGS metagenome assembly SMVB01 (sample SAMN11095934, study PRJNA526329) | marine sediment metagenome | biome: Marine sediment; feature: Surficial sediment; material: Deep marine sediment; isolation source: Hadal surficial sediment | place: Pacific Ocean | collected 2014-05 | depth 0-1...
CCCTACTCCCAAGGCGGAAGTAGGTTCGTTTGAATATTATCAAAAGGCTTGTGGACAATGGTTCCACAGTAAGGGTCTGTCAGACAATTAACGGATCAATTCGCGCCCAGATTTGGGTCAGATTTGGTCGGCCCGGACTGAACGAAGCCGGAGCATACTTGCGGTCTGTGAGGATTTCGTGAGGGAGGAAGCGGCCAAAGGTGGCCCGAAGATGGAATGCGAATTGATTCGTTTATTGTTTGAAAGACCCTAAAGGAAAAATTTGATGCAGCCACTCGATCCCGCGACTCTCAATACCCTCACCGACTATGAAGATTATTCCGTCACGTCGCACTCGTATGACACCACAAGACGGCCTATCGGGGTGGAAGTCATTTTGGGTTGTTTTGCTGCCACCAATACTCCCCCGCTACAGGAACAAGTCATTCTCGATGCTGGGTGTGGGACGGGGAATTATCTTCAAGCCATTCATGACAAGGTCGGAATCTGTCATGGTATTGAAATCAATGACGGGATGTTAGCTCAGGCTCAAAGCAAACTCGGCAATGGCTCTTCCGTCCACTTTGACCACGGTAGCCTCCTTGAACTTCCCTATCCTGACGAGTTCTTTGATGGAATCATGTGCAACCAAGTTATCCACCATTTGGATGATCCCATGCCCACCGAGGACTTTCCCAACGTGAAGACCATGCTCTCCGCCTGCTACCGCGTCCTTCGTCCTCATGGTGTGTTGGTCCTGAATATGTGCAGCCGCCACCAGCTTCTTGATGGGTTCTGGTGGGCCGATCTCATTCCCCGGGTTGTCGAGCAAATGGCTGCTCGCATACCTTCCCTGGAACTCACAGGAAAAATGCTGGAGGCTGTCGGTTTTCAACTAGGCGGTCTCATTGTTCCCCTTCATGAGGTCCTTCAAGGACCCTCGTATTTCGATCCAAGAGGACCATTAAAAAAATCCTTTCGCGACGGGGATTCCACCTGGGCCTTATTGTCAGAACAAGAATTACAGACGACCTTGGAGCAAATACGAACCCTGAATGAGAATGGGGACATTACCCCATACCTAGACGAACGAGAGAAACGGCGAAAGCGCGTCGGACAGACAACCTTCATTTTTGCCAGAAAATAATTGAGATGGGGAGGAAGTAATTATGACGACTCAAGCAACACAACTAGATCAACAAAAACTGCAGTCCGACGAGGAAGCGAACCGATATTCCCGACAAAGCATATTGCGATCTGAACGCATGTATGGGGAAGGCTTTCAAAGCCCTGGCGGAATTGAAGCCGTTGAGGCATTTTGCTCAAAGCTTCATATGCGGGAAGGGATGAAGGTTCTCGACTTTGGCAGCGGCTTAGGTGGAGCCACCTTTTATTTTGCCGAACGTTACTCCGCCACAGTCCTCGGTTTGGATTTTTCTCAAAATATGATCGATATCAGTACGGAGCGGAAGGAAAGAAAAAAATTACCCAGCGTCACCTTCCGGCGAGGGGATATCCGAACCGCGGTCCTTCCGGAAAATACTTTCGATTTAGCCTGGACTCGCGACTGTATTTTGTATATCCCGGAAAAACACCTTGTTTGGAAAAATGTGTATTCATCCCTTAAACCCGGTGGGCAGCTCTTTATTACGGACTTCTGTAAAGGGAACGGCTCCTTATCGGAATCATTTATTACGTATTTGGATCGCTGCGGGTATCATCTTCAAGACTTAGAAAGTTATGGCCAAACATTAGAAAAGGCTGGGTTTCACAACATTCGGATTGAAAACCATACGAAAGCATTCATTGATTCGCTCCAAGACGAGCTCAAGAATTTACATAACGATCGTGATCAGTTCCTTCGAGAATTTTCCGAGAGTGACTTTGACTATCTCGTAAACCGTTGGCTCAAGAAAATTCAACTTTGCGAGCAAGGCGACTTCCTGTGGGGACTCTTTATTGCGGAAAAGTAAGCGCGTGCACAGTCTTCAGTGGGAATCCAGCTCTGAGGAAAGGTTGGTTTCGCAGTTTGATGACCTTTGAGGTTGGTACTCGACCAAAACAATAATTGTTATCGTTCCCAGAGGAGAAGAAAAAATAATGAGACAGGGAACTGCTTGTCCCAACCTGAACCATCGCCGTTCAAATGCCCCACTGCGCCACTGCATCATGTGTGGTGAAATCCTCAATCAAACCATTCCCTCTAGGCAATGTACGGGCCCAGACCATGCATCCAAGAGACGGCAAAGAGACCTCTATTGTTCAGAATGTGGTCTGCAACTCCGCGAAGGGAGCTAATAGACATATGGCTGGTAACCAGTTGGATATAATTCAAAGCTTTTAGTGATACCACCTCCCTCCTCTAGCAACCTTCCCCCTACCCGGTGAAAGATCTCAAGACTCAAACTGAACAGCCCATTAACGGCAGCCTTGTCCAGCATCTATGACGGATTTTCCTTCTGGGAATGTTGAACCTAGAAACGGCAGTTGGATCACAAAAGTCCGCGCAAGCTCTCAGGGTCCGTCACGAAATAACCGGGACAATTGGCCGAGACGATTGTGGAGCGAGCCAAGGAGCGAAGAGCGCGCATACCGGGAGTATGGAAGCGATGAGCGACGCCGGCGGAGCCCAAAAGCGTCCGGCCCTCCGGGGAGGCCCATCTTTGGCCCGGGGCGGCGTTGCTCCTCGGTCACAGAGCCCCGCTAGGCTCCCTCGTCGCGCCTTGCCCCGATCACAAATCTGGGCCTCCCTAATTGTCCCGGTTATTTCGTGACGGACCCTAAGCGCACCTGGCAAAATACAAAAATGTCTCATCACCACCGAGGTGACCACGACTTTTTGTATTTCACCATGCACACCAATATCTTACACGGCTTTTTTGTGCCCAACTACCGTTTCTAGGTTGAACTTTGCTCGCAAGGGTTGGCGGAGTAAGTCAGATGAGATTGGCTAAATGAAATTCTAATTAGGTTTGAGATGTGCTCAATGCCAGAGACATCAAGAACGCGAGGCAGCTAAACTCTTTCCTGCCTGCAGGTAGATATCAACACCAACAGCAGCTTTCCGGCCTTCAGCAATTGCCCAGACAATCAGAGATGCCCCGCGTTTGGTATCACCCGCGGCAAAGATACCATCTTGGCTGGTCATGAAATTTTCATCCACCGAGACGTTACCTCGTGCATCATAGTTCACACCGAGACTGTCGAGCAATCCATTTTTAACCGGCCCCGTAAAGCCCATGGCCAACAACACCAAATCCGCATCCATGTCAAATTCCGTACCTTGGACTGATGTAAATTTTCCTGCTTCAAACGAGACCTGATGCCCGTGCAATTTGGTGACCTGGCCATTTTCGCCGGAGAACTTGGTGGTTGAAACACTCCATTGTCGATCGCAACCTTCTTCGTGGGAATGCGAGGTGCGCAATTGCATGGGCCAGAGTGGCCACGGCGTGGACTCCGCACGCAGAGGGGGCGGTTCGGGCAACAATTCGAATTGATGCACATCGATGCACCCTTGACGGTGCGCGGTTCCAAGACAGTCTGATCCTGTGTCGCCACCGCCAATAATAATGACCTTCTTCCCTTTGGCGGTAATTTGCTCCACAGAAAGGGAATCGCCTGCATTGGATTTATTTTGCTGGATGAGATACTCCATGGCAAAGTGGACGCCATTGAGTTCCCTGCCCGGCACCGGGAGGTCACGCGGTTGTTCCGCCCCCAGGGCGAGACAGATCGCATCAAACTGCCGGGCCAGGTCCTCTCCCGTGACATCCTCACCCACATTCACACTGGTTTCGAATTGCACGCCTTCGGCTTTCATTTGATCCAATCGTCGATCGATGACCCACTTTTCCATTTTAAAATCCGGGATGCCGTAACGCAGAAGCCCGCCGATCCTGTCAGCTTTTTCATACACCGTCACACTATGTCCGGCTCGAGCCAGTTGCTGAGCAGCAGCCAACCCTGCCGGCCCTGATCCCACCACAGCGACCTTCTTTCCGGTTTTGACCACTGACATGACCGGATCAATCCAGCCTTCATCAAACCCACGATCGATAATGTTCCATTCCACGACTCGGATAGACACGGGATCGGCATTGATGCCAAGCACGCATGCGGATTCGCATGGCGCGGGGCACAACCGACCAGTAAATTCAGGAAAGTTGTTCGTGGCATGGAGCGCCTTGAGTGCATCCTTCCAACGACCACGGTGGACCAGATCGTTCCATTCCGGGATCAAGTTGACGACGGGACAGCCGTTGTTGCTCTGGCAAAATGGCACGCCACAATCCATGCACCGGCCACCCTGGTTTCGAAGCTTGTCTTCTGAAAAGGGTTCATACATCTCGTTCCAGTCCAGAACGCGCAGTTCGACCGGACGCCGGGTGGGGCCTTCTCTGGAAAATTTCACGAACCCTCGGGGATCACCCATAGGCCACCACTTTTTCCTTCCGACTGGCCTTCTGTGCTGCAGCTTTTCGCTCAGCTAACACGCGTTTGTAATCTACGGGCATCACCTTTACGAATTTGGCTACCATGCTCGTCCATGAACCGAGAATCATCTTGGCCTTTCGACTCCCCGTATATTTCACATGCGATTCAATGAGCGTCTTCAAAGTGTGCATATCTTCGGCAGCCACCACCTTTTCCAATTCCACCATCCCAAGATTGCAGCGAGATTCAAATTTTCCATTCTCGTTCAACACATAGGCTTCGCCACCAGACATCCCTGCTGCAAAATTCCGACCGGTTGACCCTAACACCACCACGACACCTCCGGTCATGTATTCACAACAATGATCACCCGTGCCTTCTATCACCGCACGCACGCCACTGTTTCTCACGGCAAAGCGTTCTCCTGCCATGCCGTAAAAATAACATTCCCCTTTGGTGGCGCCATAGAGTGAGGTGTTCCCGATCAAAATCGTCTCTTCCGGTTTGAACGTACAGCCCTTCGGTGGCGTGACAATAATTTTTCCACCTGACAGACCTTTGCCAAGATAATCATTCGATTCGCCTTCGAGTGTTAAGGTAATGCCCTGCGAAATAAACGCGCCAAATGACTGACCGGCTGATCCGGTAAAATTCAGCGTGATGGTATCAGGCGGAAGACCCTCCTCTCCGTACTTTCTGGCGATGTGGCTGGATAACATCGTCCCAGTCGTGCGGTCCGTATTGTGAATGGGCAAATCACAGACCACCTTCTCTCCTCGCTCAATAGCCTGTTGGCACAACTTAACCAGTTTATTGTCCATCACTTTATCCAGGCCATGGTCCTGAGAATCAACACAAAACGTTTTCACATGAGGTCCGACCTCAGGTTTCCACAGCAACAGCGACAGATCCAATCCTTTGGCTTTCCAGTGGTCGAGAGCCTTTTCTACCTTGAGTTTATCGACTCGGCCAATCATATCGGTAAATATTTTGAATCCGAGTTTGGCCATCAGTTGCCGGACTTCCTCTGCGACAAAAAAGAAATAATTCACCACATGATCAGGCTGACCGGTAAAACGTTTGCGAAGTTCGGGATCTTGCGTGGCCACGCCCACCGGGCAAGTATTCAGATGGCACTTCCGCATCATGATGCAGCCTTCTACAATCAACGGTGCGGTGGAAAATCCAAATTCTTCGGCGCCAAGCATTGCGGCAATCACGACATCGCGCCCAGTTTTCAATTGCCCATCCGTCTCGACACGAATGCGACCCCGAAGATCGTTGAGCACCAGCGTCTGATGCGTTTCAGCCAACCCCAGCTCCCAGGGAATTCCCGCATATTTGATCGAGGACAGTGGCGACGCGCCAGTCCCGCCAGAGTCGCCACTGATCAACACTTTATCCGCATGCGCTTTAGACACCCCCGCAGCCACCGTGCCCACACCAACCTCGGACACTAACTTCACCGACACATCCGCCTCAGGGTTCGAATTCTTGAGATCAAAAATAAGTTGTGCGAGATCTTCAATCGAATAAATATCATGATGAGGCGGCGGAGAAATCAGTCCCACACCCGGCAGGGAAAACCGCAACGTGGCAATGGCGTCGTCCACTTTATGACCGGGCAGTTGTCCCCCTTCACCAGGCTTGGCGCCTTGCGCCATTTTGATTTGCAGCTCTTTCGCATGAATCAAATAATTCGCGGTTACTCCAAAACGCCCTGAGGCCACTTGTTTGATATAGGAATTCTTCGAATCCCCATTCGGCAACGGCACGAATCGCGCGGCATCTTCCCCGCCCTCACCGGTGTTACTCTTACCACCAATGCGGTTCATGGCAATCGCCAGAGTTTCATGCGCTTCTTTGCTAATTGCGCCATAGGACATCGCGCCAGTCGTAAAACGCTTCACGATATCTTTCACTGACTCAACTTCTTCGATGGGAACGGGTTCAGGCGCGAATTTGAAATCAAGCAATCCACGAAGGTTGGAGCGACGTGTACTCTCGTTATTGACCAGCTCCGAAAACTCTTCGTAGGTCTTGGCATCATTAGCTTGTGTGGCGTGCTGTAATTTCAAGATGGTTTCCGGATTCCAATTATGATGTTCCCCCTGGATGCGGTAGTGAATCTCACCCCCGAAATCGAGTTGCTGTATGGGCGCGGGCTGATAGGCCACGGAATGCCGACGCAACGTTTCTTCCCCAATTTCCCGCATGCCAATGCCTTCAACACGCGAGGCCGTTCCCGTGAAGTACTGATCCACGAGTTCTTGGCGCAGTCCCACTGCCTCAAAAATTTGTGCACCACAATAAGACTGAATCGTAGAAATTCCCATCTTGGAAAAGATCTTGAGTAACCCCTTGTTGATGGCCTTAATAAATTTTTCCGAGCCTGTCTCCGCATCCACTCCTTCTGGCAAATACCCTTCACGTTCCAAATCCACATAGGTTTCAAACACCAGGTAGGGGTTGACCACGCCAGCACCATACCCTATCAAACAGGCGAAATGGTGCACGTCGCGCGGCTCACCGGTTTCAAGAATCAGCCCCACCTCGGTCCGTGTGGCTTCACGCACCAAATGATGATGGACCGCCGCGATTCCCAAGAGACTGGGAATCGGCGCCCACTCTTCATTAACCCCGCGGTCACTTAACATCAAAAATTTATACCCGTCCTTGATGGCTTTGGACGCATCCTGACAGAGCTGATCCACCGCAGCCCCCAAGCCATCCGGGCCTTCAGCCACGCGGAACAACATAGACAACGTTTTATTAGCAAAATTGGGGTCTTCGAACTCACGGAGTTTCTGCAACTCGGCATTCGTCAAAATCGGTTGCCGGACTTTAATGCGACGGCACGCTTCCGGCGTTTCCGCAATCAGGTTCGGTTTGGGGCCTATGTTCGTGACCAGCGACATCACGAGCTGTTCACGAATTGGATCGATAGGTGGATTCGTGACTTGTGCAAAGAGTTGTTTGAAATACTTCGAGAGCAGCTGAGGACGATCCGAGAGAACCGCTAACGGCGTGTCGGTCCCCATCGAAGACGTCGGCTCTTCGCCATTAATAGCCATTGGCGAAAGCACCATCTTGAGCTCTTCGATGGTAACACCAAATACCTGTTGTCGTTGACGGAGAGTTTGGTGGTCCGGTTGAGGCACACTCAATGGCTCGGGGAGTTCATCCAACGACACACGATGTTGGGTCAGCCAGGAACGGTACGGTTTACGCCCGACAATATCGGCTTTGATTTCTTCATCGTCGATAATTCGGCCCTGAATCATATCCACAACAAACATCCGTCCAGGTTGGAGCCGGCCTTTCTCACGAATGTATTTCGCCTCGATTGGAAGCACGCCGGCTTCAGACGCTAGGATAACCAGATCATCCGTGGTGACTTGATAGCGACAGGGCCGCAACCCATTCCGATCGAGCGTCGCCCCAATAAGCTTGCCATCCGTAAACGCAACGGCCGCCGGACCATCCCAGGGTTCCATCATCGCGGCGTGATATTCGTAGAACCCGCGCCGCTCTAAGCTCATACTAGGATTCCCGACCCACGGTTCCGGGATGAGCATCATCATCGCGTGGGGCAACGATCGCCCCGCCATCACCAAAAACTCGACCGCGTTGTCCAGACAGGCGGAATCGCTTTGGTTTTCATAGATGATCGGATACAGCTTTTCGAGATCCTTCCCAAACAAGTCCGACTGCAATCGACCTTGTCGGGCACGCATCCAATTGACATTGCCACGGAGCGTATTGATCTCGCCATTATGAACCGTATACCGATAGGGATGAGCCAGAGTCCATGTGGGGAAGGTGTTGGTGCTAAACCGCGAATGCACCAATCCAAACGCCGACACCATGCTGGAATCCTCCAAGTCCGAAAAAAAACATCCCAACTGCTCCGGCAACAGCATGCCCTTATAGACAATCGTATTCGCGGACAGGCTGCAGATGTACACCTTGCCACGCTCGACCAACGCCGATTCCCGAATCGCGCGAGCAATGCACTTACGCACGACATAGAGCTTCCGCTCAAATTGCGCTTCATTCAAAATGTCTCGAGCGATAAAGAATTGCCGGATGTACGGGAGGGTTTGCTTGGCCTGATCCCCAACGTGTTCAAGCTTGACCGGCACATCACGCCAGCCTAAAAACCGCACGCCTTCTTCACGAATAATTGTTTCAAAAAGCCCTTCGCACTGACGGCGCAACGGCTCATCTTGTGGGAGGAATACCATGCCAACGCCGTAGCCACCGGATTCGGGAAGCGTAATCCCAATATCCGTCGCCGCTCGACGAAAAAACTCATGCGAGATCTGCATGAGAATCCCGGCACCATCCCCAGTACAGGGATCACACCCCTGAGCCCCTCGATGATGAAGATTCTTTAGAACCTGGAAAGCCTTCAGGATAATATCGTGGGACTTGTGCCCTTTGATATTGGCCACAAACCCGATCCCGCATCCATCCTTTTCAAAACTGGGATCGTATAGCCCTTGCTTGGGGGGCATGCCGTAGAAGTTGGATTGATCAGCCATTGTTTGTTACGCCAAATTCCATCGTTGGTGATTCCATAACGACGATCTCATTCCATGCGAATTTGAAGAGTGCCTCCTCCAATTCCTTCACACTAACTCATTCAAAGTTAAAGGGAAATGGTGGGAAAAACAGGCGATTCTAAAATTTACTTGATGAATTCTTGAGGTGTCAAGGAAGCAGCCCTTTCTCGGTTACAAAGCGAAGGATTCGAGACACGCTCTCTGTTTGGGATTCAAGAGAGGTTTTCACCACAAAGTCAGGGGCGGTGGGCACCTCATAGGGGTCGGACACCCCAGTGAAATGCTGGATGTGACCTTCACGTGCTTTTTTATACATCCCCTTGACATCCCGAGCCTGGCACACCTCCAACGGACAATCCACAAAAATCTCAATATAATTTTCAAACTCTTTTCTAATTTCGTCGCGAGCCTCTTGATAGGGTGATATAGCCGCGACAATAGACACCACCCCATGTCGAGCCAAGAGGTGCGCGACATAGGCAATCCGCCGGACATTTTCCATCCGGTCCTCTTTGGAAAACCCTAGGCCTTTGGTCAAACGCTGACGAACAATATCCCCATCAAAAATTTCCGAAGGCACTCCCTTAGCCTTCAAATATTCATGAAGAAGACGGGCCAACGTGCTCTTTCCTGAACACGGCAACCCGGTAAACCAAATTACCGATCCTGCTTTCAAAGTATCATCCCGTGTCACTCAAATCCAAAGGTTATGAATAGCAACCTGTGTTTATACCTCAACTAGGCGCAGAGACCAAATGACTCCTGGGGTGAAATTTAAGACCCTGTCCAAGCTTAGACAGCTCTATTGCGGGTGCGCTGGATGTGGCCAGATCTTCCGATCCTTTTCGGGGAATAGTCCTACTATTCGCCTCAAACGATCCAAACATCTGACTCAAACCAACACATCCTCGTGACGATCGCTAATCTCGGCCAGGCTCCTAGCCTACCAAAAACGCAGCCAACAATCTTGATGGGTTTGCCAAACTAATTTTACCTGGGGACCTTTAATCCTACCCTGCTATTTAGAGACAATGCTAAGTTCTTTAACCGTACAAAATACCTGTCCAACGGTCACCCCCTCGAAAGAGTTATAACCCTCTGCCTGCCTTGACAATCGCCAGACCCTCACCTAGTATCGCCGGATGGCTAATGGGCCCCCTCAAGTTGCTCCATCGTCCCTTTCCATGGAAGAAGTCTTTGAGGCCTACCGTGAAGACCTTGAAGAAATCGAAGCCCACATTCGTCGAAATCTAGACTCTGAAGCTCCGCTCATTAACGAGATTGCCGCCCATATTCTCAGTGGTGGCGGCAAACGCATTCGTCCCCTTCTCTTGATCCTCTGTGCACGTCTGAATGGCTATGTTCCCAAAGCAGATTTGGTTCTTGGCAGCCTCATCGAGTTTATCCATACGGCGACTTTGCTTCACGACGACGTCTTAGACGAAGCAGACCTTCGTCGCGGACAACCGACAGCTCGGCGCATCTGGGGCAACCATGCCAGTATTTTAGTCGGGGATTACCTGTATGCCCGGGCTATGCAAGAAATCGCGGCGTTCCAAAACCATGACGTGAATGATGTCATGGCCATTGCCTGTCGCAAAATGGCCGAAGGCGAAATTCTCCAATTGTGTGCAAACCGCCAGACCTTGCTCAAGGAGGCTGACTACCTGCGCATTGTTGAATACAAGACTGGCGCGTTGGTGGCCTCGGCCTGCAAAGTGGGGGCAATTATCAGTGGCACCTCGCCCATGCACCAAGACAGGCTCTACCAGTTTGGGTTGTACTTGGGTATTGCGTTTCAGCTAGCTGATGATCAGTTAGATTACACAGCTAACGGAGAGAGCTTAGGCAAAACATTGGGACAGGATCTGATGCAAGGCATGATCACGCTCCCCCTCCTGCATCTCTTACAAGCCTGTTCGTATGAGGAGCGCCAGGAACTCACTCGCAACATTGAATCCAAAACCATTGAGGAAAATGATTTACTTCATATTACGACTATGATGGAACAGTATGGATCGCTTCAATACACTACCACCCGTTCCCTAGAGTATATTGACGCTGCACGGTTAATCCTCGACTCCTTTGAAGACTCGCCCGCCAAACGGGCTCTCGCCGTCGTCGCCGATTACATGGTCAACAGGGACCGATAACGGCCTATCCACTTTCCGCCTATTTCTTTCTCAATTTTCAGCTCCACGCACCGTAAAAAGCCGACAGACCTAGTCCCTTCAACCAGAATTTCCAGTAGAAAATGAGGCCTTCTTCCGTGTTGTCATTTCGACCGGGGTGAGAAGACGCGAAAAAGGGGTCAGACTCGACTTAATACATTACACATGCTGCGGTCAGCGACTCCGCAATTAAATCGAGTCTGACCGCATGCCGTCATCGGCGGTGTGTCTCGCGGGTTGAAGTCCCGCGAAAGGAGTTGTTCGTACACCTTTCTAGTACCGGGAAGCAGCGTCTGAGTAATCAGGGGTTGAAGTTTCCCATGGGCAAA
>SMVB01402440.1_pt1 | contig 11483 bp, 10 predicted proteins | sample 2456461 | NCBI WGS metagenome assembly SMVB01 (sample SAMN11095934, study PRJNA526329) | marine sediment metagenome | biome: Marine sediment; feature: Surficial sediment; material: Deep marine sediment; isolation source: Hadal surficial sediment | place: Pacific Ocean | collected 2014-05 | depth...
TATATCATTTCATTAATTATTGCTTATAATATCTGCTCAATACCATATGTACACTATCCGACAAATTGAATATTCACAATAAATTTACTTGGCATTTTTTAAAGATACATAATTTTAAAAATACAATTAGTAACTTAGTGGAAAGAAATCCCAACCATAAAATTCTTAGAAGAGATGTAGAAAATTCAAATTACGAAGTCGTAGTAAAACGGCATATTCCTTTAAAAAAAACAATAATTAAAAAATTAAAAACAAAAAAACCAAGAAGATGAAATCAAACAGATTAGAAGCCTTTAGTGATGGTGTTATTGCCATTATCATTACTATCATGGTTTTAGAAATGAAAGCTCCGGAAGAAATTAGTTTGCAAGCACTTTTACCTTTACTCCCTGTATTTATCAGTTATTTATTAAGTTTTATTTACCTCGGAATGTATTGGATTAACCACCATCATTTACTACATAATGTAGAAAGAGTAAATGGTAAAATACTATGGGCAAACTTACATCTGTTATTTTGGCTTTCATTGATACCATTTGCCACATCCTGGGTAGGTGAAAATCATACTAACGCCGCCCCTGTTGCATTTTATGGCTTTTTATTACTTATGTGTGGCATTGCCTACTTAGTACTGCAAACTGTCATTATTACCCAACACGATGAAGATTTTATATTACGCAAAGTTGTTGGTAAAGACATAAAAGGAAAGCTCTCTTTAGTATTCTATATAATAGGAATCTTATTGAGTTTTTTAAATCCGTGGTTATCCATTTCGTGTTATGTTATTGTAGCTATTATGTGGATCGTTCCAGACAAACGTATTGAAAAAAATGTGGATTAATAATTATATTAAAAAAATGAATAATATGAATACAGATAAAATAATAGAAGTAAAACCTTTAGGATTTCCATGGGAAACGCAGGACCCATTCTTGTTTTGTGCCCATCATAGAGATGAATATCCCAAAGGAGATAAGCAAATGGGAATTGATCCAGAAGAATTAAAAGGAAGAAATATCGGACAAGATTTTACTGTCAAGGATGGATTCCGAATGTATCACGGGAGTCATATACCTGGATTTCCATACCATCCACACAGAGGATTCGAAACCATTACCATCATTAAAGAAGGTTTTGTAGACCATGCAGATTCCTTAGGTGCAGCAGGAAGATTTGGTGCGGGTGACATACAATGGATGACTGCCGGTAAAGGAATTCAACATTCTGAAATGTTTCCTTTGGTATATGAGATCAAAGAAAATCCATTAGAAATATTTCAAATCTGGCTAAACCTCCCGAAAGAAAGTAAATTTGTAGATCCCCACTTTAAAATGTTGTGGGAAGATATGGTACCTTTGGTTAAAGAAACCGATGAACATGGTAAGACTACCAAGATCAATGTAATTGCGGGAAATTTAAACAAAGTACAGGCACCTGATCCTACTCCGGATTCCTGGGCTGCAAATCCAGAAAACGGTGTTGCTGTCTTTACAATAAAAATGGAAGGCAATGCCAAATGGAAATTACCAGCAACTATTAAGGAAGTAAATAAAACTTTGTACTTTTATAGAGGAGAAAGAATTGTGGTAAGTGGAGAAACGGTAAATAAGTACCATCTAATTCAAGTAAAACCAGATGAAGATATCATTCTTGAAAATGGTAATACAGATGGGTATCTATTATTATTACAAGGTAAACCCATCAATGAACCTGTTGCACAATACGGTCCTTTTGTGATGAATACTGAAACAGAAATTCAGGAAGCTTTTGCTGACTTTCAAAAAACACAATTTGGAGGTTGGCCCTGGCCAGAGAAAGAACAAGTACATGATAGAACTAAAGGCCGGTTTGCTTTACACTCTGATGGTAAAGAAGAGATAAAATAAATACATATAACCATTATGAGTTACCAATTAATTGATAACGAAGAACTTAAGCAATATGAATTTCATATTGAAGAATTTATTCCCAGAATAGAATATATTAAAGCAAAAAACCAGATCTTTCTAACACATACTGAAATACCAAACTTTTTAGCAGGCAAAGGTGTTGGTGCTGAATTAGTAAAACAGGCTTTGGAGGATATTAAACAAAAAGACTTGACCCTTGTGCCACTTTGTCCATTTGTAGCGCTGTATATTAAGCGTCATCAAAAATGGAGAAAATTAGTATTAAAAGGAATAATTATATCGTAGTATGGAAAGAGAAATAACAAAAAAGTACAGCAATGGAGAATTAACCGTTGTTTGGAAACCACAAAAATGTATTCACTCAGGAGTATGCGTAAAGACATTACCAATGGTTTATGATCCGGAAGCAAAACCCTGGATAAATGTTGAAAATGCTTCAACAGAAGAATTAAAAGAGCAAATTATAAAGTGTCCTTCCGGGGCATTGAGCTATTTTATGAACGCTGATGATAACCAGGAAGAAGAAACCCTGGAAACCAAAATAGAAATACTTGAAAATGGACCATTGCTGGTATATGGAACACTTAAGGTAACCGACAAGGACGGCAATATAGAAACTAAAAACAAAACAACCGCTTTTTGCAGATGCGGAGAATCTAATAACAAACCCTATTGTGATGGTTCACACATTAAAGCAGATTTTAGGGGTTAAAAAGGTTAACGTATTAGTCAAAAAAACACTTCAAGAATATAAAAAGGCAATCTAACCAAATAGACGACCTTTTTGCACAAATAATCTAAATTATTATAAATGTTAGCAATTGTCAGAAAATCTTATTTATTTTAGTCGGAATAATTATTAACCATATAATATCGATTCTTAAAATTTACTTTTCTTCTCCATAGCAATTCTTTTTTAAAAACCAGGATTTTGATCAAACAACTTTATTGATTAAAATAAATGTTTTTATTTCAATATTAAATAAGACCCGATAAGGATTTAACGATAAATACAGACTGCCATATTTTATAAATATTATTTTTCACAAAACTTTCACAATAACCCTAATGAGTTCATGTATATTTATGCCTTAATAAAAAAGACTATGAAATACCCAATTCTAATTATCATTACAATCTTAGCTGTTTCCTGTAATTCGGCGCAAAATGCTGTATCCACAAAAATAATGACACGGGTGGATTATGCAAATACCATTACTGCTGAAGAATTAAAGACTCACTTATACATTTTTGCAGGCGATGCTATGGAAGGCAGAATGACTGGAACTAAGGGTAATAATCTTGCTGCAGAGTACCTGCGAAATTATTATATGGACCAAGGCATTTCTTCGCCTATTGAAGAAAATAATTATTATCAGTCTATCCCTTCAGATTATTTTGGGAGAATGGAAAACCCCCAACCTTCACAAAATGTGGTAGCCTTTATTAGAGGATCTGAAAAACCAGATGAAGTCATAGTAATTTCTGCTCATTACGATCACCTTGGAATCAAAGACGGGAATATTTATAATGGTGCAGACGATGATGGTAGTGGTACCGTATCACTACTTGAAATAGCTCAGGCTTTTCACGAAGCTTTAAAAAATGACAATGGCCCGAAACGATCTATTTTATTTCTTCATGTTACAGGAGAAGAAATAGGACTTTATGGTTCTAAATATTATACCGAAAATCCTCTCTTTCCATTAGAAAACACAGTATGTGATTTAAATGTAGATATGATAGGGCGTATAGACCCTTCTAAAGAAGAAAATCCTAATTACATATATTTAATAGGAAGTGATAAACTTAGTCAGGAATTACATGACCTTTCCGAGGAGGTGAATAAAAACTACATAAATCTGGAATTTGATTATACTTTTAATGCCGATGACGATCCAAATCGTTTCTATTACAGAAGTGACCATTACAATTTTGCGAAGAACAACATTCCAATAATATTTTACTTTAACGGTGTACATGCAGATTATCACAGGTATACCGATACACCCAATAAAATTGAATACGAGCTCATGGCGAAAAGAGCTCAACTAATATTTCAAACCGCTTGGGAAATTGCAAACCGGGAAGATCGCATTACAGCCGATAAACTATAAATAAAAAAAGCCTTCAAATTTCTTTGAAGACTTTTATTGGGTGGAAGACCGGTTTAGCTTTACCGAACCGGAAAAAGAAAACCTGCTAATAAAAGTCTTCGGGCTATACCCGAAAATACTTTTTTTATTTTCAGATCGAAAGCAAGCTTTCTTCTGAAAATAATAAAAGTCTTCAAATTTCTTTGAAGACTTTTATTGGGTGGAAGACCGGTTTCGAACCGGCGACCTCCTGAACCACAATCAGGCGCTCTAACCAGCTGAGCTACAACCACCATTTGGAAGCGCAAATATAAAGCATTTACTATTGCTTCACAATAGACTTTTTAAAGATATTTTAAATTAAATCGAATAATGATTTTACTGCAACAAACCGTTCTGCGGTAAAGCCTTCCCCGTGTTCAGTGCCAATTAATCGTCCCATATCTTGAGCTCTGTAGGTGATACTATCTCTAAAGTTAACCGTTGAAATAGGGGTTACGGGTTCGTTAGATTCTTGCTTGTGAAACTGACTCTCGTATGCGAAAACCGTTTCTAGTTTCTTTTCTAAATAACCAGAAACATCTACTACAAAATCGGGTTCCAGATTTTTCCACTGTATATAATGATATACATTTTTTGGACGCCAGGGATCTTGCCAACCATCCTCATTGTCTAACTTTGTGTTTATTTTGATCAAACCACTTAAAAAACAAACATCACTAACCAACTGACTCCCTTTTCCGTGGTCAATATGCCTGTCATCAATAGCATTGCAAAGCACGATATCGGGTTGATACTTACGTATCATTTTTATAAGTTCTATCTGGTGTTTTTTATCATTTATAAAAAACCCATCTGAGAATTCCATATTTATTCTTAATGTAATACCAAGTATATCAGCTGCATTTTCAGCTTCCTTATCCCGTGTCTCGGCAGTTCCCCGAGTTCCTAACTCTCCACGAGTTAGATCGATGATACCAACTTTCTTTCCGTTGTCTATTTCTTTGGCTATGGTAGCACCACAACTTAATTCCACATCATCCGGATGTGCCCCTATGGCAAGTATATCTAATTTTATCATACTTCAATATTACTGTTTTTTTATACGAATCAAAACTAAACCCTTTAACTTTTCGCTTTATCAAACCCATATTTCAGATCTGCGATTAGATCTTCTGTCTCCTCTATCCCTACCGAAAATCTAATCAAACCATCACTTATACCCTGAAGTTTGCGCTCTTCTCTATCAAGCATAGAATGCGAAGTATTGGCAGGTGAAACCATGGTTGATTCTACTCCCGCAAGACTTTGAGACTGTTTTATAAGCTCCATCGATTTCATAAAAATATTGGCGTCCAATGATTCAACCAATTCAAATGATAACATCCCTGTATATCCCTTCATTTGTTTCCTGGCAATTTTATAATCGGGATGATCTTTCAGACCAGGATAATATACCTGTAATACCAAAGGGTGTTTTTGTAACCATATTGCAATTTTCTCAGCATTTCGATTTTGCGCTTTTACACGTATTGCCAGAGTTTTCATACTACGCTCCAAAAGCCATACCGTATAATCGCTTAAGCTTCCTCCTAAGTTCTTAGCAACACGCCAGATTTGTTGAATATGCTCCTGTGATGCAGCTACAGCTCCTGCGCAAATATCACTATGTCCACTCAAATATTTAGTTGCACTATGAATGCTTATGTCTATACCAAAATCTAACGGGTTTTGATTGATGGGAGAAGCAAAAGTATTATCAATTATACTCAGTATCCCATGCTGTTTTGCTATTCGGGCAATCATTTCGAGATCGGTGATCTGTAACAATGGATTTGAAGGAGTTTCTATATAAATTACTTTAGTGTTGGTCTGTATTGTTGAAGTAAAATTTTCTTCAGAAAAACCCGCGGTAAAAGAATATTCAATTCCAAATTTATTAAGTTCCTCTACCATAAAATTATAAGCCCCTCCATAGATTGTTTTTTGAATAACAATATGATCTCCTTTTCCTAAAAAAGCTAATAATGTTGTACTAATCGCTGCCATGCCACTACCAAAAATCAATGCCTTCTCTGCATGTTCCAGCATTGCAATTTTCTTGCATAAGCCTTCCTGGTTAGGTGTATTAAAATACCGTGGATATCTTATTACATCGACATCTTCATAAGCATAGGAGGAGGCCATAAATAAAGGAGAAATTGCCCCTTTAAACTGGGTGTCTTCTATTTCACCAACGTGAGTACAAATGGTATTAATACCGAGTTTTTTGCTTTTCATTTTTAAATTGTTTTTTAAAACTCTAAGGTACTGTTTACTTTTTATCCGTACTAATAAATAATTTTATCACAAAGAGGACACATAACCCAGAACCAAATCTTTATATTTTAAAATCCTGTCAAAAGAAGTAAGATTTAGAAAGGAAATCATTCTTCTTTTATAATAAGTATCTTTTTTTATTATTATTAGACCACATACAAAATGCAAATATATTATTTGTGAATTGTGTATGTATGTTTTTCCATTAAGCAATTACGATTTCCTAAATCTGGATTATAAATGGCATTTTCATTTTGAATTCAATGCGTATTACAGTACCTTTAATGACGTTTATATTCATATGATAATGAACAAGTTAATACTCATATTTATTCTTATTACCACTTTGTGTATTCAAGATGATGGCTATAAGGTTCTGAGAGAGAAAATGGTAAACACCCAGATAATTGCAAGAGGTGTACAAGATGCCTCTACCCTTGCTGCCTTACGTAGTGTGCCCAGACACAAATTTGTTCCAAAAAGATATAAAGTATATGCCTATCAAGATTCACCGTTACAAATTGGTTACGGTCAAACCATATCTCAGCCCTATATAGTTGCCTTTATGACTGAGATTATAAAGCCTCAAAAAGATTTTAAAATATTGGAAATAGGAACAGGGTCAGGATATCAGGCAGCAGTTTTAGCTAAAATTGTCGATTCGGTTTATACCATTGAGATTATTGAAGAGTTATATATCAATGCAAAAAAAAGACTGGAAGATCTGAATTATGATAATATTTCTGTAAAAAATGCTGATGGCTATTATGGCTGGGAAGAGAAGGGTCCTTTTGATGCTATTATAGTAACCGCTGCTGCGGAATTTGTTCCACCTCCTTTGTTGGAACAGTTAAAAAACGGTGGGCGAATGATTATCCCTGTTGGAACTCCTTTTACAACTCAACAGCTATTACTTGTTCAGAAAAAAAAGGGTAAAATAAAAACGAAAAATCTGATGTTTGTACGTTTCGTTCCTTTTACCAGATCAGCAACAAAAGGAAAGTGATTCATTAACAAAAGAAAATGTTTGGTCGTCAAAAAATCGATTTTTTTCATATCAGATTGATCCTTGCTCTAGCTGTTCTATCTGCTGCTATCATTAGTTATGAAATACAATTAATACATTTTTTTACAATTGTGCAATGGCACCACTTTGCTTTTATGGTTATCTCCATAGCCATGTTGGGATTTGGTGCCAGCGGAACTATAATATCCATTTTTAGAAAGTGGCTTCTTGAAAGAAAAGATACATTACTACCATTTTTAATGATTAGTAGTGGATTGCTTATGACCGTGGTTATAAGATTATCTCGTTCTGATTTTTTTATTTTTGATTCATACACACTTTTCGCTGACCGTTCTCAATTTTCGCGACTATTAGGCACCTATTTTCTATTCTTCCTTCCTTTTTTTTCAGGAGCCTTAGCCATAGGCCTTATCTTCGTTAAAAAAGTATCCAAAATTGGAACCTACTATTTTTCAGATTTAGTCGGAGCCGGCATGGGAGGCATCCTGACAATTTTCCTTTTTTGGAAATTTACACCTCAAGAAATTCCATCCATAATTGCTTTCCTACCCATTTTTGCCGGTGTTGTCATTATACGTAAAAAAGCACGTTTGGTCTTGATCTCTTTTACAATACTGTGTTTAAGTGTCGTAGTGTATCAATTAAATCGGCCATTTGATTTAGCACCTTCTCAATTTAAAGGGGTTAGTTATGCTATGAATCTACCCGATGCAAAAATTAATCATGAAATAAGTAGTCCTTATGGACTCCTTCAAGTAGTTTCGTCACCGGTTTTACGCTATGCTCCCGGTTTAAGTTTAACCTATACCGAAGTTGTACCTCCCAGTTCTGTCATTTTCAACAATGGAGATTGGTACGCTTCCATTCCCCCCTGGTCAAAAAAGGATACCACTCATCTGTTAAATTTTACTACTATGGCACTTCCATATGCTCTTGGACCTCAAAATAGTGTCTTATTGTTTAATTCAGGTGCCGGATTAGAAATTTCACAAGCCTTGTTCAATGGAGCTCAACAAATTACTGCAATTGAACCCAATGAAATAGTCATTTCCCTACTAAAGAACGATTATGCTACGATAACCGACTCACTCTTTTTCCATCCTAATGTACAAGTGCATGCCCTGGAATCGAGGACATTTTTAAATCAAACTCACAAAAAATATGATTTGATTCAGTTGCCCTTACTGGGAACTTTTGGAGGTACTGTAGGACTTAACGCATTGCAGGAAGAAAATTTACTCACCGAAGAGGCTTTTACGGAAATGTGGTATAAACTTAACCAAAATGGGTTGATCGCTATATCATCATGGATAGATTACCCATCTAAAATTTCTCTAAAAAATGCCGCTACTATTGCTTCAAGCCTGGAGTCCAATAAAATAATCGACCCCTTAAGTCATATTGCTGCAATAAGAAGTTGGGGTACCATCACTTTTATTGTAAAACGAAGCTCTCTTAATAAAACAGATATTGAAAATATCAAATTATTTTGCGATAAATATAATTTTGACCCAATCTTGTTGCCGGAAATAAAAACGGTAGACAGGGTACAATACAACACCATGGAAGATGGTAATTTCTTCTTTAATCTGGAGGGAATGTTTAGTGCTCAGCGGAAAAAAATAATCAATACTTACGATTTTAATATACACCCCGCAACCGACAATAAACCTTACTTTTATCAATTTTTACGTTGGAAAAAATTTCCAAACCTGATTAAATCTTTAGGGCAAAAGTCTACCGCTTATATTGAATTGGGTTATTTTATAGTAGTGGTAACCTTTATCCAGGTCATTATATTAGCACTTCTATTTATTATCCTACCGCTTTTTCGTTTGGGGTGGAAAGGAGGAAACAAGACCTGGGTAGCACTTTATTTTTGTGCCTTGGGCTTTGGTTATATATTTCTGGAAATTGTTTTTATTAAATATTTTATACTCTACCTGGGTCATCCTATTTATTCGGTAGCTACTGTAATTTCAGTAATGCTTATAAGCTCAGGTTTGGGGAGCTACTACTCGTCTCGACTTAAAGCACAACGTAAAACATTATTGAAAATAACCGGAATAATTGCGGGTTTTATATTAGCATATTCATTTTTCATTGGTGATTTTTTAAGCAGCACCGTTGGATTAAACATCGAATTTAAGATAGGGATTTCTTGTTTGTTAATTTCTTTGCCCGCATTTTTTATGGGAATGCCTTTTCCTATAGGATTAAAAATCGTTTATAAAATGAAAAAAAGTAATGTCCCTTGGGCATGGGGTATAAATGGATGTGTATCCGTAATTAGTACTTCGCTGGCTGCAATCATTGCCGTAGAATTAGGGTTTATGGTGGTAATGTTGTTTGCCTCGGCAGCTTATATCATCGCTTTCCTGTCCAACTACATATTAATCCGAAAATATTAATTAACAACAAAAGATGAAATTTAAATATTCTAATTTACCCGTCTAAAATTATATTTATCTTTTAGGCGCATTAATTTTAATATGGGAGGTAATATTTATTGTCTTTTGTTCTTCGTTTTCTTTTTTGGGTAATGCAAAAAGAAAAGAATCTCTTTTCTATCTTTACACAATGAAATTATTAATCATAAACATAAAACAACTCCTTCAAGTCCGTGACATCGCCCCAGCTATGGTGATTGGCTCACAAATGAAGCAACTTCCAACACTCAAAAATGCTTGGTTACTTATCGAAAACGATAAAATAAAAGACTATGGTACTATGAAATCCCAAGCAATTTTAGAAGTGGATAAAACCATAGATGCCACAGGCAAAATTGTACTCCCCGCTTGGTGTGATTCTCATTCTCACCTGGTCTATGCCGGAAACCGTGAACAGGAATTTGTAGATCGTATTAACGGACTTTCCTATCAAGAAATAGCAGAACGTGGTGGAGGAATTCTCAATTCGGCTAAAAAATTACAAAAAACCAGCGAGGAAGATCTATACCTACAATCGGTGGTGCGAATAAAAGAAGTCATGCTTCTTGGTACAGGAGCCATAGAAATAAAAAGCGGTTACGGACTTACTACAGAAGCAGAACTTAAAATGCTTCGTGTTGCAAAACGTTTGGGAGAGGATTTTCCCATAACAATAAAGACAACTTTTTTAGGGGCACATGCTGTTCCCGATGAATTTAAAGATAATAAAGAGGGCTACCTGGACCTTATTATTAACGAAATGCTTCCTAAAGTTGCTGAACAAGGGTTTGCCTCTTTTATAGATATCTTTTGTGAAGAGGGATATTTTTCAGTAGCAGATACCAATAGGTTACTTTCTGAAGCACAACAATATAATCTAGTTCCTAAAATTCATGTGAATCAGTTTAATGCTCTCGGAGGTGTGCAAACCGGAGTCGATCATAATGCATTGAGTGTAGATCATCTGGAGGTATTGACTAAAGAAGATATTGAAGCACTCAAAGGCTCTAGCACGATGCCAGTAGCACTCCCCTCTTGTTCTTACTTTTTGAGTATTCCCTATACTCCGGGACGTGATCTTATAGATGCCGGACTTCCGTTAGCACTTGCAACAGATTATAATCCGGGTTCTACTCCCAGTGGAAATATGAACTTTGTAGTTTCCACAGCCTGCATTAAAATGAATCTCACCCCCGAAGAAGCCATTAACGGTGCAACTATCAATGGCGCATATGCTATGGGAATAAGTGAATCACACGGATCTATCACAAAAGGGAAAGTTGCAAGTCTTATTATTACAAAAGACATTCCCTCTTATAATTATCTTCCCTATGCTTTTGGTAGTGATATGATCGATAAAGTGATTTTAAACGGAGAATTAATTTAAATCTATACAGTACATTAATCAATATATTCATAGAAAAAATCCCCCTCCCCCCTCATTGAGGGGGGAGGTTTGAAGGGAGATATTTCTAATTGCATTAAGATTATTTTATAGGATCAATTAAACCCCTTCTTCTTCAATAATGGTCCAATTTCGGGTGTTCTTCCCAAAAAATCAATATATAGGTCCATTCCAGATTTTGATCCTCCGGCGGCTAACATAGCACGGTATTTTTTCGCCAGGTCCGGATCAAAGATATCACCTGTTTTTTTAAATTCGTTGAATGTATCGGCATCCAATACTTCACTCCACAAATAA
>SMVB01325761.1_pt1 | contig 11481 bp, 10 predicted proteins | sample 2456461 | NCBI WGS metagenome assembly SMVB01 (sample SAMN11095934, study PRJNA526329) | marine sediment metagenome | biome: Marine sediment; feature: Surficial sediment; material: Deep marine sediment; isolation source: Hadal surficial sediment | place: Pacific Ocean | collected 2014-05 | depth...
GAAGAGATTGCCTACAACAACGGGTTTATTGACGCAGATCAGCTTGCAGCGGCTGCCGACCGACTTGGCAAGAGCGGCTATGGTGACTATCTGCGCGCAATCCTGGCGGCGGGCGAACAGTGAAATTCACTGCGACGAAGATTCCCGATGTGGTGGTCATTGAGCCTGTCGTTCATGGAGACGAGCGCGGCTTCTTCATGGAAACCTGGCGTGAAAATACCTTCAAGGAAACCGGCATCGATGCGTCGTTTGTGCAGGATAATCACAGCCGCTCGTCGTTTGGTGGGCTCAGGGGGCTGCACTACCAGATAAAGCAACCACAGGGCAAGTTGGTTCGCGTCATTCGGGGTGAGGTGTTCGACGTTGCCGTCGATCTCAGAAAATCATCGCCGACGTTCGGACGTTGGGCCGGTGACATTTTGTCGGCGGATAACCGAAAATTGATGTGGATTCCGCCGGGATTCGCACACGGCTTCCTGGTCTTAAGTGAATTCGCCGAATTCACCTACCGTTGCACCGATTACTTTGCACCGGAACACGAACGTACGCTGCGCTGGGACGATGTGGATATTGACATCGACTGGCCGTTGCGCGACGGGCAGAAACCGCTGCTGTCTGAAAAGGATAAACGTGGCGTGAGCCTGAAGGATGCGGAGACTTATGCGTAGTCTGCTGGTCACCGGTGGAGCAGGTTTCATTGGCGCCAATTTTGTCATCTACTGGACACGCAAGTATCCGGACGATCGTGTTGTGGTGATCGACGCGCTGACCTACGCCGGCAACAGGGCGAACCTCGCGCGCGTAGAGGACCACCCACACTTTGCTGGTTGACGGCAAGCTCGACACCATCGTGCATTTCGCCGCGGAATCCCATAACAGCCAAAAGCAATCGGTATGTTCGGGATCCCGGGCGCTTATATGTCCGTCACCGAGGTCACCCCAGTTGTTCGCAGCGAACAGCCGATACCCCAACGCGACGTCGCGCTTACGGGAAGCACGAATTTCATGTATCGACTGATCTTCGCCGCGTGCGACGTTGTCGTTCATCGCTATGCTGGCGTTCAGGACTGGTTACGGAGATGTCGAAGCTTATCACCAAAGATGGCCACTGCATCTGCAATGCTTGTAGAATAGAGCTTCCCTAGGTCCGTTCCGATCACATAGGAAACACATCTGCACGGAACGCGTCTGGAATTGGCTCCAATCTGCAGGTTTCGGCATCGAAGTAGCCGAGGTCATACTGCATAAAGGTGACGAGCCAGACGCTGTTCGTGACCTGCTTGACGTCGACCAACTGGCCGGCGAACACAGTTGATAGGTTGATTTTTCGTCGATTGAAGCAGAAACGACCACAGTTTGTGACTAGCGCAGTTCGGTCATGAAACGGATACTCGAGATCGCCCAGCGCCTGATAGGGTCTGGGCGATTTTCTGTAGAGCTCGGCGGGCATTTGCATGTTTAGCGCCTGATGCGGGCGATCCTGGTTGAAGTAGTCGAAGCGGGCCTGCTGTACGAGGAAGTTCTCAGCGGCGGGTTTGGTGGCTTCTTTTTTGAGCGTGAGATACATGTGTAGATCGGAGTACAAAAATGACCCAGTTTCGGCGGCTCAATTCTCACCGCCGATTTACTGTCGAGCAAAGAAACATCCAACGCGCGTACTGGCGTAAATTGTTTCCGAGATTCTTTTAATCCAAAAAATTTAGTCTGAACTCAGGACCGCAATATCCAATCAAAAATGAGTAGATTCAAGTTTGGTAGTATGAAAAGTTATTGCTCGGTGGTTTGCTTAAACAGAGGCACCATAGATGACGCGCCCATTCGTTTTACTTTCGACTCAACGCAGTGGCTCAACCTGGGTGATTGACATGCTGAATAGTCACCCAAGTATCGTTACTTACGGAGAATTGCTTTTGCAAGATGGACGAGGCCGGCCACCGTTCGGTGCGCAGGATCGGATGTTCCTGCAGAGTTATGGACTGGCACATGATTACCTGCCTGGCAGCCAATTTGGGAAAGGTTTTTTATTTCAATATCTGGACAATATATTTGAAACTCGGCCGGGGATATCGGCAACAGGCTTTAAATTGATGTATGGACAGTACGGAGCTTTTCCCCATCTTCAGGAATATATGCTGTCAAACAATATATATATCGCTCATCTCATTCGGCGAAATTATCTCGATATAATCCTTTCGAAGGAGGTGGCCACAAACCGCAACATTTATCATGTTGATGTGGCGGACACGACACCTATACCCGCGATCAAGCTAAATGTATCCGAATTATTAAATGAACTGGACCATCACGAAAGAACAATTCAAGGCGCACGTAATAAGTTTTATCGCATGGGTTTACCATACATGGAAGTATTTCATGAGGACTTGCAGTCAAATCAATCTGCTTTTAATTCAATATTGAATTTTCTGAAAATCGAATCAGATATTTCGCGTCTGACTTCCCCGCTGAGAAAAATCATTACAGTTGGGCATGAAGAAGTAATTGAAAACTATGAGCAGGTGAAGCAAGAACTTGCAGGCACCAGATTTTCAAGCTTATTGAAGTGAATGACAATTAGAGTTGCATTGATTGCTTGAGGATGCATGGCCGCGGTGATCTTGTACGCCGTCAGCGCTTATGGGACAGATATGGTTCTGGTTTAAGAGAGTGTTTTTGTTCATCCTAACCAGGAGAGTTGAGATGAGGCAGAAACCAGCGGGGAAAACATCGTCATCTGAACAGATCCAAATAGCGTAGTAGAGCACTACGCAGTAAGTACCAACGAATTGTGCCGATAGGTGCTGGCGCGACAATTGTACTGAATCTTCGGGGACGGGCCTGAGCATAACCGGGGCTGGACCACTTCCTTGAGTATGGTTTAGACTTCGCGCCCGGGAACGGGCCGGGTGGAATCCTGAACCGCACCGGCCGAAAGCAATGGAGCAGACGTGAATGTCCACCACCAGCAACCCCTGGGTCCTCGGACTCAGTGCATCGCACAACGGCGCCGCCTGCCTGCTGCACGGCGATCGCATCGTCGCCGCAGTGCAGGAGGAGCGACTCGTCGGCAAGAAGCGCGCTCGATTGCACGGAGCACGTCCTTCGCTGGCGGTGCAATATTGTCTTGATCAGGGCGGGATAGTCGCCGCCGACCTCGATCTGGCCGTCCTCTGCGCGCAGACCGATGTTCATCTACCCGAGAACGAGATCACCGCAAACCGGATGCTCAATGTGCAAGCCAACGGTATCGCCACCCTGACCATCTCGCATCACGCTGGCCACGCGGTCAGCGCGTTCGCCACGTCCGGATTCGACGAGGCTGCTGTGTTGATCGTGGACGGCATGGGATCACCGACCAACGATCTTTCCGACGATGAGCAAAACGCGGTTATCGATTCCGGTGTCGGCGGCGGCGAGACAAACTCGATCTACTACGCGGCGGGCACGACGCTCAAGGCCCTTGAGAAGCACATGGTCGACCAGGGCCGATGGCTGAACCCACCGCCTCCTGGCGCATCGATGCCGAGCTTCGGCAGCCTCGGCGGGCTCTTCTCGGCAGCCGCCGCGCAGATCTTCGGCGACCCGATGGATGCTGGCAAGGTCATGGGGCTGGCACCGTATGGGTCACCAACGATCGACCCGTGTGAGTTCTTTGATATCCGTAACGGGCACTTCGTGTTCCTCGACAATGTCCCAAAGCGTTTCACTACGTCGGAGCGCTGGCCGGATGCCAAGCTCCAGTACGAAAACCTTGCCTGCTCGGTGCAGAACGCCCTCGAGCATGCGTTACTCTATCTCGTCGGCAGGGTGCGCGAGCTGTGCTCGAGTCGCAATCTCGTCTACGCCGGCGGTGTTGCACTCAACAGCGTGGCCAACGAACGCATCATCCGCGAGACCGACTTCGAGCGTGTGTACGTCATGCCGGCTGCCGAGGATTCCGGGCCTGCGATCGGCGCCGCCTACCACGGGCTGTGGCACCTCACCGGAACGCACTCGCCGCAAGCCTCCGAACGCGACGGCTTCGGCAGGACGTACGGCGCTGGCGAAATCTCGGCGGCCATCGATCGAACCCCATCGGTGGTGACGCAAGAAACGACCGACCCCGTCAGCAGCGCCGCCAATCTGCTCGTCGACGGCAAAATAATCGCCTGGTTCACAGGTCCGTCGGAGCTGGGGCCTCGCGCCCTCGGGCAGCGAAGCATCCTTTGCGATCCGCGTCAGTCGGACGCTAAAGAGAAGCTTAACGCCCGCGTCAAACATCGTGAGGCGTTTCGGCCATTCGCTCCGGTCATCCTGCTCGAAGAGGTCGAGAACTGGTTCGACGTGGACGGGGTCGACCCGAGCAGTCCGTTCATGCTCCGCGTGATGGATTTCAGGAAAGACAAGCGCGATCTCGTGCCAGCGGTCGTGCACGTCGACGGCACCGGGCGCGTGCAGACCGTGACCAAGGCGGTCAACGGTGCCTATTACGATCTCGTCAAGGAGTTCGGGGAGCGAACCGGCGTCCCGATTCTCGTCAATACGTCGCTCAACGTCATGGGCGAGCCGATCGCAGAGACGCCCGAGGACGCGTTGTGGTGCTTGTTGTTGACCCAGCTCGACGCGTGCGTCTTCGACGGCGCAGTTGTGACGAAGAAGCCCGGCTATAAATCGCTCGCCGATCTGTATCCGTATCTTCTCGTCGAGCCAAAAGACATTCGACGATCGCCATCGGGCGATGGGCTGCTGTTCGCGGTTTCGACGCCGTGGGGGCCGCACATGTTCGGCTTGCGTGACGAGACCACCATCGCAATCCTCGACCTGCTGATGGGTGGGGCGATGGACGGTGGTACGAAGGCCGATGAAGTCTTCGACCGCATTCGTCGCAAGCTCGGGCCAAAACCCGATACGTTACTGATCCGCCTGTTTGCCCAGCTCCGGCGGTGGCGGGTGATCTCATTTCGTGACACACCGGTCGAAGCAACACGACCGGCCTGAAGGCGCCCGACACACGCTTTGAAATTCCTACCCTTGGCCTTAGACTGGATATTGAGATGTCCCCACTGAATGCTGGAGAAGATGAACAAGATCGGCCGAAATAGCCCCTGCCCATGCGGCAGTGGCAAGAAGTTCAAGAGATGCTGTGGCTCTTTGGCTCAGACCCGATCCGGGATCAAAGGAGGCGACACGGCCACCGGGCTCGCTGCGTCAGCCCAAGGCAAGCAACTCGACTCGCTCGAGCGCGCGTCTCGGTCGGGAGATTCGCGCGCGACCGCCCGCCTCGGATTGCGCTATCTAATGGGGAGAGATGCAACGGCTGATCCGGCACGCGGCGTGGCGCTAATAGAGCAGGCCGCGCTGGCGGGCGACGCACAAGGCGCCTATTTGGCGGCGACGATCGCAAGCTCTTCTTTCTTCGGAGCCCAGAACTGGGATAAGGCTTTCGACTATTTGATGCGTGCAGCCCAGAAGGGCCACGAGCCGTCGCAGTGCTCTCTGCGGATACTGGCCGGCGGTCCATCTGGTACCAAAATCGAGGGCGAGGATTGGGCCAACATGCGTGGCGAGATCGATCTGGCCGCATGGCTTGCGCCGCCGGAAATGCGGATGATTCGCGAGGCCCCTCGCATCCACGTCATCGAAAAGTTTGCACCGCCAGCCGCATGTGACTGGCTGATCGCGCAGGCTGAGGACCGACTATCGCGCGCAACGATCTATGACAAGGCAACAGGCGATACGACCGAAGATGGTCGGCGAACAAACTCCCAGTGCGATCTGGACATTGAGACTTGCGGCGTGCTCACCTTTGTACTTCGCGGACGGATCGCGTCAATGACGCAAAGGCAAGATCTGGCGATGGAGATTCCGAAGATTCTTCACTATGCACCCGGCGAAACCTTCGCTGAGCATTTCGATTATCTCGATCCTGCAGAACCAGCATACGCGACTGAACTCGCGCTGCGCGGCCAACGCACCGAGACGTTTCTGATTTATCTAAACGACGATTTTTCGGGCGGAGAAACGAAATTTCCCCGGATCGGGCTCTCGCATCTTGGCGCAAAGGGTGACTCACTCCTGTTCAGGAATGTTGATGCCGCGGGCGCGCCTGATGACGACACATTGCATGCAGGCTTGCCGCCTACATCGGGCGAAAAATGGGTCTTCTCGCAGTGGATTCGCGAATTTCCAAAAGAGTGAGGGATCTCGGCCGTCGTTGAGGAGCCCTGCCCGGGTCAGCGATGTAACCAACCCAAATAGCTGGTGCGATTTCCGCCGGCAAAAGGCGATACAAGCTGAACCGAATGCATTTGGGGAACCAGGAAGATATTCAACGTGTTGAAACTGGGAATGAGCGCTTCGGTGATATTGCCGACATCATCGAAGAATGCCAGATGCCCGCCCCAGTTCTTGTCCCAGGTTTTGGTCATGCTTAACGCATAGGCTGCCACCCTGTCATGGGTATCATGCCGGTCATCATGTGCCGTCAGAAAGTGGCCGGGTGCGTAAATTGAGGCATAACTGTCCGCCTTGCGAATAGCTTTTTCCCCGGTCAGTGTTCTCATCAAGTTCAGAACTTCTTCGCCGTTCATGAACTCATCGAACTGGTGCATGGGATGCCCCGGCTGTTCCTTTAGCTTGATCGCCTGGGTGATGTAGTACTGGTAGAACACATATTGAAACTGAGTGCGGGCCCTGGCATAAATATTGTTCATGAATTGTTGTTGTTGCTGGGGAGTCACCGCCTGAATTTGTTGCCTGGAACTTTCGTAAAAGTTTTTGCCATCGTTATAGGCCAGATACCAGTCCTTGTTTTCCATGTGAATCTTGTACAGGTAGTCGGCCGAATCCTGGGTTAAAAAGTTGGAGACCTGCAATCGGCCTACCTGTTGCAGAGTCCGGCCAAGCGCCTCCGGATCATGATCGGGATTGATTTTCAGTTGCTGAGTCATTAAGAACTCCGATTGCCTCAATCTTTGGTTGAGTGATAACAACTCTATTCCAAATCTATTTCTGGTTAACCTCGAGAGTGTCCTTCTTCCAAATATCTGATCGCTGTCGGAATTTCACTTTGATCTTCAAACTATAACGAAAATACCGTCGGGATTCAGGCCCCGTCCGTTCTTCAACAGCGAACGATTTCCGTTTTTTTGGCATGTGCTCCCGCCTAGATTGCCTGAATCCGCACGCCTTATTCTATTCCGTGAAATATTCTCTTACGGCCATCAGCATTGAAGTTACGAGCCCGCGCTCCTCTTCACTGAGTTCAGGCCGCCAGACCTCGAACAAAATGACGACCCGTTCCTCAGTGCTCAAGTTCCACGCTGCATGTTCAATGCTGTCGTTGAAAATCAGCATTTCACCTTCTACCCACGGCCTCTCTTCATTACCAACGCGCAAGGCACCGCAGCTCTCCGGCACGATAATCGGTAAATGACAGATAAGCCGGGTATTTAATAGGCCGTTATGGGGAGGAATTTTAGTGCCCGGCGCCAGTTTCGAAAAAAGTGCCATCGGCGCCTGACCCGAAATTTCGGGCACCGGCGCCGCCTTTAGAGCTTCGATTGTCTTCGGAAATAGCGTCGCCGCCTCCGGGACGAGTCGCCCGTAGTCCCACAGGAACAACGCTCCCCAATCGGTACTTTCAACGAGGCTTGCAACAGCCCGAGTCAGGTGTGCGGTGTCCGATTGCAAATATGGTGTAAATTTAGAGGGGTCACTCATTATCGGTGCAAGTTCAGATCGTATTTCGTCCGTGGCCGACTCGATGGTTTCCACCCAGTCGAATTGGCCTCGATCATAGAATTGAATCTCGGGCAGTCCGGGAAAGTAATAGCGTCGTGGTTGCTGCAGCTGTTGCTGATAAGAAACATCTTTTATTCCCAACAGCACGTCGAGCGACTCTTGAAATCGACGATTACTCGGCGTTGGTGAAAAACCGTCTGACGTCAGTTTTTGCATCAAATACGATTTATATTCCTCTTCTTTTTGACCACAGACTTTTTGAGCACGCAGCAAGCCCTGTTTAACGTCATCTGGCAATGTCCCTATCTGGCTCGCCAGCCGCAACGCATTCCCGTAATATTCCAATGCCTGTCTGGATTCGCCTTGTTTTTCCAGATGATCAGCCTTGAAAATGATCGCCCTGATGTTTTGGGGCTCCAGTTCCAGCGATTTTTCCACTGCGGTAAGCGTTGCCACATTGTCGCCGAGCTGTGCGCAGGCGACAGCTAGCCCGAGCCAGCTCGAGGCACTGGCCTGTCCCGTGGAGACGACGCGCTCAAAGACTTCACGCGCCTTTCTGCCGTCGCCGACTCGTAACGCGGCGATGGCCTCTTGTTCCAGATTTTCGTGCGCTGCGGTATTCATCTTATTCCCCCAATCATCAGTTACATGGAGTGCAGAAAATGACGGCGAAAATGTCTGTTTGTGGGCGTTAGCGACTTTTCACCGCAATATTAGCCGATTGTTCGCTCTTGGGTGGTGATCTCAGCCGGTCGACGCAACACATTCGTTAATTTTCTCTGCCGGCGAATAAAAACCCAGTGTCTGACGTGATCGGTCGTTAAGCTGGAGTTAAACACTCGAACTTCAGTCAGAGTTCTTAATTAACCTCAACTTTGTATCTATTTTTATTTCACAACTTAGTACACTTCCCTGTTCATATGATCATTATTCAAAATTTTTATGGCATCGAAGCTAACAAGTTTGATTGAGTCAGGTATAACAGCACAGCAGTCAGGACACCTTGATGAAGCATTAGCATGTTACCAATCAGCGTTGCTAATAGCGCCCGTTGATGCAGAGGTACTTAGCCTGCTAGGACTTGTGCTGACACAATTAGACAGGCTCACGGAAGCTGAGCCTTTGCTGCGTGATGCAGTGACGCGTGAACCCGATCAGACGGGTTTTCGGATGAATCTGGCGGAACTTTTAAAACGCAAAGATCTGCTGGAAGAGGCTGAAAAGGAAGTAATGAGGACGGTGAATCGAAACCCCGGATTTTCACCGGGCTGGGAAAAGCTCGGCGATATTGCCCTTTTGCAAGACGATAAACTAAAGGCAAAGGAATACTTTCAGAAATCATTTTCTACAACTTCAGCAAATTTCAATACCGGTCTAAAACTGGCGGAACTTGATATAGCGCTAGAGGAGTTTGATCAGGCACTGAATGTACTTGGCGGCCTGGCCAAACAGAACCCAGCTAGCCCCTCTATGTTTAAGTACGCATGTATTGCGTTGCTTGCGAAGCATGACTGGCTTCAACTTGAATCCACAGCGTTGAGCTGGTCCCGTATTAGTCCAAATGACCCTGTACCCTGGCAAATGCTTTCGACAGCGTCTATGGAACAGGGGCGTGTCGGACTTGCCGAAGAACACTATCGTAATGTACTAGCCAACCGATCTGAAAACGCTGCAGATTTATCGGCCTATGGACAGATCTGTCTGCAATGTTTTGAATATGGGAAGGCAAAAAACGCCTTTGATAGAGCAGAAGCCCTGGATCCAGATCTAGCTGAATTGCTCGTTTCTTTAAGCATGTATCATACTTATTTCGGCGAACTTGAGAAAGCGGAAGATTACTGTCGTCGTGCTTTACAAATAGACCCCCACTTCGTACCTGCCTATGTACAGTTGGGCCATTTGAATCGAGGCAAGTTCAGCGACAAAGAAATGGATTGCCTGGTGCGCTTAAACAGTGATGTTGTGCAAACCATAGAGCAGCGCATTAACCTTGCCTTTACGCTCGGACACGCCTACGAAGCAAGAAAAATATATATATCAGCTTACGAAGCTTTCAAAACTGCTAACCGTTTAAGTCAAGATCTGGGTGAGAGATCGAAACTTCGCTATGATCAAAATGAGTGCGTTGTCAGAACTCAAGGTATCAAGGCGCTTTACAGGCCAGATATTATTCAGCAATCTCTGCACGATGTGGATCCCTGTCCAATATTTATCGTCGGTATGCCACGTTCGGGCACCACACTGGTTGAAAGCACAATAGCAGCGCATTCGAAAGTGTTTGCTGGTGGTGAGCGTCCATTGTTTCCCCAATTACACAACGCCGCTCTGTCTTACTCGTTACAAAATGATCTTGATATGCCGCCCAGGGGCACATTGGAAGAGTGGGCCAGGAATTATCTGTCAGATTTGCCTGAAATGGGTGAGGCAAGCTATTTTACCGACAAAAACCCGCTTAATTTAGAGGCGGTTGGGCTTATTGCCGTGTTGTTTCCCAATGCACCAATAGTACATATACGTCGAAATCCTGTGGAAACCTGTTTTTCGATATTCAAACACAAGTTTTCGAAGTTCTGGTCATATGCTTATTCATTAACGGACATTGCACATTTCTACGGCCAATATGCCCAACTGGTGTCACATTGGGAGCAAACACTGGGGGAGCGTTTTCTCACAATTCAATACGAAGAATTTGCGACAAACTTTTCTGCCGCAGCGCCAGCACTTATCCAACATTGCGGTCTTGAATGGGAGTTGCAGTGTCTGGAATTTCAAAAGGAAAAGCAGGCAATAGCAACCTTAAGCGCTGTTCAGGTAAGGGGGCCGGTGAAAGTTAGCCCGGCTGTTGCTGGTTTTTATCAGGAATTTCTAGATCCACTATTTGAAGGGCTCGCCTCGGCTTGTGTTGATCTGGATACTGGGGCATTGATTGAAACGGGCTGAGGAACAGGAATTCGTAGTATCGTAGCGACGGTCCTAACTGGGGACATGGTTTTCACCTTATTCCGGACAGATAGTTAACACTTTGTCCGAGACGAATCGGAGCCACCTCTGGTTACCTAATGTATATGGCCGTCCTTGAACTGGACCCGATGGTGAGAGTTACTGTCGGCTATCCACGGTATGGATCGTGGTCCGGTGGCAGCGTCGCCTCGATTACATACGAGCACTAAGTCCGCGTCACTTCGTTGATCAGATATGCCATTGTTGGACATGTACGAAAACCAACAGCTCGTAGTCCGGATCGATACCAGCGATTAATTGATTCGACGCTTTGATGCGCTGTCTATTGTCTTCGTTGCTAGTGAGATAATTCATGTCGGCCAAGGGCGGCCGGGTTTGACGCAACGCAAGCCCTGGATCGTCGCGTTTGCGTTTGGGCTGTTGCATGGGTTCGGTTTTGCGGGGGCATTGACTGAGGTAGGCCTGCCGCAGCAAGCGGTACCACTGGCATTATTATTCTTTAGCCTGGGCGTCGAGTTGGGGCAGCTCGTGTTCCTTGCCACTGTTCGATATCGATGCCGACGACTATCGAGTCAGCGTGAAAATAATTCTTCCACATTCGTAACGAACCGCCTCTGAAAACACCGATCTCGAGCATGCGAATGGGGCGGTCTCGATACTGCTCGAAATGTTTCGAATATATGTCGAAATAGTGATGCCACTTGTGGACGTCCGTGTCCGAAGAAAAAATGTCGAACAGCTCGTTGTCCGGATTGTCAGTCGGCGCATCGACTACGATTTTCTCGGTGAGTTCAACTGGAA
>SMVB01069157.1_pt1 | contig 11479 bp, 6 predicted proteins | sample 2456461 | NCBI WGS metagenome assembly SMVB01 (sample SAMN11095934, study PRJNA526329) | marine sediment metagenome | biome: Marine sediment; feature: Surficial sediment; material: Deep marine sediment; isolation source: Hadal surficial sediment | place: Pacific Ocean | collected 2014-05 | depth 0-1...
CAACGATCTCGAACAGTTCCTGCGCGACGGCCTGCGGCTCGCGGTGGGGATGGGCCGCAAGTGCGCGTTGGCGGATCTCTGGTGGGCGGGGGGCAAGGCGATCATCGCAGCACCGGGCGAGACCCCGGGAAGTTCGCCGGGCAATCCCGCCGCGCGCGAGTGCATCTTTCGCGAGTTCGCGGAATTCGTGACCTCACTCCGCGGTGTGTACATCACCGCCCAGGATGCCGGTACCACGCCGGACGACATGGAGGTGATCTTCCGACACACGCGCTTTGCCACCTGCATACCGGAGCGGGTCGGCGGCTCGGGCAATCCCTCTGCAATGACGGCGAAGGGGGTGATTCGCGCCATGGAAGCGGCGCTCGACTTCTGCGGCATGGGGGGTCTCGAAGGAAAACAGATCGCCATGCAGGGCGCCGGCAATGTCGGCTCCCACATGATCGAAGGTCTGTTCGAGCGCGGCGCGGCCAGGGTGGTGGTTGCGGAACTCGGCAAAGCGCAGTGCTCGCACCTGGTCTCCCGCTTTCCCGCGCACTTTCTCGAGATGAGACAAGTCGACCGCGGCGACCTCGAGATTCTCGCCGAGCCCGCGGACATCCTGTGTCCAAACGCGCTCGGCGGCGTGCTCGATGCGAAGACCATCGAGTCGATCAACGCCCCGATCGTCTGTGGCGCGGCCAACAACATGCTGGTCGACGAGCGACGCGACGCTCGCCAGCTGCTTGCGCGCGGGATCACCTACGTGCCTGACTACGTGGCCAATCGCATGGGCATCGTGGCCTGCAGCAACGAGCAAGCCGGCAACCTGGCCGACGACCCCTTCATCCTGCGTCACCTCGAAGGCGAAAGCGGTTGGGACAACTCGATCTACAACGTCACCCAGCGCGTCTTGCGCCGCGCGGCACAAGCGGGCATCTCGACCACCGAGGCCGCCGAAGAACTCGCCGAAGAGCGCGCCGGAGTTCCTCACCCGGTCTGGGGGCACCGCACGCGAGAGATCATTCTTTCTCTTTGGGAAGGGGGCTGGGCCCGGGGCTAGGGGATGGCTCCGAATAGACTGCCGCGCTCAGCTGTCGCAGTCTGTCCGCCCTGTTCATCTGACGCCGCCCCTTTGGGCTCCGCTCACCGTGGAGCTTCGCCGCGAGATCGCTAAAGCCCGCCGCCTTTGCGTAGAATCGATCGCGCGCCAACATCTGGCTGATGTGTTCGGACACCTGGGCCAGGTGATCGTCGAGTCGGCCCGCAGCCCGGGCGAGATCGGCTGCTGCATAGCGAGAGCTGCGGCCCATGCCCTGCCTGCGCAACATCAGGTTGATCCCCAATGCGTTGATGTAGACGTCGACCAGCTGGCGCGTGTCGACATAGGGATCGATGTTCCGGGCGTCACCGCCGGCACCGAATCTCCGATTGCGGGTCAGCCTGACAATCTCGGCGTTGAGCGGGTCGATCGTCGCGGTATCGCCGCTCGGGTTCATCAGGGAGTCGAGAACGTCTGCCACGTGCACTCCCCCGTAGAGGTGGAAGAGTTCGTGAATCAGCGTGCGACTCTCGTTGGCACGCGGATCGAGACGAACGATCACCCGGCGACCGAGCAACTCGGCGCGACCCAGCAGGTGCGCCTCGCGCCGACTGCCTTGCCGCTCGGTGAACGCCACCAGGATGCCCTCTTCGGGCCAGTGTGCGCTGCTCCTTTCCCAGGCGCTCTCGAGCGAGACGAGTTGGTTGCTGGCGCGGGTAGTACTGAAGGCCGATATCGAGACCGGTACGAAGTAGGTCGCGAGCAGTGGAGAAAACGCCGCCGATGTCTTGCGCCACAAGATTCGCAGGCGCATCTCCCAGCCCGGTTTTTGGGTAATGCTCTGATCCGCGTAGACATGGACGGGCACGATCTTGCCGGCGGCAAACTCTGGGTCGATCTCGCTGAGGGTCTGCGCGATTTCGCGACTGGCGCTGGGGTCGAGATCTGCCAACCAAAAACTCGAGCGCAGCAGGCTGCGGGCTTGTTCGATTTCTCCCGCCTCGATGCGAATTCGGGCGGCGCCCAGCTGGACTCGCAGATCGAATGGGTGACGCCGCGCCAGTTCGAGGAGCTGCTCGGCCGAAACACCCTCGAGCGATTGCGCGAAACCGCTCAGCGTAAGCAGCATCGCGAGCAGCCCGCTGTGGTTGGGATCGATCGCCAGGGCTTGATCCACCAAATCCCGCGCGCGCTCGGGTCGGTTCAGAGACACCGCCAATTGTGCGAGGTGCAGTAGCGCGTCGAGCGAGTTGGGGTCGCGAGCGAGCACCTCGCCGAGCCAGCGACGCTCGGCTGCTTCGTCCCCGCGCAGCCGCGCGACCCGGGCGAGACCGAGTTTCGCAACCCCCGAGCCCGGTCGGATCTCGAGCACCCGCCGGAAGCGCTGTTCGGCGTTGTTCAGATCGCCGGCTTCGAGCGCTGTCTCGGCCACCGCGAACAAAGATGTCATGAGGGGGTTCTCGCGAAGCGGAGCGGGTGGCGGAGGTACGGGCTTCGTGACGGATGGCGAGTCGACGATCGCGCATGCGATCCCCACCGCCAGCACCGCCGCCTGGCAGAGCACAAAGATCGTGTCGCGCCGTGCCGGGCTTCTAGTCGAGCCCATCGAACGCCGCTTCGACTAACGCCGTCTGTTGCAGAACGTGAAGTCGGGTCGAACCCACCGCCGTACTCGCCGAGGGAACCCGGCCCGCATATGCGAGCTTGGCCCCCTCCGGCAGCAGATCTTGAATTCGCTCGCGCACGAACGTCCAGGCACCCATGTTTGCGGGCTCTTCTTGAACCCAGACGATCCGCTCGGTGCCGGGGTAGCGGCCGATCAACTCGCCCAGTCGGGTGCTGGGCCAGGGGTAGAGTTGCTCGAGCCGAAGTATCGCGACATCGCTTTCCCCGGCTTTCGCGCGCTGTTCTCGTTCGTTTACGAGGTCGTAGTAGACCTTGCCGCTGCAGAGCAGCACCCGGCGTACCGCCTGCGCATCCCGCGCGACTCGATCATCGTCGATCACGTGCTGGAAATGACCGCGAGTAAATTCGTCGAGGCTCGAAGCTGCGGCCGGCAGTCGCAGCAGACTCTTGGGCGTGAAGATCACCAACGGCGCGCGATAGGCCCTTCGCATCTGCCTGCGCAACACGTGGAAGTACTGGGCGGGGGTCGTACAGTTGACGACCTGAATCGAATCCTCGGCGCAGATCTGCAGGTAGCGCTCGATCCGCGCGCTCGAGTGTTCGGGGCCCTGGCCTTCGTAGCCGTGGGGCAAGAGCATGACGAGCCCGCTCATGCGTCCCCACTTCACGTGGGCCGAGCCGATGAACTGATCGATGATCACCTGGGCGCCGTTCGCGAAGTCGCCGAACTGGGCTTCCCACAAGGTGAGAGTGCCGGGGTCGGCCACGCTGTAGCCGTATTCGAAACCCAGAACCGCAGCCTCGGACAACAGGCTGTCGTAGATATCGATGCGCGCCTGTTGCTCAGCGATGTGGTTGAGTGGCGTGTACTCCTCGCCGCTTTCCTGGTCTACCAGCACTGCGTGTCGATGACTGAAGGTGCCCCGGGAGGTGTCTTGCCCGGAGAGTCGCACGCGGGCTCCCTCGAGCAACAGACTGCCAAAGGCCAGTGCTTCCGCCATTCCCCAATCGATGGGCGAGCCCTCGACCACAGCTTTGTGCCGCATATCCAACAGTTTCTGGAGCTTCGGGTGGGGTTTGAAATAGCTGGGTACGCTGCCGACTCCCTCGGCGATCTTTGCCAGGATCTCGATCGGAACCGCGGTTTCGACTTCTGCCCGGGGAAGCACGCGTGAAAAGCCGCTCCACGGTCCCTGGGGATCATGCGGTTCGGCGGGATCGACCGCGCCGACATTCGCATCCTCGAGCGCGGCGTCGAGTTCTGCCCTCACCGCTACCTCGATCTCCGCGGCCGCATCACCTTCGAGTTCTTCCCGTTCGGCGAGCACCGCGCCGAACAACCGGCGCACCGAGGGGCGGCTGCGAATCTTTGCGTAGAGCCGCGGTTGGGTGAAGGCCGGCTCATCGCCTTCGTTGTGCCCGTGACGGCGGTAGCCGATGACGTCGATCACCACATCGTCCCCAAAGCGTTCGCGGTACTGCATGGCCAGTTCTGCACAGCGGAGCACCGCCTCCGGATCGTCTCCGTTCACGTGGAAGATCGGGATCTGAATCATCTTCGCAACGTCCGTGCAATAGAGCGTAGAGCGCGCTTCGGCGGGGGTGGTGGTAAAGCCAATCTGGTTGTTGATGATGATGTGCAGGGTCCCGCCGGTCGAGTAGCCCTCGAGTTGCGCCAGGTTCAAGGTCTCCGCGACAATTCCCTGTCCCGCAAAGGCCGCGTCGCCGTGGAGAATGATGGGCACGATTTTTTCACCATTCATATCTCCCATGCGAACCTGCTTGGCCTTGGTCCGCCCCTCGACCACCGGGTTCACGGCTTCTAAGTGTGAGGGATTGGAAGTCAAGGTGAGGTGAATGCGTTCGCCCGTTTCGACCCGGCGATCTTGCGAATACCCCTTGTGATACTTCACGTCGCCCGAGCCGAAGGGCAGATCGAGCAGCGGACTGTCTTGAAACTCTGAAAACAACAGGTCGAGCGGCTTTTGCATGACGTTCGCGAGCACGTTCAAGCGCCCCCGGTGACTCATCCCGAGCACGAACTCGACGATCCCGTAGCGGGGAGCTTGTTCGATCACGTAGTCGAGCAACGGGACCACAACCTCACCGCCCTCCAGTGAAAAGCGCTTCTGTCCCAGAAACTTCGTGTGGAGAAACTGTTCGAAGAGTTCCGCTCTGCACAACATCTGATAGATTCGTCGCAACTGTTCGGGTCCGCAGCGGAACCGATTTTCGTCGCGCTCCATCTCTGTTTGCAACCAGAGCTTGCGGCCCGGGTCCTGGACGTGGGTGTACTCGACTCCGATGCTGTTGCAGTAGGTCGATTTCAAGCGCTGCAGGATGTCGCGCAAGGTTTGCACGGAACCGCCGGGCAGATCGCCGGCGCTAAAGGGATTGTCGAGGTCGTGGCTGCCAAACCCGTAGTGGGCCGGGTCGAGTTCGGGAAAGTATTTGCTCTGGCCCGCCAGCGGATCGCTGTTGGCGATGCGATGACCCCGGGCGCGATACGAGTGAATCAGCCGCAGGACCCGGGCGTTCTTGTCCGCGGTGAGCAGATTGAGTTCGAGATCCTCGACTCGCCGAGGCACAGGGGCGCGCGGCTGCAGTCTTGCTTCGGGCGGGGGCTTTGACTCTCGTTTGGCTGCGGGCCTGCCACCGAACGCTTCGGACCAACTTTCATCGACCGCATCGGGGTCTCGCTGAAAGGTCTCGTGGATCTCTTCCACCACGCCGGCATTGATGCCAAAACTCGCAAAAGGTGATTGCGGAGGCACCGGCTCGTCGAGATTTTCGGAGTCCTGACTCTCGTTTGCCGTGGTCGAAGTCTTCACGATGTCTTCACAGTGTTTGGACCCATTTCCCGATCGGGTCTGCGTTGGCCGGCGGGCATTCTCCTACATCGGTGATAGCGTGCGCAACCTCAAGTTTCTCGGGCACTCGGACCCGCGCGCCCCGGACTCCGGGTGTACGATGGGCCAGGTGAAATTCGGTCCCTACATTGGGCGAGACTTCTATCGGCGCCCCTGCCTCGAAGTCGCGGCCGAATTGGTCGGGCTGATCCTGGTGAGACGCATGGCGGACGGCCAGCTCCTGGCCGGACAGATCGTCGAGGTCGAGGCCTACCTGGGCGGCGGCCAGGACCCTGCGTCACACGCCCAGCGCGGCGAAACACCCCGTAATCGGAGCATGTTCGGCCCCCCCGGCCGTCTCTACGTCTATCGCTCCTATGGGATACACGACTGCGCGAATTTGGTCTGCGAGCCAACGGGGACCGGGGCCGCCGTATTGTTGCGGGCGGTCGAGCCCCTGGTGGGCATCGAACAGATGAGACGAAATCGATCCCTCGCAAAAGGCTCCGTGCCCAAACTGATCGCGGCCGGCCCCGGTCGCCTCACCCAGGCATTTGCAATCGGGCCGGAACTAGACGGTCGCGCTGTCGCCCGGGGCCAACCCGTGGCGCTGCGCCGCCCCCCGCCCCAGCTCGAAGGTCTCGCGATCACCCGCTGCCCGCGCATCGGGATCTCCAAGGCGGTGAGCCGGCCCTACCGCTTCTGCGCAAACGACAATCGGTATCTGAGCAAACCAATTCCAAAGCAGCGCACTCGATCGACGCACCCTACTCCTCGATCAGGTGGGTGACCCCTTCTGGTTCTCCGAGCGCCGGAGCAAAGTCGACCGGCGCTTCGTAGTCGACTCCATCGACTTCCCAACCGTAGAGTCGCATGAATTCCCGCTTGAACAGCGTGAGTCCCCGGGTCGTCAGCGCCGGAACTTCGCCGACCTTGCCCGCCGCCCACAGCTCGCGAAGTTTCGCCTGTAGTTCGGGATCGAGTTCGTTCTGATCGAGCCTCAACCGCCCCTCTTCGTCCTGCTGTTCGCGCCAGGGTTCTCCGTCTCCGTAGAGTGCTTTGGCGAAACCGACGCCCACGGCCAGGGGATCGTCGTAAGCACCGGTTCCGCTGTCGACCACGGCGAGGTAGTCGACGATGTACTTGAGCATGGCTGGAATCGCGACCGAAGCCCCGGTCACGACCGCGGGGTTCATGCAGGTCATCGCCGCGCCGCCGAGGCGCGCCGCGATGCGCTCGTTGAGGCAACGGGTCGTCGCGTCGATGTGCTGTTTGGCCGCACCGAGCGCGCCGTCCCAGTAGATCCGGCGCAGAGGTTCGAACTCGGGGCCGATGTAGCTAAGCGCCGCGACCTTGAAGCCGGGCTTGGCGAGATCAGCGTAGAGCAGGGCGTTGGCCCATAGATTCAGGTCGTCGCCCCCCATCACCCGTCGAGTGTGTTCGATCTCGAGTTCGCTCGCGGGTTCGAGCCGCAACGCTTTGTGCTCGCCACTCTTGTAGTCGAGGCCCAACACGTCGTAGGGTTCGCCGATGACCTTGAGCGCCGAACTAAAGCTCTCACCCAAGTGGCTGCGGCGCGGAGCCGCAACGCTGTACAGAAGCAGGTCGATCTGCTCGCCCCGTTCCCGTAGATCGTCAATCACGCGGTCGCGGGTCTCATCGCTGAAGCCATCGGCAAAGTAGGTCCGCTGTTCGGGGTACGCCCGATGCAGCGCCGCGGTGAGGTACCAACCGGCCGGGGCGATCGCGATCTTGTCCTTGCGGAAGGCGGGTGGCGTTTCGAAACCCAAGCCGATGATCTTTGCGAAGCCCGCCTGTTTGAGCGCGATGGCGGTCGAACTTCCGTAGCCGAAGGTCGTGCTGCCGAGGATTAGCGCCGTCTTGCCCACGGCCGCTGCCAATGGCTTTGGGAATGCCTTCCGGGCGCGCTCGATCTGACGCCCGGCCAGGACTCGGCAACCCTCGGGATGGGCGGTCAGAACCATCAGTCCGCGAGCGCGCGGGCTGGTGAGTGATAGAACCGTCATGGGCTCTCCCAGAGCAAACCGGGCGTTTGCCCGATGGAGGTTCAGGAACTTCACCGAGTTGGGCTCAGCGGCCGAGAAGACTAACCGATTCCACGCTAAGGGGAACATTGCTGGTCCAGTGGAGAACCGTAGCGGGCCCGGCGCAGAACGTTCGATCTCGCAGATCGAACATGATGCCGGGAGAAAGACTCACGAGGAGTTGAGAATCGGTCGAAGAACCCTTTCAGAAAACCAGCATTCCAACCTTCAAAGTGACCCGGAAGTTGCTGAGAAACGATTCTTCATACCTGGATCCGATCTACCAACTCGCAGACCTGTTTGTCTGTGCGGGGGTTCTGCTCGCGGCAATCTCGCTTCCGGGCATGCTCGATCGCGAATTGTCGGATGGGGTTGCGAGTTTTCGGCTGATCGCCTTCGGAATCGGCTGCACGCTAATCTGGCCGGCCGCCTTTGCACTTCTCGACGTCTACCCCGCCCAGCGCAGGTCCGAGCTACAGGCCATTCAACATCGGGTCCTCTCCGTGGGCGCGGGGGTTGGTGTCGCGCAGTGTGGAATGGCCTTCGTTATTGGGCCCCCGGTCTCGATCGTGCTCCCCATTGTCTGCACCGCGCTTCAGCTCGCCGCCTTGTGTGTCGTTCGGGCGATCGTCTTTCAGGTCTCGCACTGGATTCGAGCATCGGATCGCTACGACCGCAATATCATCATCGTGGGATCGGGCCCCAGGGCCGCCTATGTGGAGAGCGTGATCGAACAGAACCCGAACTGGGGCATGCATATCATCGGCTTCGTGGACAGCGAAACACCGGCCGAAGGGGCATCCGTCGCACAGGAGCGCATCTTCAAGCTAACCGACATGGAGGGCCTGATCGCCGATCAAGTGATCGACGAGGTGATCATCGCCTGCCCGAGATCCATGCTGGCCAGCATCCTCGAAGTGGTGGATTCGTGTTCCGCCGCGGGAGTTCCCATCACCTTGCTCTCCGATTTGTTCGGGGACTACCTGCCTCCGCCCCAGACCACCCGCTTTGGCAGCTTGCCGGCCCTGAGTTTTGCACCGGTACACCACAACAAGATCAAACTCGCGATCAAGCGAGGGATGGACATCGTCGGCGCGACCCTGGGCCTGGTGGTCTTGGCACCCGTGATCGCTGTCGCGGCAGTCATGATCAGGTCGACGAGCCGCGGTCCGATCTTCTTTCGCCAGGTAAGGTGCGGGCTCAACGGTCGACACTTTGTCATGTACAAAATGCGCACCATGGCGGTAGACGCCGAAGACCATCGCCACGCTCTTTCCGAACTGAATGAAATGGACGGGCCGGTGTTCAAGATCGCGCGGGACCCGCGAATCACCAAAGTCGGTCGCACGCTCCGGCAGTACTCGATCGACGAAGTGCCGCAGTTCTTCAACGTATTGATCGGAGACATGAGTCTGGTCGGGCCGAGACCGCCGGTCCCGGTCGAGGTAGCCGAGTATGAGACCTTCGAACGACGGCGTCTCTCGATGCGTCCGGGCATCACCTGTCTGTGGCAGGTCTCCGGACGAAACGCGATTGGTTTCGATGGCTGGGTGCGTCTCGACCTCGAATACATCGACACCTGGTCCCTGAGCAACGACCTGAGCATCCTGCTCCGCACGTTGCCCGCCGTCATGAGCACCGAGGGCGCGAGCTAGCCCGGATTATTCCCGGTGCTGCTCTGGTGGCTTTCATCCAGCCCCCGCTCTAAGACCCCTAAGCAGTGAGAATTTCGGTCCCGCGCGGTCGGACTCCGCCGGCTATCAACCGATTGAGAATCGGAATGAGCGGAAAACCAAAACAGGTTATGGGAATCGACACACCGCGATCGAGAATCGTCGCCCTGGTGATCGCGGCGCTGCTGGGAACCCTCGGCACGGGTTGCCGGCAGGACTTCGAACGGCACCTCCCGACCGTTTACGGCGGACATCTCGAAATCGTTCTCGAAGCCGGAGACATCACGGTCCGCACCCATCGACTCGACAGTGTGCGTCTCGAAGCTCATGTTCGCGGCATCAACGCCCGGGCGGTCCGATTCGAACTCGATCCCCAATCCGAGCACATCAGCTTGCGCAGCGCCCAGCGCGGATGGCGCTCGGGACTTTTCCAGAATCCCAGCGTCGAGGTGGTGGCCTGGGTTCCCGAGCACTACTCCCTCGACCTGCTCTCGGGACGTGGCGATGTGAGCGCTTCCGACACCAATGGAGACGTGAGGATCGAAACCGACCGCGGGCAAATTCTCGCCAAACACATCGAGGGTTCAACGCGACTCAGCGGACATCGCGGTGAGATCATCGTCGATGACGTTTCGGGCGCGATCCGGGTTCGCAACTCTCAGGGCACGATTCGAATTCTGCGAGCTGGGGGTCGCGTCAATGCCCTCTCGGATTCGGGGAATATCTCGGTGGCCTTCTCCGGTGCACCCACGGGTCATCTGGCAACGCGTCGCGGCGCGGTGTCGGTTGCGGTGCCGGGCAGCAAGGGCGAACGCTACGAAGCCTTTGCCCATCCCGGATATGTCGTAGTGCGAGAGAGAGAACGGCCGGACGGCGACCTTGTGACGAGGGAACCGAGCTTGCTGGTCGAAGGGCGAAGGGCGGGGATTACTCTTGGCGATACGACTCGGCTGCTGACCGCGCTCCGCTTGGGACCGGGTCCGTTGGGCGGCGTCAGGGAGTAAGGCGCAGCCATCCCGGCCGAACCGGCAACTGCACGGAACTCCCCGCGCAACTGCGCTCTCCCCCTCGCAGCGGTTTTGGATAACGCGCGATCTCGGCTCAGTATTTCCCACGCGCGAACCGATTCAAGCAAGTGCAGGACCTTGGCAGGCGATCTTCGTCCCCCCCGAACCCACTGGCGATACAGCCCTTGTGATCGGCTTCGACACCCGTAGTGTGCGGGATTGCCGAGCTGGCGTCCCCACTTGCGGAAACTTGCATTGAACCAATCGATTCAGTTGTTCGAGGTAATCCTCCTGCTGGGCCTGTCGGCCACCGGCCTGGCGATTTCCGAACGTCTGAAGGTGCCCGCCATCGCGGGCTTTCTCGTAGTCGGTGCAATCGCCGGACCCGGTGTGCTCGGACTGGTACCCGAACCCGAACGCGTGCGCGCGCTGGCGGAGATCGGCGTTGTATTTCTCTTGTTCGAGATCGGCCTCGACCTTCCGATCGAACGAGCTCGAAGGTTGTGGCGAGGAGCTCTGATCGGCGGCGGAATCCAGGTCGTCGTCACGATGGGCGTTGTGTTCGGGTTCGCGCTGGCTTTCGACATGAATGCCGGCTCGGCGCTGATGCTCGGCGGCATCGTGACCATGTCGAGTACCGCCCTGGTCTTGCGCCTGCTCTCCGACCAGGGCCAGGTCAGCTCGCCCCACGGCCAACTCGCAACTTCGATCCTGTTGTTCCAGGACATCAGCATTGTGCCGCTGTTGCTGCTGGTTCCCCTGCTGGCGAGCGCCGGTGAGCTATCGGTCGCGAGCATCGCGTTCGCTGTGGCGCGTGCCGCCGCGGGGCTTGGTGTCGTGGTGTTCGTCGTGCGCTTTGCCGTTCCCTTTGCACTCGAGCGCATGGGTCGCCTGCGATCTCCCGATCTCTTCAGTCTGCTCGCGCTGCTGATCGTGCTCGGGTCGGCGTTTCTCGCCGAAGAGCTCGGCCTGACCCTGGCGGTCGGCGCCTTCCTGGCCGGCGTGGCTGCGAGTTCTTCGCCCTATGCCCAACAACTCTTCTCCGAAGTCATCCCGTTGCGGGGGGTGGTGCTCGGGATTTTCTTTACTGCGATCGGCATGTTGTTCGAGCCGATGGTGATGGTCGAGCAGGCTCCGCTGGTATTTGCAATTCTGATCGCGGCGACCCTCGTCAAGGGTTCGATCATCGTCGCTGTCAGCGGCCTGGTGCTGCGCCGAGGGGTGCGGGTCGGCGTACTCGCAGGGATCGCCCTCGCGC
>SMVB01382146.1_pt1 | contig 11479 bp, 6 predicted proteins | sample 2456461 | NCBI WGS metagenome assembly SMVB01 (sample SAMN11095934, study PRJNA526329) | marine sediment metagenome | biome: Marine sediment; feature: Surficial sediment; material: Deep marine sediment; isolation source: Hadal surficial sediment | place: Pacific Ocean | collected 2014-05 | depth 0-1...
GCCAAGGCGGTAGAAGGGGTAGCGCCCCGGGTCGTACCCCAGCAGAGCGGAATCCCGATCACCCATTACAGCGGGCTGGAAGCCCTCGCGATTCGCCCCGATTCGAACTTCCAGATGATCGGTGAGCGCACGAACGTCACCGGTTCGGCGCGCTTTCGAAAGCTGATCGAGGCGGACGACTTCGAGACCGCCCTGCAGGTGGCCCTCGACCAGGTCCGCGGGGGCGCGAACATCCTCGACGTCAACATGGACGAGGGCATGCTCGACTCCGAGCAGTGCATGACGACCTTCCTCAACCTCATCGCCACCGAGCCCGAGATCGCGCGCATCCCCGTGATGATCGACAGCTCCAAGTGGACGGTGATCGAGGCGGGTCTGAAGTGCTGCCAGGGCAAGAGCATCGTGAACTCGATCTCCTTGAAGGAGGGCGAAGATGACTTCTTGAAGAAGGCGCGGATCGTCAACCGCTACGGCGCCGGCGTCGTGGTCATGGCCTTCGACGAGCAGGGTCAGGCGGATACGACCCTGCGCAAGGTCGAGATCTGCGAGCGCGCGTACCGGCTCCTGACCGAGGAGCTCGCCTTCCCGGCCGAGGACATCATCTTCGACCCGAACATCCTCCCGATCGCGACCGGGATGGAGGAGCACAACGACTACGCCAAGAACTTCATCGAAGCCACGCGCACGATCAAGGAGCGGTGTCCCGGCGTACACGTCTCCGGCGGCGTCTCCAACCTGTCGTTCTCGTTCCGCGGCAACAACGTCGTGCGCGAAGCCATCCACTCGGCGTTCCTGTACCACGCGATCGAGGCCGGCATGGACATGGGCATCGTGAACGCGGGCCAGCTCCAGGTGTACTCGGACATCCCACGGGAGCTGCTCGAGCACGTGGAGGACATCATCTTCAACCGCCGGCCCGACGCGACCGAGCGCATGGTGGAGCACGCCGCGACCGTCAAGGGCGCCGGCCAGAAGCGTGTGATCGACCTGTCGTGGCGGGAGGGCAGCGTCGGGGAGCGCCTGTCGCACGCGCTCGTGCACGGGGTCGTCGACTTCATCGTCGAGGACACCGCGGAGGCGCACCGCGGCGCCGGGCGCCCGCTCGACGTCATCGAGGGGCCGCTCATGGACGGGATGAAGATCGTCGGCGAGCTGTTCGGCGCGGGCAAGATGTTCCTGCCGCAGGTCGTGAAGAGTGCGCGCGCCATGAAGAAGGCGGTCGCGTACCTCGAGCCGTTCATGGATGCCGAGAAGGAGGGCGGCAGCTCCCAGGGCACGATCGTGATGGCGACGGTCAAGGGCGACGTCCACGACATCGGGAAGAACATCGTCGGCGTCGTCCTCGGCTGCAACAACTACAAGGTGATCGACCTCGGCGTCATGGTCCCGACGGACAAGATCCTGAAGACCGCGATCGAGGTCGGCGCGGACATGATCGGGCTCTCCGGGCTCATCACGCCGTCGCTCGACGAGATGGTGACCGTCGCCAAGGAGATGGAGCGGCAGGGCTTCGAGCTCCCGCTCCTCATCGGCGGCGCCACGACGAGCACCCAGCACACGGCGGTCAGGATCGCGCCCCACTACGGCACGAGCACCGTACACGTGCACGACGCTTCGCGGGCGGTCGGCGTCGTCTCGGACCTTCTGAGCTCGGATCGCCGGGGGGGCTTCGACGCGGCCAACGAGCAGGAGCAGGAACGCCTGCGCGCGCTCTTCCGCCAGAAGCGCGAGCGTCCGCTGCTCTCCCTCGCCGATGCGCGGGCGAATTCCACCCCGATCGTCTGGCGCCCGGAAGACGTGTCGCGCCCCGATTTCACCGGCCGCCGCGTCGTCGCCGACACCTCGCTCGCGGAGATCGCGGAGTACATCGACTGGACCTTCTTCTTCACCGCGTGGGAGCTGAAAGGCAAGTTCCCGGGGATCCTCGACGACAAAAAGTTCGGTGAGGCCGCGCGCGAGCTGTTCGCGAACGGCAAGCAGCTGCTCGAACGCATCATCGACGAGCGCCTGCTCGAGCCGCGCGGGGTGTACGGATTCTGGCCGGCGGCGAGTGTGGGCGACGACATCGTCGTCTACACGGATGACACGCGCGCGACCGAGCGACTGCGCTTCCCCATGCTCCGGCAACAGAACGCGACCGCGGACGGACGCCCGAACCGCTCCCTCGCCGACTACCTCGCCCCGGCGGACTCCGGGCTCGAGGACTGGATCGGGGCCTTCGCCGTCACGACCGGAATCGGCGCCGGCGAGCTGTGCACCGCTTTCGAAGAGGACCACGACGACTACAACTCCATCATGGTGAAGGCCCTCGCCGACCGCCTCGCCGAGGCTTTCGCGGAGCTCTTGCACGAGCGCGTGCGCCGCGAGTGGGGCTACGGCGCCGACGAGAAGCTCGCGGGCGAGGACCTGATCGCCGAGAAGTACCGCGGCATCCGGCCCGCCTTCGGTTACCCCGCGTGCCCCGACCACGCACCGAAGCAGGACCTCTTCGACCTGCTCGACGCGCCGGCGGTCGGCATCGCGCTGACCGAGACGATGGCCATGATGCCCGCGGCGAGCGTCTCGGGCCTGTACTTCGCGCATCCCGCGGCGCGCTACTTCGCCGTCGGCCGGATCCAGCGCGACCAGGTCGAGGACTACGCCCGGCGCGCGGGCGTCGACGTGACCGAGGCGGAGCGCCGACTCGCACCGGGCCTCGCCTACGAGCCGGATGAAGCGTAACCCCGATGCCGTTCATCCGGTCCGTCGGCGGGGCATCTCTTCGGGCTCGTGCGAGGGCGCGGGCGAGCGCACGATGAGGAGCTCCGGCACACAGGCGCCATCCGGGGCGAGCGCGTTCCGAAGAGCCCTGGCGCGACGCGTCCTGATCCTCGACGGCGCGATGGGCACGACGATCCAGGGCCTCGAGCTCGACCCGCGGACCGACTTCCGCGGCCTCGGCCCGTGCTGCGATCTCCTCAACCTCACGCGGCCCGACGTCATCCGCGCGATCCACGACTCCTTCCTCGCCGTCGGGTGCGATGCGGTCGAGACCAACACGTTCGGCGCGGCGCCGCTCGCGCTCGCCTCATACGGGCTCGCCGACGAGACGCGCGCCATCAACCTCGCCGGCGCCCGCATCGCGCGCGAGGCTTGCCGCGCTCACTCCACCCCGGAGCAGCCGCGCTTCGTCCTCGGCTCGCTCGGCCCGGGATCCAAGCTCCCCACGCTCGGCCAGGCCGACGCGGCCGCGATCGAGGCGTCCTACGACGTGCAAGCGCGAGCGCTCGTCGAGGGCGGCGTCGACGCGCTCCTCGTCGAGACGTGCCAGGACCCATTGCAGATGGAGGCTGCCATCGCCGCGTGCGTACGCGCGCGCGAGACGCGCGACATCCCCATCCTCGTCAGCTTCACCGTCGAAGTGACCGGCACGCTGCTCGTCGGCACGGAGGTCGACGAGATCCTCGCGCGGCTGGAGGACTCGCCCGCGGAGGTCATCCTGCTCAACTGCGCGACGGGCCCGCGGGAGATGGAGGAGCACGTGCAGCACCTCGGCGAGGCGTGCACCAAACCGATCGGCGTCTACCCCAACGCCGGGCTGCCGCAGATCGTCGACGGCGCCCCCCACTACCCGCTCACTCCGGGCGAGCTCGCCGATTGGCTCACGCGGTTCGTGGAGGAGGACGGCGTCCGCATCGTCGGAGGATGCTGCGGCACGACGCCGGCGCACCTGGCCGCCGTCGTGGACGCGCTCGAGGGCAGGCGCGCGAAGATCCCGCCGCCCGCCCCCGGCGCGGCCCCCGGCCCCCTCACCCACGACTTCGAGCAGCCCACGCCACCCTTCCTCGGTCCCCGGACCATCGATGCGATCCCATTGAAGAGCCTCCTCGCCTACGTCAACGAGGCGACGCTCTTCCAGTTCCGTTGGGACGAGAGGCGCAAGGGCCGCACGGCCAAGGAGTACGACACATTCCTGAAGCGTGAACTTCGTCCGAGATTCCACGCCCTCGCGGAGCGCTCCGCCCGTGAACGGATCCTCCTACCCGCGGCGTCCTACGGATTCTGGCGCTGCCGGCCCGACGGCGACGAGCTCGTGCTCTACCGGCCGGACGACGGTGACCGCGAGCTCGCGCGGCTCTCGTTTCCCAGGCAGGAGGGCAAGCGCGGCCTCGCGATCCCGGACTTCTTCGCCCACGAAGACCAGCCGGACGTCGTCGCCCTCTTCGTCGTCACGGTGGGCGCACGCGCCATGGAGGTCGCGCGCGAATGGTACGCCGCCGGCGACACCGAGGACTACGAGCACCTCGTAGGCCTCGCTGGGGAAGTGACCGCCGCCGCCGCGGAGTACGTCCACCGCCAGATCCGCGGCGAGCTCGCGATCGCGGCCGACGACGCGCGCGACCTCGCGGGCCTCCTGAAGCAGGGCTACCGCGGCGGCCGGTTCGAGCTCGGCTGTCCCGCCTGGCCCTGCGAGACTGAGCGCGGTACGGTGCTCGACCTGCTCGACGTGGAGCGGCTCGGTATCCATGCCGCCCCGGAGGGCCGACTCGCTCCCGAGCCCACGACCGCCGCGATCGTGTGCCACCATCCTGGCGCAAAGTACTTCACGATCTGACCCCCGACCGGCATTCACCGAGTACGCACTGGAACGACTCCACGAGTCCAGTACGACCGCCGCGATCGTGTGCCACCATCCTGGCGTAAAATACTTCACGATCTGACACCGCATGGAACGAGTGCTCGAGCCCGAAGTGATGGACACCGCCGAGGAGGCGGACGGCTACGACGCGATGGACCACAGCGGTCCGAACGCGGCCTTCGTCGAGCGACTCGCCGAGCTCGGCGCATCCGGGCGGTTCCTGGACATCGGAACCGGGCCGGGCCACATCCCACTCCTCGTGTGCGAGCGCATCCCTGGCAGCCGGGTCGTCGGCATCGACCTCGCCGAGCACATGCTCAGCCACGCGCGGCGGCACCTCGCGGCGTCGCCCTACGCGGACCGCGTGGAGTTCCGCCGCGCGGACGCCAAGGGACTCTCGTTCGAGGATGCGTCGTTCGACGCGGTGTTCAGCAACACGATCCTGCACCACATCCCCGATCCACGCCCATTCCTGTCCGAGGCGCGGCGCGTGCTGCGACCCGGGGGCGCACTCCTCATCCGCGATCTCTTCCGGCCCGAGACCCCCGAGCGCGCCGTCGAGCTCGTCCGCCTCTACGCATCGGACGAGACGCCCTACAACCGGGAGCTCTTCCGAGCGAGCCTCTGCGCGGCCTTCACGCCGGACGAGCTGCGAGCGCTGGCGGACGAGTCAGGGTTGAACGCGGCGGAGCTCGCGATCGACACGGACCGGCACATGTCGCTCCAGATCCGCGCGGGAGCTCGAGGCTGAAGGGATCCGGAGGGCGGGCCCGTCAGTTCACGGGCCGGCTGAACCCCTGGTCGCGGTAGCGCTCGAGGAGCGCCGTGAGCCGCGCGACGATCTTGGGCTGCTCCAGGTAAAGGTTCCTCGTCTCGGCGATGTCCGCCACCATGTCGTAGAGCTGACCGGCGGCCTCGCCGGCCTTGGGCTCGACCTTCCTGGGTTTCGAGAACCCGCCCGAGCCGCGGCCCTCGATCAGCTTCCACCGCCCCTGCCGGATCGCGAACGTGCCATTGAGCGAATGGTGCACGGTCGCCTCGCGCAGCGGCTCGTCCTCCGGCTGCTCGCCGAGCAGCACGGGCAGCGCATCGAAGCTGTCCTCGCCCGCCCCCTCGGCGACCTCCGCTCCGGTGACCGACGCGAGCGTCGCGAAGAGGTCGGTGAGGCACACGGTCTCGCCACTCGTCGCTCCCGCCGGTACATGGCCGGGCCAGCGCGCGATGAAGGGCACGCGATGACCGCCCTCCCACACGTCGGCCTTCTGCCCGCGGTAGACGTAGTTGGCCCGATGCTCGTACTTCTCGATGTCGCCCGGCGTCCAGTGCGCTCCGTTGTCGCTGGTGACGATCACGAGCGTCGTATCCGCCATGCCGCCGCGTTCCAGCGCGTCGAGCACGCGCCCGATCGAGTCGTCCACCTGCACGACGAAGTCCCCATAGGCTCCCGCCCCGCTCTTGCCGACGAATGGCTCGAGGGGCAGCCATGGTGTGTGCGGCGCCGACAAGGCGAAGTACAGAAAGAAGGGCGCATCCGAGTCGGATTCTCCACGCTCTTCGACGTACCGGACGGCAACGTCCGTGAGCGTGGGCAGGACGGCATCGTGGCGGAAGCTCGGAGCCGCCGGTCCAGCGCGCCAGAACCCCGCCCCACCCGCGCGTCGCTGCTTGCTGCCCTCGACCTTCCCCGTAGGCGCCTCGACGGGACGGTCTCCGTCGATGAACACGTAGGGCGTCATGTCGAGCGAGGCCGGGATGCCGAAGAACCCGTCGAAGCCGAAGTCGAGCGGCCCCGGGCGCAGCGGCTTCGAGTAGTCCGTCTGCTTCGCATCACCGAGTCCGAGGTGCCACTTCCCGACGCCCATCGTGTCGTACCCGCGCGCCGCGAGGAGCGAGGCCAGGGTCTCCCTCCCCGGCTCGAGCAGGCACGGCGAATACCCGCCGAGCACGCCCGATTTCAGGCGCGTCCGCCAGGCGTACCGACCCGTCAGGAGGCCGTAGCGCGTCGGCGTGCACACCGCCGAAGGCGAGTGCGCGTCCGTCAGCCGCATACCCTCGCGGGCGAGTGCGTCGAGGCGCGGTGTCGGCACTCTCGAGTCGGGGTTGTAACAGCCGAGGTCCCCCGTCCCGAGGTCGTCGGCCAGGATCACGACGATGTTCGGAAGATCGTTCGCCCGCGCCGGCGCGGCGCCGAAGGCGATCAGGGCGGCGGCGATCCAGAGTGCGGCGCGCATCATCGCGAGGTCACCGTGCGAAGGGAGGTTCTCCTCATGGAGCTCACGATACTCGGGGAAGCGGCTCTGATCGACTTTCTCCGCGAGCGGACCACCTCATGATCGTGCTGAGCGACCCCGCACACTCCGCTTCATGGGTTGGCCCAGCATGCCTGTCGAGTCGGCATCCGGAAAGATCTTGACTCCATCGAACGTGATGAGGGAATGGCGCTCGATGAGCCTGGTACCGGTGTGTGAACCTCTCGCCGACGCCGAACACCTCGATCGGTTCGGCGGCCACTCTCGAATGAGTGTCCGCGCGCTCGCCGGCGCAGCACTCCTCTCCGTCGCCTCGGCCCAGGACGGGGCTCGAGACGACGGCTTGGAGCGGGACTACGGGCCCGAGCTGCCCCGGTTGGCTCCACTCGAGCCCGCCGAGGCGCTGGGGTCGTTCCGGTTGCGTCCCGGGTTTCGGATCGAGCAGGTCGCTGCCGAACCTCTCGTGCGCGACCCCATCGCCATGGCGTTCGACGAGGACGGGCGCCTGTTCGTGGTCGAGATGCGAGGCTACTCGGAGTGGCGGGAGGAGCGCCTGGGTTCCGTGCGGCTGCTGGAGGACACCGACGGCGACGGACACTTCGACACCAGCCACCTGTTCGCCGAGGGCCTGGCCTGGCCGACCGCCATCGCCTGCTGGAATGGAGGTGTGTTCGTGGCTGCCGCACCAGACGTGTTCTACCTGGCCGACACGGACGGCGACGGCCGGGCGGACCGACGCGAGCACGTGTTCACGGGGTTCGGCCTGGGCAACGTGCAAGGTCTGGTGAACTCCTTCCGTTGGGGGCTCGACGGCCGCATCCACGGCGCGGGCAGTCTGTGCGGGGGAGAGATCGTCTCGGTCGCGGAGCCCTCCGCGCCCGCCGTTCCGATCCGCGGGCGCGATTTCGCCTTCGATCCTCGCACGCGCGTCTTGCAGGCCACCAGCGGCGGCGCCCAGCACGGCCTCAGCTTCGATGCCTTTGGGCGCAAGTTGCTCTCGGCCAACAGCGACCACGTGCAGCTCGTGATGTTCGAGGACCGGTACGCTGCGCGTAATCCGTACCTTCCCGCGCCGCGGGCGAGCCTCTCGATCGCCGCCGACGGTGGCCAGGCCGACGTCTTCCGAGTGAGCCCCGTGGAGCCCTGGCGCATCGTCCGCACGCGGCTGCGCGTCAAGGGGATCGTCAGCGGACCCGTCGAGGGCGGCGGTACTCCGGCGGGCTACTTCACGGGCGCGACCGGCGTCACCGTCTACCGCGGCGACGCCTTCCCCAGCGAGTACGAGGGGAACGCATTCATCGGTGACGTAGGGAGCAACCTGGTGCACCGCAAGACCCTCGAGCCCGACGGCGTTGCGCTCATCGCTCGCCGCGCGGAGCCCAAGGGGGAGTTCCTGGCCTCCACGGACAACTGGTTCCGGCCCGTGCAGTTCGCCAACGGACCCGACGGCGCGCTCTACGTGGCGGACATGTACCGCGAGATGATCGAGCACCCGGCCAGTCTTCCGCCGGTCGTGAAGCGTCACCTCGACCTGCGCAGCGGCCGGGACCGCGGACGGATCTACCGCGTCGTGCCCGACGACTTTCGACAACCGCGGATCCCGCGGCTCTCCGCGGCACCCAGCGCGGAGCTCGCAGCGCTCACGGGCCACGCCAACGGCTGGCATCGCGACAGTGCGGCGCGCCTGCTCGTGGAGCGCGCGGACCTCTCCATCGTCGGCGACCTGGAGCGGGTGGCGACCACCGGAGAGCTGCCCGCGGGCCGCGTGTGCGCGCTGAACCTGCTCGCGGTCCTGGGTGCCCTGGACGCGGCCGTGGTGATGACCGCGCTCGAGGATGAGGACCCGCGCGTCCGCGAGCACGGGGTACGGTTGTCGGAAGATCTCCTGGCCCGGCCCGAGATCCGTGAGCGGCTCCTGTCGATGACCCAGGATCCCGATGCGCGCGTTCGCTACCAGCTCGCGTTCACGCTGGGCGAGGTCGAGGACCCCGCGCGCATCGCCGCACTGGTCGCACTCGTGCGCCGCGACGGCACCGATCCCTGGGCGCGTTTCGCGATCCGGAGCGCCCTGACCGTGGGTGCCGGGAGCGTCCTGACCGCTCTCGCGGAGGATGCGGAGTTCGCCGGCAGTCGAGCCGGGCGGAGCTGGCTCGCCGATCTGGCCCTGCAGGCCGGAGCCTCGGGCCTCGAGCACGACGTCGCCGCGGTGCTGGCGCTCATCGAGGAGCTCTCGGAGACCGAGACGCAACTCGCGGGCGCCCTGGCGTCGAGTCTCGTCCGGGGTCTGCAACGCTCGCGGCAGTCCAGCGGATCGCGTGCGCTGCTCGAGCACTCGAAGGTCGCGGAGCGGCTCCTCGCGCAACGCTGGACCGATGCCAGGCAGCGCGCGCTCGACGAGGGGGCACAGGCCGCCGTCCGTACGGACGCGATCGAGGCCCTCGCCCTGGCGCCCTTCGAGGACGTGCGCGAGACCTTGGCCCGGCTGCTCGATCCGCGGCACCCCGTGCCGATCCAGCTCGCCGCCCTCGCGACACTCGCGAGTTTTCGCTCTCCCGCCGTCGCAACGCTCGTCCTCGACGCCTGGCGCGCACTCGGTCCGGAGGCTCGCGGCGAAGCCGTGGAGCTCCTGCTCTCGCGGCCCGCATGGACCGACTCGTTGCTCGACGCCCTCGAGTCGCGGACGGTGCGCGCGAACCAGCTCGATTCGACGCGCGTTCACCTGCTCCGGACACATCCCCGGCCCGACGTCCGGACACGCGCCGGGCGGCTCTTCGCGTCGGCGGCTCCCGAGCGACTGCAAGCGACCCTGGCGTCCCTGCGCCCCGTCCTTCGGCTCACAGGCGATCCGGCGCAGGGCGCCGAGCTCTTTCGCGATCGCTGCTCCCGCTGCCACCGTCGCGGCGGTGTCGGAGACGACGCAGGTCCGGATCTCACGGCCGTCGCCGCCCGCGGCGCGGAGTCGATCCTGCTGGCGGTCGTCGACCCCAACCGCGAGATCCACCCGCAGTACGTCGACTACATGGTGCTGACGACCGACGGCCAGATGCACACCGGTATCCTGGCGGCGGAGAGCTCCAGCAGCCTGACCCTGCGCCGGGCGGGCGGAGTGAGCGAGACGATCCTGCGCGCCCACGTGGATCTCGTGCGTTCGAGCGACATATCCCTGATGCCCGAGGGACTCATCGACGACCTGGAACCCACTGCCGTCGCTGACCTCCTGGCCTTCCTGCTCGGAGAGGAGTGACCGACCATGGCCCGACTAGCCCCCACACGACGCGACCTCCTGCGCGGAGCCGCGGGCGCCGCGAGCCTGCTCGCGATCCGGGACCGCGCGCCGCACCGTTTCCCCGCGGGACGCTACGTCGACATCCACACGCACCTCGGTCAACGCTGGGGGACGCTCGGCGCTCTGCGCGCGAAGGAACTGCTCGAGTGGATGGACGCGCGGGAAATCGCTCAGGCCGTCGTCCTGCCCCTCGTCTCCCCCGAGGCCTGGGACATCCCCTTGAGCACGGACTTCGTTCTGCGGGAGACCGGACCGTATCGCGACCGTCTGATCCCCTTCTGCTCGATCGACCCCCGCTCGATCCACCTGGCGGGCGTCGAACCCAAACGCGCGCTCCTCGAGCGTTACGTGGAGGCCGGCGCCAAGGGATTCGGCGAGCACAAGCCCGGCGTGCGCATCGACCATCCCGGGAACGTGGAGCTCTTCCAGGCCTGCGCCGAGCTGCGCCTGCCGATGCTCCTGCACCTCGACCGCATTCGCAACATCGACGAACCCGGGCTGCCGGGCCTGACCAGGGTGCTGGAGGCCGTCCCGGACGGCACTTTCATCGCCCACGCGCAGGGCTGGTGGGCGTCGATCAGCGGCGCGGTGACGCCGGAGATGATGCAGACCTACCCGAAGGAGAAGGTCGCACCCGGCGGCGCGATCGACACGCTCCTGGAGCGCTTCCCGAACCTGTACGGCGATCTCTCGGCCGGCAGTGGGGCCAATGCCATCGCGCGCGACCCGGAGTTCGGACGCGCGTTCCTGATCCGACGCGCGGACCAGCTGCTGTTCGGCACGGACTACCTGCGCCCGGAGCAAGACGTGCCGCAGTTCGAGCTCTACAGGGGCCTGAACCTGCCCCAGGAGGCCCGGGCCAAGATCTTCAGGGGCAACGCGCGGAAGCTGCTCGGGCTCGAGTAGCGCCGGCCTACGGGATGAAGTACACGATCCGACCGTCCGACAGGTTGAACGCCGAGCCGCCGCCAATGGGGTCCCGGAACCAGGCCTGGAAGTACCCGGTCGAGCCGGCGGTGATCTGTCCCGACGCGGAAGGCGGCGACCCGATGTCGAGATCGTGGATCAGGCGGTGGTTGACGGCCAACTCCGCCGGCAGGCGGTAGACATCGTTCATCACGTCGTCGATCGCGTGGGTCGAGTCGTTGCGATCGATGATGTAGTCGAAGTAATTACCCCCCGAGGGCGGGATCGGGTGAACGTTCAGCCCGATGAACGAGCACAGCCACTCCGACCAGTGCCCGCGCAGCGGAATCGAGGCCCAGCCCAGGTTCGAGTCGTCCCCGTCCTGCGGGTCCATGCAGCAAAGTTCCCCAAGGCCACGGC
>SMVB01005055.1_pt1 | contig 11478 bp, 12 predicted proteins | sample 2456461 | NCBI WGS metagenome assembly SMVB01 (sample SAMN11095934, study PRJNA526329) | marine sediment metagenome | biome: Marine sediment; feature: Surficial sediment; material: Deep marine sediment; isolation source: Hadal surficial sediment | place: Pacific Ocean | collected 2014-05 | depth...
GATAACGGTGGTATCATACCGGGCAAAAGCGCTGCCTTTACCACGCGCGTCGATCCTGTTTCGCCCCCATGTGGTCCCGCCTGGCGCGGGTGCCAAAAGAAAATGGTGGAGGCGCCGGGTACCGCCCCCGGGTCCGCAACGCTTATTTCACAGAACGTTTATCGCCATAGCCGCCGAAGCGGCAGAACTAATATAGGGATTGCCGGCCCGATTTGGAAGGGCGCGGGCGCTACGCGTTGCCAGCCGGGGCTTTGCCGGTTCTAACGCCGCGCCGCGTCCATGCCCTGGCCCAGCTTGAAGGCATAGGCGCTCACGCCGATCATCACCAGGCCCATGACGATCATGGCGATCGGCCAGCCGATGATGTTGGCGAAATACTCGTATGTGAAATAGCTGAGATAGCCGATCAGGCCGAATACGCTGATGACCAGCATCGCCCGGCTCGCCAGGCGGATAGAGAGGTAGACGAGGAACCCGTTGACGCCGAGATAGGCGATCTCCGCCGGCCCGCCCTCGACCGCCGCGAAGACGCCGCCCAGCAGGAACCCGCCGCCGATAAAATACCAGAACGGAGTGATGGCGTGATTGCCGCGCAGGGCGGCGAAATGGCTCAAGAACAGCGCGCTCAGCCCCACGGTGATGGAGTTGACGTCGCCGTCCACGTCCAGCCAGACCATGGTGGTGCCGATGAAGGCGAACCAAAATATCATGGTGAGGAACAAGAGGCTGGGCTGGCGCAATTGGGCGAACGCGATGCCCTGCTGCAGGGCGAGGATTGCGAAAACGATCAGGGCGGCGAGTTCCGGTTCGCCGGCCCTGGGGACGAATTCGTCCAGGAACACGAAGAGCCCCGCCGGCTGCATGAACGCGGCCACCAGAAACAGCGGCGTCACCGCTTTGGCGAAACGGGACTCCCGGTGGGCGAGGATGCCCAGCACGAAGGCGACCATCCCCGGCCCCAGGGTGATGACGACCCGCTGAAGGGGACCGATATCGGGCCAGACCATGGAACCCAGCAGGCCCAGCCCGGCGAAGATGAAGATGCTGCCGGTGTAGGCCAGCAGCGCCTTGACGATACCGCCCTGGCGTTCCGGCGTCTGGGCCACGGCCATGTGCTGGGCGATCTCATCGGCGGCGATGCCGTGGCTCTCGGCCAGGGCGACGATGCGCTCGAGGGCGGATTCGCGCTCGGTTGTCATCTTTTTGGCGCTACCGCCCGCCCGGCCCGGGACCGGCCGGGGTCATTTCACCACCCAGCCGATGAAGTGGGAGGGATAGATGTTGATGGCCTGTGGGCTCTCCACCGGAATGGTGCGGACACCCTTTCTCAGCACATGGGTGGCGCGATTGTGCCGCCCCCAGCCGAAGAGGCCGCCGAACAGCCCGCTCCCGCTCCGGGAATTGCGTTGGAAAATGTAGCCATCGGGGCTCTTGGGGTCGGGATCGATGCGTTTCCGGTTCAAGGCGTCCAGTTCGGGGTCCTTGACCAAGCCTTCGACCACGTTCTGAAAATCGATGTCGATCCTCTTGGCGTAGAGCGTCTTGTGGTCGAACACGTAAATGACCGGCTCGCGGGGGAATCGGGGGACGTTTTTTGTTTTGCGGGGACGGTGGCGAATGGTCAATTTCCCGTCGTCGATGCCGATGCGGTAGGGATTGTTGATCGCCCACGGCGAATAATTGGTCGCGAACACCGCATCGTATTGGGGCGCCGGGACACTTATCACCGAGGCCTTGCTGGCCAGGAAAAAGACGGCGATCAGCGCCAAGGGCAGCGCAATGCCGGCCACCAACGCGTAATTTTCCTTGAAAAACTTCTTCATGTCTTTCGGCCCCCCGATGGCCGCTCACCCGGCCGGGACTCGGCGATGGTTCCTTCCTCCGGCAGCACTATTTTAGCACACTGGGTTTTGATCCGCGAGCCGGCCACCGGGATGCCGTGCACTAAGGCCCCCGCGCGCAACACGGGGCCCCCCTCGGGTCTCATGGCGCGTTTCATGGCAAGGCGGTCAGCAGCCTTTCACGCATTTGGCGTTGCCGTCGAATTCCATGGTCCGGCCGCTCAGCGGGAGATGCACGGGGATGGCTTTGATCAGGCTCTTGAATTTGGCCGTCTTGGTCCCGGGGATGAGTTTTCCGCCCTTGGTGGCCGCCTCGTTGGTGTGGTGCGGGATGACCGCCTTGGGCCGGATCAGGGCGTTGATGGAGAACGCCGCTTCCTCGGGACCCGAGGTGAAGATGCCGCCGGCATTGATGATGGCGAGCTCGGCGCCGTAAAAGCGGCGCACGGTGACGTCCTGCTCGGCGCTGATGCCGCTGTCCCCGGAAAGATAGACCACCAGCCCATTGGAGAAGGTCAGGATAAAGCCGTTATCGGGCCCCACGTAGGCGGTCAGCCCATCCTTCTTCAACTCGGTGGCGAGCGATTTGTTAAGGAACGCCGGCCCCGCGCCGTTGGAGTGGGTCACCGGAACGATGGCGATCCTGACCCCGCCGGCCTTGCGTTGGCCGCCGAACCGCAGCACGTCGATCTGCTTGGGCGATCCGCCGGCGGCCTTGACCTTGGCGCGGAGAAAGTTGCGCATCTCGCCGCCGGCGTAAGCCTTGGCCTTCTTGCTGGCGATGATCGCGGCGGTGTTGGAATTGGGCGCCATCTTGACGTTGGTCTTGGGCTTGGCGCAGGTGCCGGCATTGACGTTGGCGATGACGCGATCGCCGATATGATCGCCATGGACGCTGGACAGTAGCACCACGTCGATCTTGCCGAGCCGGGGGTCATTGGGTCCGGCGACGGTGCGCCCGGCATCGTAGAGGATCCGCGTGCCGTTGGGATCCTCGAACAGCATGGCCCGGTCGCGGCGGCAGAACTCGCCGTCATGGCTGCCCAGCGGCGTGATCTTCACGGTGCCCGACGACATGGCCTTCACCCCGTGGGATGAGGCGGGCGCCATGGCGGCAATGGTGGCCGCCGCGGCCACCGCCACCGACGCCATCACAATCGAAATCCTTTTCATGGAAAATCCCCCTGAATATCAGGAGATGAATAAAGCCGACATCCCGCATTTGTCATCCTGGGTTTAGGCCGGCATCACCCATGGATAGTATCTCGATCCAGGGCGGCGATCCAGCGCCGCGCCGCGCCGCCGCTTCCCCCGCCGGGGCTTTGCGGCTAGAGTGCCGAGACACACCAACCGGCCCCGTTGCGTCCCCCGATGCCCCTGACCCCAGAGCAAAAAGCCCAGATCGAAGCCCAGCGCGCGGAGTCCAGCGCCACCCGCCGGCCCACGGTGGCGGCCCTGGAAGAGGTGCTCTACCAGGCCCAACCGGTGCTCGACCACGGCTTCGTCCGGGTGGTCGATTACATGGGCGACGATGCCGCCATCGTCGCCGCGGCCCGGGTGTCCTACGGCAGGGGCACCCGGCGGGTATCCGAGGATGCCGGGCTCATCAACTACCTGATGCGCCACCGTCACACCACGCCGTTCGAGATGTGCGAGATCAAGTACCACGTCAAGCTGCCGATCTTCGTGGCCCGCCAGTGGATCCGCCACCGCACCGCCAACGTCAACGAATACTCGGCGCGCTACTCGATCCTCGACAACGAATTCTATCTGCCGGCGCCGGAACACCTGGGCGTGCAGGCGTCGGCCAACCGCCAGGGGCGGGGCGATGCGCTGACCGGCGATGAGGCCAAGCGCGTGATGGAGCTTTTGCGCGGCGATGCGGAGCAGACGTATGCGCATTACCAGGACATGCTTAACGAGGACGAGGACGGCAAGGCGCCCGATCCCGGCCGCCAGGGCCTGGCCCGCGAGCTCGCGCGCATGAACCTGACGCTCAACTTCTATACCCAGTGGTATTGGAAGATCGACCTCTACAATCTTTTGCATTTCCTTAGCCTGCGCGCCGACGCCCACGCCCAGTACGAGATCCGCGCCTATGCCGAGGTTATGCTGGAGACCCTGAAACGCTGGGTACCGATCACCTATGACGCCTTTTGCGACTATCGTCTCGGCGGCTTCAACCTGTCGGCCAAGGGCTTGGAGGCGGTCAAGAAGATGCTGGCGGGCGTTGAGGTGACCCAGAAAGACTCCGGCCTCAGCCCGCGCGAATGGCGCGAGATGATGGCGGCACTGGGGCGCCAGGGGTGAACCGGGCCGGCGCCCGCCCGCCACCGCAGGTTCAGCGGCTTTGGGCGGTTCGGTCCATGCAGCGCATCAAGGGATTGGGCGGCCCGTCCGCGGCGCGCCGTTCATTGAGCAGGTGTTCGATGGTCGCCCATAGGGTGGTCACCGAAAGCGGCTTGGCCACATAGGCGTCGCAGCCGGCCGCCATGATCTGGTCCTTATAGCGCTCGGCGGGCAGGCTGGTCACGGCGACGATGGGAATGGGCGCCAGCGTCTCGTCACCCTTGATGATCCTGATCAGGTCGAGGCCGGAGATTCCCGGGACGACGATATCGGTGACGATGAGGTCGGGCCGCGCCGTCTCGAGGCACGCCAGCGCCGCCGGCCCGGTCGCCGCGGTGATGAGCGCATAACCCCGGGCGGTGAGGATTTCTTCGAACAAGGCCATGTTGAGGGCATCGTCCTCGATGACCAGGATAGTCGCCTGGGGCTTGCCCGCCCGCGTGCCGTCACTATCCTCCATGCTTTCCTCACCACCTCGAACTTTGCCCAACCCGCCGCGGCCCTGAGCCTGCACCCGCCGTCAGGGCCGCGGCGGACGCCAATTCTCGAAGGAAATGGCGGATTTTTTCGGCGCCTTCGGCCGCGGGTTCGACCCGGCCTCGGCCCGGCGCGCCGCCAGTTCCTTCCAGGGGCTGCGCACCAGGATGGCGTCGACCAGGGCTTCCACTTCCTGGCGCGCGGGACGCGCCGTGGCGGCGGTGGGGCCCAGTTCCGCGGCATCGAGCACGGTCAGTCCCTGCAAGAATAATTCCCGGAAGATCACCCGTTCGTGGAGCGAGGGCAGGAAATGGAATCCCAGCCGCTGGGAGAGCTTGCGGAGAATTTCGATGACCGAACGGTGGACCCGGGTCGGCACGTTGGGCAGCCGGTTGGTGATGATCAACCACTCGATGGGCGGCGCGCCCATGTCGGCGCGGCGTTCGGACATGAAGAGCACCAGTTCGCTGTAGGCGCTGGGCCCCGAAATATGGCTCGCGTCGCGGTCCACCCTGACCAGGGCATCGAGGTCGAGAAAACTGGAATTCAAGGGCGTGATGAGGGTATCGGCGAGCACGTGCGCGGCGCGGCAGAGCACGTTGTCGCTGCCCGGCGTATCGACGACGATGAAATGGCGGTCGCCGAGGCTCTCCAGCGCGGTCACCAGCTGCGCCAGTTTCTCGTCGACCGCCTCGGCGTCCCTTTCGTTGCGCGACAGCGAAATCTGGCGGTGCTCGGTAAACACCAACCGCGCCGCTTCCTGTTCGGTCGGCGCATAGCGTTTGCGGTTCTCCACGAAGCGGGAGAAGGTGCCCTGGCGGCCGTCGAGATCGACGGTCCCCACCCGCAGCCCGGCGGCGGCCAGGCCCATGGCGAGATGGATGGCGACGGTGGATTTGCCCGATCCGCCTTTTTCGTTGCCGAGAACGATCACCCGGGGGCGATCGTCCCGCAACAGCCAGGAGCTGAGATACGCCTCCACGGGCCCGGTTCCCATCCCCGCCGGTCAGTTGGGCCGGGGCAGACGCGGCCCCGGGTCCGGCGGCGGCGGCGCCGCCTGGTCGTCCGCCGCGGCGGCCAAGCGGCGGCGGATGTGGTCCAGTAATTGGCCCTCGGTGCCCGCCGCCTTGGCCGGAAAAAAGCTCTCGATCCAGCCGTTCCATTGATCCTTGTGGGCGAGGGCGAAGCGGTCGCAGGCGGCCATTTCATCGGGGCCCAGCACGAAGCGCAACCACACCATGAAACGGATCGCCGCGGGCTGGGAATCCTCGCCCAACAGAGGGTCCCAGCTTGCCTCCCCGGCGCCGTCACGGGTCGTCGCGGCCCCGCCGTCGGGCTCGGGGCGGTGGCGCGACGCCCGTCTTCCGGCGTCGCGGATATTGGCGTTGCCGGCGCGGATCAGGCCGTCGAGGTCCCATTCGTAGTCCATGATCCCGGCCCTGAGCCTGCCGCCCTTGCCCAACCGCCGCCCGCCCTGGGGCGGTGGCGCGGCCGGGGCGGGCCGGGATGCCGCCGCCGACGGGCCAAGGGGAGCGGCCCTGGGCGATGCATCGGCGGCCGCGGGCTCGGCCTCGATATAGCCCGCCGCCGCCAAGGCCTTGAGCGCGGCCTGGCCGCGCTCGGCGGCGAGGCCGGTGGCGCCGATGATGTCGGCGACGGTCGCGGCGCCACCGGAACCAGCGGCGAGGTGGTTGAACAGGGCGATGGCCGCGCGCAGCGAATCCGCCGAAAGGGCGCCGTCCCTGGCAATTAGGACAGGAAGTCTGTCCTTTCCCAGTCCGGAGGTGAATCGATAGCCCATTTGAACCGTATATTGTGTTCAGCAATTACCTCTATACAATATACAGCTATTTGCTACACTGCAAGGCGTCAGGGTAAGTTGCCGGGCCGAGGCCTGGGAAATTGCCGGTGTTTTCGGCCATGGCATGGGCGAAACATCGGGCTGACCGGAAAGGCCGCCGGGAAGGCTGTCGCCAAGGGCCACCGGTTAAACCGCCGGAATAGCCGCCGGAAAAGCCATGGTGCGGCATGCAGAGACCGCGCCGTTTCCGGCCCTTCGGCGGGGCTGATCGTCCGATGGAGCGCCCGACCCCGTCCCTTGCCCTGGGGTTATTTCCTCGCGCGAGGAAAACGGAGACCGAGGGAGCGGTTGAAACCATGAAACTGATTGCCATCGCCTCGCAAAAAGGCGGCAGCGGGAAGACCACCCTCGCCGCCCATCTCGCCGTGGAGGCGGAAAATGTCGGCGCCGGGCCGGTCATGCTCATCGATGCCGACCCCCAGCGCACCCTGGCCCAGTGGTGGGAGGACCGCAGCGCCGGCGGAACCTTCGTGCCGGGGCTTCTCAAACGGACCGGTAAGGCGCTGGGCGAAACTGAATTCAACCTTCTTGCCGACATGGAAAGCATGCGTGAATTCGGCGCCAATTTCGTCATCGTCGACACCCCGCCGGGGCTGTCAACCGAGATTCAGGAAGCCGTCCGCTATGCCGACCTGGTGATCATCCCGGTGCGGCCGAGCCCCCACGACCTGCGGGCGTCCGCCGCCACCGTGGCCCTGGCCCGGACCTTCGGCAAGGACGTGATCTTCGTCCTCAACGGGGCGACGGTGCGGACCCGGATCTGCGCCGACGCCATCCTGGCCCTGGCTCAACACGGCCCGGTGGCACCGGTCATCGTTCACCAAAGGGTGGTTTTCGCCGGCGCCATGATCGACGGCGGAACGGCCATGGAAGTCCAGGCCCATTCCAAGGCCTCCGGCGAGATCGCCAGTCTTTGGCGGTTCCTGAGCGACCGCATGGAAGGCAAGGTCGAGCTCGCCCTGCGCCGGGTGAGCTGAGGCCGCGCCGCCTATTCCACCACGATCTTGGGGCCGCCGCGGCCCGCGGACGCGCCTTCAGCGCGTTCCCAGACCGCCCTGGCGATGGCGCGGAAACATGCCGCGTGGTCGGATTCGGGGCTGATCGCCACCACCGGCGTGCCGGCGTCCGAGGTTTCCCGGATTTCGATGTCGAGCGGGATCTCGCCCAGGAAGGGGACGCCCAGCTCGGCGGCGCAGTCCCGCGCCCCGCCATGGCCGAAAATGTGGGATTCCCCGCCGCAATGGGGGCAGATGAAACGCGACATGTTCTCGATGATGCCGAACACCGGCACGTTCACCTTATTGAACATGGCGAGGCCCCGGCGGGCATCGATCAGGGCGATGTCCTGGGGGGTGGAAACGATGACCGCGCCGGCCAGCGGCACCCGTTGCGCCATGGTCAGCTGGGCATCGCCGGTGCCCGGCGGCATGTCCACCACCAGCACGTCCAGCGCGCCCCAGTTCACGTCCCGCATCATCTGCTCCAGGGCCCCCATCACCATGGGCCCGCGCCAGATCATGGGCGTGTTCTCCTCGATCAGGAAGCCGATGGACATGGCCTTGACGCCGTATTTTTCGAGGGGCTCCATGATCTTGCCGTCGGCCGACTGAGGGGGCGAAGAGATGCCCAGCATGCGTGGCAGCGACGGACCGTAGATGTCGGCATCCAAGATCCCCGTGTCATGGCCCTCGGCGGCCAGCGCCAGGGCCAGATTGACGGCGACCGTCGACTTGCCCACGCCCCCCTTGCCGGACGCCACGGCGATGATGTGGGTGACATCGGGCAACAGGGTCTGGGCGTGTTGCCGGCCGCCCGGGCCCGGCCCCCCCGGCGCCGGCCCCGCCGGCCCCGGCCCGGGGGCGGGGGATTGCGGGGCCGCCTGGGGTTGCGATGCGCCGCCCGGGCGCTCGGCGGTCAGCACCGCCGTCACCGAGACCACGCCGGGCAGCGCCATGACCTTATCCTCGGCCTCCCGGCGCAGTCCCTCGAGCGCCGGGCCGCGCGCCGCCTCGACCTCGATGCTGAAGCCCACATTGCCGTCGCGCAGCACCAGGCCGCGCAGCCAGCCCAGGGCGACGATGTTCTCGCCGTGATCCGGGTCCCGCACTTCCGCCAGTGCCGCCAGCACTTGGTCCTCGGTCACCTGCAGCCGTCTTTCGTCCATGGGTCCCGCCTGCCGTCTGTGGATTGGAATTATTGGCATCCCGGCGGCCCAAGCCGCGTTGCGTCTATCGCCAAGCTGCCGTATAACCCTGCATATAGTTGAGGCGGCCCCAATTGCAACGGAAAGATCGGAGTTTCCTCCGGCTAGGGCCGTCGATCGAATTCCCATTATGATGACAGAGAGGTGACAGCCATGCCCTGGAGCAATCAAAGCGGACCCGGCGGCCCCTGGGGCGGCGGCGGAGGAGGAGGAGGTCAGGGCCCCTGGGGCGCGGGCGGGCCCGGTGGCCAGGGGCCCGACCTCGAAGCCATGCTGCGCCGGGGCCAGGAAAAGCTGCGCAGCATCATCCCGGGTGGCATCGGGTCGAGCCGCGGCATCCTTGTTATTCTCCTGATCGCCGTCGCCATCTGGGGGGCGTCCGGATTCTATCGGGTCCAGCCCGACGAACAGGGCGTCGTGCTGCGCTTCGGCAAATGGGTGCGGACAACCCAACCGGGCCTCAACTATCATTGGCCGTCGCCGATCGAATCGGCGCTGACGCCGAAGGTGACGCGGGTCAACCGGGAAGATATCGGCTTCCGCTCCTCCGGAGGCACTTCCGGCGCCGGCGCCCGCAACGTGCCCGAGGAAAGCCTTATGCTGACCGGCGACGAGAACATCGTCGAGGTCCATTTCACGGTGTTCTGGATCATCAAGGACGCCGGCAAATTCCTTTTCAACATCCGCAATCCCAGGCAGACGGTGAAGGCGGCGGCGGAAAGCGCCATGCGCGAGGTGGTCGGCCGTTCCGCCATCCAGAAATCGTCGGAGCAGGCGGAAATAGGTTCCGTCCGCGCCGCGGCCCTGTCGGGGATCCTTATCCAGGATATCCTGGAGAAGGGCCGGCGCGACGTGGAGCAGGGCAGCGTCAAGCTGTTGCAGCGGATTCTCGACGACTATGGGTCGGGCATCGAAATCACCCAGGTGCAGATGCAGAGGGTGGATCCCCCGGGCCAGGTGATCGACGCCTTCCGCGACGTCCAGCGGGCCGAGGCCGACAAGGAGCGCCTGCGCAACGAGGCGGAGGCCTACCGCAACGATATCCTGCCCCGCGCCCGGGGCGAGGCGGCGGAATTGGTGGCACGGGCCGAGGGCTATAAACGCCAAGTGGTGGCCAAGGCCCAGGGCGAGACCAGCCGCTTCCGCGCGATATTCAAGGAATACAAGAAGGCGCCCCTGGTGACCCGCCAGCGGCTGTATCTGGAGACCATGGAAGAAGTGATCAAAGCCAACCCGCCGATCATCATCGACAGCTCCGCGGGGGTGGTGCCATACCTTCCCCTGCCCGAACTGCGAAAGCGCCTGAAGGGAGGCCAGCAATGAACCGCATTCTCGCCATTATCGGGGTCGTGGTGATCGGCCTCGGCGTCGTCGCCATTTCGACCATGTACACGGTTCACCAGACCGAACAGGCCCTGGTGCTGCAATTCGGCAAGCCGGTCCGCGTGGTCACCGAGCCGGGCCTCAAGTTCAAGACGCCGTTCGTGCAGAATGTCGTTATCTATGACCGCCGGGTGCTCGATCTCGACCCGGCGGCGGAAGAGATGATCGCCTCGGACAAGAAGCGCATCGTCGCCGATTCCTACGTGCGCTACAAGATCATCGATCCCCTGAAGTTCTACCAGACCGTGGGGAACGAAACGCGGCTCCGGGTACGGCTCGGGCGCATCATCAACGCCTCCATGCGGTCGGTGATCGGCAATTATACCTTGCCCGCGCTGTTGACCGAGCAACGGGTCAAGATCATGTCCGAGATCAAGGATCGGGTGAACCAGGAATCCGCGCAGTTCGGCATCAACGTGATCGACGTGCGCATCCGCCGCGCCGATCTGCCCCAGGAAAACTCGGAAGCCATCTATGCGCGGATGAAGTCCGAGCGCGAACGCGAGGCCAAGGAAAATCGCGCCGAGGGCGCCGAGATCGGCCAGCGCATCCGCGCCGAGGCCGAGCGTGACCGCACCGTGCTGTTGGCCGAGGCCCAAAAACAGGCCCAGGAGTTGCGCGGCGAGGGCGACGGCCTCGCCACCTCCATCGCCAACAAGGCCTATGGCGGCGAGGCGCGGACCTTCTACGCGTTCTACCGCTCCATGCAGGCCTATCAGGCATCCTTGGTGACCGGCGAGGCGAGCTTCATATTGTCACCCGACAGCGATTTCTTCCGCTTCCTGACCGATATTGAGGGGAAGAGGAGAACCCGGTCGCCGCGGCGTTAGCGCGCACCCCGGTCCGATGGTTCGATTCGGCCCCATAGTGCGTTAGGCGCGGGCCGCGCGGCGATCGCGGGAGGGCGGCGGCCGTGGCGGTCGAGTTGTTGACCTTCCTGGGCCTCGCCCTGCTTCTGGAGGGCGTGATCCTGGCGTTGTTCCCGGCCGGCATCCGCCGTATGTTGGACCAGTTCGCGGCACTGACGGCGCCCCAGTTGCGCGTCATCGGCTTGGGTTTTACCGTGGCGGCGGCGCTGGTTCTGGTCATCGTCGCGCGCCTCGCCAATGGCGGCGGCGACGGCATGTCCTTCGCGTTTCCGGCCACCCGGCGCTTCGTCGCAGCACTTTTTTAGCCAAGAATATCTGGCGGAAACGGTTGTCAGGTGCCATATTTGCACCATATTCATCACCTATCACTCCCTCCCCATAAGGGGGTGGCCGCGAAGCACAAGCAATCGCGGCCTCCCGTTTCCGATTCAGGCGAGGGGGGCGTCCAAGCGACGCGATCAAGAGGGCCAATGGCCTTGCCGGGAAGCCGGAAAC
>SMVB01131979.1_pt1 | contig 11478 bp, 8 predicted proteins | sample 2456461 | NCBI WGS metagenome assembly SMVB01 (sample SAMN11095934, study PRJNA526329) | marine sediment metagenome | biome: Marine sediment; feature: Surficial sediment; material: Deep marine sediment; isolation source: Hadal surficial sediment | place: Pacific Ocean | collected 2014-05 | depth 0-1...
ACTTCCTGATACTCGTCGGAATTCAAATTCCCAGCGGCATAGGCGAGGTCACGAAATGATCCAATCGCCGTAAGCACATCAGCCTCCTGAATAACCACAGCGTCCCCGAGTTGCCAGGTCCATTCGATATTCTCATTCATCATCTGGATCACTTCCGGATAGTTCAGCAAGGCGATCACAGATTCATCCCAGGTCTCGTCGGGTTCCAGGCTACTGTCAGACTCCAGCTGCTCCAGGAATCGAGCGGCCAGAACAATCTGCAAGGGATAGGTGGAAGCCGGCAGGATGATGGCTAATAAGTTATCTGGATAGAGGGCGATTGGGCCCACGACTTCTTGCAACTCAGCCGCGGTGAATATTGGCAACTCTTCGCTGACCGGAGCATTCTCGAGCAACAGGCTATTGGTCGAGGCGAGTGGATTGCCGTCTTCATCTACGGGTACTGGATCCTGGGCAGTCACCGGATTGGCACAGCCAGATAATAGTACAAATAGAGAGAATGCACTGAGAGAACGCTTGAGAGTTATTGATCTGTTATTCATATTAGCCACCTACTTGCCTTGGGCACGGTGATGTATCGTAGCTTTGAGACTAGCGCGGCGAAGCTGAATGGATGCTTAACCTTAGTGGGAAAAAGAGAGCAGCTACTGGCCCAGGCGCTTTTTAGCGCCCGTTCTCCCTAATCTGCATCTGCACCACCAATGGCTTGGTGCCCTGCCCGCCTTAAGAGTACAGTGAAAAAAGGATCATTGAGTCAGATTGAAGTTCCCACAGATATCCAAAAAAGGAGGCACAATGCATTTCATTTTCGAAGTTCATGTCAAACCGGGTTATAGCGCTGATCAATACGCAGAGGCCTGGATTAGAGCCAGCAAGATTATCCAAAAGGCACCCGGCGCCCGCGGAACGAAACTGCATAGGAAGATCGGTGACCCATCAGTTCTGCTTGCCATTGCAACCTGGGAAACAAAGGCCGAGAGAGATGCGATGGAGAAACAGCTACCTAAGCAGGTTCGCGACATAATTGCCGAACAGGCTGAATTCATCGATGTAATTGTTATCGGTGAATTTGAACAAGCACAATGGCAGGTATTGCCTGACTAAGAATCTTCGGGAAAACTTGGAGTCAGGCTCATTTACTATTGATACTCCCCATACGCCCGCGACAACCAATCACTGGTACTATCGTTCGCCGCCGCATAGCCATCGGCCGGTTCAGTCGCCAGCATCTCTGCTACCGTCAGCCCCTGCACTTTCGCTCTTACCAGATTACCTCGAATAACCACCAGCATATTGCGAAAATCCAGCAGATCATCACGGTCTGATAACTGTCCATGACCAGGAATTATAATGGTGTCTTCATTGATCAAGCTGGCAAGATTTGACAGCGCAGCGATCATGCCATCCAGGCTGCCGCCGTTGTTCTGGTCGATAAATGGCAGGCCATAGCGCACGAACATGTCGCCGGTGTGGATGACATTTGCTTCGCGAAAGTACACTTGTGCATCGCCGTCGGTGTGGCCGGCGCCGCTGTAGACGAGGTCGATGGCATTGCCATTGAAGTAGAAGCGCATGTTTTCGAAGAAGGTAATTTTGGGCAGGCCGACGTCGTCGTAAGCTTCCTGCACTCTTCCACTTCCTGCCAGCGTCTGGGTGGATTCCATGCGCTTGCGCGCATTGTCCTGGGCGACGATATAGGCACCGGCGCGGCCGAAGTTCTCGTTGCCGTCGCTGTGGTCGTAGTGAAAGTGGGAATTCACCACAAAGGTCACCGGCTTGTCAGTGAGCTCGGCAATGGCGGCGGCGATCTTGTTCGTTAGTGGCGCGAACTGGTCATCGATGATGAGGGTGCCATCGTCTCCGATGGACACACCGACATTACCACCACTGCCCTGCATTACATAGATACCATCCCGCACCGGAATGGTGGTGATTTCGATGTCGTCGAAATTCTGCGCCAATGCCAGTAATGGAACAAGTAAGCAAGCGAGGAGACTGGACAGCAAAGTCAGCAGACCTCGGTTATTAGCTCTTTTAGTGGATGTCATGAGGATGGCCTCTTTTTATTGGTTTAGACAGGCCCTCCACTCTAGCGCGGGCGGATTGGCGAGTAAATAACTTCGCTGCTTCTTATTGCTTCTATTTGCTTTGTTATAACTGCTGTCTTTTTGGCCCGCTGCCTTTTAGTATTCTATTGATGGAAGCCTCGCTGTTTACAGAAAACCCAACCGACACGCTTTACCAGCCTCTTGCGGCAAGGCTGCGGCCTCGTACCGTGGAGGAGTTTGCGGGGCAGGCCCACCTGCTGAGTCCCGGCAAGCCGATCTTCGAAGCCATCGTCAACAATCTTCCCCATTCGATGATTCTCTGGGGCCCGCCGGGGGTGGGCAAGACTACGCTGGCTCGGATCATCGCGTCTTCCTGTGACTGCCATTTCGAGTCTCTGTCGGCGGTGCTGGCGGGGATTAAGGAAATCCGCGCCACCATCGAACAGGCGCGATATCACCAGGCCAATGGCTCGCGTAAGACGATCCTCTTTGTCGATGAAGTACACCGTTTTAACAAGGCGCAGCAGGATGCCTTCCTGCCCCATATCGAAGATGGCACGGTGCTGTTTATTGGCGCCACTACGGAAAACCCCTCTTTCGAGCTGAATAATGCCCTGCTCTCGCGGGCACGGGTTTACCTGCTGAAGTCCCTGACCGAGAACGACCTGGTGGGGGTGATCGATAAGGCCTTGCAAGACAAAGAAAGAGGCCTGGGCGATCTCGAACTGGTGTTGAGCGCAAAGCAAAAACAAATGCTGGCCAGAGCCGGTGATGGCGATGCGCGGCGTACGCTGAACTATCTCGAAGTACTCAGCGACATGGCCGAGCTCGAAGAGGGGCAGCGGGTTATTGCGGACAGCTATCTAGCCCAGGTGGTGGAAGAGAGCTACCGCCGCTTCGATAAAGGCGGCGACAGTTTTTACGAACAGATTTCTGCCCTGCACAAATCGGTGCGCGGCTCCTCGCCGGACGCGGCGCTGTACTGGCTAACGCGGATGCTGGACGGCGGTTGCGACCCGATCTATCTGGCGCGCCGCCTGTCGCGGATGGCGGTGGAAGATATCGGCCTGGCCGACCCGCGGGCTTTGCAGGTGACGCTGAATTGCTGGGATACCTATACGCGTCTTGGCAGTCCCGAAGGGGATTTGGCCCTGGCGCAGGCAGCAGTGTATTTGGCCAGCGCACCGAAAAGCAATGCGCTGTATCAGGCCTTCGGTTCAGCGCGCAACGCCGTTGTCGAACACGGCAGTCTGGAAGTACCGTTACATTTACGCAATGCCAGCACCTCACTGAACAAGGAGCTGGGGTACGGCGCCGAGTATCGCTACGCTCACGACGAAGAGAACGCCTTCGCCGCCGGGGAAAGTTATTTACCCGAATCGATTCAAGATGAGCGGTTTTATTTTCCCAAGGAAAGTGGTCTGGAGATTCGCATCAAAGAGAAGATGGAGCACTACCGGCAGCTTAATGAGCAAGCCAAAAAATAAGGAGACGCAGGCAATGCCTGCGTCCCCTTATCTGTATCTTTCTAATACTTAACGGGCGCGAGCATTGCGCTCGGCTAGTAATTTTTCGTATTCCTCTTGACCAAGATAGGTAACGTCTACCCAGTTATGGGCCATCTCGTCCACAGTCCGATCACCCCAGCCAACCCACTGCGTTGAATCTGGATTAGACGGATTGCTCGCCGTATTGTCATGCCAGGCGGTGGTCACAATCATGGTGCCCTTGGGCACCAATGGCGCGGCATCCTCCTCGTAGATGTAGTTAATCTGCCAGTTCCATTGGTAGTTATCCACGAAAGAGAGCACTTCGCGGTTGCCGTTAGGATAAATAGCTTCCATCAACATCGCCTTACCGCGCATATGCATATGGGGTTGGAAATTCTCCAGCCTGGCCGGTGCCGACAGCACGAAGGTTCCCCGGGTGACAGCGATTTCGCCAGGGGGGATATCCAAACTGTTAGGGCCCTGGGCGTCGAACATGCTCAGAATGGTGCGATGCTTCGGAGGCTCGTCGTGAAACCAGACAGCTAATTCGACCTGAGCATTCGGCACCCTTTCACCATTGGCGTGTAAGTGCACTTCCCACTGGATCTGCGAACCGGGCATCATCAGCTTGCCGGTGTCGGGGCGAAAGATTTGTCCCGCCTTACCCACCGCCCATTCCATAAAAAGGCTTGGGCCGAAAGGCACATCGACATCGTCCGGAAGCCCGACTTTACTGTCTTCTTGTTGTACCAGAAAAGCCAGAGAATGGTGTACTACCCTTCGGGTCTCCGCATTCTTGGGCCGAATCTCGATGGCCTTAACCCATCTTTCTTCTGTCAATCCAGTGGGCGTGATTGGACGAAACCATTTATCTTGAGTGACCGCTGGCAGATCAAAAATCTCGGACTCGACCACCAGATCCGGTGGCGCACCCATCTGCTCTTGCAAACGCCAAATCAATGCGTCGTTGAATTCGCGCGCTGCCGGCGCCTGACTCGGATCACCCTGTGCTGCCCCCTGATCTACCCAGGCCAGAATCGTTTGTCGTTCTTCTTCGCTGAGCCCACGATCATTGATGAATTCCTGAATGCCCACACTGGGATTGATATGCCAAGGTGGCATGACCCGATTTTCTACCCGATATCTGATTACCGGAGCAAACATCTTGGCCTCTTCATAGGTCAGTAAGGACATCGGCGCGATAGAATCTGGACGATGGCATGACTGGCACTTCTCCTGGAAAATGGCTGCCACGTCACCGGCCCAGGTGATTTGCGGCGCCTGGTTCGAGCCTTCCTGTGCTAGCGACAGCATGGAAAATGCGCACACTACGATTGCCAACAAAGCCCGGTTAATTTTTAGTATATTTTTAATCATCACTTCTAACCTCCTGGAGACTGACTCGTCTCCGAACAACATTCTCAAGCATTTAGTTACTTACGCTGACTTTTACGAAACTATTAGTCCAACAGCACTGTGAATGACCGGACATTTCTGGGCCAGCTATGTCGGTAACCCTTACTCGCAGCAAGTACTCTCCGGCTTTACTAAAGGTGACTTCAGTGTTTGCCTCTCCCCCGGCCGAAGGCACTCTTGTGGAATGCTCGCTGAATTCTACGTCACCCGGCCCTTGCTGTTTGAACCACGCCACTTCTATCGGTGGTGTAAAGCCGTTACCTGCCATAAACATCCCGGCGACACCACTAATCTTGCCGTCATCGCTGGCCCATACATCAATTGACAATGGATCGCCTACTTTTACCTGCAGCGGCCCTATGGTGGTACCGGCCGGGCCCCAAGCCATTGGCCCGTCTTCCTGGAAGCGAAGCTGCGGTGGGAAGTTGCCGTTAGCATCACCCGCAATCGCATCGATCACGTAATCGCTGTTCATATTAGCCTGGATATGGAATGTTTTACCCTGATTCTCCAGGTGCCAGACAATCGCCTCCCCGTAACCGATGGGGACATTTACCGTGAAGACACCCCAGTGGCGACCCGGCATTAAATGTGTAGGTTGGCCCTGGTCTGATTCTCCCTCAGGTGCACCAATAATGCGATTGGCCGCGCCCACGGGAATCTCGAGGATTTCTTCGGCATTGCGGTTGTAATAGCCGAATGAGATAGCGAGCGTGCCATCGTCATTCTCATACCAGCCTTCATAAGCCGGTGTCACGGTTTGCCCTGAGGCAATGCCGATGTCTTTGCCCAACGGCAATAACTCAATGGCCAGGGGTGTTCCCTGTGCCTGCAACGCCGTTGCTGCGGTCAACCCTGAAAACGCCACGATCAGGCGGATGAGTGTGGAATTCAATTTTTGCATTCGATCTCCTTGAACATGACCATCATATACATGGCCTACTTCTTTACATTAATACCGCCCCAAGCTTGAGGCTTGGCACCACCCAATGCTGGAGTAGTGCATTCACTCAATTTCGTGTTGTTGTTGTTTTTATTTTGAACTTGGTGAGCTTGTGGTTTACCTACTTCTGCTTGCATTCTTCTGTTTGTGCATTACTTGCATACTACCAGCACACTATGAAGCATCCAAGTCACGAGAAGCTAACTCGGGGAGGCTAACAAAAATCGATAAATAGGGACAGATTTATTTAGTCGATAGCATTTGCTCTCTGCGATGCCGGCGCCAACACCATAGTAACTGTAATCGACCAATACATGAGATGGCCCTGTTAATCACTGCTAATTTCTTTGCCAAGCCGATAAAGAAACTCATATCCACCATAGAACGATTTCTTCAATAGCCGCTCATCTTGCCCGTGTATGCGCATATCATTTCTGTCTACAAACAACCCCGATACGCCATAAGTAGGAATTCCAGCATTGCGCATCTTTGCACCATCTGTAGCCCCGGTGGACATGGTTGGAATTACAGTCACGCCGGGCCATAACTGTTCTGTTATGGTTTCCACCGCGCCGAGGATTTCCTCAGTTAAGGGAGAGGGCTCCGAGAGCGCGCCACCGCCGCGGTAAAGGACTTCCAGGTCTGGGTTGTCTACCACTGCTATTAGCGTACGTAAAACATCTTGCGGGTCGGAACCGGGCATCATTCTCACGTTGATCGTTGCCACCGCCGTCTGCGGTAGGGCATTGGAAGCATGCCCCCCATCAAGCAAGGTAGCAACGGCTGTGGTCCTCAGCTGCGCGTTAATAGCCGCTTCGCTGGTAAGGCGCTGCAAGGAGTCCCGGGGAATCGGCGTCTGCAACAAGGCACGGAAGTCGTCGGCACGTTGGCCCGTATTGATTTCGGCCTGGCGCTGGTAACTCATGCGCATAGTATTGGTCAGCTCGATGGGAAACTTGAAATCCCGGATCTTCAACAGCGCCTCGGCAAGGTCATAGATCGCGTTGTCCGGGCGCGGCAGTGACGAATGACCCCCGGGGTTTCTGGCGGTTAGCTGAAAGGTGGCAAAGATTTTCTCTGCCACCTGAATAGTATTTGCCAGGGGCACACCATCGAGAAGCTGGCCGTAGCCACCCTCATTTATAGCAAGCGCGCCATCAATCAAATCCGGGTGATTTCGCAGCAGCCAATTGATGCCGTTACTTCCGCCACTTTCCTCATCGGAGGTCAGGGCAATAATGATGTCCCGATTTGGCACGAAGCCCTCGCGCTTGTAGCGAATCAGGTTGGCCATGAAAATCGCCGCCATCGCCTTGTCGTCGATGGTGCCCCGGCCGTAGAAATAATCCTCGTCTTCGTTAAGGACAAAGGGGTCAAGGTTCCAGTCTGCCCGCTCCGCCTCTACAACATCTATGTGAGCCATTAGCACGATGGGCTGGAGTACCCCGGTACCGCGATAACGAGCCACAAGATTGCCCTTGTGTGGCAATGCACCACCGATGAATACATCTTCGGCGGGAAAGCCTGCCGCCTTCAGCCATGCTGCCATGCCCTCTACCGCTAGCGTGTTGAATTGCTCCGATGCAGTGGTCTTGTATTCGACCAGTTCCTTATAAATTTCATAGACCAGTTGATTATCATCATCAGGAATGACCCGAGAAGTCTGTGCAGCTACTGCTGGTACGGAAAGAATAAGACCTAGTAGCAAGCCTGCTGGCGAACTGTACATTCTACGCATAGATGATCCTTGTACTGTCTTTCAATAAAGTACGGGAGGGGGTCATAGTAGCAAAGGCGCTACAGTCATTATATTACGGTGGGAATGCCTGCGTCTCCTCACTGCCGGAGCGCCTCGGGGGGGGTAGCACCGAAGGCCAAGACAACATCAGGCTTGCCCGGAAAATGCGGTCTACCCCTGTTTTTCCTTATCTAGCGACTAGAGTTGCCTCACCAAGTTGCCAAAATCACCTCTGCCGGTTGTATTCTCCAGATTTTCAAGGGTAAACTAACAGAACGGATTGATTATTTTCTTGGAATTTGCTCTGCCAGTGTGGGTGTTTTGGGATCGAATCTGCCATTTAGAATTTGTTTTTCAAAAGTCAGCACTTGAATGGGCATCTGGGGAAGCATAAGTGAGCAGTCATACGGCAGGCCTAAGTTATAGGAGTAGTATTGGTATGACTGAAGTAACTCATGGGGTTGAAGAAGTAGCATTCAATGACATCTGTCTCAAGGCAAGTGAAGTCAAAGTTCGCAAGATTAGCCTGAACGATCTCTGGCAATCTCTGCGAGAAGGCTATCAAGACTACGGCGCCAAGCCGAGCTCCATTCCGCTGCTAATCCTGTTCTATTCTCTTTTTGCGCTGGTCTTCACACTGTTCGCATTCGGCCGTGACCTGAGATATCTGGCCTTTCCCATGGTGGCTGGCTTCACTCTTGTCGGCCCTATCGTGGCGATCGCTTTTTTTGAGATGAGTCGTCGCCGCGAACGTGGATTGGACATGCGCTGGCGCTCGTCGTTTAGATTTATTCATACCTACTCCTTTGCCCCGATACTGGCCTTGTCGCTGTTAATGATGCTGCTCTATGTGGCATGGCTGTATATGGCGGAACTTATCTATTTCAGCCTGTTCGAAGGCAATCTGCCGGTCTCCATGGCTGACTTCATTAACCAGCTATTTTCAACCCGTCACGGCGGTGCACTGATTTTCTATGGCGGGTTTGTAGGCTTTCTGTTCGCTTTTGCAGCAATGGCCTTATCGGTTGTCGCCTTTCCCCTGGCGCTGGATAAACCAGTTACCTCTTTCACAGCCATCAGCGTATCCGTTAACGCATTCACCTCCAACGTTTACGTGCTGGCGGTATGGGGGATTGTTGTGGTGGCACTTCTGACCCTTGGAGCAGTCGTGTTTCTGATTGGCCTTGCAGTGGTGCTGCCGGTATTGGGTCATGCGACGTGGCATCTGTACAGAAAAATTGTCGAGGTAGGCTAATTCGCCGGAGCTGAGCCTGCGATTATTCTTTTTCGCCCGTTTTTTGATGCCTCAGGCCTGTTTATTTGTTAAGGTTTTCTACAAATAACAGGCCGCATGGTAGCTGTACCCACATCATGCCCAAGGTGCTTTGATGGGTAATTTTTTCCAGAAACTAATAATGCCTAAAGTCTCGGGAGTTATCGCGCTATCCCTGGTGCTGGCTTTGGCTACTGGCTGGCTGGCTGGCAACGCCACGGCACAAGCCGAGACAGATCATCGAGCATTGCTCGACCAGTACTGTGTCATCTGCCACAACCAGCAAGTCGTGGACGGTCCGATTACCGGGACCGATGCCCTGACATCACAACTCCGTATAGCAGGCCTGGCACTCGATACCCTGGATCTGTCCACTGTGGCTGCCGATGCAGATCGCTGGGAGCAGGTGGTGCGCAAGCTGCGGGCCGGGCTAATGCCGCCCGCCAACTTGCCACGGCCCGATGAGACGACGCTGAACCAGTTCCGCTTCTGGTTGGAAACCGAGCTCGATGGGGCCATAGCGAAGCAACCAGACCCTGGACGCACAGCCACCTTCCACCGCCTGAACCGCGCGGAGTATCGCAATGCCATCCGCGACCTGCTGGCGGTGGAGATTGACGTTGATCGATTCCTGCCGGCCGACGATGCCAGCTACGGCTTTGACAATATGGGCGGTGTATTGCGCATGTCGCAATCCTTGCTGGAGCGCTACCTGGACGCCGGCCGCACCATCAGCCGATTGGCGGTGGGCAGCCCCCCGCCAGTACCTTTCTCCGAGACATTTCGAACTGCCCAGGACGAGCAGCAACATGAACGGGGCGTTGGGCTGCCGTTCGGTACCCGTGGCGGGATGCTGCTGTCTTATCTGTTTCCCCTCGATGCCGACTATGAACTGCAGATCCAGCTAAGCGGGATCCGCGGATCAGAAGGCAGGCATCAACTGGAAGTCACGGTAGATGGTGAGCCGGTCGAGCTGTTCACTATTGAGTCCGATTCGAGTCTCGAGCTGCGGCTTCCGATAGCGGCAGGACCGAGGGATATCGGAGTGGCTTTTTATCGCAATCCGACAACACTGGTGGAACAGGTTCGTGAACGCTTTCAGAATCCGCGAACATCGGGCAACACCGGTGGACCGGCTGGCGCGATGCCATTCGTTAGCAGTGTCACCATTGCCGGCCCCTTCAACGCCCGTGGCCACGGGCAGACACCTAGCCGCGAGCAGATTTTTAGCTGCCAACCGACCACAGCGTCCGCCGAGATGGAATGTGCCCGCTCGATCCTGGCCCGGTTAGCACGCAAGGCCTATCGTCGGCCGGTAAACGATGATGATATCGAGGTACTACTCGAGTTCTACCGGATGGGTCGGGTTGAGGGTACTGGTTCGCTGAGTGCTTTCGAGAACGGCATCGAACTGGCAATTCGACGCCTGCTGGTCAGCCCCGAGTTTCTGGTACGTATCGAGTCTGACCCGGACGGTATCACTCCTAACACTCCCTATTTGGTATCTGACATAGAATTGGCTTCCCGTCTGTCCTTCTTTCTCTGGAGCAGCATCCCGGATGAGGAGTTGCTGGCACTAGCCGAGCAGGGAGAGCTCAACCAACCGTTGGAATTGGAACGGCAGATTAGGCGCATGATCGCCGATCCCCGCTCGAAAGCACTGACGACTAATTTTGCCGGACAGTGGTTGCAGCTAAGGAATCTCGCAACCGTAATACGGCCCGGCGAACCCTACGCCGTGGCCTTTGACGAGACCCTACGGCAGGCGATGATCACCGAGACTGAGCTGTTCTTCGATAGCATTGTGAGAGAGAACCGGGGTGTCCTCGATCTGCTGACCGCCGACTACACCTATCTGAACGGACGATTAGCCAGTCACTACGATATCCCCAATATTCAGGGCTCCCACTTTCGAAGGGTGACTCTCGCGGCGGATAGCCCTCGCCGAGGATTGCTGGGACAGGGCAGCATTCTTACCCTGACCTCCCATGCGATTCGGACTTCTCCAGTACTGAGGGGCAAGTGGATACTGAACAACATCCTCGGCACACCGCCGCCAGATCCACCACCCAACATCCCGGCGCTGGACGACAGCAAGACCCAGGCCAGGGTAGCTACCATGCGAGAACGAATGTCGGCCCACCGGGCCAACCCGGCCTGCGCGGCCTGTCACCATATGATCGACCCGGCCGGGTTCGCCCTCGAAGGCTTCAATGCTATCGGGCAATACCGGGAGGTGGATGAGTGGTTTAATCCGATCGACACTAGCGGGGCACTGCCGGACGGCACCGCCTTCGATGGTGTCGCCGAACTACGTGCCGCGCTGGTCAAACAGCCGCAGCGATTCGTCGGCACTTTTACTGAAAAACTGATGACCTATGCGCTGGGCCGGGGCCTCGAATACTACGACATGCCTGCTGTTCGCCAGATCGTTCGCGAGTCCGCCGCCAGCGGTTACAGCATGCAGTCCATTATTCTCGGCATAGTAAACAGCTATCCGTTCCTGAACAGGAGATCCGAATCATGATTTTCGTCACCAAGAAGGCGTTACCACGTCGAACAGTGCTGCG
>SMVB01220104.1_pt1 | contig 11475 bp, 9 predicted proteins | sample 2456461 | NCBI WGS metagenome assembly SMVB01 (sample SAMN11095934, study PRJNA526329) | marine sediment metagenome | biome: Marine sediment; feature: Surficial sediment; material: Deep marine sediment; isolation source: Hadal surficial sediment | place: Pacific Ocean | collected 2014-05 | depth 0-1...
ACCCTCTGGGTGTTCTTGCGTTTTTTGCAAACTTTTTACCTGCCTGCGGTAGGCAGGTTCTCAACCTTTCAGCACTTCTCATCTCCTCTGAATCGCTCAGTTTAGGTTATACCTATATTCCATTAAAATTGATTTTGCTATCTAAGAAGTGATACGGTACCTTTAACTGAAAAATCAGAATAAGAAATCAGGTAAAAATATACGCCGTTTGGGTGATTGTCTCCATGCCATTGAAAATCTCTTTTATCTGAGCTAAAAACCTCTACACCCAATCTGTTGTAAATTGCTATTCCTTTAAATTGTCTTTCGCAATTACTTTTTGGAAGGTCTGGAATAAAATAAGATTCATTGATATTGTCTGCATTTGGCGTGTATACATTAGGGGGCAAAATATCATAATCAATCTTCTCATCGCGGATCACAACTACGATCTCCAGGGTATCTGACATTGGAACAATGCATTTATAATCTTGTAATAGCAAAGTGAAATTATAGATACCATCCTGGTAGTTATCCGCTAAATGTGAACAATTCGTTTCCCATGTAAATCTTGACATGACGCTTTCAATACCAGACCTGGGATCAAAATCAATTCCTAAATCAGGCAGAGCCATTGAAGTCAATAATTTCATAGAAATCGAATCTCCGTCTACATCCATTCCCTCCATTGACAATTCAAGAAACCTGCCGGCATCCACATAAATAGTATCTTCCAAAACTTCTCCATTAACAAATATTTCCGGGGAATGATTAACTGGTGGTAATAAATTCAGTGTTAACTTTAGCGTATCCGCATTTGGCACTTTGCATTTATCGGCATCTTCTGCTATCAGATATATTTCGTATTGATCTTTTAAATTTAAGTTTACATCATCACAATCAATTTCCCAATGAAGGTTAGATCTTACGTTGGAATTTCCTTTTTTTGCTTCAAAATCAATTCCGGCCTCAATTAAATCAAATCCGATGCCTATTGCTTCCAGCGATAATAAATCTGTGAGATCTCCATCAAAGGCTCGAACATCGAAATTCAAATTATCTTCTATCCGGACTGTCAATTCCTTATTTGCATGCTCATTATCTATAAGTACAACCGGTGCATTGTTTTCTGGAAGATCAATGGTAATATTCAGAATAATACTATCCCGATTATCCAGTCCACACTGATCAACATCCTCAACAAAAAATTTAAGTTGAAATTCATTTTTATTTCCAAAAGGATATTCCTGACAATCTGTATCCCATCTTAAATTGAAATCTAACTTACCATTTTCAAATCTAATTGTATCAATTTCAATTCCATACTGCGATAATTCAAATCCATCATTCTCAATAAATAGAAGCAGGCTATCCAGGTCTTTATCTTCAACCCTAAAACCTAAATTAATCACAGAGCCCGCGATAAATGATGCTGAAATAACATCCTGTGTCGGTTCAATAAATCTCGGAGCCTGGTTTTGCGGTGGTTCCACGAGTACAATTAACCGAACAGTATCCATTAATGGTTGAGGGCATGTGTAATCTTTGGCAATTATATCAATAATAAATGGTTCATCCTGCAGGTATGGACAATCTGGCAGGCACACTTGTATTCCCAAGGTATCATCCGATGTATTTATATAACCAATGCTGGCCGATAGTATGCTACTCAAATTCGCTTCAAAGTTTACTGGTAGGGCTATTATGGTGATTGTTTCACTGCCATCCATATCTTTAATTCTAAAATCAAAACACTTTGAATCCTCCACCTTTAATCTTATTGTGTCGACTACAGTCGTAAAAATTTCACTTTTCGGAACCTTCACTTGAATCTCTGGTGGAGTCCCCGGATCCGGGCAATCGATAACAAAAAGCTGGAAATCACGAACCACTTTTCCAATTTGCTCCCCATGTCTATATTCTTTGCATGTAACAGAAAACACAAAAAGCCCTTCTTCAGAAGGTGTCACTGTCAAAAATCCGTTATTGTCAATTTCCAAAGTGGGATCTCCGGGGATTTGGTAGGTATCACTAATTCCCGAAACCCATGTTACAGATTGATGGGGTGCAGGGGTTGGATCAGGTAATGGTACAAATTCCGAACTATTTATTGGCGATGAAAGGCTATAGACTAATGAATCACCATCGGGATCAAATCCTCTAAAGTCCACATAATAAAACCTATTTACACAAGCATAATCACTCAAAGGTGGGAATAGTTGTGGAGTAGAATTCCGAAATTCCACACCACTTTTTCTGATTGGCGGAAACTCTATATAAAATGTTTGCCCTGTTTCTTCCGGCCTTACAATATTATTGATGATGTTGTTTCTACAGCAACGTTCCCAGACCATATAATAACCCTCAGGATCTGAGAATGCTGCGGGGTTTAAGATAACTTCAGTGGTATAAATTATTCTGTTGGTCACCAATTTATTATTGGTACATACCGGATTGGTGTATGGGACGTAACTCTCTGATTGATAGCTCATCAATACAGACCTAACAAACACATTATCCCGCTTTCTGAAAATCGAGGCATTTATCTGCAGGTCTTTGGCTTGCGGGTTTCCATTTACCACATCGAAATATTGAATTTGTGTGAATTGATATCGGTCACCTTCAATATGGAGCATTTCAAATTCACCACCAACAATGTGAGTAGCAAGTAAAATATTGCTGATTGAAAATAGAAGAGCTGATATCAGGATTAACCTTTTCATTCAATAAATGGAATGACCCAAATTATGACAATAATAATCCGCTACCAAACGATATTGTTTAACTTTGCGGCCAAATTATGCGAAAGAAAAACAAAATATTTGAAAATGTCCTTATCGAGACTGTAGCGGCTGAGGGTAAATGTATTGCGCGAATCAATGGACTTGCGGTGTTTGTAGCAGGGGTAGCTCCTGGAGATATTGTGGATTTAAAAATAATCCGAAAGAAAAAAAGTTTTATGGAAGGAAGGGCAGTAAAATTCCATCAATATTCCAAATTGAGAACAGAACCATTTTGTGAACATTTCGGCCTCTGTGGCGGATGTAACTGGCAACATTTGGATTACCAACAACAAATTGTTGCCAAGAGACAACAGATAATTGACAATTTCACCAGGATAGGAAAATTCGATTTCCCGGAAGTAAATCCCATTTTTCCATCAACGGCAACAAAATTTTACCGAAATAAATTAGAGTTTACATTCAGTAATAAACGCTGGCTCAGTGATGAAGAAATAAAATCCGGGATTTCAATCAATAGAAATGGTTTGGGATTTCATATCCCTAAACAGTTTGATAAAATCGTAGATATAAAAAAATGTTATCTTCAAAAAGACCCTTCCAATGATATTCGAAACGGAATCAGAGATTTTGCACTTGACAATAATTTAAGCTTTTATTCTGTCTCTGAGTTTAATGGATTATTAAGGAATTTAATTATTCGTAGTAGTTCTACAGGCCAGCTCATGGTTATTCTTCAATTTGGTGAGCAGGATAAAGAGGGGATCCAATTGATGATGGAATTCATCAAAGAGTCATTTCCCCAGATAAATTCACTTTATTATGTTGTAAACTTGAAGAAAAACGAAACTTTTCATGATCAGGAATTAATTTTATTCAGTGGAGAATCTTTTATTGAAGAACAAATTGATGATCTCAAATTTAAAATTGGTCCGAAATCTTTTTTTCAGACAAATACGGAACAAGCGCAAAAATTATATGCAAAAGCCATGGAAATGGCAAAGCTGCAAGGTGATGAAATAGTTTACGATCTATACACCGGCACGGGTACGATTGCAAATTATGTAGCTAGAAATGCCAGAAAAGTCATTGGAATAGAAACCATAGAGGAAGCAATTGATGATGCAATAGAAAATGCGAATTTGAACAATATATCGAATTGTTCATTTGTCGTTGGAGATATCAAAGATACATTGACAAAGGAATTATTTAATCAATACGGCTCTCCGGATGTAATAATTACTGACCCTCCCAGGGCCGGAATGCACAATGACGTTGTGGAGGCAATTCTTAACTCTAAAGCAAATAGAATTGTATATATCAGCTGTAATCCTGCAACCCAAGCCAGAGATCTTGCAAGGTTGACAGATGATTATAAAATTGAGGAAATTCAACCTTTTGATATGTTTCCTCATACGCACCATTTAGAAAATATTGTATCACTTAAACTAAATACTTGACATGGATATTAGTAATGACCCTGAATTGGATGGAAAATATTTAGGTACCATTTCACAAGATTTTATAAAGATTGCCGATCATATCAAGGAAGCCTCTTATCAGATTAGGAAACAAGGATTTTCTGATTTTCCAATCTTTATAGTAAGTAATGCAGAAATCCCCCTGGGCCAATTGCTATATAAAAAGGATGAGGTTGGGACACGATGGAATTATTTTGTAACCTACCTTGATGAGTTTGTGCAAAGAAATATTATTGAAAAGGAAAAGGTAGAGGAATTTAAAAAAAGCTATAAGAACCCGGATGAATTTTGCTGCTTGTTTGTAATTGATGGCGAATTCACAAAATTTGTTTTTATTCCCTTTCCTGTGGACTAATATCTTACTTTAAAATCTTTATATCCCATGATAGGAGATTCTGTTACCTTTGTTTTTTCAACATTTGCCCATCCGGGACCATTTTTACAAAGAATTATAAACTTGTCAAGAATAAGCTTATCACCTTCGGCCTCAATTAGCACGCTGCCATCAGTCATATTTTTCACATAGCCAACTAATTCGAGGCCATTTGCAATTCTGGAAGCAAAATCACGATATCCTACCCCCTGGACTCTTCCGAAGACTTGAATTTTATAATTGAGAATTTTAACCAATTGACGAATTTTCCATCTCTTTCATTATATTGACTCCGGCAGAAACACCCAGTCTGTCAGCGCCTGCTTGTATCATTTTTATTGCAGTTTCAAGGTCACGAATCCCTCCTGATGCCTTCACCCCCACATTGGAATTAATAGTAGATCTAATCAGTTTTATTTGATCAACTGTTGCACCCGAAGGTGCGAATCCTGTAGAAGTTTTAACAAAATCTGTACCTGCGTCCTGGCACATAATTGAAGATTTGACAATTTCCTCTTCAGAAAGATATGCTGTCTCAATTATTACTTTCATCAGACAATCGTTAGCGTGGATCAGTTGTGCACATTTTGCCAGCTCTGTTTTAACCCAGGACATGCCTGATTTAAAAGCTGAAACATTCATGACAATATCGAGTTCATTTGCTCCATTATCAATAGCAAGCTTTATCTCATCAAGTTTGTTTTCTGTCATTTGATAACCCAAAGGAAATCCAATGACAGTAACAAGCTGAATACCATGATTTTTAACCTCTCGACTTGTTTTTCTAACCCAAAATGTGGGCACACAAACACCGAGAAATTCATGTTCTATAGCCTCTTCAACTAGTGTGTCAATGTCTTTATCGGTCAAGGTAGGATTTAAAACTGTGTGCTCTATAAATCGATTTAGATTTATCATAAGTGAATTTTAACTAATCTCAGAAAAATAAAATAAATCAAACTAATGTTAGTTCATCGTTAATTTTTCAGCTCATATGTAAATATGAGCTTGAAATTATATATTAAGAAATTGATTACTAATTTGTGTCTGTCCTTAATGTCCGATCTCTGCGTTACGCCTGCCTGCGGTAGGCAAGCTTGTTTCTGAAAAACTCATCCACGATAGCCATCGGGACTCCCTGCCTCGCCGGCAGGCTGCCGTTTTTCAGAAACTGTGCAAGCCTTGATCTCGAACATTCTGAACAGACGCAGACTTTATAGACAGGCTCTAATTAATGGAATAAAATGGTCAGTATTTAGTGAAAGATACCACATTCTTTGCAAAACTTCTTCTTTCCCTGGGGTCTTTTTTTGGGTTTCTTTTTATGCCCGAAATAGGTAGGATCGGAATATTGAGGTTTCTTCATCTCTTTCGCTATCTTTTGATTTTTTTTGGCATTTGCCACCATTCTTTTTTCGAATTCCTCTATCTTCTTATCAAAATCCTTGCTTATTGAATATTTTGCATTTTTCTTTTTTACTTTCTTTGTTTTGAGCTCATAAGTTGCTCCACGATCAACTTCACGATTGTTAGTTCCTTTGGAAGATTTCTTGTTTGTCGATTGAGCAAATGAATATGAACACGAGATAATAATTAATAGGAAGATCAAACGATATTTCATACACGTGTCATTAAAATAAAAAGATTTTTGGTGCCTGGCTACCTACACATCGATCAAAAATCCACAAAGATAATTATGTGCTGATTGACTGAATTTACAATAATAACAAAGCAAAAATTATATTATTGTACGCTAAGCACTATTTAGCTTACTCCACTACCATTTATTACGTTATCGTCTGGAGTGACAAAAACCAGCCTTCCATCTTTATCTTCAGCCAACAATATCATGCCTTGCGATTCAACACCCATAATTTTTCTTGGAGCCAGATTCATCAAAACACTTACCTGTTTTCCAATTACATCTTCAGGCGTAAAATATTTGGCAATACCACTTACAATAGTCCTCTTGTCCAGGCCTGTATCTACTAACATTTTAAGCAGTTTATTTGATTTCTTAACTTTTTTTGCTTCCAGAATCTTCCCAATTCTAATATCCATCTTTGTGAAATCTTCAAATGAGACGGAGTCCTTCATTGGGGAAATAGGAACTTCTTTGATAGACGCATTAGCATTTTCCTCTAGGGTGGCTTGCAACTTTGCAATCTGTTTGTCAATTTCCGGATCTTCAATTTTTGAAAAAAGTAATTCTGGTTTTAGCACAACTACATTTGGCGGTAATATATCTACCGATCCAGCGCTAGCCCATGTTAGGGTATCAATACCTAAAAACGCAAACATCTTCGATGAAGTAAACGGTAAAAACGGCTCTCCTAAAATCGCAAGATTCGCCACAATTTGAGCAGCCAGATTCATAATCGTAGCCACACGGTCTGGAGATGTTTTTACTATTTTCCAGGGTTCTGTTTCTGCAAGATATTTATTTCCATTTCTCGCTATTTCCATGAAATTCGAAAGGGCCTCCCTGAATCTGAATTTGTCTAATGATATTTCAATGGATGACGGCGCTTCCTTCAAAAACGAGATCAGCTCATCATCTATATTATTCAATTCACCACGTTGTGGGATTTTTCCGGCATAATACTTATTGAGAAGTACCATGACTCTGTTCACAAAATTTCCAAGGATAGCAACCAACTCATTGTTATTCTTGGCCTGAAAATCTTTCCATGTGAAATCATTGTCTTTAGTTTCCGGAGCATTCGCACACAAAGTGTATCTCAGTACATCTTCTTGTCCTTGAAAATCATCCAGATATTCATGAAGCCAGACGGCCCAATTTCGGGAAGTCGAAATTTTATTATTCTCCAGGTTTAAAAACTCATTGGCAGGGACATTTTCCGGAAGTATAAATTCCCCATGCTCCTTTAGCATGCTTGGAAAGATGATACAATGAAATACAATATTATCTTTCCCAATAAAATGCAACAATCTGGTGTCTTTATCTTTCCAGTAGGGCTCCCAGTCTTTTCCGGTTTGTTCAGCCCATTCTTTTGTTGCTGAAATATATCCGATTGGCGCATCAAACCAAACGTAAAGAACCTTTCCTTCCGCGCCATCAGCAGGAACAGGCACCCCCCAATTCAGATCTCTGGTAACAGCTCTCGGTTGTAACCCTTGATCTATCCAGGACTTACATTGTCCATAAACATTTGGCTTCCATTCTTTATGATCATTTAAAATCCATTGCCTTAACCACGGCTCGTACTCATCTAAAGGCAAATACCAGTGTTTTGTGTTTTTAAGAATTGGCTTAGACCCACTCAGCATAGACTTTGGTTCAATTAATTCAGATGGACTTAGTGTAGATCCGCAATTTTCACATTGATCTCCGTAGGCGTCTTCGTACCCACATTTCGGGCAAGTCCCTTTAATATATCTATCTGCAAGGAATTCATGTTGTTCCTCATCATAATATTGCTCCGATTCAATTTCTTTAAATGCCGACTTGTTATTTAAGGTGATAAAAAAATCAGATGCCGTTTTATAGTGCATTTTGTTTGATGTTCTGGAATAAATATCGAAGCTAATTCCAAAATCCTCGAATGACTTTTTGATCACTTCATTATAAGTATCAGCTATTTCCTGGGGAGTTTTACCCTCTGCCTTAGCCCTGATCGTGATCGGTACTCCATGCTCATCAGAGCCACAAACAAATATTACATCCTCACCTTTAGATCTCAGGTAGCGTACATAAATATCAGCAGGTATGTAAACACCGGCCAAATGGCCAATATGTATCGGCCCATTGGCATATGGAAGCGCCGAGGTAATAGTATGTCTTTTAAAGCTTTTATTAGGCATAGTGTGAAATATTGGCAAATGTAGGGATAAAGTCTTTTAAGAAAGGAATTGCACCTTAAAAAAGTGAGCTATTTACGAATTACTGGTAGCGTGATTTCAAATATGGTATTTTTCAATGGTTTGATAAGTCGAAGAACTCCACCAAGTTTTTCAACCGCAATTTTTGCTGTATAAACTTCCAGTCCAGTACCTCCAGGCCTTGGTGAACCTTTAAAGAATATATTGAATACTTTTCTTTCATCGCCGGGTGGTATTCCAAATCCGTTATCCTCGAACAGTATCTTCAAGTTTCCATCTTGGTATTCAGTTTTTATTTTTATTATGGAATCACCCTGATCCTTATACACCATGGCATTTCGGAGCATGTTTTCAATCGCCAAATTAAAAAGAACTTTATCACTGTACCACTGACCATTTGCCTGAAGTTCTGTTACAAATTTAATTTCCGTTTCAATCGAAAACTGAGATACCCTGTTCATAGTTTCAACAATGTCTTGAACAGGATCAATGAATCCTAAAACTGGTTTTTTCTGATAGGTTTCATGAACCTCAATTAGCCTGAAAAGAACATTGTTTAAATTGTTGCTTACATTATGAAGTGTATTAAAATAATCTTTTGATTTTTTATCGACAGAATCCATCATCCCAAGATTAATTATACCCTGCATAGTCGCAATTGGTCCTCTCAAGTCATGAGATGTTTTATAAATGAACTGATCGAGATCCTTTACAGCTTTTTCTAATTCGTGATTAGATCTATCCAGTTCTATTGTTCTTTCATTCACCTTTTTATCAAGGTCAACATTGCTGTTCTTTAATTCCTCATTTTGCTTTTGAATAATAACCTGTGCATCAGCAAGCTGATCATTCTTTTTTACCAGAATTTCTTTTTGCGCTTCAATTTCATTATTACTCTCATTAAGCTTTCGGTTGATTTTATTTGTATGAGTAAAATTTCTAAAAATCACTACAATAAGAGCAATACTCAACACTAGTATTGAAAGTAGAAAGAAAAAGTATAATTTGCCTTTGAATATGGTTTCATCCTTTTTGGCAATTACCTTCTGACTCTGTTCTTCAATAGTTGCAATTTGAACATTAGCCAAATTATTCGCCAATTCCTCATTAAAGATGCTGTCTTTCATTATAGAGAATTTCTTCTGATAGAAGTATGCGCTATCCAGCATTTTTTTCGCCTCGAATATATCCGAATAAAGTCCGTAATTATTTTTAATTCTGTTTTTATCCTTCAATTTTCTTAGCAAGATCTGGCTTCTCTGAAGATAATTTAAGGCCAAACGGAATTTATTTTCCTGAAATGCAATTTTGGCAGATAGGTAATAATTTGATGATTCAAGCTTTGTGTAATTCTTTTTTATACTTTCTTCAATGGATAGATTTAGATAATATTTTGACGAATCATATTCATAACTTTTTGCAAAAACCTGTGCTAAACCATTATATGCAAATCCAATGCGATATTGCTGGTTATACTTTATCGATAAATCAATGGCTAGTTTGAAGCTATTTATTGCATTTTCATTACTTTTATCATCCAACAACTCATAATAGGCAAGACCTATATTTACATAATTTACGATACAATTGGAAGTGTCACCAAGTTCCAGCTTTAGATTTAAAGATTTTATATAATATTCCAGCGCTTTTTGAGGGTCATCGATCTTATAGTAAATTAACCCAATATTATTATAGGAAACCCCCAATTGTGTCTTATTACCATATTCCTCTTTCAAAGTCAGGGACTTGGAATGGTTTTGTAAGGCCTTATCATAAAGATTCAAATCATGATATACAGATCCCAAACCTGTGTAGGCCGCACTTAACAATGAATTGTATCCGTTTTTACTTGATATTAATATCGATCTATTAAACGTATTTAAGGACTCTTGATAAGAACCTTTGCGTTTAAAATAATAACCAAGTTCATTCAGAAAACTTGAAATGAACATGCTATCTCCATCTGAAAGTGCATACTCCAATCCTTCTCTTGAATACTTCAAATATTTTTCGTTATCTATAAACGAATAGCCATATGCTAAGTCTTCAAGAGCTTGCAATTTCTCTTTTCCATTTAGTGAAGGAATAGTTTGCCTTAAACTATCAATATTAATCTGAGAAATTGCATTTTGCGAAGCCAGCACCAAATAAAAAAATATTATTAAATATTTAAATAATACAATTTCTAATCTCTCTCCCACTTGAAATCCCATGCCAATTATTTAAAAAAATGCTTTACTTATCTTCAATAAAATGGAAATATCGATAAGAACAAAATGATTTGCATATAAAAACAAAAATCATTTAAGAGATTATAATTATATAAAGAAAATAGCATGACTCTACTTTTTCATCTAAACCATATAAATGCCAAATAAATCCAGATCACGAACTAGTATGGGAAAATGTACAGATCAATGTTTTTATTGTATTATATAAAGAATTTATATAATTATTTTGATAATAATAGATTATCTTTTATGTTTGGTAAGATAAAAGGGAATAATACACCCGAACAGTAGGCTAAAACTTAAACTTAATAGGAATGAAAACTAAACTTTTTACACTTGCACTTTTTGGAATTGTGTCACTTTCATTCATGGCATGCAGAGATGAAGAAATTGCACCCGTCAATGATATTACACTTGAACAATCAATCATCGAATGCGAATGCGAAGGTGGACTTTCAGATAGGGAAGGACCGGGAGGACGATAGTAATCAGCTGCATTCATAATCCATAAAAATAATTAAAATAATACTAAAATAAAACATCTTTTCTAAAAGATATATTTTATTAATATTCTGAGATTAGGATGGTCATAGACTAAATGTACAATAAAAATAGATTTGAAAAAGATGCGATTGGTACTTTTAGGATTAAAGCAGATTATGATTTATGGTATTGAAAAAGAGAAATGCACTTTTTAAATATTAATTAAAGATCATTTCTTGACACAAAAAAAATTAAAATATAGTAGGCTAAAACTCAAATAATATGAAAACTAAACTTTTAACACTCGCACTTTTTGGAATTATGTCACTTTCGTTCATGGCTTG
>SMVB01317785.1_pt1 | contig 11472 bp, 8 predicted proteins | sample 2456461 | NCBI WGS metagenome assembly SMVB01 (sample SAMN11095934, study PRJNA526329) | marine sediment metagenome | biome: Marine sediment; feature: Surficial sediment; material: Deep marine sediment; isolation source: Hadal surficial sediment | place: Pacific Ocean | collected 2014-05 | depth 0-1...
CAACAAGAATGCAAATACCTAGCAGGGGTGGGGATGGTTCATTACATTAGTACCTCATGGCTAAATACAGTTTTTAGGACTCACCCGATGGTTGGAGGAAATCGATGACAGGCAATCAATTTCGCTGCAAGCAAACGACTCAATTTGGAAAAAGTGTTTGGACCACGAGAATACCTCTATTTATTCTTATTCTGCTCTTTTTTGCGTCATGCATTTCAGGCGGAATACCTTCGATCGAAAAACCAGAGCCGGGCAGAAATGACATTTCCTTGGTTGTAGATTATGGGCGTGAGTTAGTTCAAGCCGTTATTTTAGAGAATGAAGTACCGGGCATCAGTGTGGTGTTGGTTGATCATGAAAACGTACTGTGGGCGGAGGGTTTTGGCTGGGCATCGAAACAAAACTCTCAAGCACTGACTGCAGATTCGGTTATGCAATTGGGTTCGATAACCAAAATATTCACAGCAATTGCAATTCTGCAGTTGGCAGAACAGGGTAAGGTGGATTTGGATGAAAATCTAAAAACGTATCTACCAGAATTTAATATCCAATCTCGATTTGCAGATAATGACTTCAGTATTCGTCAGATGCTGTCGCATCATTCGGGTCTCCCTTCTGACTTGATGCGCGGGTTCAAATTCTATTATGGCGAACAAGCGGCACCCGATGACTTGTTGGATCAATTTGAGAATTTGCCTTCTGCTCTAAATTCATTGCATATGGCTTCAAAGCCCGGAGAGGCGTTTAGTTACTCAAATTTGGCGTATAGTCTACTGGGTTCGGTCATTGAGCGAGCAAGCGGTGAATCGTATGCGGACTATATTGCGGAACATATCTTGTCTCCATTGGGAATGGAGAGTTCAGCAATACTATTGCCAGAAACCGGAGTTCAGTTGGCATTAGCGAATGGCTTTACCGAAGAAGGAGAAATAGAAGGTAATTATTTAAGAGATATCTCGGCCGGTGCGCTAGCGGCTAGTGCCAATGATATGGGAAAGTTCGTTCAACTATTTTTTGTTAATGCTAATGATGTATTGTCGAGTAATTCATTACAAATGATGTTAACAGCTCAAAACGGCAATGTTGAATTGGATGGTGACTTCAGGTTTGGTTTGTCATTTTTACTTTCTGAGCTTGGTCAAGAGCCTTTCCTTGCCCTTCATGACGGTGCTGTACCTCCCTATCATGCTTACTTGCGTATTCTTCCCGAAGAAGAATTGGGAATCGTAGTGATGACTAACTCTGATGCAGGTGCCTTCTGGGTAAATTACATTTCTTCTCAGGTGCTTGACGTTGCGCGTAGTGCGAAGCTCCCCACGGATTCTGGAGTAGTTGCTAGGAAGGAAAGCATACGCTCTGAGGAGATTTCTTTAACCGAAGAGCAAGCCGAAAGCTATGTAGGCCGTTATTATGCAGGAGAATCAATAGGATTTATCGATGTCAAAAGGAGGCGAAGTAATCTAACTTTAGAATTCCTGGGCACCAATTTAGCAACTGTAAAAATGGTGCCACTTGAAGACGGAAAATTTGATACCAAGTTGCGCTTATTTGGTTTTATCCCTCTGTCCGCGGGGCTAATCTTGCCGCAATTTGAATCACCGTATTTTCAACTTCAACATAAAGTAATCGAAGACAAAGCTTATTTTATATTAATCGCAAGTAGTGCCGATGGCCAGATTGCAGGTCTTAACGGCCTGGTCGCAATATCTGCTGAGAGAAAAGCTATAGACGAAGTCTGGCTAGAGCGTATCGGCACCTATAATGTTGTTGAATGTAGCAAGTCAATTATTCAATCTATAGATTTGTCTTTAGACAGCCAAAGTGGATTCTTATACATCTCTGTAGCAAATGATGTCCAACTGCCAATTAGATTTCCCCTTCTGACGTTATCGGCTAACCAAGCATCCATTCTTGGTGTCGGGCGGTTTGGTGGTGAGATCATCGATGTTTTACCCAATGATAGGATTGGTTACAGCGGTGTAATACTTGAACGTGAATAACAAAGAAGTGGATTCTGAAAAGTTAAACGGCTGTACGATTTATAAAGCTCAAATGTGGGCACCCACATAAATAATTCTTCGTTTAAGAACTGAATTTGCGAGTAGATTGTTCGAAGCCAGTTACTCTCTAATTCACCCCCAATCGTGCCTTGGTAGCTTCTACCAGGTTGGAATAAAAATCCGAGTCGGGATTTTTGTCGGCGGCGGCTTCATATTCTGCCAGGGCTTCTTCCAGTCGGTTTTCTTGTTCCAGTAGCCGACCGAGAGTGCGATAGAAAAAGGCATTCTCCGGTTGGGCTTTGATTCCGGCTTGATAAACCTGGATAGCTTTATCCGGCTGTTCTTCATTGTTATAGGTGTTCCCCATGATATGTACTTGGGAATCGTTGGCTGGATCCAATTCTATTGAGCGCAGGTCGTAGGTGATTGAAGCATCGTAATTGCCGTCCTGTCGTTCCAAATTCCCTAAAGTAGCCACGGAGGCAATTAAAGCAGCTGACGGCTCAGTTGTGAGATTGATATAGCGTGCCAGCAATGGTTTGGCTTCTGCATATCGTTCAAGATAATAGTAAGTGTTTGCCAGGTTGCGAACGGCGTCTGCAAAATTGGGGTCGGCAACAATTGCTTGTCGGTATTCATCAATAGCTTCGTCATACCGTTCCAGGTTGTTATAAGTATTACCACGGCGGTACAGTTTCTGTGCCAGCTCTGCATCGATGGTTGGCCCGGACGGTACGAAAGGGGTTTGAGCTACGCTGACAGACGCCACTATTGTTAATAGGAAAATTGCGCCCAGGATGTTCAAAAACTTCATCAAGTGACCCCGTAATAATTAAGTTGCTGTACAGATAAGATAATCGATAGTGAACGTATTTGCCAGATTTTGAAGCTGTAAGCTCTAGGGTTCGCGGTTAAACCAGGGTGATAGCCCCCTTGTCGCCGGGGTTGTCCACAACCCGTCCTATACTGCATGCCTTGGGGTAGCCGTTGTTTCGCAAATCTTCCAAGCAGCCTTGCACCTGGTCCGCAGGAATACTCCCTAACAGCCCTCCGGCTGTTTGTGGGTCGAACAACAAGTCAAACATCGGTTTATTACGAAAGGCCTCTGCATTGGTAAACGCTTCCATGGCCATGCTGTTATCACTGTGGAGAGAACTGAATATATTTTGATCAAGGCAGTCCAAGGCGCCGTTCATTACCGGCAAAGAATTAAGGTTCAGTTCGACACCAGCCTTTGTCGGGTTGATCATTTCCAGAAGATGACCCGCAAGACCGAAGCCGGTTATGTCGGTGCAAGCGTTAGCCTCATACTGGCGAAAACAGTCAGCCGCTACACGGTTGGATATTAGCATCTGATCGAAGGCGGCATGTATCCAACGACCTTTTGCTTTCAGTCGCATGTCCGCGGCAAATAAAGTGCCGGTGCCAAGAGGTTTGCAAAGTATCAATTGATCGCCGACTCGTAGTCCCGATTTTCCCAGCAGTTGATCCTGTTGGGCAAAACCAGTAATACTCAAGCCAAACGCCATTTCCTCGGCTTCATTGGAATGGCCTCCGGCTAACGCCGTATCGTGTTCATTTAATATGTCAACACAACCACTCATGAGCTCGTTAAGGGTCTCACGCATTATATTTTGGGCAGCGAAGGGAACACTGGCTATAGCCAAGGCTGAATGAGGTTGGGCGCCCATGGCATAAATGTCGCTGAGACAGTGGTTGGATGCTATTTTTGCAAACAACCAGGGGTCGTTGATAAAAGCACGAAAGTAATCCACTGTCTGCACCAGTAAACGTTTACTGCCGATTTTGATGAGTGAGGCATCTTCAATAACTGAACCTGAAGAAACAATGTCATTGTGTTTTACCGTATCAAGATTGCCGATAACATCAGTTAGAATACTGCTACCAATTTTAGCTCCGCAGCCGGCACAGCGAATAGCATGTAGTCTTAACGCTTCCTCAGTCTCTTTATCGGTAAGTCCGTTTGCCAGATTCAACTCAGCATTCAGTGTGGGTAGCTCGGTATATTTTTTGATGAAATCCATATCGATCTTGTGCTTCCATGCCCATACCCAGCGTCCTTTTGAGAATCGTTTGTTTCTCGAGGCAATAGCCTTTTTGTCGCCCATATACATCAATGCCAGCGCATTCTTTTGTGGTATGAATGGCTTCAGTTTTTTACCGGTGGCATAACGAATAATATTTTTTGCCAGGGGCATTCCCTGGCGAACCGCATAGACTCCTGATTTGGGTCGCGGGTGGCCTTCAATGCTAGCGGCATCTCCACAGGCAAACACGTAAGGGTGACTCAGGGTTTGCAGAAACGTGTTAACAGCAATAAATCCCTCGTTGTCAACTGATAAACCACACTCTGCCGGCCATTGTGGGATACTTGCCCCGGTAGCGTAAATAATTGTATCGGCAAAAATAAATTTTCGGTCTTCAAAGACTACTCTGTTTTGTTGAAATTCGGTTACTCGATGATCGAAATATAATTCGATTCCACGACTTTCAAGTTCTTTACGGGTAAAATCTTTTACCTTGTTGTTGTGAAACTTTAACAATTGGGTATCAGCGGTAATAATTTTGATTTCAAGTGCGGAGTCCAAAGACTTTTTGATACCGGCTGCCCTGTTGATTGCATATTGAGAAGAAAACGCAAGCTCAACACTGGCAGGTCCACCGCCAACAATGGCTATGGTGTATGGTGCTCTTTGTTCAAGGGTCTGCACCGCATTGTTCTTTATTTCGACCCAACGCTGAAGGAAGACATCAATGGGCTTTACGCCAAGAGCGAATCTCTGGGCACCGGGTATTTTCTCGGCGTCTGGACGTGAGCCAATGTTCAGAGAAAGGATGTCGAATCTGATCGAAGGGCGCTTATCACAAATAATTCGCTTGTTTTCCAGATCGATCTTGCTGATTTCTTCATGTATCAGTATCGCACCGGCAAGTTGCGCCAGGGGTCGCAAATCGATATGAATATCGTCGAATTTGTATATCCCAGCTACGAACCCTGGCAAGGCACCTGAATACGGCGCATGCACTTCCTTGGTGATCAAGGTAATTTCCAAACCGGGAACAGGCTTCATCGCCAGGTGCATCAATACACTCAAATGGCTGTGCCCGCCACCTAAGAGTACCAAGCGTTTTACTACGGGCGTATTGCTTACAGCTTTCATTTTGGCCTGGCTAATTGTGACATGGGCAGAGTTTACCCTATTTCATCTGCTCTCATAATCCCCAAATCCCCCTTGGTAGTATCTTGGCATACCAGTTCGGCAACCCCGGCAGGAATCAGAAACCAGAATACCTGGAGCAAAGGCTTAAACATTAGCTCGGCGAAATGAATGTTTTAGTAGATAGATATATTGCAGTGTCGCAGCCAGTCCAACAATGGCGGTGACGCTGGCAAGAGGTGTCAGGTACTCCAGATTTCCCGACAGAACCAACAGGAATACAATATACTGAAGAACCGTTGTTATCTTGCTCGGGAAACGGGCTTTTACCGATTTGGTTGTACGGATTTTCCCCAACACAATTAGTGCAAGAAAGATGAAAAACACGCCGAAGTCACGCATCCCCACCAGCAACCATTGCAGTACAGTGATTTTCCCCAACCATATCCAGGTAAGGCTGACAGAAAGTACAAACAGCTTGTCTGCAATTGGATCAAGAACCTGGCCAAGATAGCTGGTCCAATTGAATAGCCTGGCAATATAGCCATCAAAAAATTCAGTTGCCAGTCCTGCCACAATAAGCATGATGTGATAGGACTCGGGACAAAACGGAAATACGCCAGCGATAATGATACGACTCACTGTTATTGCGTTAGGTATATAACTCAACAGTGATGTTTGCCTGTCTGTAATTTCCGTGTTCATTGCTGGTTTACCATCGGCAGATAAGGAAATTTGCTTGATTAATCAGGGTTCTCCTTGCTTCAGAACAAGATGTTCATACCCACACCTGTAGTTGACTTGCACAGAGCCAACTTCAAGTTCGTTGGGTACTGTTGCTGCAAAACAATTAGAGGGTAGATATAACATTATTAAATTGACTAACACTCGTGTCGGCACAATCGGGCTCCCGTATTTTTGAATCGAAAAAGGGTCAATTTGGATTGAGCTTATACAGTGTCTGACGGTTGGGCGGAGGAACCAGGAGATCCAGTGAAATTGATTGAAACAGATCATTTCTGATCAATTCAGGTTAAAGGGCTGAAGGGTCAATGTTATGCTCTTCAGCATTCGGTAGGTTCAGTACATCAATCGCCCTTTCTCAACTACCGATATTATACGCGGCACCGAGATTCAGAGCGTTAGAATCACCTTTTGCTGCCTATGCTTCAAGTGGAATAGACACTTGGATTCAAGCTGTATCGGCAGGCATGCCGATAGCTGGTTGCGTTGAATAACGGTAAAGCGCTGTTAAGATTCCCCGCTAAGAAAAGTTTCAACCAAAGTCAGGTAATCAAGTCATGAGAGGAATTCCAGAATGAAACTAATTATTAACCACGTAACTGTACTCCTGCTATTAGCAGTATCAGTTTGTACCTATGGTCAACCCAGGGGGCAAACTGATGGTATTAATGCGGGTTACAAGGCCTCGGGTATGCAAGCACAGACCTGGGCCAGTCGTTTCGAAGTCGAGGGCAGGGAGGTGTTTGATTTTCGCAATGAAATCATTACTTCTTTGGGACTTGAAACTGGCGAGCAAGTTGCCGATGTAGGAGCTGGAAGCGGGTTGTTCACGCCATTGTTAGCCAACACTGTTGGCAGGTCCGGCACGGTCTACGCCGTCGATATAATCCCCCAATTCATTGAATTCATTGAAAATAAAGTAGAAGAGGCAGGCCTGACTCAAGTGGAAACCGTGCTAAGTAGTGAGACTTCCATAGAGCTGCCGACAAATTCTGTCGATATGGTTTTCACCAGCGATGCCTATCACCATTTTGTCTACTATGAAGATATGCTGGCCTCTATAATGTCAGCGTTGCGGCGTGGCGGTGAACTTATTATTATCGAGTTCGATATTGATAAAGCCCCGAATATGGCGACCCATGTAGGAGGAACCAAGGAAGAATTTACCCGTCAGGTTACTACTGCGGGATTTGAATTAGTAGAAGACTTTACCTTACCTGCTATGGAGACAACATTTATGCGGCGTTTTCGGAAGCCTTGATCAAGTTCAAAATAGAACATAAAAAAAGGGACGCCTGGCATCCCTTTTTGTTCGATCATTTTGACTATCGGAGCGGTGCTTCAAAGAAGGGGAAGAAGGTGTACACGATGACGGTACAGATAACCAACGTCAGGAGCATTACTGGTGAACCCTTCTTAAACCAAAGCCAGGGGGTTATAGCCAGGCTCGGATCACCAGCGTCTTTAGCCATTTTTTCCGAAATGGTCACAATGAACACATTGGCGGTCGAGCCCAGGTGGGTTCCATTACCTCCCATGCCTACGCCAAGCGCCAGTGCCCACCAAAGTGGAGCCACATTGATGCCCTGGGTTTCCATGCCGAGAATGATTGGAATCGCGGCAGCAGTGAACGGTATGTTATCAATGGCGGCCGACAGAAAGGCAGCTCCCCACATCAACATAATAGTTGCCTTTAATATATCTGATTCCACAAATGGAACAATAAACTGAGCGAGGTATTCGAGGAACTGGCTGTGTTCTACGCCTCCCACTATAATGAACAGGGACATGAAAAACATCAGCAAAGTTAATTCCACGTCGGCAAAATGCTCATCCATATTCACGTCTTTGCCAACAAATAAAATTACAGTGAGACCGATGCCGGCCACAAACCAGGGCTCCCAACCTAAGGAACGGCTCATGATAAATCCTACTACCATTACACCTAGTACGATGAGAGAAGCCTTCCAGGTGCGAGGATCTACTATTTTTTCACGTTTTGAAAAATCGGGCGTAGCGGGTGTAACAGCCAATTCCTTTTTAAAAAGTATTTTGAGAAAAAACAAGGTTGCAATCCAGGCGACGAAAACAATACCGCCCATGTGGATGAAAAATGTATTAAAGTCAATATCAGCCGCTGAGCCAATCATCAGGTTGGGCGGGTCACCCACCAGGGTAGCCACACCTCCGGTATCGGAGAGCAGCGCCGCCGCCAATAAAAAGGGAATGGCACTCACCTTTAGTGATTGGCAAATGAGAATAATTAGGGGACCGAATATCACCACTGTGGTGACGTTATCCAGTAACAACGACAGCACAGTAACCAAGGTACCCATCATTGCCATTAAGAAGAATAATCGCCCGCCACTCAGTTCAGCAATAGTATAAGCCAAGGACTGAAATCCCCCGGTTGGAATCATAATGGCCACTATAGTCATCATGGCCCCCAGCAGGAATACCACGTTCCAATCAATGGCTTCGACTGCCAGGTCAGGGTTGTAAAACCCCATAAGTTGGCCAACAATGACCATTGTGCCAGCGCCTGCCAGGGCGACTTTAGCGCGATGAAAACCGTGCACACCTTCGGTAAAAATACCAACAAAGGTAACGGCCAGGATAAGTCCTGACGCCAACATGCCGGGGCTCCATTCAAGGGTCTCCATAACTACACTCCTAAATCCATAGATATAACACGCAAGGATTAAAATAAGTCGCGCTTTTAGAACACTAACTGGCCTGAGTTGGGGTCAAGGGTGGTCGTGTGTTATTAAAACGTGGTGCATACAATCTTATAATTCTTAATCTATTTTTAACGAAGCACGAAAAATAGACGTTTTTATTGTCGGGGGCAAGTAAAACCGTTGTCAGCTCACAATATGAAACAATTCTGACCCTTTCCTAATCACAGCGTTCTAATCGAGCCCATGTTTAGGGTTGACCCGTAAGAAATCGGGTCTCTAAGCCCGGTAACGGTCGGTCTGGTATGAGTTGACTCAGGGCAAGTGAGCATGCCGCGATTACCGCGCCGATAATAAAGACAGCGCTGTGGTTGATTACCCAGAGCAATCCGAGTAGGGCAGGTAGCACCACGGCAGCTATGTGGTTTATGGTAAAACTGATGCCTGCAGTAGCGGCTATGTCTGCCGGGTCTGCAATTTTTTGAAAATAAGTTTTAACAGCTATGGCCATGGCGAAAAATAGGTGATCCAGCAGGTACAACACGATGGCAATGGTCACATTGCTAACGAAAGCGTAACTCATAAATATAACAACCAATCCCAGGTATTCAAGTGTAAGGGCGCGTCGTTCGCCAATTATAATAATCAATTTGCCAATTTTAGGGGCTAACCAAGTGGTCATGGCCGCATTGACCAGGGTCAGAAGAATCACGTTTTCAATAGGAAAACCAAATTTCTCTACTAGTAAAAAGCCGGCGAATACCACGAATATCTGTCGTCGGGCACCGGACAAAAACGTCAGGGCATAGTAAAGCCAGTATTTCTTACGGAGGAAAAGCTCCTTTCGTTGTGCTACATCATCTTTAAAGTGAGGTACAGCAGCCCAGCAGAATATCCCCATACCAACGCAGGTGCCGCCTGCCAACAGGTAGAGCAATCCGTAGTTAGCTTGGAAAAAAATAAAGTAAAGGTAAAGGGCGCCAAGTACCAATAAGCTGCAAAAACTTCGGGCACTGAGAATCTGACCCATTACAAGGGGTGCCTCGGCTTTGCTAAGCCACTGTAGGCTCAGAGAGTTTTGCATGGTCTCCAGATAATGAAAGCCGATGGACATCAATATTGTGGCGAAATATAACCATAAGGCCTGTGGAAAGAAGGCGGTAATGGCGGTACCAAGCCCTAGCGTAATGAGGGATAGAATGGCAAAGTTTTGCTGACGGAAAAATAACAGTACCCACACTACGGTAAATGCAAGGAATCCTGGAATTTCCCGCAGGCTTTGCAATATGCCAATTTCCTCCCCGGTGAATGCAGCTCTTTCTATCACGTAGTTATTCAGTAGAACCTGCCAGGTAGTAAATGCGATTGCATTACCAATAGCCAATAGAAACAGCAATGTCTTTCGTTGTTGTAGATGTTCTTTTATGTTTTGCATTCAGTAATCTAGTCAGAATTGAATTTGAATACTGTCGGACTGGAACCGGAAAAGTCCAAAGTATATCATGCCGGCCATGTCATCCTTATCACTCTATGCCGGCGAAAAAGCGTTGGCACAAATTCAGGCCGAAGGGCTGCACTCAGATCTGTTTAAGTTAATGGTAGGTGCATCCGGTGGGCCGAAATGGTTTGTCCTTTATGGCCTGGATCGGTATCTGTTTGGTGAGTTTTTTGCTGAGCGAAAGGATGCGCTGGCAACTCTGGGATCTTCAGCAGGTGCCTGGAGACTCAGCTGTCTGGCCACCTCCAATCCGGTCCGCGCCATAGACACCCTGGCAGATCTATACAGTACCCAGCGATATTCTGCAAAGCCCACGGCAAAGGAAGTAACCGAAAAGGCCACGACCATGCTGCACCGGGCACTAGGACCTGACGGCTCAAAAGAGCTAGTACAAAACAAGAAAATTAAACAACATATTATTGCGGATCGTTGTCGCGGATTGCTTAGTATTACTGGAAAAATAGGCCTGGGTTTAGGGCTCGCTCTGGCGGCAGGATCAAACTTGATAGATCGTCGCCTGTTATCTCTTTATTTTGAACGTGTGGTATTTAATAATCATGATCATAGCTGTGATCTGACAATGCTCAGAGATTTATCGACGCGGGAGGTCAAGCTTACACAGAACAATGTTTATGATGCGTTGATCGCCAGCGGCTCTATACCTTTTGTGTTAGAAGGGGTGAGGAACATTTCAGGTTCAGCCAAGGGACTGTATTTGGATGGGGGTATTACGGACTATCATTTTGATGTGCCGTTTCACACCATCGACGGATTGGTTTTGTATCCGCATTTTTATCCCCGGGTTATCCCTGGCTGGTTTGATAAACACCTTCGTTGGCGCCAGGTAGTTAAAAGTCATTACGATAATGTATTGCTGGTGGTGCCTTCCGGGGAGTTTGTTACAAACCTACCCTACGGAAAAATCCCGGATCGGGCTGATTTTAAAAAAATGGGCTATGAACAACGGGTAAAATACTGGCAAAATGTAATGCGGGAAAGCCAGAGGTTGGCAGAAGATTTTTCAGCAATGGTCGAAACGGGTAAAGGACTGGAAAACATTAGACTGTTTGATCCTGCCCAATCAGAATAAGCAGTTGATGAACTAAGGGTCGAGCAATTCCAGCGGAAAGTGAAGGCACTAAATGATCAGACCAGCGACCTTGCAAGATGCTGCTTCAATTGCGAAAATTTATAACTGGTATATTGAGAACACTGTCATTACTTTTGAACAGGTATCGGTGACTGATCAGGAAATGCAAGCTAGAATAAGCAGAGGGGATGAGCTGCACCCTTGGTTTGTCGTTGAACAACAGGGGGTTGTATCTGGGTTTGCCTTTGCCGCTGAATTCAAGTCAAGAGGAGCTTACAGGCAA